>BeggDRAFT_10003_pt1 | contig 342315 bp, 274 predicted proteins | sample TarBiozoneFS08_3_FD_50710 | JGI IMG/M metagenome (IMG submission 50710) | reverse complement strand
TTATCTTCATGAATACAAGCCAGATAGAGACCTTCCTGATACACCTTTTGCTTTAACTGCTCTGGAATATGCACTCCTGCCAATATCCCATACAACTTCTTATTCGCATGCTCTGGCAAAAACTCACGTAACTTCATCAACAATTGCTCAAAGAGAAAACTCCGTTTTCACAACTTGAGCACACTTTAAAGTGTCTTCAATGATATTTAACCAACGTTTACGCAATGCCATCTCTTTGTCAAAACGATTGAAGGTCTCTGACCACACTTGATTACGAATAGGATACAAAAATTTACGCCATTCCCGTTCTATTCCCTTAGTTCTGATCAGCCGGTCTTTGATTTCCTCAATCAAAGCAAAAATGGCATTGGCTGGATCTGCTTGCATTTCCTCAGTCAACTTTTTCTTGACCCGGTAAATGCTTTGCTGATAAAGCGCTTCCAATCCCTTGGCAATTTCTTCTGCCTTCTCCTTGACATTCTCACGAGTGGCATCTGCTGGAATGATTTCATTGGTAGAAGTACTTCTGTAGGTATCTAGAGAAAGCATCTCTTTACGCACTCGATAATGAAAGTGACTGTGATAGGAAAAATTGAATTTCAGAATGTAGTCAAAACTGTCATACAATTTTATATGTTCTTGTTTATCCAAGAATTTTTGTAAATCTCGAACAATTGAGCGAGGATCTTCTCGATTCAATTTGCCTTTTGGAAGAATTTTTAACAGCGAAGCGGGAAAAATACGCTTCAATAATTCTTCTAACACCCCATTGATCTTGGTTTGTAAAAAAACATCCAAATGGGTTGCCAAATGTTGAGTCAAATGAGCTCGCAGATGGTTAAGTTGAGGTTGAATAGCTTCTGGCCACCCTCCTCGGATTTTAAACTGTTTTTCCAATTCTGAACTGGCAGGAATTGGTGGAACTTTCTTAGCCAATTCACACACTTCTTCCACATTCTGCTTGAATTCTTCATCAAAGGCATTCAATTCATGTTGTCCATCCGAAACCAGATCTTCTAAACCAATGGTTAATTCTTCCAAAAACTGGGTAAACAAATCGGAATACTCAGTCTCCATACTTAATTCAGCCCGTTCAAAACTGAAGAATTGACGTTGGGGTAACAATGCCTGATTTAGAGTCTCAAAAATGTTTTCCATGCGTTGAGTCAAGGCATTTAGATACTGAGTGTCGATACGTTCCAAATGTTGCTCAATATGTTTAAGCACCGCTGAAAATACCTTATTTTCTACTTCAGTCTCATCTTTGCAATTGGCAATGAGAATATGAGGTTGACTGTAGGTTTGTGGAGGATGGTATTTCAGCAGTTGTACCTGTTTGTCATTGGTGCCATCATCCAATTTATTTAACACGATAAACAACCAATTCTCTAAGTCAACCTCTTTGACTGCATGGTTAATTAAATCAATAACTTTATAATCATCCACATCATATTGGGTGCCTTGAGCGCTAGGCAATTTGACCAGAATAATCGCATCCACTTCATATTCCAGAGAAGATACTAATTTCTTTTCATGGCCTTGAGCAGCTTCCAAACCCGGCAGATCCACCAAGCATAGCCCGGTGACATCATGATTGGGGAAACGCGTGTAGATGTTGGCCATTTTGACTGCCAAATATTTAGCTCTTTCTGCCATTTGGGTTACATATTCGGAAATATCGGTCAAATCTACCGTTTCTGAAGATTTAGAAAGTAATTCACTAAACGAGGGAAATTGGGCATGGATAAATCTGAGTTTTTCGTAAATAGCCTTGTCCAAATTACGATCTGCAGTATTAACATTGTCCAAAATGGGCAGAGGATGCTGAAAATCTTCTAAGGAAACAGGTTTGGGTAAATTGAGTTTCTCAAAATAAGTGTACAAAATTTCCTTTAAAAATTCTTCCTTGGTATAAAAATCAATTCTGGCATAAGCTTCCTGATCAGAATGGTAAATTTTACTTTTGGCTCCGGTGCACGGCAGCTCATCTGAAGTGGGAATTTCAATGTTAGACAAACCCGAAATTTTTTGTAAAAGGGTGCTTTTACCTTGTCGGGCTTTACCTGCCACCCCAATATTGATAGTGGGTTTGCTAAAACGTTTAACCAAGTTAGAAACCGCAAGATTTAGCTCAGTGATTTCTTGGGGCAATTGAGCAGTTTTTTGTCCAATGCGGGTAATTACTTCCACAAACTCTAAGGGCACCTCAGATTGCTCAACAATTTGGTTAGCCAAATACTGTAGATTCTCAACATGAATTTCTAAGTCAGCCAATCCTTTTTTGACTTTTTCCAATGCATAAACCCGGTTGTGTCGTTGGTTTAGGATTTCTGCAATAACTGCGCGAATACTCACAAATTCTCCTTTTAAACTTCAAATTACAATTTTGTTGTTAAACCTGTTTCATTGCTTGCTTCTGAAATACAAAGTTTATTTGCCATAATAGGCAAAAAACCGGACCGATTACAACTTGGTCCGGATTGATAATGGGAATTTCACTTTGCTATAAGTCAAGGATTTCCAGTTTGTGGCAATCGACTGAGGTCAGATAGGTAGTAAAAATCTCCAGCTACTAAAGGAGGTAACTGAGATTGAACTGTAGTCATTTTTTTCTGCTCAGTGGCTTGAGAAGAAAATTTGTTGTGAGCAAAATTGTTTTTCCTTAACTGTAAAAAAGTAGTGGATTTTTCCTCTTCACTACTTTGTTCTTCCTCCTCTACTTCGGTTGACTCAAGAGAGGGCAAGCGGATATGAGCACTTTCCTGAATACCCTCTACTATAGTTTCAACCCAGCCTAATTTTTGGGCTTCATCAGCAAATTCTACCCATTCTCCCTCGATATTGTGTTTATAAATTTCTTCGATGAATTGTTCCAAAGTGAGATTCATTTTTTTGGCCACCGGAGTCAATAAACGATTTGTCCATTCCCTAACAAATTGTAGAGATTGATCAACTTCTGTGACATTGCCAAAAAACATGTTGGCCATTTGATGATGAATAATCAAGGCATTTGGATGGGCAAAGGAACGTTTGGCGTGGGCAGTAATGACGGCGGCCATACTGGCAGCTAAGGACTTGACAACCACATATACTGGAGCAGTACTATGTTTCATAGCTTGGAGAATTCTTGCGCCTTCTACCACAGAGCCTCCGGCACATTTTTCTATGATGAGGAAAATGGGATATTGAGAATTTTCATTATTGTAGAAATGAATACTTTGGGTAACAAAATCGGCGGTGGTTGATGAAATGACTTCATCCAAAACAATTCTGCGATCGCTAATAATGAGTTTATCATTGACCAAAGGTTCTTCTAAGTAGCTGGTTCTTTGGAAATTTTTGAGAGAATCTTTCAATTCTTCTCGTCTGACTAACTGTTCTCTTAAATCATTTTCCAAGGAAATTCGATTTTTATCGGCAGTCATTTTAGCCAATAATTTTTGTTGCTGTTGTTCAAAAAGAGTGTTATCCAACTCAAGCTGCTCATTTTCTAAACGCAATTTTTCCAGTTGATGACGAATTTTTTCCAATTCAAGAGCATTTTGGTATTTTAGACGAGTCAATTCTCGATGATATTGTTTGGTTTCTTCGTCAAATAAAGTGGGGAGTAAGGGAGTTTCCTCAGACAAGTCAACCATAGAGGGAGCCGAGTCATCCTCTAATTCCAAATTGAGATTAAAGTCTTCTTCTGTCAAGGGTTCCTCAACGACTTCAACTGGGGTTTCTGGCACTTCTTCCACCGAAATTTCCTCGGAAGGTGGGGAAGTTACTGCTGGAGGTTCAGTGGTGGATTTAGATGTTTTTTGAGCAAAAGAGTTGAGGGAAATGAGTACAGTGAGTAAAAGAATGAAATATTTCATTGGGCATCGATTTTTGATAAAAAGAGGTGATTTTGGAGTAAATTCAAAGTTTATCCAATTGTTATAGGGAATTAGCGTGGCTGGTTTTTCAAACAGGGCTAAGAGATCAGAAAAGATCGAGTTATCCCAATCAGTGAATTGTGGGATGAAAAAATCAGCCATTCTCTCCCGTTAAGAAGAGCCAGTTTGCAGAAAGTGATCCACAAAGTTGGCTAAATCGTTGTAAATAGGAACATCATCAAATCCTTCTAAATTTTGGCGAGTTTGTTTTCCTTTGCCGGTCAGCACTAAAATGGGCCGAGCTCCAGCTGCAATACTGGCTTGTAAATCCCGTAATGAATCCCCTATAGAAGGAACGTTATTAAGGGGAATGCTGAGTCGATTTGCCAATTCTTGAAAGAGGCCAGGATGTGGTTTACGACAACGGCAGTTGCCCTTGTCGTCATGAGGGCAGAAAAAGAAAGCTTCGATGCTGCCCCCAATTTCCGCCAATTGTCTGAGCAATTTGTTGTGAATTTTATGGAGGTCGTCCAAGGTAAACAGTCCCCGGGCAATACCTGATTGGTTGGTGACAACCACGATCCGATAACCCGCTTGGTTTAGGCGAGCAATGGCTTCCAGGCTGCCAGGAATAGGTTGCCATTCATCCACCGATTTGATGTAATTTTCAGAGTCGTAATTGATAACACCGTCTCTGTCGAGAATGACTAATTTCATAGGAGGTAACTTAGGTTTTGTCAATAATCTGTAATTGTGAAATATCAGCAATTTGGAGGAACAAGGTTCTGAGCATGTTTAAAAAAGCCAATCGATTTTTGCGAACAGCCGGATTCTCATCCATGACCATGACATGGTCGAAGAAGTTGTCAACTTCTGGGCGTAAAGTTGCCAATTCTCGTAAAACTGCCGGGTAATTTTGGGTGCTCAACAGGGGAGCTATGTTCTGGTTGAGAGTTTGAGTTTTGTCATAAAGTTGTCTTTCCGCAGCATGGGTGAAGTAAGTGGGATCGGGTTGATTGGAATAGGTGTCTTCAGCCTTTTTGAGAATGTTATGAATGCGTTTGTTGGCGCCGGCAAGGCTGATAAAATCTGGATGGTGACGGAAGGTGTTTATACCTTGAATCCGGTGATGAATGTCTAAGGGATTGGTTGGTTGACAAGCCAATACCGCTTCGATGACATCGTAACTGATGTGTTGGTCTTGGTAATAACCCTTGATTCTTTCCATTATAAATTCAAGGACTTGCTGGTGTGTATCTTCCTTGATCATTTGGGGTGGGTAGGTAGTTTGGGCATAATTGAGCAGTTGTTGCAAGTCCAAGGGCAGTTGACATTCAATGAGAATGCGTAAGATGCCAATGGCTGCTCGTCTCAACCCAAACGGGTCTCTTTCTCCAGTGGGGGGCTGATTGATGCCAAAAATGCCGACCAGGGTGTCTAATTTGTCGGCCAGGGAAAGCGCTTGGCCCAAGGGAGTGTTGGGCAATTGGTCTCCCCAAAACCGAGGTAAATATTGTTCCCGAATGGCAACAGCCACTTCAGGAGTTTCCTTATCATGACGCGCATAATATTCGCCCATAATGCCTTGCAATTCTGGAAATTCATTGACCATATTGGTCATTAGATCGCATTTGGAAAGTTGAGCGGCTCGAATGCCTTGTAATTCTTCAGTTCCCAATTGTTTAGCAATGTTACCTGTGAGTTTAGCCACCCGTTTGGATTTATCGTAGAGACTGCCCAATTTATTTTGGAAAATCACAGTCTTAAGTCGTTCCAACTGACTTTCTAAACTGTGGGCTCGATCTTGTTTCCAAAAGAAGGCGGCATCGCTTAAACGAGGGCGAATGACTCGTTCATTGCCAGCACGCACCAATTCGGGTTGTTGGCTTTGGAGATTGCTAATGGCAATAAAACGAGGCAATAGTTTTCCCGTCTGATCGGTCAAGTGGAAGCATTTTTGATTACCCTGCATGGTGGCAATGAGAGCTTCGGCGGGAACTTCCAGGAAGTTGTCCGCAAAGCTACCGAGTACCGGGACCGGCCATTCCACAAGGCTGGTAACTTCGTTGAGAAGATTGTCATTGATCACTGCCAAACCTTGAACTTCTAAGGCAATGTTTTCAACCAGTTGGCGAATTTTTTCACGACGTTGTTGGAAATTGGGAATCACATAACCCTGTAATTCCAATTGTTCAGCATAATGGTCAGCATGTTGTAAAGTGATGGGGGCAGGATGGTGAAAGCGATGCCCACGAGTTTGGCGACCACTGTCAATTCCCAATAGATTGGTCTGAATCACTTCTTCCCCAAAGAGAATCACTATCCAATGCACAGGACGTATAAATTCAAAAGGCAGATCACTCCAACGCATTCTCTTGGGAATGGGTAGTGTGCCCAAAGTGTGTTCAATGATAGCTGCTACCAATTGAGTGGTAGGCTGGCCAAGTTGTTGGGACCGATAGATTAACCAACTGCCCTTATCAGTTTCTTGAGTGGTCAGGTCACTGACTTCAATTCCACAGGAACGCGCAAACCCTTGAGTGGCCTTGGTAGGCTGTCCTTGGGCATCAAAGGCAGTTTTGAGAGCAGGTCCCCGTTTTTCTAAGACCCGATCGGGTTGCAAAGTGGCCACTCCAGTCAGGAGAATGGCTAGGCGTCGGGGAGTGGCATAAGATTGGGCAGTTTGGTAGGTAATTTGTTGTTGGGTGAGCCCACTACAAATGCCTGAAGAGAAAGCTTCTGAAAGGTTAGCAAGGGCTTTGGGAGGCAATTCTTCGGTGCCAATTTCAATCAAAAGGGAACGGGTTTCGGTCATGTTTAGGCGTCCTTGGTGCACATGGGAAAGTTGAGGGCTTGGCGGCGGTCATAGTAGGCTTGGGCAACTGCTCTGGCTAAAGTTCTTACTCGTAAAATATAGCCTTGGCGTTCGGTCACAGATATGGCATGACGCGCATCTAACAGGTTGAAAGTATGAGATGTTTTGAGCATCATTTCATAGGCTGGCAGCGGTAAACCAATTTGGATGAGATGGTTGCTTTCCCGTTCATACAGTTCAAACAGTTGGAACAAATCTTTGATGGGGGCGTGTTCAAAATTGTAGGTGGACATTTCAACTTCGTTTTGGTGAAAAACGTCTCCATAAGTGATGCGCCCTAAAGGACCGTCAGTCCAAACGAGGTCAAATACACTTTCAACTCCTTGTAAATACATGGCAATGCGTTCCAATCCATAAGTGATTTCCCCGGTAACGGGTCGACATTCTAATCCTCCAACTTGTTGAAAATAGGTGAATTGGGTAACTTCCATGCCATTGAGCCAGATTTCCCAACCCAGTCCCCAAGCTCCCAAAGTAGGCGATTCCCAGTTGTCTTCCACAAAGCGGATGTCGTGGATGAGAGGGTTAATTCCTAATACTTCTAAAGAGCCTAAGTAAAGTTGTTGAATGTTGAGTGGAGAAGGTTTGATCACGACTTGGTATTGGTAATAATGTTGTAAACGGTTAGGATTTTCTCCATACCTACCATCAGTAGGTCGTCGAGAAGGTTGAACATAGGCAGCGCTCCAAGGTTCCGGTCCAATGGCTCTTAAAAAGGTGGCGGGATGAAAGGTCCCGGCACCGACTTCCATGTCATAAGGTTGTTGGAGAACGCAGCCTTGTTGAGCCCAATAAGTTTGCAAGGTTAAAATAAGGTCTTGAAAAGTGGTCGGGGTTGGCACAATAGCTCCTTTTTAGGGGTGAAAACAAGAATTCCTTTCAATTTTGGCTAGGTAATCTTTGGGTTAGTTGTGGATAATTTTTGGGTTAAGTGGGTGGGGAATTACAATTACCCTATCATGCGGAATAAAGTGTCATTTCGAGGATATAGTAAGTCTATTTTATGGGTGGGTTAGTAGACACATGTAGGATAGGCTAACTATAGGATATCTCTCTTACATATGCTGGCTCATTTCTATTTTAATCAAGTTATTCTCAATCCAGCAAGTTAGATTAGACGTGCTATTAGATTGGATCAGTGGGCGTGATTTGTTTAGGCAAATTTTCCAGCCAATGGTGCAATAACTGGGCATTATCATGTCCTAAACGTTGATATAGTTCATAACTTTTAAAATACATTTCTTGAGCTTGTTCCCAATTATTTTGTTTGCGGTAAACTGTGCCCAAATTGGCATAATTATTGGCTACTGAGTCTTGACGTCCTAAATTCACATTTAATTCCAAACTTTGTAGGAACATAGATTCTGCTTGTTTCCATTCTCCAGCATGTGTATAAATAATACCCAAATCACTGTAACAATTGGCAATTTCTTCTTGGTGACCTAATTTTTTTTCTATGTCTAAACTTTTTAGAAACATTTGTTCCGTGGTTGTAAATTCTCCTCTTAGGCAATGGAGCAGGCCAATATGTCGGTATTGTTCACTGTTCCCACTTTCTCCCTGCAACTGAGTTTCCAATTCCAAGCCTTTCAAGGGAATTAGGTTAGATTGTAGACTGATTCCAAGGACAGAATCATTGTGTTCAACGGGGCTGTAGTCAGTAGCCATGCAAGTTTTACAACGCAATAACTGACTGATTTCCAAACTTTTAAGATACATTTGCTCCGTGCGTTGTAAATCATTTCTGGCTTCCTGTTTGCCTTCCAAAGACTTGTCAATTTCTAAACTTTTTAGGAACATTTTTTCTGCTTTTTGCCAATCGCCCATGGTTGCATACAGATTGCCCAAGTTACCATATTGTCGAGCAATATCATCTTGTCGATCCAACAATTGATCGATTTCCAAGGTTTTAAAAAACATTTCTTCTGCTGATTTCCATTCTTCCCGATTTCGATATAAAATACCCAAATTGCTGTATTGTTTGGCCATGCCTTTTTTTCTGTCCAATTGGGTACTAATCTTTAGACTTTCCAAAAACATCTCTTCGGCTCTGACCAAATCATCTTGAGTCCAATATAAAATTCCCAGATGATTGCAGGCAATGGCAAGATATTCTTGATTTTGTTGAAGTTTGGCCCATTCCAACACTTTAGAATAGGATTCTTGAGCTTTTTCAAATTCCCCTAAATGTTTCAACACATGACCGAGTTGAATCCAACCATCAGGATGACCGGGATCAAATTTAACCGCTTGTCGGTAGGCATTGAATGCTTCCGTAACGCTATTAAGGGACGATAATGCACCCCAATGACGAGCAAATTTAGCGGCTTCTGAATAGTTTTTGGCAGCAATTCCTTGCTTCATTTGTTCGGTAAAATAATGCTTGGCTAAATTGAGGCGTCCCAGTTTGATCTCCTCTACTGCCTGCTGTTGTAAGGCAAATCCTTGATGATGGGCATATAAAAGGGCAATGACTGCTTCAGTAACAGGTTTAAAATGTTCTCCCTTGGTTTCCAAAGGGGCAGCATTTAACAAAGATTGTACAATTTGGCTCACTTGTAAAGAATGAGAATTTTGCGATTTTTTCTTGGGAAACCAACGATTAAATAAATTTGGTCGTGCTCCCGGAATATTCATAATGAGGCTCTTTTTGATTTTTTCAGAATTGAATGGGGGAGGATTGATATTTTTATCATTTTATTCTCCGATACAATTGGAAAAATTATTACGGCATTTTCATCAATCCTGATTTTGGTTGGATTAATTGAGTTAATATTATACGGATTGGGAAATTATTTCAACCGGATATTGTATTTAAACTAAGAATACCTATATAGTGAATGCGAAAGTTGATTTTTTACCTTAGATTTTTACTATATTGACTGATAAAGGAGATTAAAAATGGGTGTATTAGTTGGACGGCCAGCCCCTAATTTTTGCGCACCTGCGGTATTAGGTTCTGGAGAAATCGTGGATAAATACTGCTTGGCAGAAGCTACCAAGGGTAAATATGCCGTATTGTTTTTTTACCCCTTAGACTTTACTTTCGTTTGTCCTACCGAACTTATTGCCTTTGACAAGCGTCTGGAAGCATTTAAACAACGCAATGTCGAGGTGGTGGGAATTTCGATTGATTCACATTATACTCACAATGCTTGGCGTAATACTCCAGTAGATAAAGGTGGAATTGGTCCTGTCAAATATACCTTGGTTGCTGATTTGAGCCATGCTATTGCCAAGGCTTATGACGTAGAAACTCCGGATGGAGCAGTGGCTTACCGGGGCTCTTTTTTGGTGGACAAGGCTGGGGTTGTTCGTCATCAAGTGGTTAATGATTTACCATTGGGACGTAATGTCGACGAAATGCTGCGTATGATCGATGCCTTACAATTCACTGAACAACACGGTGAAGTATGTCCAGCCGGTTGGCAAAAAGGTTCTTCTGGCATGAAAGATACCCCTGATGGAGTGGCTTCCTACTTGTCTCAACACGTTAAGGAATTGTAATTTTTTTGGGATTTGTCGGTTGTTCTCTCTTCCTTAATGAAGGCATTTAAGGATAACCTTCTTCAGACCCCTCCTTTCAGGGAGGGGAATTATTGTTGCCCCTTATTATTTCCTAAATTTATCATTCCCTAGATCTTCAAATTTTTGCTGAGCGTTGTTGTAAGGAGATGTTTCTCAAGTGAATTTTGATGTGAGATAACACTTCTTCGCAATGAAAGGGTTTGTTAATATAATCGATGGCCCCCAGTTCAAACCCGCGAATTCGATCGATGGCAGTGGAATTTTCTGCGCTAAAGATCACTGGAACATTTTCAATTTGTTGAAGTAATTTCATTTTTTCACAGATCTCAAATCCATTTAAACCAGGCATAAACATTGCCAACAAGATCAAGTCTAAAGATTGATATTTGACAATTTCTAAAGCTTTAGCCCCATTTTCAGCAATCAGTACCTTAAACCCTTGTTCGCTTAAGAATTCAACTAATTTATCAGTGGCTTGGAGATCATCATCTACAATTAATAGGGTGAAGTTTTCTGGAACTAAGATGCCCAATAACAGTTTACAGCGTTCCAAATAGAGGGCGTTGACTTTGTCTTTTGGGTTAAGGATAAGTATTTCTTGAAAATAATTGTAAGCATCCTGCACTTCTCCGGAATGATATAATACAAATCCCAATTCAAATTCTTCTTGAGTTTGCTTTTTACCGGCAATAATTTCTGGAGAATCAGCATCATATACTTCATAAACAGTAATTGCTTCTGATTTACCTTTGACTTTGACAATATCCAATACTCTAATACAGTAATTTGAAGGATTAATTAACTTTAAATAAGTTTTTTCTGTAATAACTAAGGGGGTATTGTAAACTTTAGTCAAATCTTGTACTCGCGAGGCTAGGTTAACTGCGTCAGCAATAACGGTCCCATCCATTCGATTGACTCCTCCCACTGTTCCCAAAATTAGGGGGCCGGAATTAAGTCCAATCCCAATGTTGATTAAGGGTAACTGGGCATAGCTGAGAATGATATTATACCTTTTTAATACATGCAGCATCCGGATCGAACATTGTACAGCATCATCGGCATTATTGGGGAATAGAGCCATGATTGCATCTCCAATATATTTGTCAATAATGCCTTGATAAGCCATGATAACGGGTTCCATTTGCCCCATGTAATTGTTAATAAAATCAAAAATATCTTGAGGTTGCATGTTCTCGGATAAAGCGGTAAATCCTCTAATATCTGCAAATAATACAGTAATTTCTTTTTCAACTTGATCTCCCAATTCTACTTCAATCACACTTTCCTTGTCCAATAAACTGAGAAATTGGCGAGGTACAAATCGTTCATAGGCTTTATTCAGTTGGAATAGTTTTTCTTTTTGCGCTTCGGCTAGTTTTTGAGTTAAATTTTCCAATTGTTGATTTTTAGAGAGTAATTCTAAGTTTTGTTGTTCTAAACGTTGTTCAGCCCGTTTTCGTTCCAATAGTTCTTGTTGAGTGAGTTGATATAATCGTGCATTCTCAATTGCATTGGCAGCGGTAATAGCTATGGGTTCTAGTAGACGTAATTCATTGTCTTTAAAGCGATTGGGTTGTTCATCTACTACATTTAAGACTCCCATCACTTCTCCTTTAGACAGCAGGGGAATACTTAAAACAGAGCGTAACTCAATACCTGTACTTTTGTCTACTCCTTTATGATGTCTGGGGTCTAAACGAGTGTCAGAAACTAAAATCCTTTTTCCCATTTGTGCAGATTGTCCGGTTAAGCCTTGGCCAGGTGCCAATCGGTAGCCAATTACAGTGTGACTGGCCGGTCCCCTGGCATATTGACAAATCAATTCTCCAGTTTCTGGCAGTTTGACCCAGAAAGAAATTCCAGTTATTTCTAGTATATTCTGAATTTTTTTGAGGGCTTCTTCTAATACTTGATCCAATTGTAGAGTGGAGTTAAAAATTTGAATGACTTGATTGATTACTTCCAGTTCGTTTGTACGCTTTTGTAGAATATTTTCAACTTGTTTTCGGTCTGTAATGTCTTGACTGAATCCTTTTAGGCGAATTGGAGTGCCGCTGTCATCGAGTTCCAGTTCTGTTTGAGAACGTAAAGTGCGAATTTGTCCATCCGGCCAAATGACTCGAAATTCCAGTTCAGTGGTTTTGCCTTCAATAATGCAGGTTTCTACCATGGTATCAATGAGATGTTTATCGTCAGGGTGAACTGGGGCAACAAAAGCTTCATAGCTGGGAATGTAGTTATCCGGAGATAAAGCGTAATTGCGACAGTCTTGTTCCGAACGGTAGACAGTCCCCGTTTTAATATCCCATACCCAACTGCCTACCAAGGCCATGCGTTGAGCATCGGCTAATATTTTTTCTTTTTCGTATAGGATATTTTCTAGTTTTTTTTGTTGAGTAATATCTAAAATGATACCGTCGAAAACAATTTCTTCTTTTTTAATCACGGGTTTGGCAAATCCTTTCCACCATTTAATCGTTCCGGAAGGTAAAATAAAACGACCTTCAAAGGTCCAGTCAGTTTGTTGGGCAATGGCTTGTTGGATCGAGTGAGACCAGCGTTGTTGATCTTCGGGGTGTAATCTGAGCAGTTGCCAGTTGCGTTGCCAGTCTGTGGCGGTGACTTCAAAGTAGTCTTTGCAGCGAGGACTGAGGTAATGGAAACCACATTGTTGGTCATGACGTTGATACCATTGATAAAGTACCCCGGGAGTATTGTTAGCCAGATGTTGTAAACGTTCTTCTAAAATTTGTATGTGTTGTTGTTGTTGGGTGTAAAGGAGTTGCTCAGTTTGTTTAAGTTGGGTAATGTCTTGTAAGGTGGCAATGATTTGGAAAATGGTGTCATTAACTTGGGTAACGGTTATTCCCTGAGTGTTTAGAGCCATGACTTGGTTTTGGCAGTGCACTTCTATGTGACTTTTGGTGAGGCAATATAAAAGAGTGGACCAATAAGTCGGGTCGTCATTGGGAATTGAAACAGTTAACTCAGTGATTTTTGGCATGAAAAGCAAAAAGGGTTATTTTGAGGAAGTCAGTATAGGTCCGTGGTTTCTGGAGGTTGTATTTTGAAGCGTTTGTAACTCCATTGGTATTGAGCAGGACAGGTCTCAATACAGGATTGAATGAGTTGGTTGAGAGTGGTTACTGCTTCAAGTAGGTCCGCAGAGGCGATATTTGGAGGCATAGGTAAAAAATGGAGGTGAAAACCTTGGCCTTGGGGTAATCGTTGTGCATAAGTTAGGATGACTGGAGTGTTCATTTTTTTGGCTAGGCGCGGAACTAGAGTCATGGTATAAGCCGGTTGTTTAAAAAAGGGGGCGAATACGCCATTTCCAAGTTGTCCAGGTACTTGGTCGGGTAGAATACCTACAATTTTATTCTGTTGCAAGGTATGATAGAGGGCTCGAATGCCAGTTTTGTCTGTAGGAACGTAGCGTCCTCCTGCTCTAGAGCGGGCTTGATGAATAAATTTTTGTAATGTCCATAGTTTAGGGGGACGGTAAAGTGCAGTCAATGGGTAATGTTGAGAGGTATAAAGTCCAGCGAGTTCCCAAGCACCCAAATGCGGAGTGAGCAGGATAACTCCCTTTTGTTGTTGATAGGCGTGTTGTAGGTGAATTTCTCCGCTGATTTGTTGAATGAGATTCAGAGTTTTTGGGACCGGCCATAGCCATAAGGCGCCTAACTCCATGAAAGTTTTACAAGTTTCAATCAAGCTGTCTTGTAGCAATTGATGTTGTTGAGTCAAAGAGTAGTGAGGATAACAGTGTTGAAGGTTGCGTTGAGTGATTTGAGTGATACGGAATTTGGGATGTTGGGCTAAAAATTTTCCCAGTAAAGTGGCCAATCGGTGAATAGTGGGTAGGGAAAATTGGGCTAGTAGGTGGAGCAAGTAGCGAACGAGGTGAGCACGCATGCTGATTTTCTGAGGTGATAGGAAAATTGGATGGGTTTTAATAAGCAACTGGTGGATTTAGGGTTGATGGGGGGTGGCTTGGAAAGGAATACTTTTTTCAAGTATTTTGCCTTCTATGGTTTGACAGCGCCATTTTAATTCTTTTAGGCCCGGAGTTTCAAATTGAAATTGTTGAGAAGGGTCTAAGGTGTGTTTGCCCACGTAATAGGGAACGTACCAACAGCCGTAGTCGGAAACGCATTGTTGGCAGTAGTTGAGAGCTGAGGTATTGGTAACGGTGATGTCGATATAGGTTTGAGGGGGAAGTGTATGAGCTTGAATGGAGGTTTGCAAGTTGTGTTGTAGAGTGAAATGGCATTGGTTTTGGGCATTGCGATGTAGGTAAAAATAATTGGTTTGTCCATGGAGCAGGCTGGGATCAGTGATGGGATGGACGGGTAATTGGTGGTGACGAAGCAGCCAATAGAAACCGGAGCAATAGGAATTGAAGTCGTAATAGTAGTTAAAGGACAGTCGTCGGGTACTTTTGATGCTGTCCAATAGGATGTGATTGGCTTGATAGAAGTCGATTCTGCGTTTTATCAGTCCCAATTCTGGATTGGTGAGACTGTACAGGGCCAGTCCCAAATAGGCGGTGGAGAATAGGTAGGCTAGCCAAGGTTTGGGGAATAGGAAAATAAGGGCGATGAAACCGGCTACCTGATAGTAGGTCACATATCTACCCCAAGGTAAGCCGGGATCGAGGAGGAGGAAAAGGAGCAATATGGCTTGGACAGTGAGAATGAGATAAGCTCGTTGAATACTGGCTTTAAAAAGGGTGATGAGAATGAGGAAGGGAAAGGGATACCAGAGGTAACTGAAGGCGCCTTGTCGAACGTCATATAGGGAAAGTGTAGGTAGGGAGGAAGGGGGACTCCAAAATAGTTTGGCTAATTGGGTTAACAAGGTATCAGTCCCAACATACTGGTTTAAAGTGAAATAAGCCAGTTTGAGGTCGATAAACGGGTAAATGAGAGTACCAAAATGAAGTAAGTTGTTAAGATAATGGCTGCTGCCAAGGGTCCAAAAGGCGCCGGTTAGAAGTAGATAATGTTGTTTATGGTGACGAAAGTGGACTCCGTTCCAGATCAGGTGAAGTAGGAGAAGTGAGAGGCTGAGGAGACCGCCGGTGAATTTGATATTGAGTAGGGCTATGGTGCTGAGTAGGAATAGAGGCAGACGATTGAGGGTGGTGGTTTTGAGGGCTAACAACAGGGTGATGAGTATATAAAGGGATTGTAGGCTGTCTAGGTAGCCAGTGGTGGCTTGGGCAATGTGAATGGGATTGAAGGCATAGATCAGTGCCACCGGGTCAGCCAATCGTCGGTCAAAACCCAGGGTTTTGGCCAGTAAGTAAGTGGTGGTATAACTGGCGGGAATAACGAGAATGCTGGCCAGTCCATAGCCAGCAAAGTGATGGGTCAGTTGGATAAAGTTGGCTTGTATGAATTCTCCAAATTTTGGGTAGCCTTGAGAATAGCCAATTAGATCGTAGAATTGGGGGGTGAGCAGATCGTGATAGAGGAGAATGGGGAAGGCAGTGTTAAGGTGGTAAAGATGGGTGTCTGTGGAGTCATCTAGGCCAATTTTAAAGTTGATGAGGATGAGAATGAGAACAGCTAAAGTGAGGACAATGGCGGAAAAAGGGGAAATATCCAGGTCTTCATAGAGGTCGTGAAAGGTGGGCAGTAATTTGAGAAAGAGAATCAGGGAGAGAGGCAGGAAGAGCCAAGGATTGGTGATGCCAAGTAGGTTAAAGAGGAGATGAGTGAGAAAATAAAGGGGGAAAAAGAGGGTAAATAGAGCGTGTAGTCCCTTTAATAGAGAATTGATCAGAATCATGGGAAGCTTCTAAAGTGTTAGGGGTATTTTAAATGAGGTGCTCCCTTTTTTGATGTTGTGGGAGCAAATCATTCCCCTCTTGTTTGCCAAGAGGGAATGGTTAATTTATTTTTTTTTCAAAATACTTCCTTGTAAAACTTCCTTGGTCAATTCTCCAATTCCTCCCAAAGCGCCGATGACTCCGGAGGAATCTAGGGGCATAAAGACAATTTTTTGGTTCTCAGCAGTGCCAATTTTTTCCAGGGCGCTGATATATTTTTGGGCGATGAAGTAATTAACTGCTTGGGTATCTCCTTTGGCAAGGGCATCCGATAAGAATTCAGTGGCTTTGGCTTCAGCGGCAGCCAATCGTTCCCGAGCTTCGGCTTCTCGATAAGCGGCTTCTTTTTTGCCTTCAGCTTCCAAAATGGCGGCTTGTTTTTCTCCTTCTGCCTGCAAAATGGCAGCTTGCCGTTTGCCTTCCGCTTCTAAAATACTGGCTCGTTTTTCCCGCTCCGCCTTCATTTGACGGCCCATGGCTTCGACCAAGTCTTTGGGAGGGGAAATGTCTTTGATTTCAATGCGGATGATTTTAACTCCCCAGGGATCGGTGGCATTGTCGACCACTTTAAGTAATTGATAGTTGATGTCTTCTCGTTTAGAAAGTACTTCATCCAAATCCATTGAGCCCATGACGCTGCGTACGTTAGTGGTGGTCAAGTTTAAAATTGCAAGTTGCAAGTCTTTCACTTGATAGGCGGCACGAGCTGCGTCGATAACTTGAGAGAATACGACGCCATCAACTCGAATCATGGCATTGTCTTTGGTGATGACTTCTTGGGCGGGAATGTCCATGACTTCTTCCATCATGCTGATTTTTTTACCTACAGTGTCTATAAAAGGATAGATAATGTTCAATCCTGGTTTTAGAGTAGTGCGGTATTTGCCAAAGCGTTCTACGGTATATTGTTTACCTTGGGGGATTGCTTGAACTCCCATCCAAATAAGTACAACCGCCAAGCCCAGTAAGATGTATACAAAACTCGTAAAAGTTATTATCATGGTAAGGTTCCTAAGTTTAGTAGGGGCGGAGTTTATTCGCCCAAATAGTATTTATCCTCCCTTCTTCAAAGCGAAGTTGGGGAGTCGCACTTTCCCTCCTTAGAAAAAAGAGAGAGGGTTATAAGTTCCCTCCTGATCAAGTTAAGGGTTAGAGGGGGTCTAAAAACCAGTTTACAGATAACTTTGATGTGTGAATTAATCAAGCCTCCCAAATCACTATTACGTCGAGTTGGACGTGCCATTGCAAATTACCACTTGATCAAGGCTCAAGATAGGATATTGATTGCCCTCTCAGGAGGTAAAGATTCTTTGTCTTTGTTGCATATTTTAGCGCATTTACAGAGAAGTGCGCCCATTGATTTTGAAATTGCGGCCCTGACCATTGATCCGCAAGTTGATGGCTTTGATCCTTCAAGATTGAAGGATTACTTGAGTCAATTGAAAATTCCTTATTATTATCGTGCTCAACCCATTGTCAGTGAAGCTCAACGCTATATGCGTGGACAATCATTTTGTGCCTATTGTGCTCGTATGAAGAGGGGTATTATGTATGCAACAGCCCGAGAATATGGTTACAATGTACTCGCTTTAGCACAACATTTAGACGATTTGGCGGAAAGTTTTTTCATGTCTGCTTTGTACAGTGGGGCATTGAAAACTATGAAAGTGCATTATGTTAATGATGCAGGGGATGTTCGGGTCATTCGCCCTTTAGCCTTAGTTAGGGAACGACAAACAGCTGACTTTGCCAAACAGGCTCAATTGCCAGTTATTACCGACAGTTGTCCTGCCTGTTTTGCCCAACCCACTCAACGAGCTCATATTAAGGCTTGGTTGGCAACAGAGGAAGCTCAGCATCCTCAATTGTTTAGAAACTTACTCAGTGCCATTCGTCCTTTAATGTCTGATAGACTGCCTGAAGATTTGTCCATTGAACAAGACAGTTAAGTGCCCTAAAAAGCATACGCAGGATGGGTTGACAACAGGAAGCCTATCACTGTATCCGCCTTTTTTCGCACCGTCATCTAACTGCCTTAAAAAGGTGCATGATTGTGAATGATGAATGATTAGTCTGCGTAAGGTGGATAACTGTTTTTTTCGTACCCTATCTTCCCGTGTCAATGATTAGCGGCAGTCTCTGATTTGCAAATGTTGACCCGGGAATAAATTGTAATGAGGTTCAGTTCCACTTGAGTTGGCGGGAGACAACTGATTCCACTGGGCCAACTGTAAATAAGTACATCCAAACTGTTGAGCAATTCCATATAAGGTATCTCCCTTTTTAACAATATATTCTCTCAAGTGATTTTCAGGCTGAACGGGGTAGCTTAGAATAGTTGAGGTGCCAGAGTTTTGGGGAGATGGAGGAGTTCTCTTCCCAGAATTGGTGGGGGGAAGATAAACGGTGCATCCACTGCATAATGCAATGATAAGTAAACTTTTGAATTGACAAGAAGATTTAAAAAACATAGAATTGAGATCCTTTTGGTTGTCAAACCGATTGAAGCGATTTAGATTGCCAATCGGCTTTCCCATTCGACAATCTACCTTTGGGAATAGGTCAACTGTATCAAAAAATAGACCCTTTCCAAACTGTTGGAGAATAAAAAACGACTTCACTCCCCCTCAAATTTAATGACTGACTTGCAAACGTTGACCCTGCTTTAAGGTATAAGGAGGTTCTAAACCATTCCAACTGGCCAATTCTGCTGGACTGCGATTGTACAATAAGGCTATACTGTATAAATCATCACTTTCTTCAACCACATGAAAGTTAGGCTGCGGAACCACTGAAGATTGGATTAAAGACGGATTTTTTTCCACCAAGGGAACAGGGGCTGCCATCATCGGCAGTGGCTTCTCAACTGGGGAATAAGTGGGGGAGACCGAGGAACTGTATACCGGAGGACTGTATTTGGAATAGTCCGAAATGGGGGGGGAATTATAAGCCGGATAAGGAGGAGGAGCATAACTCACATTGGGAACTATTTTGAGTTGAGGAGGTATTTGAGGTACAGTTGGATAAACAAGTGCAGGAGAATACCTGCTTTGGGCATTATGCACTGAAGTTGCTGAATAATAGGTCGGTGGACTGACATACACTGGCTGCGAAGGTGCCATTCCTGGAGGCACATGATATTTTACCCGAATATGTTCCCCTTCACTTAACTTTTGAATATCTTGAAAAGTAGGTTGTTTAGGGGCTGGTTTTGATGCGGGCTGAAAACCAATGGTACATCCCGATAATCCCAACCCACTGACCACAATTGTTAAAATAAGTCGTAATAGGAATGAATTGCTCATCGTAAACTCCTAATGTTTAAATCAAGCTTAAATCATTAAAGTCCAAAAAATAACCCCCATTATAACATCTTTCACTCCAAAACACCACTTTTTGAACATTCCTTTTACCCAAGACTCATTGCCAACTTAAATACCCTTTGAGATATAGACTACACAATAATAGCTCTGTTTTCAAGTCGATACGAAACGCTCAGTTTTAATTTTCCAACTACTGAAAAACCATGAACTTTTGTTAACTCCAGCGACAACCTCTCTCATAAACCCAAAAGGACAAGCCATCATGCTGACTGAAGAACAAATACAGGTGATTCCCGAATTCAGTGAAGATCAACCCGTAACTCAGGCCGAACTGGCCGAATTGATAGACACCTTAAATAAGGTTTTCAGAGACTATCGAATTGGCATGTACGAATTTAATGGCGCTATGAAACGACGGGAAGAAGTGGTCAAACGTGCTCATGAAAAAATCAACCTCTGGATACTTCTGGGGGGATCTGCTTTTTTACTCATCCTTGCCGTCTTACTCTTTCTAATCTTCATGCTCGGCAGAAATTTAGACCTCATATCAACTCAAATGACCACCCTCCGTGATAACTCAACTCTCGTCACCACTGAAATTGGCACTCTGAAACAAACCTTAGGAGATGTTAAAACTCAAATTGCTCAATTGGGGGGTGAAATTCCTCCTCCCATTCCGGACAATTCTCTACACGACTTGAAAAACTCCCTCAGTCACTTGGAACAGTCCATGGACAGTATGATCAATAACTTAGATGCCATTGACCGCAAACTGGACCAAAACCCAGACTCCTCCTCTTCCAAAGAGCCCAGATACACCCCCCAATATGATAACCGTTACCGTTACTAACCCCTTAACTTCTGCCTTTTGATCACCGAAAAAAGGCACTTTTCTTAACCTTCCGTATTATGATCCACTTTACCCACAATAGACCATTGACCAATTAGAACCGCCGAATTTAGGAAGGCCGTCATGTCAGAAAAATTTCTCACTCGCCTGTATTACGCCAGCACTGCCACTGACAAGTATTCCCCTATGGAAATTGGTAACATTTTAAAAGCTTGTCGCCGCAACAATCCTCAGTTGGACATCACTGGCATGTTATTTCTAGGGAATCGTTACTTTTTACAATGCCTTGAAGGTCCCAGAGAAAATGTCAACATTCTCTATCAAAAATTGGTTTATGATGAACGACACACCAATGTCCAACTTTTGGAACTGAAAGAAGTGGGCAGTCGTTTTTTTGACGACTGGACAATGAAGTATTTAGGTTCCACCCAAGTCATTGCTAAAATTCTACGTAACTCTGGAATGAAGGAATTCAATCCCTATTTGCTCGATAGCTACACCATCAATTCTGTTATGGAGACCTTTAGAGACTATACTGAAGAAGAACCTAAAGACACCGGTGTCACAAGAAAACGTTCTATCATGAACCTGTTTAAACGGTGAGCAGTTGCCTATTCAAGTTCCCATGCTTTGCGCTTTGCATGGGAACGAGAAGACTTGCTCTCATTCTTCCTTCGTCAACTTTTCACTCTTCCCAAAAGGCAATGGAAATAATTTGCCGTTGATATACAATTTTCCACTGTTAAGATTGGCTGAAAGCACATAACTATCCTTTGTTTCAACCAACCACTTTTCTTGCAAGTAAGACTCAATTCTCTTATCTGCTTCAAGTTGTCGGTCTGCTTGAGACCGTTCCTTTGACAAACTGACTACCAACAATTTCTTCAGCAAAGGTTTGCTGATTTTAAACTCAGACTTTCCCCAAGTGGCATTAAATAACAGATTGAAATCATTGAGTTGAGTAACTTTAGCACCTTCAATGCCCAAAGTCAACTCTCCAACCAAACCGCCCTCTGGAGAAGTCATCTGAAGTTCAGAGAAACTGAGAGTTGGGGAACGAGTCAGTAACAAAGGAGTGACCTCCATCAACTTCCCTAAAATAGCCAATCCCAACATTTGTTCATTGATCAATCCCTGTTGAGCCTGCTTTTGCAATTCTCGCAAGGTAACTTGGAAAGAAGCAACCGCTTTAGTATCTAAATTTTGGAGTTTGATCTGGCCACTGGATTTCAGATCAAGATTGTCCTTTGCATCTGTGCCCTGAGTTTGAAAACGCCCTATTTGGTTGCGTATAACATAACTGAAGAGATCCTTTTCAACATTTCCATGACCTTGAAGAGTTAGATTCTCCAACTGCACTTTCTCAAGACTTTCAGTATCATAAGCTTGCAACTGTCCCAATTTAAATTCCCCTTGATTCAATTCAACCCCACTGCTGTGTTGAACGGTCTCAAATTCCGCAGACAGATTTTTCAGATCGAAACTGCCTTGGCTTTCCTTTAACAGGATACTGGGACTGGCAAATTTACCTTGAACGGGAATCAGATCCGCATCAAAAGTCATTTTGAGTAACGAGGGAGCTAAAGTAGAAGTAAACCCCTTGCTTTCTTTAAACGTCACTTGGGCAATTTGTAAATCAGCCATCACGGTATCCATGCGCTCAGTAAAAGTCAATTCCCCAGTTAACCCCTGCCAATCCACATTCCCACCCGGCAAATTGTCGATTTTTAAGGGAGAAAGCGTGAGTTTACTGCTCCCATCTCCTTGAGAAGACAATTGACTGTCAATATAAAGTGTCGGTAAGGGAACAGACAGTTGAGCAGCCGCCTGTTGAGAAAGGCGCAATTGAACTTCAGTTTTAACTTTAAGATCACTCTGATGTTGAGACAATAGGGACTGTAAACTTTGTTTAAACTTGTTTAACAGCATCATAGGATCTAGGGGAATCTCAACTTTATCAAGTGCTTGATTGGCAATGAAATGTTGAAAAGTGAAGCCTTGCAAATCATCAGGCTCTTCTTCGGGAGAAACCGTTTCTTCTGACAAAGTGGGTAAACTTGCCTGTTTTCCAGATTCCTCAGCAGCCCAACTGGTCAAAGCAGCTAAGAGGAATAGAAGGCATAATAATGGGTTAAGCAGTTGATTCATAATCATTTCCTTTTGTTGAAGGGTTGTTTGAACTTACCAAATTATAGGGACTGTTTGTTGTTAAAATATTGACTGATGTTAAAGCGCCAACTGACGATAATTGACAATAGCCTGCCATTCCGTTTGCTTGTCAGGTTGATCCGCTAAGTAGGTCAAGACGTTATCCAAACTGATGATACTGATTATTGGTATAGCATAATGCTGTTGAATTTCCTCAATAGCGGATAAAGAGGATTGGCCAGACTCCTGTCGATCGAGGGCGATCACGGTGCCCACTACCTGAGCTGGCGAGGATTGAATGAGGGCAATGGATTCTCTAATTGCAGTACCTGCAGTGATCACATCATCAATGATCAATACTCTTCCATTCAAGGGACTGCCAATTAAGTTGCCACCTTCCCCATGATCCTTTGCTTCCTTGCGATTAAAACAATACGGAATTTCTCCAACTTCCAAAGAGGCTAAGGCAATAGCAGTGGCAGTGACCAAGGGAATTCCTTTATAGGCGGGTCCAAACACAAGGTCGAAGGCAATTCCGGAATTTTGTATGGCTTTCGCGTAGAAATATCCCACCTTAGCAAGCGCTTTGCCGGTGTTGAACTGGCCGGTATTGAAAAAATACGGACTTCGTCGTCCTGATTTAAGCGTGAATTCTCCAAATTGAAGTATTTTCTGTTGAATGGCAAACTGGATAAAATCCCGTTGATAACTGTGCATAAAAACAATTCGCCCCCTGGATTATTTACGATTCATGCTAAAAAATTTGCGTTTTAACTCACTTTAAGGTAAACTGCTTAACCTGAAAATAGCCGGTGTAGCTCAGCTGGTAGAGCAAACGATTCGTAATCGTTAGGTCGGACGTTCAAGTCGTCTCACCGGCACCAGTCATCTATTCCAGTAGCAAGCGTTCTAAAATCCTCTCGTACAACACTGATAATTTGTCCAAATCCTCAATATTGACGCATTCGTTGACTTGATGAATCGTGCGATTGAGGAGTCCTAACTCGATCACTTGAGCCCCTGTGGGCGCAATAAATCGCCCATCTGACGTTCCTCCTCCAGTGGACAGCGCTGTCTCATACCCACACACTTCCTTAATCACCAAACGTACAGCTTCCAACAATTGCCCCTGCGCTGTGAGAAAAGGGTGTCCAGAATGGCGCCAACTCAACTCATACTGAAGGTGATGCGCTTTTAAACGTTGGATAACCGCTTGCTGTAAATCAGCAACGGTGAACTCGGTGTTGTAGCGAAAATTAAAAATCACTTCCAATTGTCCTGGAATTACATTGTCCGCTCCAGTTCCCGCTTGCACATTCACCACTTGAAAGGTTGTCGGTGGGAAAAACGCATTGCCCTGATCCCAGGTGTGTTGACAAAGTTCTTGCAGCAGAGGAGCAAATCGATGAATAGGGTTGTCAGCTAAATGAGGATATGCTGCATGGCCCTGCCGACCTAGGATCGTCAATATTCCGGTCAGCGAACCCCGCCGACCATTTTTGATCTGATCCCCCAGTTTATCGACACTGGCGGGTTCCCCCAATAGACACCACTCAATACTTTGTCCCTGCTGTTGCAGATAATCGACTACTTTGGCTGTACCGTCTACAGCCAATCCCTCCTCATCACTGGTGATCAAAAACGCCAGAGATCCCTTATGTTGAGTATTAGCCTGCAGAAAACGTTCACAAGCAGTCACCATCGCTGCCAGTCCTCCCTTCATATCAGCAATTCCCCGACCATACAAATTTCCTTGATGAAGAGTGGGAGTGAAGGGCGGAAATTGCCAAGCTTCTACGGGTCCCACCGGTACTACATCCGTATGTCCTGCCAATACCAGTAAGGGAGCAGTGTGACCACAACGGGCCCACAAATTATCCACTTGTCCAAAACGCAAGTGCTGTATTTCAAAACCCAAAGTTTGTAAACGCCGGGCAATCACTTCTTGACATCCCTGATCATCGGGGGTGATAGAAGGTCGACTGATGAGATCGATTGCCAAATCTAAAGTCATTGACATACAAGAAAATTCCCAAATAATAAATATAAACTGAGGGACTGATTTCTCCATCCTTTTTAAGGAAGGATAAACCTGGAGGAATTCAAGATCCTCCATTCAAATCCGCAATTGTACAGTGAATGATGAAAAGTTAAAAGGGATGAAGTGCACAAAAACCCTCAATATGCAGGTAGTATTCATCATCAATACTCGTTTCTACCTTGTGTACAACACTTATTTTGGTGTGGTTAAAGGTTGGAGTGGAAGTTTTCACTGTCATGCTATTAAGTGAGGGAAATCCCCCTTTGGAAGGAAAATCCTCTTCGGAGTGGAGGCTTTAGCCGGTTGGCGGTAGGCGTTACTCCACACACTCAAATTGCGGAATTCCTACCGCTGGCCGGCTAAAGCCTCCACTCCAACGTACTTTAACTTAATGGCAGTGCGGCTACTACTCCACTCCAACGCTGGGGTGCTAACACCCACCGGCGAAAGCCCCCACTCCGACGCTTTGGTTGACTCACAGACTCAAATAAATAGGTGTTGCACATAAGGCATTTCTCAACTCTTCTCCTTCATCTCTCAAGCAAGGTCCAGTCATGTTTTACTATACTTTAATTTACCTATTCCTCATTGGATTATTCCCCAGCTTGGTATTAGCCCAGCCCCCAAAAGCCGTTCCAGTTGAAGCTCAGCCCGTCAAATTCGATACTGTCATCGACAACGTTAATGCAGTTGGAGAATTGTTGGCAGACGAACAAGTCATTCTTCGTTCTGAAATTCCCGGGCGCATCACCAAAATCACTTTTTCCGAAGGACAAAAAGTCACTCAAGGCGATCCTTTGATCAACTTGGATGAAGCAGAATATCGAGCCCGTTTGGCCGAAAGTCAATCCACCGTCAACCTCAACAAAATCAGTTACGCACGCACCCAAGATCTGGTGAAAAAAAGTTTAACCAGTCAACAAGCCTTTGACGAAGCCAAAGCCCAATTGGAAGTCGCTCTTGCCCGGCAACAACTCTATGAAGTGCAACTGGCCAAAACCACCCTCTATGCCCCATTTTCCGGCACCGTGGGCTTGCGTAATTTTAGTGCAGGTGCCTACATCCAAGCCGGACAAGACCTCATCACCCTAGTCAACACCGATACCCTCAAACTCGACTTCAAAATTCCAGAAAAATTTCTAGCCAAAATCCGCATTGGCCAAACAATCAATCTCCAAGTAGATGCCTACCCTGACCACTCATTTGTTGGAGAACTCTACACCCTAGACCCCATTGTTGATGGCAGCACCCGCACCCTCTTGCTGCGAGCCAAAATTCCCAATCCCAAAGGACTGTTATATCCTGGCATGTTTGCCCGCATCAATTTGGAATTGGACCGACGTTCCCAAGCCATCATCATTCCCGAACAAGCCATTGTTCCCAAAGGCAAAGACAGTTTTGTATTCAAAATCCTCAACAACAAAGCCCACCTCATTCAAGTCACCCTTGGCCAAAGACGCACTGGGGACGTTGAAATCACCCACGGACTAAATTTAGGTGACAAAATAGTCATCAATGGCCAACTCAAATTACGGGAAGGTGCTGAAGTCATGCTCCAGCCCACCCAATCCCCATAACCCAACACCCATTTTGACCACTGTGCCCACCCACTGACTAGGAAACACCATGGTACTTTCTGACCTCTCCATTCGGCGCCCAGTCTTAGCCACCGTCATGAGTCTCATGATCATACTCATCGGTCTCATGTCCTTTCAACGCCTCTCTGTTCGAGAATACCCGAACATCGACACCCCAGTAGTTTCAGTACGCACTGTTTACACCGGTGCCAGCCCAGAAATCATTGAAAGCCAAATCACCCAACCCCTGGAAGACGCCTTGTCTGGGGTAGAAGGCATCAAAACCCTCAAATCCACCAGTCGGGAACAAGTCAGCCAAATCACCGTTGAATTCATACTTCAAAGGGATGCTGACAGTGCCGCCAATGACGTTAGAGACCGAGTAGCCAGAGTGCGATCTCGCCTACCTGAAGAAGCAGATGACCCCGTGGTTGCCAAAATTGAAGCCGACGCGCAAGCCATCCTATGGCTACGATTCTCCAGTGAACGCCATGACGCCCTCCAACTCACTGACTATGCCGATCGTTACATCATTCCCAGATTGCAAGTATTACCCGGCGTGGCCAGCATCATCATTGGCGGCCAGCGTCGTTATGCCATGCGCATCTGGCTGGACAGAGACCGCCTGGCCGCCTACCAACTCACCCCCCAAGAAGTAGAGTCCGCCCTGCGACAACAAAACGTAGAAATCCCTTCGGGACGCATTGAAAGTCTCGAACGAGAATTCACCGTTTTAACTGAAACTGACTTACGGACCCCTGCCGAATTTGAAAACATCATCATCAAACAAATCAACAACTACCCCATCCGTTTAAGAGACATTGGGGAAGCCACCATCGGTCCCGAAGATGAAAGAAATACCGTGCGCGCCAATGGCCAACCCTCAGTGGGACTGGGCATCGTCAAACAATCCACCGCCAACACCCTCTCTGTAGCCCAAGCCGTGCGCCAACAAATTCCCTACATCTCCCTGCCCACTGGCATGTCTCTACAAGTGGTATTTGACACTTCCATCTTCGTAGAAAAATCCATTGAAGCCGTTTACCACACCATGCTCGAAGCCTTTGCACTGGTCGTATTGGTGATCTTCCTCTTTTTACGCTCGATTCGCGTCACCTTTATACCCTTCGTAACCATCCCAGTCTCCCTGATCGGAGCCTTCATCTTCCTCTATGCACTGGGATTCTCCATCAACATACTTACCTTATTGGGACTGGTATTAGCCATCGGATTAGTCGTTGACGATGCCATTGTCATGCTCGAAAACATCCACCGCCACTTAGAAGAAGGCGCTTCCCCCTTAGAAGCCGCCTTCAAAGGCAGCCAAGAAATTGCCTTTGCAGTCATCGCCATGACCATCACTTTGGCTGCAGTCTTTGTTCCCCTCACCTTTATGACTGGCAACACCGGCCGCCTATTCACCGAATTCGCGATCACCGTTTCCGCAGCAGTCATCGTCTCTGGATTCGTTGCCCTCACCCTAACTCCCATGATGTGCTCCAAAATTCTCAAAACTCATGAGCGCCATGGCATTCTCTATCGCATCACAGAAAAAGGCTTTGTCCTACTCAATCAAATCTACCGTTGGTTACTGAAAATAACTTTAAAAATCCGTTGGTTAATTGGACTACTTTTTATAGGCACTGCCTTGACTGCCATCTACTTTATCTTGCCCGCGGGACAACTTCCAGCCCATTGGGAACAACGATTAAACAACTGGGGCACCACTCTCATCGGCCAACCAATCACCATTCCCCTATTGCGCTCTGAATTGGCGCCTCTGGAAGATCGAGGCATCATCGTCGGCATTATTGTCGCTCCCGAAGGGGCCACCCTAACTTATACCGACCGCTATGCTCGACAAATTGAACAATTCTATGCTGCCATTCCCGAAGTGCAAAACTATTTCATGGTGGTCGCTCCTGGACTGGAAAGACCCAATCCAGTCAACTCTGCCCTATCCTTTGTCAGTTTAAAACCCTGGGAACAACGCCAACGTTCCCAACAGGCAATTGCAGGAGAATTGCTCCCCAAATTAATGAGCCTATCTGGAGTCTTAGCATTCCCCATCAATCCTCCCTCCTTGGGCCAAAGTTTCCGCAACACCCCCATTCAATTCGTATTACAAGGCAATACATATGCGGAACTACAAATCATGGTCGACAAAGTCATGGAAAAAATGAGAGCCTATCCTGGTCTGGTGAATCTGGACTCCGATTTAAAGTTGAACAAACCCCAATTGACTGTGCAACTGGATCGGGACAAAGTCGCCAATGTGGGAGTTCAAGTACAAGACATTGGTCGCACCTTAGAAACCCTATTGGGCGGCAAACAAGTGACCCGTTTTAAACAAGAGGGAAAACAATATGATGTTATCATCAAACTAAAAGACCAAGATCGAAGCAAACCAGCCGACCTAACCAATATCTTTGTGCGAGGCAACCAGGGACAACTGATTCAACTCTCCAACTTGATCACCCTAAAAGAAGCGGTTGCTCCCAAAGAATTGAATCGTTTCAACAAATTACGATCCGTTACCCTCAGCGCCAACATTGCCCCTGGTTACACCCTAGGCCAAGGTCTAACTGTTTTAGAAGCCACGGTTAAACAAGTGTTAGGGGAAACGGCACAAACCGCCTTGGATGGACAATCTCGAGAATTTCGAGAATCTGGAGAAACTTTAGTCTTTACCTTCATTTTAGCTCTATTATTCATTTACCTGGTACTGGCAGCTCAATTTGAAAGTTTCATCAGTCCCTTAATTATTATGCTGACCGTTCCCTTGGCAATGACTGGCGCCCTATTGGCGCTGTATCTAACTGGAAACACTCTAAATGTCTACAGTCAGATTGGACTGGTAATGCTGGTCGGTCTCATCACCAAACATGGCATTTTAATTGTAGAATTTGCCAACCAATTACAACACCGAGGTTTGTCACTAAAAGAGGCTATTGTGGAAGCCGCAGTTTTGCGTTTACGACCCATTCTCATGACCACCGGTGCCATGGTCCTGGGTGCGATTCCCTTGGCTTTAGCCACCGGTGCCGGGGCGGAAAGTCGTCAGCCTATTGGTTGGGTCATTGTGGGGGGCTTAGTATTGGGAACGGTATTGACCTTGTTTATCATTCCCGTAGCTTACAGCATATTGGCAAAACAAACAACGATTCAATCACCCTCTTGAGTCCTTGAATATTCACACAAATCTGCAATACAACAAGTTGTACAGTGGGGCTTGCGAGCCACACACACATATCGTCCATGCAAAATTAGCCAATGATGAGCATGTTGTTGATAACGAGAAGGGACTACTGTCAACAACTGTTTTTCCACTTCCAGCACCGTTTTACCAGGAGCTAAACCAGTGCGGTTAGCTACCCGGAATATATGAGTGTCCACTGCAATAGTGGGTTGATGAAAAGCCGTGTTTAAAATCACATTGGCTGTTTTTCGACCCACTCCTGGCAATTTTTCCAAATCTTCTCGACGATTGGGCACTTCTCCCTGATAATCAGTCAAGAGAATTCGACAGGTTTCTAAAATATAACGGGCTTTATTGTTAAACAGTCCAATACTTTTGATAAAGGATTTTAAATCCGATTCTCCCAGTTCCAAAATAGCTTGCGGAGTGTTGGCCACTGCAAATAAGCGGGCCGTGGCTTGGTTGACACTTTTGTCTGTGGCTTGAGCCGATAAAATCACCGCAATTAACAGTTCAAAAGGACTCAAATAGTTCAATTCTGTGGTTGGTTTTGGATTTTGAGCTTGTAAACGGGTAAATAGTAACTGGCATTGTTGTGCATTCATCATATGGATAGATTTTATTCCCAATTTAATAATAGCTGATTGAACATGGGCTTATAGGGAATTTTAACGTTTCAATATGATTTTTCCATAAACCGGATCACAAAAAGTTTCTTGAATAGCTTCCACAAACGGAGTTTGCCGAATTCCAAATACCTGCTCAGTGTCCACACCTTCAAAAAAATCCCCAGCAGTCAGGGCTACCAGTTGGTCAGCGGTGAATGGAGGTTGGCGACTGAATAGGGCATATATTTTGAGTAAAGCGTAAAATAAGCCATAAGGAATAGACAGTATCCAAGTTTTGGAGTTTTTAACCTGTTTGATGGTGCGAATGATGTCAATATAATCGATAGCAGTGTTGCCGACAATGTCATAAATTGCCCCGGCAGGTTGTTGTTCCATGCAATGAATGAGTATTTTACAAAAGTCTTTGTTATACAAGGGTTGGCGTGGATATCGACCATGCCCGGGAATGGGGAAAATGGGCACTTTTTCCATAAATCGGGACAGCCAGCCCAAGTGTTTGGGATCAAACCAGCCAAACATGAGGGTTGGACGCAATATGCAATGGGACAGTTGACTGTGAATGACCAAAGTTTCTTGTTGTTTTTTGGTGCGGGTGTAATCGTCATTGGCTATAGAATTGACCACTGAGGAACTGATGTGAACAAGATAAGGTACATGATGAGTGTGCATGGCGGCTAGGACTTGCTCAGTTGAGATCACATTATTGCGAATAAACAGTGCAGATTCTTTGCCTGTGATTTGAGCTTGCAACATGAATAAGCAAGCAGCATCTTTTAGACAATGTTGCCATGCCCCAGGCTCAGCCAAGTCAGCCAGGACTGTGGTCACTTCTGGATGCAATTTTTGGAGTATTCCCAAATTATAGGCATGTTTGTCAATTGCAACCAAATGACGATAGCCTTTTTCTCGCAGTTGCACAATTAAATTTTGTCCGACTAAACCCGCAGCTCCAGTGATAATAATTTTGTCTTTCAAATGTACAGACATGCGTTAATTCCTAACAGAGTTTTGATTTTAAATATAAATTTTTCAGTGTCTACAGGGAACTTTTTACAAGGGCCAGTCGTTTTTGACTGTCCATTAATTGAGCCCGATCTAGATTTTTGCGATTGGTCAAGATTTCATACATGACTTCATAATATTGTTCCCCATCGTATGAAAGTAGAATCAAGTCGACACCGGCATTCAGTGCTGCCAAAGTGGCGCTGCCAATGCCTTCAGCACCGTAATAGATGGGCCACATGTTGAAATCGTCGGTGATTAAAAGTCCCTGATATTGCCATTGTTCTCGAATGATTCCTTGAATGACCCGATAGGAATATGAGACTGGGTTAATAGGATCAACTGCAGTCAGTTTGACATGGCTGAGCATCATCAGCGCTGGGACTTGGCTGAGTACATATCGAAAAGGCAGCCATTCTTCACGTTCCAATTCTTCAATGGGCAAGTCCAATTCTGCTTCATAATAGTGGGTATCTTCCTGAACTCGACCAATGCCTGGAAAGTGTTTTAATGTGGGGAATACTTTATAGTTTTGTAAACCTTGGCTGTACAACAGGGCAATTTTGGCCACAACTGATTTGTCTTGAGAGATGGCTCTTTCTTGAATAAGGGTGTGAAAGTCCAGTTTATTTTTGGAAGCAGCATGTTTCAAGTCGACGATTGGGGCAAGGTTTACATTGATTCCCAATTGTGATAATTCTTTGCCATGAATGTGTCCATATTGTTTGATTTGTTGTTCAACTGTTGGCCAGTCGTTTTGAGAATTGATCAGGGAAGATAGGGAGGGCAATTCAGTCAATGGTGGCGAAAGTCGAGAGACCAGTCCTCCTTCTTGATCGGTTACAATAAACAGAGGGGCTAAGCCCAAGGAGGCTTGAATGGCTTGTAATTCTCGCAATTCGGTTTGAATTTCCGGAAGCGATTTTTGTTGAACATTTCGGCGAGTGACAAAAATTCCCCCAATGGCGCCGCGTTGCACAAGAGGTAAAATATCGTCTGGGTCTGTGTAACCAATAATCAGGTGTTGCCCAAAGGTTTGCAAATCTGTGAGGGGGGCTTCCAACACGGTTTGGCGTTTGAGCAGAAAGGTGATTTTGGTGACGGCAGTGACAGTCACGATGATGAGAATTAACAGTAAAAATAGCAGTCTTTCGGAGTGTAGAGGGCGTCTTTTCCATTGTTGATAGAGTTGGGAGAGGGTGGTCCCACCCAATATCAGGCAGAATAACAAAATGGATAAAAAACTGATTTCTCTAATTTTGAGTAAAAAAGGACTGTTGAGATGAAAGGCATAGATGAGCAAGGTGGTGGCCAGTAGCCATTCTAAAATGGTCAGCCAGTTAATTTTTAATAAATTCATAGTCTTAAAAATTTTTCCCCTTCTTTTTGAGAAGGGGAAAAGGGGGTTAGGAAGGATCGGGTTTTAGGAATAAGTATGCAAAAAACCCCATCAGTAATATCATTAATAAGTTGGCTATGGAATCTACCAAAGAGGGATTGAGGGGACTGGTCATGGAATGGGTACGGGGCTTTAGCACTTCGGCAGAAGGCAAGGTGGGGTCTAGTTTTTCAGTGATTTTGAGTTCTTTATTTAACTTGAGAATAATTGGATCGGATAGAGGAGGAGCATGGGTGGCAATAACGGTGGCGGGACCGCGGTCTCCAACGATATTGGTAATGGGTTTGCTGCCGGCCAAGATGTCTTGGGTGCTGACTGTTTCTATGATTTCGGTTTGTCCTTCATAGGTATTGGAAGGTATACGTGCCAGTCGGAAGAAGGGGAAACGAATAAGGTGGTTGCCTTCCTGCCATTCTTTCAGGGAAATGAGTTTGAACAACCCTTCATTCATGGCCGCTGTGATTTGCTCATGGTGTAAGGAGGCAATGAGCAGCAGTCCATCCAATTGTCCTTTTTTTAGAGCAGCGATCTGATTTTCCAGATGGGAATCATAATGGAGTTGCAAAGTATTTTGCAGGGAAATGGCATTGAGAATCATCCCAGCAGTTTGATCAGAAGCTCCCTTTTCGGCACCAACTCCCAAATTTTTCATGTCTTTTAGAGAGGTGATATGGGTGTTGTTTTGTAAGGTGATCAGGTGGACCATTTTGGTACCTATGACTCCAACTGCTTCGATAAACGGTTGAGTTTCTGGTAAAAAGTCATTGGTCAGGGTAAAAAAGGATTCGGCCCCTAAGATGGCTAAACGGGCTTTACCTTCTAAAATAGCTTGTTCCGGGTTGGGCATTTGGATAACTTTCACGCTGCGTCCAGGGAAAACTTTTCGCACCGCGCGTAAGGCAATGCTGATGCTTTTGCTGCGTTCATCCAACAGTCCCGCCGCAATGACTAATTCTTCTTTTTGCAAGAGTTTACCTTTTTTGTGAATGAGGTCGTTTTGCATGAGGAAGTTTTGGGCTACGATTTGATAGTCTTGTCCTTCTAATTCTACTTCTCTATTCATTTGGCGCATAGTTTTAGTGTCAATGAGACCGGTTAATTTTTCTAAAGTGCCGCGCAGTTCAGGAAAGCGTTCCAAAGTGTCATTGCGCACCAATGGGGAAGGTTCATAGACCGGAAAGAAGTTGAGATCGTCTTCTAAAATGGTCAGTCCAAAGTCTTCAATGCGCCCTTCTGTGGAAAAACCTTCGGCTACATCGACTTTGTCATCCAATAGGGCTTGGTAGATGGTGGATTTGTCGTTGTCAATGACTGTGGCTATGATGTTGTTCAGACCGTAACGTCTTTGCAAAGCTGGAAGTCCATCTAAGGGTCGTTCTAAAAATTCGGGTTCCATGGCCATGCGTAATGTGGGTTGTATTTTGATGAGATCACTGATTTTATCAATTTTTAAGTTTAATGCTCGATCTTTGCGCATGAGTAATACGTAATTGTTGGCAAAGCCCAGCCGATTTAGCCATTCTAGGTTGAGAGGTTGAAAAAGCCTCCTGACTTCTATTAAAGATTTGTCGCCATTGTTAATGGGAGGTTGTCCTAACATAGTGAGACCGGTGCCATTGTATTCAACATAGAGGTCAAGGTCACCATTTTTAACTGCTTCAAAATTGGAAAAAGTGTCTCCATAGGGAATGGAGCGTTTGACTGGTATTTTTTGATATTCAGCGAGTTGGGCGATGATTTCGGCTAGGATCAATTGTTCGGTAAAATCCTTGGCGCCAATGTGGAGGGGCTTGGTTTTGCTACAGCTTATTAAGAGGAGGAGGAGTCCTGAGTAAATAAGGAATTTTTTCATGAGGCAATTCTCTTTGGTATTAGATGGATTCCCGGCGAATGTTTCTTAGGAATGCAATGATTTGGATGATGAGAATGAGGCTGAAGGGAATGGCGCCAGCAATGGCCATGGCTTTGGCTACGGTTACCGAGCCAGTGAATAGGGTCCCGGCAGTGATCAGGGCAATAATGAATCCCCAAATTATTTTGAAACGGATCGAGGGGTTGAGGTTGCCATTGTCAGTCATCATGCTGACCACAAAGGTGCCGGAATCTGCACTGGTGACTAGGAAAACAAAGATGAGAAACAGGGCTAAAATGCTGACCAGTTCAGAGAGTGGGAACCAGCTGAACAGGGCAAATAGGGCTTTGGTGACATCTTCTCGGACAAGTTCGGCGAGGCCCCCACCGCCAAACATTTCTATGTAGAGACCACTGCCTCCCAAGACGGCAAACCAGAGAATGGAGAAGAGGGTGGGAATGAATACAACGCCCAAGATGAATTCTCGAATCGTGCGTCCTCGACTGATTCTCGCAATGAAAATACCAACGAAGGGACCCCATGCCAGCCACCAAATAAAGTAGGTCAAGGTCCAGCCTGAGGTCCAGGCGGTGAGTTCTTTGTAAGGATATAATTTGAAGGACATGGTGATGAGATGGCTGAAATAATCTCCTAAAGAAGTGACTGCCACTTCGAGTAAGAATTGGGTGGGACCTGTGAATAAGATGAAAGATAATAGTAATATTGCGGCAACCATATTGATATTACTGAGGATTTTTATCCCTCTATTGAGACCGGTGGCAGCTGAGGTGACAAAGAGGAAAGTCATGAGGGCTAAAATGATTAAGCTGATCAGGTCAGTACCTGGAATAGCAAATATTTCTTCCAAACCGGCACGCACTTGTAATACGCCCATAGCCAGGGAGCCGGCTAATCCAAATACTACCGCCAATACACCTATGATATCTGCAGTGTGACACCATAGACCCTTGTGAGGACAGCCGAATTCTTTTTGGATAGGGCTGGAAATGAGGGAAGAGGTGCCTTTGCGAAATACGAAATAGGCAATGACCAGGGCGCAGACTCCGTAGATTGACCAGGCATGCAGTCCCCAATGTAAGTTGGTGATGATCATGGCCAATTCGGCAGCTTCGGGTGTACTACCCTTCATGCCGGGTGGAGAGAGGTAGTGAAAAATAGGTTCGGCTGCGCCCCAGAAGATTAATCCGGCGCCCATACCTCCAGCAAATAGCATGGCTAGCCAAGAAGGGGTTGAAAATTCAGGACGATCGTCGTCTTGTCCCAGTCGAATGGCATGATAAGGTCCAAAAATCAGGTAGATACATAGGACTAAAAATCCGGTACATAAGATCAGGAAAAACCAGTCGAAGGTTTTTAGGGCAAATCCCGTCATGTCTAAGGCGGCACCAGCCATGTGATCGGGGGCAAAAATTCCCCATATACCAATACTTCCACATAGCAGTAGGGCAACAATGAAGACCAAACGATTTGGGGTAGGCTGAGGTCGGTTAACATCCATACTCACATTTCCTTTAAGGGTCGGATAGAATCGAATAAAATAGAAGAGTTTTGAGGGGTAATGCCCATGATGTATACTCATGTTTGTAAAATTTTAACTATACTTCCTTTTTTAGTAATATAGGGCGCAATAACGTTAGCGTATTGCGCCGTATGAAAACACGATAGACCAGGCAATCCCTCGAATCCTTGATTTTGTTATGGGTGAACAAGATGAAGAGAGTGACTGTAAATTTGAGTCCAACATGCGGCGCAATACGCTAAAGCCATTGCGCCCTATATTAACTTACGCGTTACACAGGATTATGAAGACTCCTTTTATGGTGCGTTAGCTATATATACTCACATTCGTGAAATTTTAACTATACTTCCTTTTTTTAGGTCACTTCAAGATCAACAAGATATCAATTTATCACACTTTCTCCCTTTTTTTGAAGAATGGAGTCAGCTAAACTAAGGAATGTAGTAAAAAATCAATGAACTGATTCATTTTTTTTCTTAAGAGGTGCCCCATTATGAATTCACTGGAAACTGCTGCCCATCCAGAAAACTTAAAAAGAGTAGTTATTGAACCCATTAGTCGGGTTGAAGGACATGGTAAAATCACCCTGTTAATGGACGAGGACCATCACATTCACCAAGCCCGTTTGCATATTGTGGAATTTCGCGGCTTTGAAAAATTCATTCAAGGACGACCCTACTGGGAAATTCCAGTCATGGTACAACGTCTGTGTGGGATTTGTCCAGTCAGTCATCACCTGGCCGCAGCCAAAGCCGTAGATATGCTGGTTGGCGTCACTCCAGAACATCTTCCCCCTACTGCAGATAACATCCGTCGTTTATTACATTTGGGACAAATGTTACAGTCTCACGCTCTGCACTTTTTCCACCTCTGCTCCCCCGATCTACTGTTTGGCTTTGACGATGACGTGGCCCATCGCAACATCGTGGGCGTATTGGCAGATTACCCTGAAATTGGCGTGCAAGGAGTCAAATTACGGAAATACGGACAGGAAGTGATCCGAGTGGTCTCAGGTAAACGAGTCCATGGCAGTTGTGCCATTCCCGGTGGAGTCAACAAAGCGTTAACAACCCAAGATCGAGAATTTCTGCTCAAAGAGATTGATCAAATTCTCATTTGGAGTCAAGGAGCAGTTGATCTGATCAAAAAAGTCTATCTAGCCAATGCTGACTATCACCACCGATTTGGCTTCATTCGCTCCAACCTGCTTAGTCTCATTCGTCCCGATGGCGCTCTCGACCTATACCATGGCGGGCTGCGAGCCAAAGATGCTCAAGGCCAAACTATTTTTGACCATGTCAATTACTGTCAATACAGCGATTACCTCCACGAAGAAATCAAATCCTGGTCCTATATGAAATTCCCCTTCATCGTCTCCAAAGGCAAAGAAGAAGGCTGGTACCGAGTGGGACCTTTAGCCCGCATCAACCTATGCGACTTTATCCCAACCCCATTGGCAGAAAAAGAACGTCAAGAATTCATGCAACAAGCCGAAGGTGGCTTTGTCCACAGCAGCCTCGCCTACCACTGGGCTCGCATGATCGAATTGCTACACTCTGCAGAAGGAATTAAAGAATTGCTCCTGGATCAAGTCACATTGGGCACTGACCTGGTTGCTCCTCGGGAACGCAGAAATGAAGGTATTGGTGTCATCGAAGCCCCCCGTGGCACCCTATTCCACCACTATGAAATTGACGAAGACGACAAAATCAAACGTGCCAATCTCATCGTTTCCACCACCAATAACAACCAAGCCATGAATGAAGCCATTCGCCAAGTCGCTGCCGAATATCTAGAAGGACAAACTTTAACTGAAGGTCTTCTCAACCACCTGGAAGTCGCCGTGCGCGCCTATGACCCCTGCCTATCTTGCGCCACTCACGCCCTGGGAAAAATGCCCTTATCTGTGGAATTGATCAATGCCCAAGGGGAACAACTTGATCATCTCACCAAAGATTCCCTAGGAGAAATCAAACGCTCCAGTTAAATTATCCTTGAAAATAAAAAGAATCCGATTTAAAAGAGACTGCTGATCCCTACAAAATCCTCAGTTCCCGATTGGATCGGAATCTTAAATCCAAATGATAAGGAATGTGCTCATGTCAAACCACTCCATGCCCTCCCTCATCCCCTGTCGACACTGTCAACACTCTGTCAGTCAAGAAGCACCCACCTGTCCCCATTGTGGAGTCCCGGCACCCGCCAATCCTAACTGGAACGGTTGGGGCTATGAATACAAATCCTCCCGCCAACTCTTTGGAATGCCCCTCATTCACATTGCCTTTGGGCAAGATAAACAACAAAAACAAAGAATTGCCAAAGGCATTCTCGCCATTGGTCAATATGCCAAAGGCTTCGTTGCCATTGCTCAATTTGGAATGGGATTCATCAACATTGCCCAATTTGGCATCGGGGTGCTCAGTATCAACCAATTTGGTATCGCCGCTGCCATTCTTGGACAATTTGCCATTGGAGTTGCGGTCATTGCCCAACTGGGCATTGCTTTTTGGTGGGGAATTGGACAAAAAATCTTATTTCCCCTTTAAATAACGTTCTATCCTCTCTAAACCTCATTCCCCACCAATTCAATTTCTGCCACCCTTCTCAACCAGGAGTCTATACCATGTATGCACCCATTTTGGCCTATCTCATGTCCGTATTCCTACTGCTGCCCATAACCCTCCTCGCTAACCCATTGGGAACAGAATCTTCACCCCCTGATGCGGAACAATTTTTACTCTTAGACATTGAAAAAATTGATGAAATTATGGGAGTCACATCCTTAACCATAGACGGTGAAAACTATCGACAACGCAACCTAGATCCCATTATTGATTTCATTACGCAACACACTGATGATGACCATCACGGTCATGGGGAACACTATCAAAACTGGCGGCAACATCTCCGAAGTCCCCATCCCACGGTGGCCACCCTCAACCGTTATTTTGACCAAGCTGCCCAAGAATTTCAAGTCCCTTCAGAGCTGCTCAAAGCCATTGCCTTTGTAGAGACCAACTGGACCCAAATTGGTCCCTCCATTGACCAAGGTTGGGGCATCATGCACCTGGTCCACAACAACTATGCTGACACCCTGACTGAAGCGGCTAACCTGTTGAAATTACAACCAGAAATTTTAAAAAACCACCCTCAAGCCAATATTAGAGGGGCAGCGGCTCTGTTAGCCCACCAAGCCGCTCAACTTGACTATATTCCCTCTGATTTGATCGACTGGTGGCCAGCCGTTGCCCATCTGACTGGCCTGATCAGCGCCTCCTTACGAGACCTACAAACTCAACGTTATTATCAAATTTTGCAAACTGGGGCAAAATCATCAACTTTATGGGAAGAAACCCTTCTATTACCCAGTTACCCTAAGGTAAACTTGGAACACCAACGTTCCGGGTCTCGAGCAATTCGAAGTGCCGATTATTCCCCGGCAGCCAGTCGTTTAACCTCTTGTAATTATACCACCGAAGCCAATCGCAATATTGACACCTGGGTCAATCACTGGATCGGTCAAGGCACCTATGCCGGCGCCATTTCTTGGTTTCAAAACTGCCAAGCCAAAGCCAGTGCTCACTTCATCGTTTCTGCCACTGGGGAAATTACCCAAGTGGTCCCAGTCAAACACATCGCCTGGCATGCCGGAGTGTGGAGCTATAATCAACGCTCTATTGGCGTTGAACATGAAGTCACTTTAAGCAATCCCAACGGTTGGAATACCACATGGCAACCGGCGCTGTTAGAAGCTTCTGCCAAAATGGCCAGTTATTTCATGGCCCAATATTCAATTCCCAAAGTGCGTTCTAAAGCCCCAGGTATCCTGGGTCATAATGAAATTAAAACCACCACTTGTCCTGGTACCCTGCCTTGGGAAAAATGGTTAAATTATTTGGATCAAGGTTTGAATGTCTATGATTTTTGGAAAAAAGCAGATCCAATCCATGCCGTGCCTGCCCCCGGCACTCAGGTCAATTTTGATGCCCAATTTAAGATCAAAAACGCGGGCAATCAACCGATTATCATACAACGTTTGAGCCTTGGTCTCTATAATGAGAATGGCGAATTTATAACAGATCTCAACTGGGCCAATACCAGCACCCCAAAATATGTTGATAATTTAACTTTGGCCCCTGGGCAAAATTACTGGTTTGAATTTGCCACAGCCACCATTCGAACTGCGGGGAATTACACACTGCGGGCCAATGCATTGATAGGGGGAACTTGGAAAAGTTATGCTGAACAAACGATCAAAGTGTTAGCCCCTTTATCGACAGTCACCTCCATTCAAACCTTTGTATGGCATGGCAATGGTTCCGTGCTCAGCCATCATGGACAACTGCTAACTGAGGCCAACCGAGGCACTGATTGGCCATTTGGGATCACTCAAGATACAGTGCAATTGCATGCGGTGAACACTGAAAAACCGGTAGCCCTGTTTCAATGGCAAATTGGCAAAAATGGATGCACTCGACTGAAATTGACTGCACCTGCCTTAGATATTAAAGAAAGGGGAGTTGATATTACAATTGGGAATTGGGATCTGCGAGAAACTGATATTACTTTTAGCAAGGTGACTCTGCCTTTTGTATTAGGGGAACAGAATACTCAGTTTTCTCTATTGGATGGAAGTTGGATGGTCGTGAAAGTGGCTTTTTTACAGCCTTTGACTCGAAAAGCCCGGTTAGAAGCCTTATGTACCGAAGAATCCCCAACAACTGGCACTTATCAGGTTGGGGGAGGAGAATCGCAAGTGATGGAAGGAGAATTTACTTGGCATGGCAATGCTTCTGTGATCAGTCATCAGTTTAAACATTTATATGGACAAACCCCAACCAGCATTGATTGGCCATTTGGAGTTTTCCAAGATGTGACTTTTGTACACCCCTCCCTTGCTAAACCCATGGTATTTTTTCAATGGCAAATTGATCCCATTTGTTCCCAATTGACCTTATCAGCACCGGATTTGTCAGAATCAGAAAAAAAGGTGGATGTGAATGTGAAAGCGTGGAATGAATCTTTTGAGGAAGCTATTTCTTATCGCAACCAAATTTTACCTATTACCATTCCCAGCAATCAAGTGAGCCCGGGAGGTTGGGAATTGATACAAGTACGATTTCAACAACCGGTGAGCAGATCTGCTACAGTGGAGGCTAAATGTCAACCGTAAATAAACCGTGAACCAAAAACGTGGTTTTATAGCTAACGCACTAATTGGTTTGAGAATGACTCTCTCTCGTTCCCACATTCTGTGTGGGAATACGTATGACATAACTATGCGATGTGAGTAGGTAAATGTTGAACAGAGAGTTTTTCCTGTTGTATGATGCGGAGTGTCATTGTACGCATTCCCATGCAGAGCGTGGGAACTAGAAAAGTTGTTTATCCGCCGATTTATGATTGGCATTTTATTTGCCCCTGCCTTTACAAAGGATTTTTTATGATTGCTCAAGATAGAGAATCGACCATATTGTTGAACAATGCACAATTTCAACCCGCAGTCTGCTGAAAGTCTGGTATAATTTCTACCATTGACATCCGTAGATGACGCCCATAAAAAAACCCCGCTAACTCCTAAGCTAGCAGGGTAACCCCCAAAAGGACTTCAGATAAAACCAATGATCTCTTAATTTGCCCTTTCGTATATTATTAAGAATATCAGAATAAAATGGTTTGTCTACTACCTAAAAGGACTAAACTGGTTGTCCAAAAGAATTAAACTGATAGGTTCCAAAATAGGTATTGTCCCTATCTTTTGACCATTTTCCCTGCTAAACTCTTTTAAAAGAGTATGAGCAACCACTTTGGCAATCACTCAAAATTGCCTTTTCCCTCTTATAAATACCTTAGGAATCACCTTATGCGATACTTCCTACTCCTCACTTTCCTCCTCTACCAGGGACTTATTATCCCCAGTAGAGCTGAGGAAAACTCCTCGCCTACCGATACTTCCTCCCTACAAACACCCACCCCTTTGGAACTGTTAAGAATAACCCCTGATGGCGAAGATGTTGAAGAAGAGCGCCAACTCACCTTTACTTTTAATCAACCTGTAGTTCCCTTGGGAAACATGACTCGTTCCCCTAAAAACATTCCGATCACTGTTAGTCCCAACCTAAAGTGCCAATGGCGTTGGCTCAACACCACCACTTTGGCCTGCCAATTGGGAGATGAGCATGCTCTGAAATTAGCCACTCGTTACCAAATCACAATCTCCCCCCATATTTGGAATGCGGCCAAAAAATTACAACTCACCAAACCCATCACCCATCACTTTGAAACCCAAAGACCCAAACTGGCTTTTAGCATGTTCCAAGTGTGGCACACTCCAGGTACTCCGGTGCTCCAAGTGCATTTTAACCAACCCATTTTTCAAGATTCGGTCGCCAAACACCTTTACTTTACCCAACCCGATGGAAACCGGGTGGCACTGCAAATTGAACAACTGCAAGAAGAAGGTACCCCACCTCCTAAAGACCCCACTCTGGCCTCTGTTTGGCTGATCTCTCCCCAACAAGAATTGCCACTCAATACCACTGTCACACTCAAAGTCGAACCTGGTTTACAAAGTCCCTATGGAGAATTGCTGGGCACTGAAGATCGAGAAGAAACCAAGTTAGATACATTCCCAGAATTTACCTTCCTGGGAGTACGTTGCACCAACCTCAAAGATGAAGAAATTACATTCTCCTTGCAACAAAAAACCAGTTCCCATCGTTGCGATCCAGTACAAGGTGTCTATTTGATATTCTCTTCTCCAGTCTCTTTAGACATGATCAAACAACACCTGCGTATCACCCCTGATTTAGCCGGGGGGCGCCATGACTATGACCCCTGGGAAGGATATACTCGTCACAACTATCTGGACCGTTACTACGACAAAGAAGAAAATTATCGGATTTGGTTACCTGAAGTCTTAAAAGCCTATCAAATCTACCAACTGCAAGCTGATAACCTAACCGCTTTTCAAGACCAATTTGGGCGTTCCCTCACTCAACCCATCAACTTTCAATTTGCCACCGATCACAGAGCCCCTCGTCACCAATTTGAACACGAATTCTCCATTTTGGAACAAGGCGTGGACAGCGAATTGCCGATTTATATTACCAACCTTACTGAACTTACCCTAAATTATCATCTGCTCGGCCCTCAAAACTGGTCTGCCGCAAAACGCAAAACCCTCAAAATTCCCAAAGTACAAGATATTACTTTCCGCATGCCCTTGAGAATCCGAGAACTGCTACCCACCAAAAATGGCGTGATCCAAGGCTATTTTACCACCCAACCCAACCTTAACAATGCCGAAGCTCCCGAACAAAATTGGTTTTGGGCTCAAGTGACACCCTTTCAAATACAAGCCAAAGTCGGTCATCACAACACCCTGCTTTGGCTCACCGATTTAGCCCAAGGTCAACCCGTTCCCAATGCTCAATGTACTCTCCAAAAAAATAGCTATCAAACCAAAAAATACACTCCTAAAGTTTTAGAGACTGTCACTACCGATGCACAAGGTCTAGCCTATTTGCCCGGCACTCAGCAATTTGATCCCAAACTGGAAGTCCTTGAATCCTACGACAAAGATAAACCTCATTTTTCTATCCGTTGTCAAAAAGAAGACGCTGTTGTGCTATTGCCTTTAGACTATAACTTCCAAGTCAATATGAGTGACATTGTCCAGGGAGACTACGAACTTTACCCTTATACTCGTTCCCAATATGGACATATACACACTTGGGGAACGACCGCTCAAGGCCTCTATAAAGTCGGCGACACCTTGCAATACAAACTCTGGGTTCGGGACCAAGGTCATCGTCACTTTATTTCCGCTCCTCGCAAATCTTACACCCTAAAAATCATTGATCCCAAAGACCAAGTGGTTCATCAAAAAGCCAACCTGACCCTCTCGGAATTTGGTGGTCTCTCTGGTGAATTTACCTTGCCCAAAACCGCTGCAGTGGGCTGGTATCAATTTCAGTTATCTGCTGATTTTACAGAAGAAACTTGGCAGCCCATGCAAGTGCTGATCAGTGATTTCACCCCTTCTCCTTTTAAGGTGCAAACTCAACTCAATGGCACTCTCTTTCATCAAGGTCAAACCGTCAAAGTGGAAACCCTAGCCACCTTACATGCTGGTGGTCCCTACACAGATGCACACAACAAGGTACAGGCTGTTTTGCAACAATATCCTTTGCAACCTGCCAAGGCTAAAGGATTTAGTTTTGACGTTTTTGTGGAAAAAGCCAATGATGAGACTGTTCATTCCACCGAAAAAAACAATGATGATCAAGGCAAATTATTGACAGAATTTACCTTGCCTGCCAAATCTAAAGTCTTGTATGGTCAACTAATTGTAGAAAGCACAGTGCGAGACGAACGCGGCAAAGATGTGGCCAACCGGGTCACAGCCAACTATGTGGGAAGAGATCGTTTTGTGGGACTTAAAGAAACCAGTTGGTTGCTCACCGCTCAACAAAATGCCAAGATTCTCACCATGGTAGTCGATGCCAACGGTCAACCCCTCAAGGACATTCCCATTCAAGTCAAAATTGCTCATAAAGTGACCAAAGCGGCTCAAGTCAAAGGAGCTGGCAACGCCTATTTGACCCAATATCAGCACGAATGGCAAACAGTTGCCCAATGTCAAATAACCTCCTCTTTGGAAGGCACACCTTGCGAATTTGTGCCGCCCAAATCGGGAGATTATCAAGTTACTGCCAGCATTCAGGACAGTCAAGGTCGTGCCCATTCCACACAACTCTATCAATGGGCTTTGGGTAAAGACCAAGTGGTCTGGGAAACTACTCCAGGAAATGCCTTGGAAATCAAGCCTGAACAAGAACAATATGCAATTGGGGAGACTGCTCGTTATCTCGTTAAAAATCCATTCCCTAACAGTCAAGCATTGATCACAGTGGAACGTTTTGGAATGCTGGAGAGTCGGGTGGAAACTTTTAACCACAGTTTAGAAATTGTTGAAATTCCCATTGAGCCCGATCATCTGCCTGGCTTTTTTATCTCGGTTACCGTGGTCTCACCGCGAGTGGAAAAACCGGTGGGGGCTGACAGTGTCGACTTGGGTAAACCTGCATTTCGGATGGGTTATGTCAAAACCAGGGTTAAAGATCCTTACAAAGAGTTACAGGTGAGTATTCAAACGGACAAACCCAGCTACAAACCAGGAGAAAAAGTCACCTTAAATCTGCAGGTTGTGCCGCGGCCTTTACCCACAATTCCCAAAACTGATTCTGCCATTTCCAAATCAGTAACCGTTCCCGAATCAGTTCCTACGATCCTTGCCGAATTGTTAAGTGATGATCCTATGGTGGCCCTCCTGACCCCCCCTGCACCACCGGTAAAACTCGCAAAATCAGCAACTGTTCTCTCCGAAAAATCCACTGGGGAACAGATGAAAAAATCTCCTCCTATTGAGTTAACTGTCACGGTATTGGATGAAGCCGTGTTTGATCTGCTCACTCAGGGGCGAGCTTATTTTGATCCCTATGCCGGTTTTTACACCTTGGACAGTTTGGATGTCAGCAATTACAGTCTCTTGATGCGTTTGGTTGGGCGCCAAAAGTTTGAAAAGAAAGGGGCTACCCCTGGAGGAGATGGAGGATTGGCGGGCTTGGACATGCGTTCCCTATTTAAATATGTCAGCTATTGGAATCCAGATTTACCCACCGATAAGCAAGGGAATGCGCGGATCCAATTTACAGTTCCCGACAATTTGACAGCTTGGCGCGTGCTGGCTTTGGCGGTCACTCCAGAAGACAAATTGGGATTGGGAGATATTACGTTTAAAGTCAATCAACCTGTTGAAATTAGAGCCATTTTACCCAATCAAATTATACAAGGGGATGAATTTCAAGCTGGATTCAGCGTGTTGAATCGAACAGATCAGGAGCGCGATCTGAGTGTGGAATTGGAAGTCAAAGGTCCCATTGCGGAAATTGCCACTGAACAATTGCAACGGCAAATTAAGGTGGCCCCGTTTAAACGTTACACCTTGTGGTTGCCGTTAAAAACTACCGGATTGGGCACGATTGAGTTCAAGGCCACCGCTCAGGATGCGCAAGAGCACGATGCCTTGGCCAGCCGTTTGGAAGTGCAGCCTCCTCGTGCTCTGGAGACCGTAGCCACGCATGGTAGTACCCTGAAAGAAGTAGTTACTGAAGAATTGCAATTCCCAACTGCCATGCAACCAGAAGTGGGGGGAGTGACCGTGGTGACTTCATCCACCATTCTCAGTGATTTGGAAGGTGCTTTCCGTTACATTCGGGACTATCCCTATCAATGTTGGGAACAAAAGTTGACCAAGGGCATGATGGCGGCACATTCTCGAACTCTCAGCGCCTATTTACCTGACAGTTTTAGCTGGGAACAGGCGGAAACTTTGATCACCGAGACCTTGGCGGAAACTGCCAATTATCAAGCACCTAATGGGGGCATGACGTTTTGGCTGCCTCAAGATGATTATGTCAGTCCCTATTTAAGTGCTTACACAGCCTTGGCATTCAATTGGTTACGGGCAGATGGATATGCTCCACCGGCTACAGTGGAGACCGCTTTGCATGATTATTTGCTTACCTTGTTGCGTCGTAATAACACCTTGCCACAAGCCTATTCCCGGGAAATGGCTTCCAGCGTGCGCGCCGTAGCTTTGGCTGCTTTAGCCCCTCATGCCAAGATCAGTTACAATGATATCAAGCGTTATCGCACTCATTTAGACAATATGGATTTGTTCAGTAAAGCCTTGTTTTTGGAGGCTGCTTTGCAGGTGGAAAAGACCGCTGATATCCAAAAAGATGTGGTGAAACGTTTACTGTCTCGGGCTCAACAAACGGCTGGGAAGGTTGTATTTCAGGAAACTCTGGACACTGAGCATAAACATTTGTTGTCTTCTCCATTGCGCACTCAATGTGCCATTCTCAGCAGCTTAGTGGGCTATCAAGCTAAGGATAAGAAAGGGATAACTGGGGATTTGCCCTTACATTTAGCGCGTCACATTGCCCAAGCGCGGCGTGGTGAACACTGGGGTAATACTCAGGAGAATCTGTTTTGTTTGCAGGCTTTGGCAAAGTATGCTAAAGTGTATGAGAATCAGGCACCCAATTTGTCAGTGGCTGGCTGGTTGGATGAAGAGGTTTTAGGGAACAGTCAGTTTAAGACTTTGAGTGAGGCGCCCGTGTTGTTTGAACGGGCTTTAACTGCCAAGGATCCTGGGCGAGCCGCCACTGTTAAATTGACTCGAGAGGGTCAAGGGCGTTTGTATTACAGCGTGCGTTTATCTTACAGTCCCACTGATGAACAGGCAGAAGCAGTGGATGCTGGTTTTGAAGTGCAACGGGAATATCATGTGAAGCGGCAGGAAAAATGGGTATTATTGCAAGCGCCTTGGCAGGTGAAGACTGGGGAATTGGTGCGCGTGGATTTGTATGTCAGCACTCCAGCTCCACGATATTTTGTAGTTGTGGATGATCCAGTGCCGGGGGGAATAGAGCCTGTAAATCGAGATTTGGCAACCAGTGCGAAATTGGGCTTTGATGCAAAGGATGGGGATTATGCTTCAGAATCCATTCTGCTCAGTCAAGCCGGTTGGCAAGATGCCGAGTTGGGGAATGATTATTTTTATCATCGGGAATTGCGTCACCAAGCTGCGCGCTTCTTTGCCGATTATCTACCGGCTGGGAATTATCATTTAAGCTACACGGCTCAGGTCATAGCCCCAGGTCAGTTTAAAGTTATGCCCACTCATGTTGAAGAGATGTATGAGCCTGAAGTGTATGGAAAATCAGTGCCCAAGCATTTGAAAGTGACTCGTTAATAAGTCGGCGCAATAGCTTTAGCGTATTGCGCCCTATATTAGACTTTAGCCGGTCTTCTTACTTGGAGTAGAGGCTTTAGCCGGTCTTCTTACTTGGAGTAGAGGCTTTAGCCGGTCAGTGGTAGGAATCACAAATTCCAAGGGTTTACCGCCGGCCGGCTAAAGCCTCCATTCCAAGGGTTTTTGGAGTCGAGGCTTTAGCCGGCGCTCTTAATTGGAGTTGAGGCTTTAGCCGGTCAGTGGTAGGAATCACAAATTTCAAGGGTTTACCGCCGGCCGGCTAAAGCCTCCATTCCAATGGCCGGCTAAAGCCTCCACTCTAACGGGGATTTTCCCTTTATTTTTTCATATTTTATCCTTATCGCATCATTTACTTTTGCAAGAGGTGTATTATGCCTTACGTGTTGAAACATTATAAAGATACCGGTGGAATCTGCGGCAACGCCCCGTGAACGTTCATTTGTGCAAACCAAGGTTTGCACTCCATTTAATGTGCAAACCATTTGAATGTTTTGGAGTGCAAATCTTGATTTGCATTTGAATGTTCTGGAGTGCAAATCTTGATTTGCATTTGAATGAGAATGTGCAAACCAAGGTTTGCACTCCATTTGAGGTGTATTATGCCTTACGTGTTGAAAAAAGAGCAGAGGAAGTTTTATTATATCGCTTTCGAGGATTGAGGGACAGTCAGTCAAAATGGGATTGTTGTTTTTACAACACCCCCCTGTTGATTTTCTAACACTGCAAAATAACTCAGATTGTGGCTATTTTGGGTTAGTGTATGTTAAAATTAATGAGTGTAACCGTAAACTCAGGAGTCAGTTTTTGGACATTCAATTTTGAGGAGGCCCACTGAATGGCTTGTAAACAGGGGCTGGCATCACCATTTTAGGAAGATGGCATGAGTTTTGTAGGTTGCTTTTTAATCATTTTACTTTTAAGAGGTTTACTCATTATGAAAGACCGTTATTTTAATCAACATTACCGGCGTTCGCGCTGGTGGCTAGCCGCAGGAATGGGGCTGGCTTTATTGACAGGACCCGCGGTATCGTGGGCGGCTGATGTGACAGCAAACGTGACTAAGGTCAGTGTTATGCCGTCAACCCCTCTTGCAGCTACAGCAACGGCAGGGGGAATACAAGTCATTTTCGAGTTGAACACTCCTTCTGTGATCGGAGATACAATCACTTACACATTGACTGGAACAGCAGTATCTGGCACTTCTTACACAGCTCCTGCTGCCCCTTTTGCAACAACAGTGGCTGGAACAGGCCATGTGCTGGCTGTTGACACTCTTGTTGGTTCTGTAGCAGCCGAAACTTTCATAGTCACTGCCAATGCCATTCCCTCAAATACAGCAACATTTACTGCCCTTGTCTCTGGGGGTCTTGCCACAGCGAGCAGTGGGTCTATTGAAGTGTCTGATGCAGGGACTTTGATCAACGACGGCGAAACTCAACCCAAATTAATTGGCGAAACTGTTGCGGGTACTGCAGTTTTAAAAACTCTTACGGTCAAGAATACTGGCAGTTCTCCGTTGGTATTTACACCACTTGCCCCTGCAACCACTGCAATTAGTTGCACAGTGGGGGGAGCAGTTGAACCTAAATTTACCATAGTTGATCCTGACTTGACTGCTGCTCCAGACTTCACATCAGCGGCATTCACAATACCAGCCAATGGAAGCTCTGACTTTCAAGTTCAATTTCTACCTCCAGTAGGTACACCAGCAGGTAACTACGATTGTGTACTGAATATTACCAGCAGTGCTACCAATATTTTAGGAGCTCCGCCAGTTTCTTTTGATTTTGCGGTGAGAGGAATTGTTTTAGCTGCTCCTCCAGCAGGTCAAGCTGAAATTGATGTGCTTGATGGAACAACGGAATTGGTAGACAATACCGCTACTGCAATAATTCTACCTGATGCAACAGCTGGAGGAACTATGGTGGAAAAAATCTTCACCATTCAAAACCCGGGCACAGGTGATTTATCAGTAACCAGTTTGACATTTTCCCCAGCTTCTCCGTACTTTATGAGAGTTGACCCTTATCCTAGTATGGTTCCTGCTGGAGGAAGCGCAACCTTTACAATTCGTTTTGATCCAGCCAGTGCTCAACCTGGAGTATATGATACTGAAGTTGTTATTGACAGTACAGACTCCGCTTTCCAAGAAGGTATTGAAAACCCCTTTAATTTCCCTGTCTCAATCACTGTAACAGGGGTTGGTCCTGCTGCCGACATTCAAGTTTGGGAAGAAACCCTTGGGACTATTGAAGTTTTTGACGGTGTAGCACCCACGACGCCATTCCCTATGACTTTTGCCGGTACTCCAGTCTCTCGTAACTTTGTGATCACCAATATTGGTACTGCAGATTTGGATCTGAATGCGCTGAGTATTGGCGGACTCAATGCTTCCAACTTCAGTTGGGCGCCAGTCACTTCTCCATTCCCAGACTTTCTGGCCCCCAGTGCCACAGCCACTTTCAAAGTCACTTTCACCCCACCGGCTGTTGGCGGTTACAATGCTTATCTGCAAATCTTTAACAACTCCATTCTCAACAATGAAAATCCCTTTGATATTCTCTTAAGCGGCACTGCCATGTCTGCCACCAAGGAAATCGAAGTATTTGATGGGACGGTGAACATTGCGAAAGGCACGACGATTAACCTCACCACTGCACCTGGTGGCGTTGTCGGCACGCCTATCACCAAGACTTTTACCATTCAAAACATTGGCGGCACTGCTCTGAAAATTGACAGTCTGCAATTCAGCACGGGTGGGACTGGTCTAAAACTGAGCAGTTTGGCTGCGACCACTTTGGATGCTGCTGGCGGTGCTAAAGACAAGGTCGAGTTTACCGTGACCTTAGAAGCGGCCACTGCTGGCGAATTTACGGGCACAGTCTCTATTGCCAACGATGACACGGATGAAAATCCATTTACTTTTGTCGTGACTGGTACAATTCTCAGCAGTCTGACTACTCCTGAAGTAACGGTGTGGGAAGTTTTGGACGATGCCAGTTTAGATGAAATCTTTGATGAGCAAACCGATATTGTGGATTTCAGCGCTGCGATCAACACTCCAGTCACCAAAACCTTCAAAGTCAAAAATATTGGCGGTGTGGCCCTGGATCTGACTGCTCTATCTCCTCTGCCCAAAGGCTTCAGTCTGGTGGGTGTGTTCCCAACCAAAGTGCTGCCCGGTCAAACCGTGGATTTTCAAATCAAACTGGATACCAGCGCCGTGGCTAACTACGGTGGTACTTTGGAATTCTACAGCACGGACGTAGATGAAAACCCGTTCAGCTTCCCAATTGGTGCCAGCGTGGATGTGCCTGCCCCAGAAATCGATGTCTTAGACGGTACTATCTCTGTGGCCAATGGCACTGCAGTTCCCGTGACCTTCGGTCCCACTGGAATTGGCAACTCGGTGTCCAAAATTTTCACCATTAAAAACATTGGCGAAGCTGATCTGAATCTGACCACCCCAGCCAGTTTCAAAGAGGGCGGCACGGGCTTTACCATCAATTCCTTTAACCCAGGTCCCGTGGCCAAAGGCGGCTTCACTTCCTTCACTGTAACTTTAAATGCCAGCACTGCCGGCACTTACACAGGCACGGTGACTTTTGGCAACGATGACAAAGATGAGAATCCATACACCTTCCCAGTGTCAGGGACTGTGGACAGCACACCGCCCACCACTGAAGAAATTGAAGTGTGGGATGGTTCCCCCGCTGACATCACTGCCGGCACTGCCATTCAAATTCCCGATGGCGACACCAATAAAGTTGATTTTGGGACCACTCCAGTGGGCACGCCCAGCATCCAAACTTTCACAGTGAAAAACTTGGGCAGCGAAGTCCTGACTTTGTACAGCTTAAGATTGCCAGTGGGTTATGAACTGCAAAAAGGAGTCACTTTATCCACCGTGGCGCCTCAACAACAAGTCAGCTTTGATGTGATTCTCAATGGCACCACTGATGGCGTGTATGAAGGCAGTCTGGAATTGTTCAACAGCGATGTGGACGAAACTCCTTATGACTTCCCATTGACCGGTAAAGTGGGGAATCCAGTGGTTGATCCTCCAGTTGACGTGGCAGCCCTCACCATTTCTCGGAATGGCAATGGCCTTGTGGAAAGCGCCGATGGACAACTCAGTTGCGGAACAAATGCAGCCCAATGCGAATACACTTACACTCTTGGGACCGCAGTCACTTTAACTGCCACTCCAGATGCTGGCAGTGAATTTAAAGATTGGACCGGTGGATGCACTGGGACTGAAAATCCAGTGATCGTCACTGTTGACGCGGCAAAAACTTGCACAGCCACCTTCTTTGTGCCCGTGCAACAAGTGAACTTAACCTTCACTGCCCCCCAAAATGGTACAGTCATCACTGATGTGGGCGGCATCGATTGCGGCAGCGCTTGCACGGCCACGTTTGCCTCAGGCGATCGGGTCACTGTCACTGCCACTGCTGCTGATGGCTATACATTCTCAGCTTGGAGTGGAGATTGCAGCGGTCATGGCGCCACCAACCCCATCAACTTGACTTTAACTGAAACTCTGGAATGCGCAGCCACTTTCGCCTCCACAGCGCCTGAAAGTGTGGCTGTCAGCGTCACCAAACCTGACAATGGGACTCTCAGCACTGCCGATGGTAAAATTGATTGCGGCAACCTGTGCTCAGCCAGCTATACAGTGGGCGAAACCCTCACCTTAACTGCCAACTCAGCATCCGCTCAATTTGACAGTTGGACAGGAGATTGCGCAGGTCAAGGCAATCCAGCCACCCTTACCGTCAGCACCACACCCCTCAGTTGCCAAGCAGTCTTCAAAAACATTCCTTCCATCGAAGGCGATTGCTTTGAACAAGGCTTAGGTGTCTTGATGGGCGGTGATAAATGCGAAGCGGCAACACTCAGCACCGCTGAAAGCAGCACTGGCAACCCAGGCACTGCAGCCATGCGGATGGGTATCTCTAAATTCAACGGTGTGTACAAGCAACAAGATACAGTCACCCTGATCGATCCGATCAAAACCGCTGGCGCTATCCGAGTAGACACAGCTGACATCGGTCAAGCTGCTGATATTCTGGTCATCGGTCGGCACGATTGGGATATGTATCCAGAAGGTATGGCTTGGTACATGATGATGGCCTATCCACAAAGTCCCTTAGGATGGACCATTGGGATTCTGCCCTTCGATCCTGCGACCGAAGCGCCTAACTTAACTGAAGCTGCGGCCTTAGAAACCGTCGACAGTCTGCCCGCTTACTACACGGTCTACATGTATTCAGGCAACTTTGTCTACCCAGGTCCGTTAAAGATTTGGTTTGGTTATCGAGTACAGAGCACGGGCAAAGTAGTGATGAGCGTCGACCCCATCGATGTGACCATCTTACCTACCCCCACCAACTAACCAGTTGCTAAGTAACTAGGCACTTTTAGGAGGGAGTCAAACTCCCTCCTTTTTTTTGGCCCTGATTTTCCTCACCAGTACCTCATAAACAAGTACAATTATGTCAATGGGCTTCCCATAACCCTAAAATCCCACCAATCCATTTGGCATGACCTGAAATTTGTGTATAATAGTACTTTTAAACGATAACGACGATGAGCCAATCACATATTTAAATAGTATAAACTTCAACAATCACACTTCCGTTGAACTGTGGTGCAGGTTTCTGTATTATTCACCCACAATATTATTCTCCTCACCGTTTCATAAAGGACCAATTATGAAAATACCCCTTGTTTTCCTAACTCTGCTCCTCTATTTATTCCATTTTCCCCTGGCTGCCACAGAAACCTATCAATTTAAGCAATTTTGGCCATTATTATCCCAACCTTGGTATTTTACCCAACCTTTGGACATTGTGGAAGATCAACAAGGCAATTTCTACGTTACCGATTCTGACAATATTCTCATTCGAAAACTCACCTCTACTGGTCACCTGATTGACTCTTGGAAATGGCATGAGAACAAGAAAATAGTGCCCAGAAAATTGGCCGTAGACAGTGAAGGATCTATCTTTGTATTGTATCGATTTACCCAATCCGAAGCCGATTATGATCCCTATACAGAGGAGAGACCCCCAGAATTTGGGATCATCGATGGTATCGTGGTGCAAAAATTCACGCCCGCAGGCCAACATGTTAAAGAATGGCAACTGGAAAAAAAGCAAACCGTGGCAAATATACAAACCAATGGCCTAGACGGTGCAGACAGCTTAGTTATTGATCGGGAAGATAATTTGTATGTGGCAGCCAACAATCTGGCCCAACAACGCAGCCTGTCTAAATTTGATCCCAATGGCAAATTGATACAACGTTGGTTGATTTCAGAAGTTTGTCAAGACTCGGAATCAGAGAAGGAAGAAGCCTCTCATTTTAACACCTTACACCTCGCTCTTGATGATTATGGAAATTTCTATATTTCTGAAGAAAATAAACATTGCATTGGGAAATACGATGCTCAGGGCAAATTATTGACTCAATGGGGCAAATTTGGCAGCGAGCCTGGACAATTAAAATTCCCCGCAGATATTGAAGTTATAGGCGATTATCTGTATGTGGCTGACCGAGGCAATAGCCGCCTCCAAAAATTTACTCTAGACGGAAAATTGGTTGATGAATGGGGAGATGCCCAGGGAATTTCATTGGAAATAATACTGAAAAAAATGCGAGATCCCAAAGCCTGGTTCAATTCAGTATTAGTTCAATTCATTCAACAACAAATAGCGGCCACCCCTGTCGTCCCTTCAGAAATGAAAGTCACTGGCAATGAAATTCTCAAAATATTTGCCAATCATGAGCGCTCAATCAACGTAGAAGACGGATTGACTGCCATTTTGAGTCTGATCAATGATTTTAAAGAACGAAATGTTAAATTTTCAGTGCCCAGTGGACTGGGTAAAGACAATAAAGGCAATCTGTATGTAACTTATCTATTCCCAGAATCCGCTATCCAACACTATTTTCCCAATGGACAACCTGGATCCCGTTGGTCAAATCAGCAAAGTCAAAACAAAAAAATAGCAGCACCTTTGGGAATTGCTGTCAGTCCACGCACCAATGCTATTTATGTGGCTGATGCACTTCGTCATCGAATCATGAAATTTAAACCTGATTGGGAATTGGATCTTGAGTGGCAAAACAGCACCTGTGGACAGGCACAATTTTTATTACCCATCAGCGTAACTGTAGACAGTCAGGGACGAGTCTACGTGGTAGATGCTTTAAATTTACAAATTTACCGATTGGATGAAGAATGTCAACAAGAAATGGTCTCTTGGCACAATTTCGGTGATGTTCTCAACTCTTTATCCTCCCCTTCCTCCTCGTTTACCTCTCCTTTCTTATTTCTAGGCGATGGGGGACTGATTTCAGCGGTTAATGAATTGCTGAACAATTTGATTGTGCCCATCAATATTACCGCAGATCGCAATGACCAGATCTATGTGGTTGACGGCCTGGGCAAACGAATCTATCACTATGATTCCAATGGCAATTTACAAAATCAGTTTGGGGGTCGAGAAGAATTAAATGCTCCCTTTGGGATTGCAGTCACTGACCAAGCCGTTTACGTAACCGACACCTATATTCACGTAAACTCAGAAGAAAAACTGGTTGGTCCCCACATTGTCAAATTTGATCTTACGGGGAAACTGATTGAAAAATATGGACAATATAAGAAATTAAATCCCGGTAGAGTGTTTGGATTCCTACAATCCCAAAGAAGAGTGTAATACCCAATTCAGTCGCTTGGCTGGTATTTTTGCTGACCAACACAATAACTTGTATGTGGTCGATTCCAACAATGCCCGTATCCTAAAATTTTCAGAATCCTTTGAATTCGTTAGCAAATGGGGAGAATTTGGAGTATTCCCAGGTCAATTTAACCAACCCATTGGAATTGCAGTGGACCCACAAGGGATCGCCTATGTAACCGACCCAGGTCACAATCGAATTCAACTATTCACCCCCAAACAATTTGAAGATGGAAAAGCCATTATCGTGGTGGGAAGAAAAGGTGAAAGCGATAAACTTTGGGAAGCCTCCCAACTTCTTAGTAATTTTGCTTATTTTACCTTGATTTATCAAGGTTTTACCAAACAAAACATCCATTATTTGATGGATGAAAAGGCCGCAGAGAATTCTGATCAGTCGGATAACAATAATAAACAAGATGACAATGTAAAGAAAGAGAGTTCTGACGTGGATGGCAATGGTAAAGCAGATGACATAGATGGTCCTCCCACCCAGGAAAATATAAGAAAAGCAATTACAGAATGGGCCAAGGCCGACAATCCCCAAGGTCATTTGACCTTATATTTGGTTGATCATGGAATAGAGGGTGCCTTTGTTTTAAGTGACAGTGACAGTGAAAGGTTGCAGGTGACTGATTTAAGCCAGTGGTTGGATGAATTTCAAGCAACTGGGAATGGCACTGTCAAATTGATTTACGAAGCCTGCTACTCCGGCAGTTTTATAAAGCCCTTGGCCAAACCCAAGCGCCTCATAGTTACCAGTGCTGACAAGGAAGAAACTGCCAAAATACACAATACGGGAATTTCATTTTCGTATTTCTTTTGGAATTCAATCCTATATGGCGCAAATATTGGAGAAGCATTTACCTTGGCTTATGATCATGTCCTTGCCGGCAAGTCTGAGCAAACTCCCCAATTAGAAACAACTGGGGATCACGAGGGGAATTCCGAAACTGATCATCAACTGGCTCAAAATTATTGGATTGGCAATCTCAACACCCCCACTGATCATCAACTCCCTGAAATCATTTCAGTTTCTCCAGAGAAAATCGATACAGATGCTTTACAAGTTGATATGGAAGTCAATGTCAAAATCTCAGACTCGCCGGTGGCCAAAGTGTGGGCAGAAATTCGTCCAGAATCAGGAGTATCTCCTTATTCTCCAAGTGGGACTTTGGTAAAAATGCCCAGTTTTGAGTTGCTTCCCACTGGCGAAAGAGAGAGGGGGGAAGAGCAACGCTACACCAGCTCCATTCCCTTTAAAGAAGCGGGCACTTATTCCTTGGTAATTTATGCTCAAGATCAATCGAGGAATATTGCGCGACCGAAAACTGTGTCTGTACAAATTAACCATCCTTATCGAGATCGGGCTGTATTGGTGGTCACTTCCAAATCCAAAAATGCTGTGCCGATGGCTGATAAAGCTTATCAGGTTCTCCGCTCTTTAGGTTATCAAAGTGAAGATATTTATTACTTGAGCAATCATCCAAGTCAAGGAGTAACTGCTTCACTCAACCGCAAGAATCTTGATTTTGCATTTACTGAATGGGGACAAGAAAAGACCCAAGACTGGCTGATCTATTGGGTGGGCGATGAACGCGGTCCCTTTTCTACTAAATCCGTTCTTAATTGGATAAAACAAGCTGAAAGCAACAGTTTGGGAAATATGTTGATCATCGACGATCGACCTTCTTCCAATGAATTGTATTCAGCTTTACAATCCTTGAAAATACCTGAGGGGAGATTGCGGATTTTCATAGGCAGCCCTTTCAGTCCTGACAAAAAAACTTCACTTTCTTGGGTATTGTGGGGCAATCTCATGAATTGGGGAGGCCAGGTTTCGGAAGCACTCTTAAAAATAAAGTCGCAGAATGAATACCTGGACCTGGACATACCCTCAGAACAACTGCCTCTTTTCTTTTGGGGTACTGAGGAACAATTGGTTTTATCTGATAAATCTGTGGAACCTTATAAAGACTACTACATTGGTTCGGGCATGGTTATAGCAACTGTGGAGGAACCTTTGTTGGGGAATGAGCCGGAGATATCCCAGCCCAGCTATTCAGAGGGAGAAACGGTGAAAATTCGAGTTCCCCAGTTGGTTGATGAAGATTGGTCCCAAGCAGTGGTGATAATGTTGCCCGATAAAAAACTGTTTGCAGCCAAGGGACTGAATCAATTTTCACCCTTTGCAATAACTGATGATCCGTATAATTTTCCTCTGTGGCCGCCATCTGCTGGGGAATTAGTGTTTGAAGGGGCAGTGGGTAAAGAAATACTTAAAAAGGGTCAGTATAAAGTTTTTCTGTTGCACAGTCCCACTGAAGATTTGCCCTTTCGCAATTCCTTATTACCTTCTCAAACTTTGATTCAAAAAAGTTTTGAGGTTAAGTAACTCATTGATTTAGAACTAGAAAAGTAGGTTGGGTTAGCGGAGCGTAACCCAACATTATTAGCCGCATTAATTTATGAAATTTTTGGGAGAAGTATCATGTATGACAATAAGTTGGCAGGGTCTTTTCAAGCCAATAGTATGCAACAGTTTAAGGTGGGACATGCCACGGCGGAACAGTGGGAGATTGCAGCCAAAGAGTGTTTGGAACAGTTGGGCCAGGTGGCTGGAGCTAACTTGGGATTTTTATACCTGACTGATTTATTTCTCAAGGATTTAATTGATATTGTGGCTTTTTTTAAGGAGACCACCGGTATTCAAGATTGGGTGGGCACGACAGGTATTGGTATTTGCAGTTCGGGAATTGAATATTTTGACAAACCAGCCATGGCAGTGATGGTGGCTCAGTTTCCTCCTCAATCGTTTAAGGTATTCAGTGCCTCAGATAAGGAGTTAGTTTCTTTGTTGGATGAGGATTGGTATGATGATCAGCAACCCATGTTTGCGGTGGTGCATGGGGATCCACGCAATATAAGAATTATTGAGATGATTCAACGATTAAGTGAACAGTTGAACGAATGTTTTTTGGTGGGGGGATTGACCAGTTCCCGGGATAATTATTTGCAAATTGCCAATAAAATTACCGAAGGTGGCTTATCCGGGGTGTTATTCTCAAAAGAGGTGCAGGTGGTCACTCAATTAAGTCAGGGATGCACTGCCATTGGTCCCCGACATCAAATCACCGATTGTAGTCATAATATCATCATTCGCTTGGATAATTTGCCTGCTTTAGATGTGTTCAATCAGGATATTGGGGAAGAATTGGCGAGTGATTTGGGTAAGGTAGGAGGGTATATTTTTGCGGCTTTACCCGTTGCAGGTTCGGATTTGGGAGATTATTTGGTTCGCACTTTGATTGGAATTGATCCTCAACATAAGTTGTTGGCTATTGGGGACAATGTGCAGCCAGGGATGTCCATTTTATTCACGCGTCGCGATATTGAAAGTGCCAGTGAGGATTTGGTGAGAATGCTTAACCATTTAAGGTCTCGCATTCACAAACCGCCCAAAGGGGGCATTTATTATTCTTGTCTGGGACGAGGTAAGAATTTGTTTGGAAATGATTCCCAAGAGTTAAAGATCATTCAAAACACTTTGGGAGATTTCCCCTTGGTGGGTTTTTTTGCCAATGGGGAGATTTATCATCAACGTCTGTATGGCTACACGGGAATTCTGACTTTATTTTTATAATCATCTATTGATTTTGAGGTGACAGATAGTGCTGATAAACTGGGTTGCCCTCCACATGACTGCCTTTGAGAATTCTGGGCCGTAAAAATATGACCAGTTCAGTTTTTTCATAGTGATCATCACGATAGCTGAATAGATCACCTAAAATAGGCAGTTGAGACAGGACGGGAATGCCAGTTTTGTCTTGTTCAGTAATATCTTGCATCAGACCACCAATTACCGCAATTTCACCGTCATTAATTCTGAGCAAAGTTTCCATTTCGCGAATTTGGATTTCTGGGATTTGGTTAAGAGTCCCAGCTTGAGCAAGTGCTGGATTGGGATCGGTTTTGTATCGTATAATTCGCGAGACTGTGGGCCGAATGTTTAAGTTCACATTCCCGTTTTCATTAATTTGGGGAATGATAGTGATGACCAGTCCCACCGGTACTGTATTGATTTCAGTGGTGTAAGTTTCTCGAGTGCGAGTTTCAGTTTCATTGACATCGACTTGAGTGGTGAAATAGACAATGTTATCAACGACTTTCAGAATAGCGGTCTGATTGTTCAGGGCTATAATCTTGGGACTGGAAAGCACTTTGATGTTCCCAAATTCTTCGAGAAATCGCACCGTGGCAGATACATCGCCCAATTTGCTGTTGGGATTATTGTACTCAAATGAGTAAAAAGGGGCACTGCCCAAGTTGCCACCGCTGAGGGCTTGGATGTAGGAAAAATCACCATGTAGGCGTTGCCAATCGATTCCAGCTTGATAACGGTCGCTGAGACTGACTTCGACAATGGTGGCTTCAATCAGTACCTGCTGTTGGGCAATGCTGAGAACTTGATCGATAAAGTGTTGAACGGCTTTATGTTGTTTTTCAGTGGCATGAATGGTGAGAATTCCTGTTTCCGGGTTGACAATAACGGATTGAGCAGACAGGGCTATTTGGCTGTGATTGGCGAGAATGGCAAGGATATTTTTTTCTAGGTTTGCCCAGAATTGGTGATTAGATATTGTGCTGATAGTGGTGGTAGAGTTATTTTCTCCTCCACTTTTTCCTCCACTGCCTCCTCCAATTTGGCTGGTGTCGCTGATGATTTGTGTGGAAATACTCATTTCACTGCGACTGTCTCGACTCAGATTGAGATAGCTGATTTTGTAAATTTGAGTGTAAGGCAAATCTGGGGTGATGATAACGTGATTGCCTTCTAGCCGATAGCGCAATTCAATTTGTTGGGCAATTCTTTCGAGCAGTTGTGGCAGGGTTTGATTGACTGCATTGAGAGTTAAATTGCCTTTGATACCGGGATGAATGTCGATATTCAGTCCCGCATCTCGTCCCAGAGCAAATAGCAGTTTGTCCACCGGCACCCCACTGACTACCACGGTATAAGTTTCTAAGGGAACTGTGGGTTTGGGAACGGGGAGATAGGGGGTGTGTTGGGCAATGGGAGGAATGTCTTCTTTGGAGGCAGATTTTTCCGTGTGTTGAATATGCCCTGGTGAAGATATTGGGGGTTGGGGGGCACAGGCACTCAGTAACCCGATCATGAGCAATAGATAAGCAATTAAAGTCATGGGGTCAGTGTCGAGTGAGTGGGAATGGTGACTCATGTTGGTGGAGTTTGGGCAGGGGAGAGTTAAGCAGATTCTCCACCAGAGTTGGGGGGAATATAATGGGGGTCGTTGGGATTGAGGAAGATAAAGCGATAGTCCCCTTCAGTCAATTCTACAAAGTCCATCATGGCACCTTGCAATAATTCTTGATAGTTGGGGTGAAAAATAATTTCCACTTCTCTGGATATGATCGCAATGTCTTCCTCGTGTTTCTCATCAAAGCCCATGCCATAGTCGATGCTGCCATCAGGAGTGCGTTGGGCAGCCAATCGTAGGGACCAGTGGGTCATTTCATTTTGTTGAGCAGCTTTGAGAATTTGTTGGGCCGCAGCTTCGGTGATTTTAAACATGAGTGTCCTCTAAAAATCAGATGGGTATTCTGAAAGGAAATTTATTTAGGAGTGGTGGTCCCTACAATGAATTGAGTTTGCAACGACGAATGAATTCCAGAAAACGTTGGGGCCAGGGATTACTTTGCACGCTTCTTAAATGAGTGTAACTGGCCAGCACCCGTTTGTATACGAGACCGTCTTGTTCACCCGTGATTCCAGTACCCCGCAACACTTGGTAGGCAAATACGCTGTCAGTTGGCAAATCAATAATTCTCGAGTAATGAAATTCATGGGCTCGAAATTCAGCGGCTGTACCATTCTCACTGGGCAGGGGCCATAATCCTTGCCCAGTTTCTCGCAGGTGCACATAACCTCGCCCTTGGGGATGATCTTCCATGATCGCAGTGCAAGGCAAGGCACCCACCATTTCCCAACTGGAGGCTTGCCAAACTAATTTTTGAGACAGGTACATGAGCCCACCACATTCTGCATATACGGGCAAACCTTGCTCAATGCGGTGTCGAATTGCATAACGCAGGGACTGATTGGCCATCAGCGCAGCCGCTTGGGTTTCTGGAAAACCGCCTCCAATGAACAGTCCGTCTATTTCTGGTAACTGTTGATCCTGCAAAGCGTCAATGAACACCAATTCCGCTCCAGCAGTTTCCAACGCCCACAGGTCGCCTGGGTAATAGAAGCCAAAAGCCGCGTCTCGAAGAATGCCCAATTTTATATCAGGTGTTTTAGAAATGATAGGGGGGGTAGGGGGAGGTAAGGACAGGGGAGGATATTGAGACAGAATATTCAAAAGTTGCGGCAGGTCTACTTGGGCAGCTATTTTTTCCGCAATGTGTTGAATTTTAAGTTGAGCCTGTGCCAGTTCATTACTGGGCATCAACCCCAAATGTCGTTCAGTGATCGACAGTTGGCGATCTTTTTGTACGGCACCTAACACCGGTAAATTGGTATAATAGTCAATAGCAGCGCGCAATTTACCTTCATGGCGACTCCCACCCACCTGATTTAAAATCACGCCAATGATGGACAGATGGGGCTCAAACGCTTGATAGCCCAAAATAAGTGGGGCTATTCCGCGAGTCATACCTTGCGTGTCCAATACCAATACCACCGGACAATTGAGTAGCTGGGCAAGCGCCGCATTGCTCTGAGTGCCTTGCACATCCAAACCATCAAACAGTCCCTTATTACCTTCAATGACTGTTACATCAACTCCGTGGGCATGAGTGGCCACGCTGCGCACAATTTCATCTGGGCTCATCGTGTAAAAATCCAAATTGTGACAAGGGCGACCTGCCGCTTGGCTTAACCACAGAGGATCAATATAATCCGGTCCCTTTTTAAAAGGCTGCACCCGTAAGCCCATAGCAGTTAAAGCGGCACAGAGACCCAGGCTGACCGTGGTTTTCCCAGATGATTTACGAGCGGCTGCAATTAAAAACGCTGACATGCCCTATTCCCCATTGATTGTAAACTCCACTTAAAAAGTGTATCACCCTCATTCACCTTACCTTAAATTACCCTATGACCCAATTACCTGCTGAGGCTTACTCTCCATCTACTCAAATACTGGTCACTGGAGCAAGTAATCAAATTGGCCTGTATCTGCTCCCATTGCTGCGAGCACAACAATTTGCCATTACTGCCTTCAGTCGCCAGTCCCATCCCAATACAGAAGGTCTCACTTGGCAAACCGTGGACCTTAACCAACCCACTTCCATTGCCTGGCCGGAACTGACTTCCCACCGCATTCTCTTTCACCTTGCCCCTTTACCCTTACTGTCCAACTTATTACCTTACCTACCGGCCAGTCTCAATCGGATTATCGCCTTCAGCTCCACCAGTTGCCTGACCAAACGACATTCCCAAGATCCCAAAGAGCGGGAACTGGCTCAACAACTCTCACAAGCTGAACAAAAACTGATCCAATACAGTCAACTTCGCCACTGTCAATACACCTTGTTTCGACCCACTCTCATCTATGGTGCGGGACGAGACCGCAACATCACCCTCATCAGCCAATTTATCGAACGTTTTGGCTTCTTCCCCTTAGTTGGAAAAGGTCAAGGGTTGCGACAACCTGTCCATGCCCAAGACCTGGCTCTGGCCTGTTTACAAAGTTACAACTGTGAAGCCACTTACCAACAAATTTATCAACTCAGCGGAGGGCAAACTTTAACTTACCGAGAAATGGTCACCACCATCTTTCAACGCCTGGACAAAAAACCCCATTTCCTTCCCATTCCCCTCTCCATTCTCACGGGAATACTACTGACTTTGCGTTGGCTACCCTACTTCTCTGCCATCACCCCCAGCATGCTGGCTCGCATGGAACAAGACCTGCAATTTGATCACAGTCCCGCCTCCCAAGATTTTGGATACAATCCTCGATCCTTCACCTTATTCCCTTCCTGATATGAATTGACCCGATATGACCAGTTTACTGATTATTACTGCCAGTTTGGCGCTGAGCATTGCTGCTGTCCTAACCTATTATCTGGCCAAATTTCACCATTTTTTGCGCATTGTGGACCATCCCAATGCACGCTCCCTACACACTCACCCCACCCCAGTTACCGGAGGCTTGGCACTGTTTGGCAGTGGTCTCATCACCCTTTCCCTCACCCACATTCTAATTCCCTGTCCAGAAATATTACTCTGGACCTATATCACAGCCTCCTTGATTGCTGCCATCTCCTTTCTGGACGACTGGCGAACACTGTCAGCTGGATACCGGCTCCTTGCCCATTTCATCGCCAGTTTCATTTTACTTAATAACACGGATTTAACGGTAAATTTCTCCCTTCTACCCATTGAATTAAATCATTCCCAACCCCTGTCCTTCAGCTTAACCCTCCTGTTTATCGTTTGGATGATCAACCTTTACAATTTTATGGACGGTATGGATGGATTTGCAGCCGGCATGGCCCTATTTGGATTTGGCAGCCTCGCCATCTTGGGCAGTGTGACAGGCGAATTGACCTACACACTCATCAACTTGATCATTGCCAGTGCCACCACTGGATTCTTACTGTTCAACTTTCCCCCGGCAAAAATTTTCATGGGAGACACCGGCGCCTCAACCTTGGGATTTCTAGCCGCCACCCTCAGTTTATGGGGCAACCAACTGGGCATTTTCCCCTTAGAAATTGCCCTGCTCATCTTCTCCCCTTTCATTCTCGACGCCACCTTAACCCTATTCTATCGCCTGTTCAGAAGAGAAAAAATTTGGTTGGCACACAAATCTCACTACTACCAACGTCTGGTACAAAGTGGTTGGGGACATAAAAAAACAGTATTGTGGGAATACACTCTGATGGCCCTGTGCAGCCTCTCTGCCGTAGTGATCACCTCACTGTTCCCTTCCCAGCTACCCTTGCTGTTTGGCACTTGGGCACTGATTTACACCGGATTGATTTATGGACTGACCCGCAAACTTCAAAACTCAATCGTTCCCTGATTTTCCAATTCCCCTCAACTCTTTTTTGTCAAAGGGAAGCGGACCACCTCTATTGCTTTTGGGAATAAATCACTTGGGTAAACTGATGTTCCGAAGGTGGAATATCGGCATATCCACCATAAACTTTCTGAACTTCAAGATGCTGAATTTTTAGAATTTCTTTCAATTCATCAATGGTATACAAACGCGTGGAAGAAATAGGATTTACCGATGCCGGTTTGGCAAGCACTTCCCCAAATTTGAAAGTATAACCCGTGTACAAATTGCGCCGGGAACTCTCATCCCAATCAAACTCTGCCAATAAAATAGAATGACTGCCCATATCCCAAAACCGACGTGGAAAATGTTTCCGAGCATAAGCCGCACTGGGCACACTCATCAAATGTTTTCCCCCTGGCTTAAGGGCTTGGGCAATGCGCTCAAAAATTTTCAAATTCTCGGCATCATTTTCCAAATAACCGATAGCCCCGTCACCTAAATTGAGAACCACATCAAATTCCCCGGCAAATGACAACTCACGAATATCGGCACATACAAATTCCACCGACTGCTGTTTTTCCATCGCCAGTCGCCGACCTTCTTCCACATAAATCGGCATAATATCCACACCCACCACGGAATGTCCTCGTTGCGCCAAAGCCAAAGCATGTCGCCCAAAGCCACAAGCCAAATCCAAAATGCGTTCCTGACCAGTCAATTGAAGAACATTGGCAATAAAACTAATTTCGGCTTCCGTTTGTTCAACCCAAGTCTCATCCTTCATCGCCAAAGTCCAAATCCGTTTATACCATTGAGCATCCACCGTGGACATATCAATTCTGCTCCATGAGTTGTTTAAGTTGGAGCAATTCCTGATCGATGGTAGCCACAATTTTGGCATAATCTTCATCAGAAATATCAGTGGGTTGCAAGTGAGTAAATAAATATTCTGCACCATTCTCATTTGGTAAAATGCGAGAATAAGAAGGCATTTCAAGGCCCGGGGTGACTGACAAGTAAAAATCGACAATACCTAAATTTTCATGGGTATCAAATCTAATTTTGGCGGGACCAAAATCAGTTTGAGTAATCCAATCAGCACCTTGCAAAGAAATGCCATGGCAAAAAACTGCCCATTGCGGTAAATTGGCTGGATTGGATAAAAAATGGTACAATTTATTGGGGGAAACTTGAATAGTTATTGCTTGGGTATAAGATTTCATGATAATGTTGATTGTTAAGGTTGAAAGAAAATGATTCCACTGCAAATTAGGGTAAATGGTGGGCAACACAAAAACGTTTTACCCACCTTACACAATTGTAAATTCTGATTTGAATCAAAGCCAGGACAGGGTCAATTCCCAGTTAACCCTTCACACAAATCACTTGCTTTAAAGTATGCACCACTTCCACCAAATCCACCTGATTGGCCATGACCTCATCAATATCCTTGTAGGCTTGTGGAATCTCATCGATAACTCCACTGTCTTTGCGACACTCAACTCCCTGAGTCTGTAGCAGCATATCTTCTTGATTAAATTGCTTTTTAGCCTGAGTGCGGCTCATACGTCTACCTGCCCCATGACTGCAAGAACAAAAGGACTCTGCATTCCCTTTGCCTCGCACAATATAGGATTTTGCTCCCATGCTGCCAGGAATAATTCCCAATTCCCCTTCACGAGCACTGATAGCTCCTTTGCGCGTTAAATACACCTGTTCCCCAAAGTGCTGCTCGATGGCCACGTAATTGTGATGACAATTGATGGCCTCTTTAGTCACTTCAAAATGTGGGAATACCTTGCGCAAAGCAGCCAAAATCAGTCTCATCATTTCTCGACGATTGGACAAAGCATAATCTTGAGCCCACTGCACTGCCTCCACATAATCTTCAAAATGTTGAGCCCCCTCTCTAAAATAAGCCAAATCTCGATTGGGTAACACGATTCCTTGTTGCTCTGCCTCCTGTTTTGCCAAGTCAATAAAGTAACGTCCCATCACATTCCCTATTCCTCGGCTGCCAGAATGCAACATGATCCAAACGGCCTGTTGCTCATCCAAACACACTTCGATAAAATGATTCCCGCCTCCCAAAGTTCCCAATTGCTGAGTCCAAGTTTCATATATGCGTTTGATCATCTTGACAATTGCAGGGTGCTTTTCCAAAATCTTTTCCAACCCCTGATTTAAACTTTGCACAGTGGACCGTTGAGCCTGAGGAGCACGGTGCATATCAAAACCCACGGGGACCACTTCTTCAATTGCCAAGCGGACGGCTTTCAAATTGTCAGGCAATTGGGAAGCAGACAGCGATAAACGTAACGCATTCATGCCACATCCAATATCCACTCCCACTGCCGAGGGAATAATTGCTCCCTTGGTGGGAATGACAGAGCCCACCGTAGCTCCAATTCCAGTATGAACGTCTGGCATGGCGGCGATATGGCTGTGAATAAATGGCAATTGGGCAATTTGTTTTAACTGGTCAAGGGCACTGGATTCAATTTCCTCTGTGTAAATTTTAATAGGAACATTACCCTTATCTAACAACATTTTAACTGGCATATTTTGTCCTTCATAGCCCAAGCAACGATTGGGCTGAGCAATTGCTTCCAAATATTTTAGGAATCGGGAATCATGCTCAACCTGCAATCGTTGCCAGGGATAAATTGCATGCCCTATCTTACAAAATCAGTTGCACTTTTTCCACCTGATTTTTGGGATGATTGGCATTGGTGAATACAGAATGATCACTTTTCAAGACCAACACTTCAAAATAAGGTTTGAAGCGGGTCTCTGAAATACCAAATGCGGTCAGGAACTGATTGAAAAGCGCTTGTTCCGAACCTGCGGCTTGACCGTCTGCCAAAGAGGAATCTAGCATATTGGTCAAGATACAAATTTTTTGAGCATCAGTCAAAATTGGGGCAGCTTCTTCCAAAAACTGGGTGGGAGAATGATTGCGAGTGTATTTAACTGCCCGATCAAGCAGTTGACGATTATTAGCACCCACTCCAATTACCCCATCTTTTTCTTCTCCGCCCAACACAGCCAACAATTGGCCCACTTCTTCATTGGCAATATTTCCATCCGAACTTATCATATAGACCAATGAAATAGCGAAAGCCAAATGAGGCGTCATTTCCTGGCTGTCTCCCTTGAACATGTCAAATAAACCCATAGCGTTTACCTCTCTTAAGTGATTAAAGTGAAATGATAAAATCGATAATTGTATCTATTCCGAATTTTCAGTCTCTTTGAGACTTATAGTCAAAATCGGATGATATAAGTGACTGGATAATTTTTGGGACGCGTCTCTGCTCCTCCACTTTCTGACATGTGCAACAGATGCTGATGTTTTCCAGCGGCGGCAATTTCAACAGAATGAGTGTGCTCACCTGTTTGGGTCGTGCGATAATCCTGATTGTCATCAACTGCATTGGTCATGGCCGGGCGCTCATTGCGTTGCTTAGACGTAAACCAATATCCCTTCGCTTCCAACCGATGATCATGCTTGCCAGCCAGTCCCAAAGAGGACTGATGAGTATGGTCTCCAGCCTCTTCCATTTCAGTCCCATGAATATGGGCCTGATAGGAGTCTGCCTGATAACTGCCCAAAATTCGTTCAATATCCAATTGCTTACCTGCATCCAAACCACGTAAAAACACGCCTCTGAAATCAGGCAGCTTAAAATTTCCAGTTGATCCAGTTCCATAAATTTCCCGAATAACTTGGTAAAGGGCAGGATAACTTTCAATAGCCACCTCTCGTCCATCACAAATCAACCATCCCGCAGTCTCCAACTGTTGCTGCACCTCCAAGGTCACTGGTCCCGCAAAAGACAATACCGTACCGGCCACCCAATGTTTGGTTGATTGAGCCTGTTTGAGAGTCTCCAACAAGGTCTGAATAGACTGCTGGGTGCTTTGAGTTTGCGTGTAAACCTGCTGATAACGATTCGTATGAACCTGCAATACATCAGCCACTTGTTCCTTGACATTGCGATTGATTTCATTAATATAATCATGAGCATTGGCAATCTGCTCTGCCAAAAACTCTTCCTGCTCCACTCGCAATTGATTGGACACCGACAACGTTGCTCTCAACTCCTCATAAATTGCATTCACTTCTTCCACGCTCACAGCCTGACTGGGCCAAACAACCCCCTGTAACTGGGTCACCTGTTCAGACAACTGGGCAGTTTGAGAAGACAATTGTTGCAATTGTGTGGTCAAATTGGTTAAATTTGATGACAAAGGCAGCAATTGCTGCTCAACTCCATTAATGCGTTTATGAAGCATAAACCACACTTCATACTGGATCACGCCCACAAAAGTTATTCCCGCTATCGCGGAGATGACCTTGACTCTCCAATTCATTTCCTACCTCCTTTTAGAGGGAGATTTTCTCAGTCCAAAAGTTAATCTCAACCCCAACCATCCTCAACTTTTATCCTTATTTAATATCAAGTTAAACAACTCAGCCATTTTTTCACTGACCTTATCTGCCGACAACTCCGGCTCAAACAAGGGCATCTCTGTAGACTGATTCATAGACTCTTTTGACTGTTTGGACTGAAAACTCTGGTCAGTCTCTAAAATTCTGAAAGTTGCTGCCGTATCAACTGCTGACTCAACCGAGTGTGTTGGACTACTCACTTCATCCCTTGCACTCCACGGCTCTACCGTTTGACTTAAATCTTCCAAATAATGTTGCAGCAATTTAGACACAGTAGTACTGTGTTGAATAGCATATAATTCAACAAGTTGCAATACCTCTTCATCCACTTGAACAGTAATAGTTTGCATAATCAAGACATCTTTAGTATAATTTGATAGACTATTATGCAAACTTAGGCATTGACTTGTCAAGTCATTCCACCAGTTTGTTTTCCAAAAAATCCCTGAAAACAGGACCATTGATTTTAGGAGACTGTTACTCAGCCCTGTAATTTTCCTACACCTAACCGCTATAAAACTATGCCAGTTTATGTGCCAAACTATAAAAATGACATTTTCGTAAGCTATGCCCACGTGGACAATGAACCTTGGGTGGGAACAGATAAAGGATGGGTAACCACCTTGATCAGTCAAATTAAAATTCTCCTGAAACAACAACTTGGAAGGGCAGACGCCTTCACTCTGTGGATGGATTACAAACTGCGTGGGAACGAATCAGTAACCCCCGACATTGATGAACAACTGCACAACTCTGCCTTGTTGCTGCTCATCCTGTCCCCGGGCTATTTAGCTTCCCGCTGGTGCCGTTATGAACTCACCACCTTTCTCACCAAAGCGGGTAAAAATTCCGGACGAGTGTTCATGATCGAAAAAAATCGCTTGGAACGTCCCCCAGAACTTGGCGATCTGCTTGGCTATCCATTTTGGACCTTGGATGAGCGTGAAAATCCGCGCACCTTGGCCGTGCCTTGTCCCCAACCCAATGAACCCGAATATTATCGGCGCGTCGATGATTTAGCCAGGGAATTGGCTGGCAAGTTACAACACCTGAAACAAACCGATTCTCCTTCAATTTCTATCCCTCTTCAATCAACCACGTTCCCCACTATTTTCCTTGCCGAAGTCAGCACTGATCTTGATGAACGCCGTTACCAACTGAAACGTTATCTGGATCAACACAATATTCCCATTTTACCCAATCGAAGATATTCCCCAACCAACTTACAAGCTGAATTGGATGAAGATTTACAACACTGCACCCTTTTTATTCAACTGTTAAGTGGACAACATGCCCAAGGCTATCCCCAATTCCAATACGATCGAGCCAAAGCGTTGGGACTTCCCATTTTACAATGGCGAGAACTGACTCTTAATCTTAACAACATTGAACTAGAAAGTCAAAGAAAATTATTGGAAAGTCCCACCGTAATTGCCAGCAGTTTAGTCGAATTTCAAACCCAAATTGCCCACTATTTACATCCTCAACCCTCCCTTCCCTCTCCTCCTAAATTGACAGGCACCTGGGTATTTCTCAACGCTTCGCCCTTAGACAAGGAACTGTCCCAACAAATTGAGAATGTCCTTGAAAATCAAGAAATTGCCTACAGTTTACCCCTCATTCCTTCCACAAACACCACCCCCACTGAATTGCGTCAAGATTTAGAAGAGAATTTACTTTATTGTGATGCAGTCATTATTCTCTATGGACAAACCTCTGTAGTTTGGGTGCGAGAACAATTGCGTTATTGTCGAAGAATGCAAGGGCAACGCTCGGTACCCCTCAAACTCATTCTCGTCTACAATCAACTCTCTTCCCCTTCCAAATTGCCCTTGAATATGAACTTACCCAATTTACGCCTGCTAGAAAGTGCCGAATTACAACCCGAATTACTCCTTAACCTTTTGCATTCCCCAACTGTATGACTGCTTTCCCTTACCCAGGATTACGCCCTTTTGAACGCCATGAAACTGACATTTTTTTTGGGCGTGAAGAGCATACCGATCAATTACTTAACTATTTGACTCACACCCATTTCATAGCCGTCGTTGGTCCCTCCGGTTGTGGCAAATCCTCCCTGGTTAAAACCGGTCTCTTGGCCGGTTTAGAAGCCGGTTTTTCTGGTCAACCCGGCATAGACTGGAGAATCGCAGAGTTGCGACCCGGCAATGCCCCTTTTGAACGCTTGGCAGAAGCCTGCTTGGCGGCTCAAGTCTTAGGTCCAGACTATGCGGCCCAATTTTCCACCCCCTTAGAAGCCATAAATTTTTTAGCCGCTGCATTGCGACGCGGTCCCTTAAGCCTATCCGAACTCCTTAAACTCTATCCCCTGCCTGCTCAAACTCGTTTACTTTTAGTGGTCGACCAATTTGAAGAATTATTTCGTTACTATTCTCAACATTCCCAAGCTTTGGATGAAAGCGCGGCCTTTGTGGATTGGTTATTGACCAGTCGCCAACTGCCCAATATCGACATCGTATTGACCCTGCGTTCCGATTTTTTGGGAGAATGTGCCCTGTTCCACCAGTTGCCCGAAGCCATCAGTCAAGGCTTGTTTTTAACCCCTCGTCTCACTCGTGCCCAATTACAATCTGCAATTGAGAATCCTATCAAAGTGGTGAGTGGGCACATAGAGCCCGCCTTGGTTAATACCTTGTTAAATGATGTTGGGAATGATCCTGATCAACTGCCGGTTTTACAACATGTGCTCATGCGATTGTGGTTGCTGGCTAATACACATCCTACTCCCCAAATTACTCTAACCTTGGCACATTACCGGGAAATTGGTGGTTTTAGCCAAGCCCTGTCTCAACATGCCGATGAGGCTTATCGGGAATTGTCTCCCGAACAACAAAACATTGCCAAAATTCTATTTCGTAATTTGACCCAACGAGCCCCCAACCATTTGGACACGCGTCGACCTGTGCGTTTGGGAGAAGTGGCTGAATTGGCTCAAGTGCCTTGGCAAGCGGTTGCCAGCGTAGTTAATGCCTTTCGGAGAGAAGACCGCAGCTTTTTAATGCCACCCATTCAGCGTGTTCTGTCTGCTGACACCATGCTTGATATCAGTCATGAAAGTTTGATTCGACAATGGCAACGTTTGAAAAAATGGAGTGAGCAAGAGGCTGAATTTGCTGAATTTTATCAGCGTTTGGAACACAGTGCCCGTTTGTGGAAAGAAGGCAAGGCAGCCCTGTGGAGAACTCCGGAATTGGAACTGGCATTGGCTTGGCGATCGCGGGCACATCCGACTTCAGCATGGGCACGTCGTTATGGTCAACATTTCGAGTTGACAGTGCAATTTTTAACTGCCAGTGAGGAGGCTCAACGACTTGAACAGCAACGAGCGAAGCGGGAACGGCTTCGGGAATTGGAAAGGGTTCGTAAACAGGTATTGTGGGCTGTTTTTGGATTATTGATGGCTTCTGGCTTGGCTGTATGGGGATATTGGGAACGTCACCGAGCCTTGCTGGCCAAGCAGGATGCTGTGGTGGCTCAGCAACAAGCTGAGGTTTCGGCACGACAAGCTAAGATTTCAGCGCAACAAGCCTTGGATGGCAAGCAACAGGCGGAATTGGCTAAGCAAGATGCAATTGCTGCTCAAAAACGGGCTGAGGAGGAAGGAAGACGGGCTCAAAAGTTGGAACAACAGGCGTTGCAAGCCAAGCAGCAGGTTGAACAGTTGCAACAGGTGGCGATTTCTGCTCAGCAACGGGCTGAAAAATTGTTTGACTTTCATGTGGGGAATGCGATTGAGCGCACTCGAATGGAAGATTATGCGTTGGCTCGAACGGAACTTGAGAACAGCCATGCCTTGGATGCTGAAATAACTCCATTTCAAAAAAGCAGTCGCGATTGGTTGGATTGGTTTAATCGCTTAATGACTGATCATGAGCCTATACCAATCAAGCATGCTCACAAAATCAGTTTATCAACTGTAGCCAGCAGTCCCGATGGACAGTGGTTGGCAGTTGGGAGCAATGGATCTAGCAAGCAATCTATTTTACTGTTTAAGATGGGGTCAGGGGAATTGTCACAGGTTTTAGAACATCCTCATGTGCAAGCTTTGATCTTCGATCCTCAGGGACGTTGGTTGATCAGTGGTGGCGATGATCAGCGAATTATTTTTTGGGAATTGCCCAGTGGGCGTCAGTTGAAAGTTTGGAAAACTGAAGGTAAAATCAATGCATTGGCTATCAATCCGCAAGGGGAATTGTTGGCAGGAGCAGGCAGCACGCATGACATCAGTTTATGGGAGTTGGGGAATTTAGAGCGTCCCAATGTTCGGATATTAAAGGGACATACTGGGGCGATTTCCACCGATGGTTTGGCCTTTAGTCCCTCTGGAGAATGGTTGGCCAGTGCGGCTTATGATCAGACGGCTCGTATTTGGCAAGTGGATACTGGAGAACTTCACACAATCCTGCAGGCTGATCCTTCCTCAGGTAAATTGTTGGGAATTACTTTCAGTCCAGACGGTCGTCATGTGGCCACCAGTCATGTGGACAATCACATTCGATTGTGGGAAGTGGAAACTGGTCAATTGTGGCAGGTGTTAAAAGGTCACCGAGATAAGGTGTGGGGACTGCGTTTTATTCCCAACACAAATTATTTGGTTTCTGGCAGTTCTGACAAGGACTTACGTATTTGGGACTGCGAAAGTGGAGTAACTTTGCGGATTTTGCAGGGGCATCGGGTTGGAATTTCTAATCTGACAGTGCAGGGAGAACAGATATTCAGTGTCAGTTCACGAGCTGAAATCCTGCGTTGGTCACTCCAATTGCCAGGGCAACAATTGCTCACTTTGCCCAATTTGGCCACAGCCATGGCTATTGATCCAGAGGGGCAACAGATGGTGGTGGGGTTTGCACAAGGGGATTTGGCACTGTATCAATTGCCCAATTTGGAGTTAAAAGGAGAAGTAAAACAGGCGCATCAGGCGGCCATTCAACAGTTGACTTTGGACACCACCGGGACTTGGTTGGCTTCTTTGGGGGCTGATCATGTGGGACAATTGTGGTCAGTTGAACCGGGTCGGTTGCGGCATTTGCAAACTTTAAATGATTTGGGTGCTGATACCACAACAGTTGCTTTGTCTCCTGAAGCACAGTTTTTTGCAATTGGAGATGAGGGGGGCCAAGTTTACTTGTATGAGAAGGGAAACAGTCAGGTTTTTCAGGCTCATTTGGGCAAAATTACTGCCTTGCAATTTGATCGTGCAGGTCTCAGTTTGGCGAGTGCTGGAAATAAGGGACCAATTAAACTTTGGGACTTGACCAGCACTCCCCCTCGTTTAGAGCAAGAGTTTACGATGAATCCTCGGGAAATTGTGCAGGGAATTGCATGGACTCAAGAAGGCCAACAATTGGCTTTATTTGGACAGCAAGGTATTTTAAGTGAGTCGAATGAGAATCTCAAGCCTTTTTCTCCCAATATGTCTTGGCTACCCACTGCCAAGAGAGAGGTCGATTGGGAAAGTATTTTGTTGCGGAAAGAGCAGCCTTTTATTGGCGTTTACAGTCGTCAAGATGGCAAGAGACAGTTTTCTTTGGAACTTGATCAAAGGGTGTTGAAGACTGTTTTTTCCCCTGACAATCAACAAGTCATCATTTTAGAACAAACTGGAGAATTGAAATTTTGGGATATGGTGCGGGGAGAAATACTGTTTTCCTTACGTTTGCCACAACCGGACAAATCTCCTTTGACTGGAGAATTGGCTTGGAGTTGTGTGTCAACTCAAAAGATCTGCTGGTTGGCAGTCCCATTGGCAGATAAACGTATGGTAGTGTATCAAATCGATGCAAATCAATCTCTTGTATCCAATTGAGAATTTAATGTTATGATTTACAAACGTCCGGAATCAGTGTTGGTGATTATTGCGACTGTTTCTGCTCAGGTACTGTTATTGCAGCGTCGAGATGTGACCGATTTTTGGCAGTCGGTGACTGGCAGTTTGCGAGAGACCGAAACGCCTTTAGAAGCTGCAATTCGGGAAGTTTTTGAGGAGACCGGTTTGGTTGACTGTGCACCTTATGATTGTTGGCAACAGAATCGGTTCGCCATTGTTCCCCCTTGGCGAGCTCGTTATGCTCCAGAGGTAACTCACAATGTGGAACATGTGTTTACTCTGCGTCTGTCTCAGGCAGTGCCCATTCAATTGAATGGGCATGAGCACCTTAATTACCAATGGTTGCCCAAGGAACGGGCCATTTTATTGGCCACCTCTTACACCAATCGGGATGCCATTGTCAGGTGGGTGTAGATGGGAATTGACAAAAAACCTGCCCCACCTCCTCCTTGCCAAAAAGAGAAGGGGGGAATATTGGGAACAGCTTATCGGGAGGATTTCCAAGTCCCATCAGGCTGTCTGCAAGCCTCACCGTATAATACTTCTCTTTTGCCATCGATAATAGCCACCGTTTCATATTCTCGGCAGGGACCAGTTGGAGTGTCATAAGTTTTGGTGGGGGTAACCTCATAATTGACTTGAGTGTCTGGGTTGGTCCATGATACTCTTTGTCCAGTTTGAGTATTCTCAAGCGTGCGTTGCGTTTGCCAAACATCGGTCTCATCCATAGTGCGACCAATTGCTCCGCCCAACGCTGCACCCAATAAAGTACCGACCACCATGGCCGCATCTCGACCCTTGCCTTTACCAACTTGCGAACCCAATACTCCTCCTGCTAAGCCACCGATCACGGCTCCGCCGGTCTGCTTAGAAGTCGGGGTGGCACACGCGGAAACTAAAATTAAAGTGGCAGTAGTGAGTAAAATCAATGGTTTTTTCATAAAATTTCCTTAAATATGACGTAATAATCGATGAATGAATGGCATTGTGCATTTCCCTAGCTGATTTCATGCCAACTTTTTAACTGTTTCTTAAGTTAATGAGAGACCAGTATACCTCCCCTTTTTTATAAAAAAGGAGAGAGGAGAATGATTTTCTTCTAATACTTGTTTAATTTTAGCCCAATTGCTGATTTTTTCCTAATAGACTTGACTTTGAGCAGTGAAATCTTTATTCTTTTTTGGGGTATCTGAATACTTCTCACCTGTTAGAACCCCAATAATTCAACTTCATTAAAGGGATAATTACCCTGTTTTTACTTTAAGAGGATATTCATTTGAACTCAACATGGACCCACCCATTTTTGCGCACTGTTTGGGGACTCCTGCTTTTTACAAGCTTGATTACTCCAGCCCAGGCAGAAAGAATACTACTCAACGTCTCCTATGATCCGACTCGAGAACTGTACCAAGAATTTAACCACTCCTTTATCCAGCACTGGCAACAAAAAACAGGCGAAACGGTGCAAATTCAACAATCTCATGGCGGATCGGGTAAACAAGCCAGAGCTGTTATTGACGGATTACAGGCCGATATTGTCACCTTAGCTTTGGCGTATGATATTGACGCAATTCGCCAAAAAGCCGATTTACTGCCGGCTGATTGGCAAAATTCCTTACCCTATAACAGTACGCCTTACACCTCAACCATTGTATTTCTAGTACGCAAAGGCAATCCCAAACAAATTAGAGACTGGAATGACTTGGCAAAACCGGGCATTTCAGTCATCACCCCCAATCCCAAAACTTCCGGGGGCGCTCGCTGGAATTACCTGGCCGCCTGGGGCTATGCACTTCGTCAACCAGGAGGAACTCCCGAAAAAGCCAAGGAGCTGGTCACCCAAATCTTCAAAAATGTTCCCGTATTAGATTCTGGAGCCCGGGCGGCCACCACCACTTTTGTACAACGTGGCATTGGTGACGTCTTCATTTCCTGGGAAAACGAAGCCTTTTTAGTCGTCAACAAAATCGGCAAAGGGCAATTTGAAATTGTAACCCCCTCGATCAGCATTTTAGCCGAACCCTCAGTGGCCATTGTCACCAAAATGGCAGAAAAACACGGCAACCTTGACTTGGCCAAAGCCTATTTAGATCACCTTTACTCAGAAATTGGCCAAACCATTGCGGCCAAAAACTACTATCGTCCTCGTTGGGAATCGGTGGCCAAAAAATTTGCCGACCAATTCCCCACCTTACACCTATTCAGTATCTCTGAACTGTTTGGAAGTTGGGAACAAGCCCAACAAATCCATTTTAACGATGGGGGACTATTTGACCAAATCTACCTGCCTCAAGGTCAATAACTTAAAATTGTGACCTTGTCCAATTTTTCCTAACAATGGTGGGCAACGCAAACAAGTTGCCCACTCCATCCATCTGTCCCATTCTGAACATTTTGATCCTGATTCAGACCCCCTGCCCCATTCTGTAAATCCCAAACATCCCAACAATCCTGATGCAGACCATTTTGTAAATTCTGGATATTCCGTGCATCCTGTGTAGGTATGTGCTGAGCATTGTTTGCAAAGCGCATCTGTCTGTCTCCTCCTTAACCATTTAAAATGGCTCAATTCTCATGACCACTCCAGACCTTAAAGAACTCAAGAAATGCGCAAATCTCTGCCAAGATGCCATGCGTTGTGACCAATATTCACTCCAAAAACGTCTCCGCGTCCTGTTGAAAGCCGGCAACACTGCCGATCCCACAACCATTCAACAGTGGATGTTGGACCTGGAACAGTCCCTCAAAAAACGCCAGCAACGTGCAATCAACCTGCCTCAACCCTTCTTTCCAGAAGACCTGCCGGTCAGTGAAAAACGAGCCGATTTGGCTGCCCTGATCGCCCAACATCCCGTTGTTATTGTGGCTGGAGAGACCGGATCAGGAAAAACCACCCAAATTCCCAAAATCTGCCTGACTTTGGGACGCGGCATCTCTGGTCTCATTGGCTGCACCCAGCCCAGACGCATTGCCGCGCGCACCGTGGCTCAACGAGTTGCCAACGAACTCACCAGTCCCTTGGGTCATATTGTTGGCTACAAAGTGCGTTTCAGCGATCGTCTCAGTCCCGACACCTATATCAAATTCATGACCGATGGCATTTTGCTTGCGGAAACCCAAAGTGACCGTTTTTTAGAAGCTTATGACACCTTGATCATCGATGAAGCCCATGAACGCAGTCTCAACATTGATTTTTTAATCGGCTATCTCAAACAACTGTTGCCCAAGCGACCCGACTTAAAACTCATCATCACCTCAGCCACCATTGATACCCAACGTTTTTCCCAACATTTTAATCAAGCGCCGGTCCTCCAAATTTCCGGCAGAACCTACCCCGTGGAAGTTCGCTATCGCCCTTTGGTAAGCGAACAAGATGAACAGGATCGCAACCTAATTCAAGGCATTTTAGACGCTGTTGACGAAATCACTGCCCACGATCGACAGGCTGACACCCTGATTTTTCTGCCTGGAGAACGTGATATTCGGGACACCACCGAAGCCTTGCACAAACACCGCTTGCCTCACACTGAAATTTTGCCCCTCTATTCTCGACTCTCCACAACAGAACAAAATCGAGTATTTATGGACAGTCCCTATCGGAGAATTATTTTGGCGACCAATGTGGCCGAAACCTCCTTAACTGTCCCTAAAATCAAGGCCGTGATTGATCCGGGACTGGCCAGAATCAGTCGTTATAGCCTGCGTCACAAAATTCAACGCTTGCCAATTGAGCCCATTGCCCGTTCCAGTGCTGATCAACGTAAGGGGCGATGTGGCCGCGTGGCCCCGGGACTGTGTATTCGTCTTTATTCAGGTGAAGATTACAGTTTGAGACCAGAATTTACCGATCCAGAAATTTTGCGCACTTCATTGGCCACCGTTATCCTGCAAATGCTGGCGTTGCGGCTTGGCGACATCTATCAATTCCCTTTCCTCGACGCGCCCAGTCCCAAATTGATCAACGATGGTTTTGCCCTGTTATTGGAACTGGGTGCAGTGGATTCTCGGCGCCAACTCACTGAACTTGGTAGACAATTGGCAAGATTACCCATCGATCCCAAATTGGGCCGCATGATCATCGCTGCCCAACAAGAAGGCTGCTTACAAGAAGTGCTGGTCATTGCCAGTGCGCTCAGCATTCAAGACCCCAGGGAACGACCGTTGGAGGCTCAACAGGCCGCTGATCTTGCTCAACAAATTTTTTTAGATGAGCAATCTGATTTTTTGAGTTATGTAAAATTATGGAATTTTCTCCAAGAGCAGGCTAAACACCTCTCTAATAACAAATTTCGTCAAAAATGTCATGAGCACTTTTTGTCCTATTTGAGAATACGAGAATGGCAAGATATTCATCATCAACTGACCATTCAATTGAAAGAATTGGGTTGGCGTTTGAATGAAGAGCCCGCTACTTTTGAACAAATTCATCGGGCGTTGTTAAGTGGTTTATTGGGCAATATTGGTTTTAAAACGGAATCTGAACAGTATTTGGGGGCGCGTAATCTTAAATTTTACCTGTTTCCAGGATCAGGTTTATTTAAAAAATCTCCCAAATGGGTGATGGCTGCCGAGTTGGTGGAGACTGCCCGTTTGTATGCCCGTTGTGCGGCTAAAATTGCCCCCGAATGGGTGGAGCAATTGGCTGGGCATTTGTGTCAACATCATTATTTTGAACCGCATTGGGAAAAGACCAGTACTCAAGTCGGCGCTTATGAAAAGGTTACTTTGTATGGGTTGACGATTGTGCCCAAACGCAAGGTAAATTATGGGCCGCTGGATCCCAAATTGGCTCGCACAATTTTTATTCAAGAGGCTTTGGTGAATCGAGAATATCATTGTAAATTTGCTTTTTTCACCCATAATCAAGAATTGATCAATGAAATTGAGGCTTTGGAGCATAAATCGCGGCGTCAAGATATTTTGGTGGACGATCTGCAGATTTTTAATTTTTATGATCAACGGATTCCAGAGGGGGTGTACAGTGGCAAAACTTTTGAGCAGTGGTTAAAGCAACTGTCTGATCCACAATTGTTATTTTTGAAACGAGAAGATTTGATGAAACATGCCGGGGACAGTATTACTGCTCAGGCTTTTCCAGATCATTTTTTGGTCAATGCAGAAGTGGATTTGGCGTTGGCTTATCGATTTGAGCCCGGTCATGAGCAGGATGGGGTGACGGTTACTATTCCCTTGCCTTTGTTGAATCAGTTACACCCGGAGCCATTTGAATGGGGGGTGCCCGGATTGTTGGAGGAAAAAGTTATTGCGTTGTTGCGCAGTTTGCCGAAAAATATTCGCAAAGCGTTTGTGCCCGTGCCAGATGTGGCTAAGGAAATTATGGAAGGGTTGCCACAGCCCAAGGTCAGTTTTCGAGAAGGGGGCAGTTTTTTGGAAGCCAGTGCCGAGTCTTTGTACACAGTGTTGGCCAAAGTGTGTCAGCGGCGATTGGGTCAGGTGTTGTCAGAGAAAAGTTGGCAGGTGGAGAGTTTGCCCCCGCATTTGTTGATGAATTTTCAATTGGTGGACAATGAGGGGCATTATTTGGGGAACAGTCGAAATTTTGAGGAATTGCAGAAAAAATGGGGTGCATATGCCAGTGAGCAATGTCAATTGGCGATGGAGACCGTGTATACACAACGGGTTGAGAATCGAGCGTTGCCAGTGTCCAGTTATGAAAGGGAACATTTAACTACTTGGAATTTTGGGGATTTGCCTGAGCAGGTCAGTTTGGTGATCAATGGGGTTAAGGTGCAGGGGTTTCCGACTTTGTTGGATCGGGGAGATCATGTCAGTTTGAAGATTTTTGACAATCCCAAGTTGGCTCAGCAGGAATATCGATTGGGGTTGAGTCGTTTGTTTTGGTTGAGTTTGCCGATTAAGAAGTGGTTGAAACAGTTGCCATTTTCGCCGCGCCTGTGTTTGCAATATTTGAAGATTGGAGATTGTGAACAGTTGAAGGTGGATATGTTGAATACTTTGATAGAAGGTATTTTTTTGGCAGCACCGTTACCAGTTCGCCAACAGGAATTTGAGCAGCGGTTGGCGACAGGTCAGCAGCGTTTATTGCCTATGGCTTATGAGTATGTGGAGCATTTGGTGCCGATTTTGGAGGAATATCATGCGTTGACTCAAAAATTGGCTTTGGGGAATGCTAAGCAGGCTGTGTTGGTTGAAATTCGGCAACATTTGCAGCGATTGGTGTATGAGGGATTTGTGAAAGAGGTTTCGTTGGTACAGTTAAAGCAGTTTCCTCGATATTTGAAGGCAGTGAGAATTCGTTTGGAACGTTGGGAATATGCGCCTCACAAAGATGTTAAAAAGGCCAGTCAGTTGCAGCCATTGTGGGAGGATTATTGGCAGAAACAGGCAACTTTGAGACCCAGTGCAGAGAAAGAGACTTATCGTTGGTTGTTGGAGGAATTGCGAGTGTCATTGTTTGCACAGGAGTTGAAAACCGCGTGTCCAGTGTCAGTGGCTAAGGTGCAGAAGTTATGGGAAGAGTTGGTGCAGGGGGAAAAAGAGTGAGTGGAAAGGGGCTTGTCGTCAGTGAAGCCATCAGTTATACTAAGCGAGTTATACCATTTAAGGTTAGGTCAATATCAATTTTTATGTCAATTTAATGCGAGGTGCACATGTCGACTGGAAATCCATTTTGGCATGCAGGTCCAGTGCCTGTTGAGAAGTTTAAGGGTCGTTCTGAGGAAGTACGAAGAGTAGTGGACAGAATTGCCACCGGTCAGTCGGTGGCTGTGATTGGTCCAGCGGGAGGTGGGAAAACTTCATTTTTGGAGTATTTATTGGCGCCGCAACATTTGAATTTATACGGTAATCGGGCGAATCAGTTGGTATTCAGTCGCTTGGAGGCGGCTTGTTGGGGACAGGATTTTACTTGGGAGGAGTTTTGGCGGCAGGCATTTATTCCGCTGCGAGAGAGAATAGAGCAGCTGGCAGAGACTGAGCTGCTGAAGTATTATCAAGTGTGTGTGGACAATGGGTTTGGCAATTATGTGGTGGAGAGATTTATTGGAAAGTTAAAGGATAAGAATTGTCCTTTGGTGCTGGTGATCGATGATTTTGAAACGGTGTTACGGATTCCCTTTTTGAAGGGAAGCGCGCAGTTTTTTGGCGGGATAAGAAGTATAGCCACCCGTAGCCAGGGTGCGCTGAGTGTAGTACTGAGCAGCGGTTGGACCTTGAACCATTTGGGTAATACCGTGGGAAAGGCAACAAAAACGGGTTCTCCCTACTTTAATTACATGACGGAAGAGGTTTTACCGCCCTGGTCGCACTCGGATTTTGAGGATGTGTTAACTCCAGCCCGGTCGGTGTTGTCCGCAGAAGATATCCAGCGCATTGCTGACATGGCGGGAGGTCATCCTTATTTGGTGCAAACCTTGGGCAATTGTTTGTGGGAATCCCATCAGGAAGATCGAGGACTGGCAGTGCAGCTGCGACAACAACAGGCTTTGCAGGTATTTTATTCCAAGGTGACTGCTCAATTGGAGAGAATATGGCAGAGTTGGCCCCTCGAGATTCAAAAACTCACACTAACCATTGCTTTGATGCAGGTGGAAAAGTTGAAGGCCGTTTTGATCAGACTGGGTTTTGAGATAGACAAGTTGGGTCAAGACATTCTGCAACAGCGATCCAAGTTGGAGGGGCTTAAGCAACAGGGCTTGGTGGCAGAAGATGGCCAGGTTGTGGGAGGATGGCGGATATCTCCCAAAATTTTCTTGTATTTCATGATCGACAAGCAGTTAGAATCGAAATATCGGGATAAACTTCCCTCAGAAATTTGGGAAACTTTCTCAATTTAAAATGTTGTTTAATCTCCCTATCATTGGTAAGTTGAAATGAAATTGTTCTCAAATCCAAAATTTGGAAAATATTTGTTTCTCGGTAATAGCTTGTTCCTCTTTGTGTCTGTAACCCTATTGATTGTCCTGGTTATTGAATTATTTATTGTATGCTGTTCGACAGATTTACTTCCTATGGAAGAGGTAAAACAAGCAATATCTAGGGGTGGCGAAGAAAAACACTCTGATTTCTGGTTAAGGATATTTTATGTGTTGGTAAAATACACCAGTGAAACTACCATTGTTCTTATGGTAGTGACTTTTATTTTTCTGTTAATAAGATGGATTCGTGCTTTAGAAAGTAGTAGTGTAAGCTCAAACCCTAAAACGTATCAGTCCCAAGCATTGATAGAAGTGTTGATAGGCTCATTGAGCGCCAGCGCAATCCCAACAGGACTGTCGCTGATAGCGTGTGCAGCTTATGATCTTGATCTCATACAATTCATGTCTGGAGTTGAAATTTATATTGCCTTTGCTGGTATTTCTATTGTCTCTATTGGTTTTCTTTCTACACTGAGGCAAGATGCTGAAATTGGTTCTACTTATACCATCAGTAAAACTGACCAGATGCCGGTTAAAAAAGAATCCAATGAAGCAGATCTGGATCTCCTTAATGATGTGATCAGAAAGGACTCTAATTAGGCTCTTTATTTTCAATTTCCAAGGGTAATTTGTTATGTCCACTAATCCTTATCGAGTTGGGGGACCTGTTGGAGGGACTCCTTCTTTTGTGGGTCGTCAAGATTTGTTGGGACCCCTTCAGTCCATGCTGGCTGATGAGCAACGTCATGCCCTGTTGCTGTGGGGACAACGACGCATGGGCAAAAGTTCGGTGCTACAGCATTTACAGTCCCAATTGCAGGCTGAAAATCACTGGCTGATCATCGATCTCGATTGGCAATCCAGGGCAGAATTCACTTTAGATGAGGTGTTAAAGGAATTAGCCACCATGATCAGCCTGGAATTGGAGATCAGCAGTCCAGATTGGGGAATTGGGGTGTGGCCCCAATTTTGGGATTGGTGGACAGCGCACTTGGCGCAAAGCTCTGCTCACCTGCTGTTTTTGGAAGATGAGTTTGAGGTGATTGCCACTGGGGACCCACCACAGAAGCGCGAGATCCTGAAATGTTTAATGCAGTTATTGCCCACCAATCCGGCGCGTATAAAGTGGGTATTTGCCATTGGCTGTCACCTTGACTCGCTGCCCAAGGAGTCCAGAGCATTTTTTGGGCACATGGAAAGCCGTCGGGTCGGTTACTTGGAACAAGAAGACATCACTGCGCTGATTGAGCTTTCCAAACCTGTGCAGTGGTCAGAAGAGGGAAAACAACGGCTTTGGCAAAAAACGGCGGGTCATCCCTATTTTACGCAGTCCCTGTGTTCTGACATTTGGCAGCACAGTCAGGCAAGTCCTGCAGTAGATATTCGTCCTTCAGACGTCGAGCAGTCTTTTAAACACAGTTTGAGAAGCGCCGACAGCATTTTATTGGCATTTTGGGACTCACTGTCAACTGCTGAACAAGTGGTGGCTGTGGGGTTGGCTCAAGGGAAAACATGGGATAAAGTTGCACCGCGGACACTGCCGGTTGTCCATGAGCTGGAAAGAGCCCGCGATTCCCTCATCCGTTGGCAGCTGGTTGCCCCTGCTCCCTCCTATCAGTTTCGAGTAGAGATTATCCGCTGCTGGATAGTAGAGAACCACGGTGCCGATTATCAAACTGGATTGGACAAATTGGTGCCAGCGGCCCAAACCATCTATGAGGTGGCGGAAAAGCTGCAGCCTACTGTTTATGCCAAGGTTGCAGAACAATTGCTGGAGCAGGTGTTGATCCTCAGTCCTCACCATTTTGCAGCCCGGCGTTTGTTGGCCAGAGTGTGGGAAGAACAACGGCAACTGGCCAAGGCTCGGCAGAAGTTGGAAGAATTGCATCAGGAAGGCATTTTAAACGTCCAGGACGACTTGATAAGAGTATTGCTGGCTCAAGCCCAGGTTATGCGAGATCATCCTCCTCCTCAAGGTTCTCGCCAATATTCCCAACGTTCCAAACAAGAGGCTGAGCAGCGGGCTTTGTATGAGCGGGTGTTGCAGTTGGATCCTCAAAATGCGCAGGCTCACGCGGGCAAACAACAGTTGAACAAACAACGTGCCGAACGTCATTGGGAGTGGCAGCTCAACCATTTCTGGCAACAGTTTTTTTGGCCACTTTCCCTTGGAATAATGGCCCTGATTGCCTTGGTCCTTGCCTATGGTTTGGACCGATCAGCGTTTCCAGAAAATATGGTATTTGAATTTGCGAAAGAGACAGAAACACGCTATATCTTAAAGTCCATACCTTCCTCCACTCCCTCGCTGCATTTAGACGAAGTGAAGCTGGAATTGCTGCCCTCCCTACTGAAAAGCGTAGAGTTGCACTACGATGATCGCAAATTGACGCTGAGTACAATGTCCCCTTCAAGTTTTACCTTTACCAAGGATTTGTTGCAACGGGCCTGGCCCGATCAGCCTTCTTTTGCGTATCCAGACAAGACCCATGAGTTCAAATTTGAGTGGCAGTTGGAATTGTCACAACCGAGTGAATCTGTCCCACAATTTAATTGTACTGCTTTAAGCGAGCAAAAAGCAGCGGTGCCCTGTGAGATCAAAGGGGCAGGTTTTCTTCAGGTGTTTAGAAATCTGCCTTGGTTGGGCTGGGCGCTGCTGATTTGGGGACTGGAAATAATCTTGGTTCTCATGATACAAGGTTTAAGGAGTGTAGAAAGAGATGAACGTTATTGAGTTTGCGTGGATGGCCGGTGCTTTGCTGCTGCTCAGCTGGGGACTGGGAGGGATGCGCAATCGTCTGTTCCAACATCTCTCTCAACAACACGATTCTCAGCAAGAGATTCCTCAATGGGCAATTCCTCAACGGGCATCACTGCCCCCGGTGATTATCCCAACTATGCGCACTCAATTGTTGATGTATGGGCTGTTGGTGGGCATAACCGCTGCTCTGATGGGCGGATTGTCCGGAGGGTGGGATTGGCGGACGGGACTGCTTGCAGTGGGGCTGATGCTGCCATTGAATTTCTTCGGACTGTTATTTCTGCGTGAGACCATGGTGGCAATGAGGGAGTATCGACGGTTGTCATGGCAGTTATTGACTCACTACCCAATTTGGGTGCTGATGGTGCTGGTGGCGACGGTGGAGCTGAGCTTTTTAAATTGGGCAAAGGAAGTGAATCCCTATTTCATGACACCATTTTGGCTGTTCAGCGTGGGCTATGCACTCAGTCTGTTTGGAATGGGCTGTTTTTTGGGTTTATACCCCATTGATTTAAGTTCAATGCGAGACCTACAGCCTGGCTTGCTGGGGGTGGTGGTGTTGGATGCGGCATTGGCAGTTTTGATCAGCGGGGTGATGTTGGCTGGACTGTTGGTTGTCATTTATTCTTGATTAAATATATTTCAACGACAGGAGTTGAAAATGGAATGGCATATTGTCACTGGTAGCAGGGGAGGGGTGGGTAAAACCTTGTTGTCACTGTTGTTGTTGGCAAATAATACGGCTGCGCCCAAAAAACAGCGGGGCAGCACTCTGATTTTGGATCTGAATGGCATGAACACCGATTCTGCTGCTTTGTTGCTTTATAGGCAACAGTTTCAACGCGAATACCCCTTAAACATAGAAACCACAGAGCCCTATTTTCGCAGGGCTGAGCACAGTCTCCGGTTCCAAACCGTCAGCACCGGCGAAGGGGAGGAAGCCTGTCAATATGCAGTGGGTTGGACTCAGGATCCTTTTAGCCTGATGAATCCTCGGCTGTTTGCTGATCTGCTGTGCACCTTAACCACTCGAGTCAGTGATATTGAGCAGGGACTGCGATTGTCTGCGCCTTTGAGGACCGTGATCATTGACAGCAATTATCATTTTTGCAATCTCTTTGCGCAGGGGTCTGAGTCTCCAGTTTATGCGGCTTATCGAGATTCTGGAAAGCTGGGGCAGGAGCAGATCAATATTTGGTTTTTGTGGGTGTATCGCCAGTTGGAAAAACTGCTGAGCAACACCACTGAGGCCGCCATCATTCGTGAGACTGCAGGGACTTTGGAAAATGTGCCAATAAAGGGATCCTATTGTCCGGGCAGTAGCCCCTTCTTGCATGTGTTCAGCCCCGTGATGACAAGCCCGGCTCCTGATGAGGGCCTATTGAATCGTTGGTTACGGTCGGCTGGCAATCGGGGGGATTATGTGGTGCCCGAATTTCAGGCATTGGAGAATCCGGAGCAGTTTCCGGAGCAGGCGGGTTTGTCGTTTGACGCTTGGCTACAAGCCCTGCATGCCACTTATATCATCCCTAGAATAGCGGATAGAAATCTAGAGCCTGCCGAATTGTTTCCCGAGGTGATCAGGACCGCCTTGGCCACTTTAGGGCATCGCCCCAAAAACATCATTCCGATTTCAGTTTATCAAAGCAGCCTGCGCAGTTATACGGATAAGCAACGGGTGGATCCGGTGAGTCGTTTAAGAAAACTGAAAATTTATCATAACTTGTCAACCTTGCTCAGGTGATCAAGATGCGTATTTATTTCTATCAAACCGGTCCCTCACTTCCCAATGACACTGAGCCCTCGTGGTGGATAGCGGGGGACAGTCGGGCCCAGATTTTTTCTCCAAAAGTGGAGTTCGGCTCAACTCCATTGACCCTGCCGCTCAGCCCAGATGAGGAGCAGATTTATTTTATGCCTGCAGCCTGGGAACAGTCCGTTCTTAAAAGACTGACGGATAACTATCCCGATGTGAATTGGGAAAGTATACGGATTGAATCCAAACCCTTAAAAGAGGAGATTTTGGAGCATTGGGATGCCAAATCTGCCCAATTTTATGAAAACATCGGGTTGACAGTCTGTGTGACCACCCGTGCTGCCATCCACAGTACCCAACAGGAGTCTCCAGTTGTTGCCCATGATCCCCCTTGGCTCGCTTCTTTGAGTACTCTGCTGTCCGCTGTGATTGATCTTGATCCCATGCGCCTGGGCTCGCTGATGGCATTGGGGACCCTCGTTGGCCTCATCATAGTCCTTCAACAATCGGGATTGGAACAGTATGAAGAGCGTCTGCAGAAGGTCGAGGCAATTATTAAAAACCAGTCTGAGCTTGATGGGCTTGAAAAGTTGGCAGAGGACTGGAAACAGGCGGAAGTGAGACCCAGAGACAATCCCGCCTGGCTATTGCTGCAGGAACGAAGTATTGTTAAGGAGTTGCCGCAGAACTCTCCTGAAGAAAATAAGAAGGCAGATCAAGCTGCTGTGGAGCCACGTTGCTACGTGGTGGATAAAAAAGATAAGGGAGGGTTGTCGACAATAGCCCAACGATTTTATGGGTCTAGCAGTCGACAAGTACTCGACTCCATCCAACAGGACAGTCTCCGCAACGATGGCAGAGGAGGGGAGGGGGTGTATGACAGGCGCAAGAAACAACTGGTCTCCCCTGGGAATTGGACAACGACGTTGCAACCCGGCTGGGAATTGCTGATTGAAAATCCTACTCAAGGACAGGGAGAGCGGGTGCCCTGTGAATTCAAGGATCAGAATTGAGCATAGGCCTGTACACCCACCCAACCTCCCGGTATTGGCCGAGAGGCAATTTTTCCTGCTCGTAGTTGCTCAGGATTGCCTTTAACTCCTCATTTTGGATATGGCGTATTGCTTGCAGGAAGAGTTGAGCCGGGGGATAATCCTCTTTAAGAGCAATGTGGTAACCAAAGCCCCTGTGTTGACCCACATATTTTGCCGCAAATTGGTCAGCTATGCGCTCGCCTACTGCCTTGTTAGAGTAAACAAAGTCCACACAATTGTCCTCTGGCTTATTGTCCGGTTTACATAAGGTTGTAAAAGCTTGCGAAGTGTCTGACTTGTTGTCCAGCTTACATATAAAAGCGTTTTCTTTTTCTGAAAAAGGGCAGAGCGTCAGCCAAATTCCAGCCTTGCCCAATGCTGTGATCAATTGTTCAGCCGCAGTCTGTGTGGCTGAGGGACCGTAAACCCCCATCTTTTTCCCCCCCAGATCCTTAGGATTGTGGAATCGTGGTGACTGCGGATCCTTGTGCACAAAGAACCCAGATTCTCCTTCTATCAAGGGTTGAGACAGTGCGAATCCGGGTAGATTCTCATCCTTGCTGACAAAAAACAGTCCATGCGCCTGGCCCTTGTTCACTGCTGCTTCAATCTCCGTCTGGTCCTGGGCCAATGTAATCTTACAATTGCTCAACTTGGCCTGTTGGCACCCCCATTTGACCAGCGCAACTCCAGGACCTACCGCTGCCTGACCCTCCAAAAAACTGTAGGGGGGAAAGTCTTGGGTGTAAAAAATTAAGGGAGAATTATCCTCTGAAACAGGAGGAGTAAACGCAGTGGGTTTTGAAATTCTGTCCACGCAGGCCCAACTTCTGACCCAAGACCAGTCATAATTCACTTGAAAACCAAACTTGCCTTCCCGTTTGCAGGCAAAATGGGAATAAGCACCGTGCTTATCTTTGGGCATTTCCTGAACCTTCTCTCCCTTGGGAAGAAGGAAGTCCCTAGTAAACGGTTGTTCGTCCTTGGCATACTCTTTGTCATACTCTTTTGTCAAAGGAATTTCGGTATGAAAATAAGCGTCCTCTTTAAGCATAAAATGAGTGGAGGGCCCTGCGGCTTGTCCGCCAGTTGACCCAACCATTGCAACAATCCATAACAGCCCAATTTGTTTGAACATGTCTATTCTCCGCTTAACTCACTCACAATGGAGCCCATCATGAATGCACCTGTGGTTTACATCCTCATAGCCGTAGGCTTGTATTGGATGTATTGTATATTTTCTGGCCAAAAACAAACTCCCCGTCCCACCACCGCTGTCGACTATTTCATTGCCAATCGCGGCATACCTCCCCAATGGTATATACTTGCTGCCACCGCCACTTCCTTTTCTGGCTGGACCTTTATCAGTCATCCAGGGCTCATTTTCTCTGACGGTTTCCAAGCCTCTCTGATCTCATTCTATGCCATCACCATCGCTTTCAGTGGCGTCTTATTCTTAAAACGACAATGGCTGTTGGGACAACGTTATCAATTTGTCACCCCCGGCGATATGTTCTCGACCTATTATCAATCGGCAGAATACCTAAGAGAGGGAAAACCAATTCCCCGATTTGATGGATTAAAAATCCTGATCAGTGTGGTGGCCCTGCTGTTTTCCCTGCTGTATGTGGCAGTGCAATTGCGGGCCTCCGGTTACCTAATAGGGAAGCTGACTGGATTTTCTGAGCTGACTGGATTTTCTGAAGAAAATGCTGAAAAACTGATCATGGTGATCTTGGCGATGTTTCTGCTGGGCTATGTCCTGCCCAAAGGAATCCGACGCGTCGCCTATATTGACCAACTGCAATTTTTGCTACTGCTGACCGGCATGATAGGTTTGGGCATCATTGTACTGGTTCAGGTGGGTGGCTGGGAACAGCTGAAAACGGGCATGACTTACCTGACTGATTTTGACTATCAGCGAGCCCCGCACACAGAAAACTACAGCCATTATTTTGCAGTTCCTGGCAGTATACAATCGAACGTTTGGGATTTCAAGTGTGATACCCAAAATGACGGGTGGACCGGTATGATGTTGCTCACTTTTATGCTGGCTCTGATGGGCATTCAAACCTCACCGGCTTTCACCATGTGGGCCTTTTCTAACCAACACCCCAAAGCCTTTGCCCATCAACAAGTGATAGCCTCCTCCCTGATCATTGGATTCGTCATGCTGATTTTCACCACCCTGCAAGGCATAGGTCCCCACTTTCTCGGCGCCAATCCCGAATTTGCCAAAGCCTATCCAGAACAAGTTACCCCGGAAAAAACCATTGTGGACCCTCTTCCCGTAAAACAGATTGAGTGTCAGAAAAAAGAAGGAACAAAGGAAATCAAGGAAATCAAGGAAGTATTGGAAACCGATCGCTTAATTCCCAATCTGATACTGTCCATTCAAAAACTCGACGCCGTTGACGGTAAGATGATTTTTTTTAACCTGTTGATTGCTTTCTTCGCCATTACCGCCCTCGCTGCCCTCCAATCCACCGCTGCCTCCTACATCTCCACCTTTGGCAGCATCATCACCCGAGACTTTGCCCGCGGCTTCCTAAGCGAGCCTGGGAATGACCACACTCAAATCAAACTGGCGCGCTGGTTTGGCGTTGGCATTGTTGTCATGGCCTTGATACTTGCCATCCTATTTAAGGGATCAGCAATTGCCCTATTGGGCGGACTGGCCGTGGCCTGTGGCCTGCAGATGTTGCCCGCCCTGTGGGGAATCTGCTGGTGGCCCTTCCTAACCCGCAAAGGCATATTTTGGGGAATCTGGGTTGGACTGCTGGTCGTATTCTTAACCGACAACCCCAACAACCTATTCTCCGGATTTGGTATTGACTGGCGTTATCCGCTCACCATTCACTCAGCAGGCTGGGGACTGTTCGCCAATATCCTGGTCGCCCTCCTCATCTCCCTACTCACCCAAGATCTCCAAGAACGGTCACACCGAATGCGTTACCACAAATTTCTACGCACTTATGACAGCCTTCCCGAATCGAAAAAAACCGCAGGCTTCATCGGCTGGCTCCTAGTTATACTCTGGTTCACCTTTGCCATTGGACCGGGTGTAATTTTAGGCAATGACTTTTTTGGCAACCCCAACGAACCCCACAGCTGGTGGTTTTTTGGAATACTTCCCATCTGGGCCTGGCAGGCCGTTTGGTGGGTGTTTGGCGTCGGCATGATGGCATTCTTAGCCTACTACCTAAAATTCTCCACCCTGTCCGATCAAGAATTGGAAGACTTTCGCCGACAAGAACAAATTTCTCCCCCCTCCAAATAACGGCCAAGACTGGCCGGCTGAAGCCTCGATTCCAGGACTGGCCGGCTGAAGCCTCGATTCCAGGATTGGCCGGCTGAAGCCTCGATTCCAGGACTGGCCGGCTGAAGCCTCGATTCCAGGACTGGCCGGCTGAAGCCTCGATTCCAGGACTGGCCGGCTGAAGCCTCGACTCCAGGACTGGCCGGCTGAAGCCTCGATTCCAGGACTGGCCGGCTGAAGCCTCGACTCCAGGACTGGCCGGCTGAAGCCTTGACTCCAGGACTGGCCGGCTGAAGCCTCGAGTCCAGGACTGGCCGGCTGAAGCCTCGATTCCAATACGATTGCGCCCTTACCATGAGTTTACTGCTCATTTACCAAATACAGACGATTGTCTTCCACTTTATAAAACAACGGCGCTACAGTCATCCGAGGGTATCGTAACCGCAATCGCTTGGCTTCACTGATCACAAAATCAATCTCATTCCCAATCTCAAACATGGGCGCAAAGTGCATAAAATGCTCTTCTGCCCATTCCTTGTCCCAACCTGCTTTGGTCACTAACCCATTGACAAATTGCTCTTTCCGCGCTATTAAATTGACCATGCCGCAATTATTGTGAGCAATCAGTACAATATGCCGAATATTCCCAACTGCAATGGCATAAGAGACCTTAAACTCGCTGTATCTCAAATTTGCGCCCCCAGCCCGAATAATATAGGCAAAGTTATCGGGAATATGCAAGTGCTTACGGTTGTCCATACACATGCCTATCAACAGTTGAGCTTGGCTATAGGCAATTTCGTCCAATGGCTTATTTAAATTTTGAAATTCTAATAACAGCCCAATGGGCGTTTCCCGATATTCAGGAAAAATGTCTTCAGATTTAGTCACTTCGGTCAATCGATTCATGAGATTATCAATATCCTATACTGGTTTTAAAAAAATAGTTTCTCCCCCTCAACCATACAGTTTCTCAAGTCTTTTTTTCACCTTCCCAACTTTGACGCTTACGATAAATGGTAGAAGGGCTGACTTCTAACAAGGCAGCCGCCTTGGGAATATTCCCCTCACATAATTCAATTGCTTGCTCAATCGCTTCCTTTTCAACCAATCGCAATGGCCGAATAGAAATCAGGGAAGTAGACTTGGTGGAGGAAATAGGTGCAGTTTTGTCTGGAAAATGGAACATTCTCCTAGAAGCATGGGCATCGATCATTTCCTTTAAAGGGGAAGGCAACATGTCGGGCGTTATCCTGTCACCTTCATTGAGAACAACAATGTTGTGAATTACATTTTGTAACTGACGCACATTGCCAGGCCAATCGTAACGCAGAAAAATTTCTTCAGTTTCCGGGGCAAAACTTTGAAAGGACTTATGTTCCTGTTGTGAAAATCTCTCTAAAAATTTCCGAGCAATCAATAAGATATCCCCCTCCCTTTCTCGCAACGGAGGCAAGACTAAGGGAATCACATGCAGACGATAATACAGATCTTCACGAAATCGACCTTGTTGTACATCGATCAAAGGATCATGATTGGTGGCGCAGATGAAACGCACATCAACTTCTTGCGGTCGACTGGTCCCTACTTTTTGTACCACTCCGGTTTGTATAAAACGCAACAATTTGCTTTGTAAATCCAGGTCCATATCGCCAATTTCATCCAAGAATAAAGTGCCTCCATCGGCTTGCAAAGCTGCACCTTCCCTCTCCTTCAAAGCGCCAGTAAATGCACCTTTAACATGGCCAAAAATTTCACTTTCCATCAATTCCCTGGGAATTGCGGCACAGTTGAGGGCTATAAACGGTTTTCCAAAACGAGGACTTTTTTTATGAATAGCTTCGGCACATAATTCTTTACCTGTCCCACTTTCTCCGGTGATAAACACAGTGGCTTTGCTGGAGGCAGCGTTTTCAATAATGCGGTAAATAGTCTGCATGGGAGGAGAAGCACCGATCAAATCATAATATTGTTCTCTTTCAAATTGTTCACGATAAATTTGTAGGGTACGACTGAGTTTTTGATAACGTAAGGCGTTGCGCAAGGTAATTAGTAAACGTTGTCCATCAAAGGGTTTTTCTATAAAATCAAAGGCTTTGTAACGCATAGCCTCTACTGCAAGGTTGATGGAACCATGGCCAGTGACAATAACGACTGCACAGGGCAGTTGGGCTTCATAAACGTGTTTTAAAATGTCCATGCCATTCATGTCGGGCAAACTTAAATCCAATAACATGGCGTCTGGGACTTTTCTCTGCAGGTGTTCCAAAGCCGCTTCTCCAGTGTCAACATAGCAGACATTACAGGGTTCATGATGCAAATATTCCCGGTAAGCCACGGTTAAAGCAAGATTGTCTTCAACAATGAGTAAACTGGTGGGTGAGTCAACTTTCATGGGTAGGTAAGAGTTATTTTGGGGTTACGAAATGGTTGATTACATGAGGGAATTGATAGGCTGGATAGGTCAATGGATAAGATGAGGGTTGGGTCCCAATTATCCTTCACCAATTACGCCTAAGGTCATCGCCATGATCGCCATGCGCACGGCAATGCCATTGGTGACTTGTTGTAGAATGACTGATCGAGACCCATCGGCAACTTCTGAGGCAATTTCCACTCCACGATTGATGGGACCTGGGTGCATGATAATGGCTGATGAATCAATAACTTCTAACATTTCTTCAGTCAGTCCATAATATTGGAAATATTCATGTGCACTGGGCAATAGAGCACTTTGCATTCTTTCGCGTTGCAAACGCAGCATAATGACCACGTCTACATCAGTTAAACCGGTTCGTAAGTGATTGAATACTTTGACTCCTAAATGTTCCACTCCAAAAGGCAATAAAGTTTTGGGGGCAATGACCCGAATTTCTGATACTCCTAAAATGGACAGGGCATGAATGTCTGAACGGGCCACTCGGGAATGGAGAATATCGCCAACAATGGCTACCTTCAAATGGTTAAATTTTCCTTTGCATTGGAGAATGGTGTACATGTCCAACATGGCTTGAGTGGGATGCTCATGCCAACCATCGCCTGCATTGATGATGTGAATGGAAGGAGAAACGTGTTGGGCTATAAAATGTACTGCCCCAGCCGCTTCATGACGCACTACAAAGGTGTCACAGTGCATAGCTTCCAGATTGCGCAGCATATCAATGAGAGTTTCTCCCTTACTGGTCGATGAGGTGCTGATATTGAAGTTGAGCACATCGGCTGAAAGACGTTTGGCAGCCAGTTCAAAGGTGGTGCGGGTGCGGGTGCTGGGTTCAAAAAAGAGGTTGACAATGGTTTTACCACGTAATAAAGGTACTTTTTTAACCACTTGGGCATCCACAGTGATGAAAGATTTTGCCACGTTGAGAATGCTTAACAGCAGGTCTCTACGAAGTCCTTCTATACCCAAAAAATGTTTGAGACGGCCTTGATTGTCAAGTTGTATCGTGTTCATTGTGTAGGGTGCGAATGTCTAGGAAAAGAGGATGAGGTCCACACAGTTTAATGTGTTTGTTACTGGCCAAAGCCAAAGAGCAGCCAATAAAGTCAGGTTGAATGGGCAATTCTCGACCATTGCGATCAATCAGGACGGCCAAGCTAATGCTGGCTGGGCGTCCATAGTCGAAAATTTCATTGAGAGCTGCCCGAATGGTGCGTCCGCTGTAAATGACGTCGTCTACCAGAATAATGGGGCGATTTTCCACCGAAAAGGGCAATGTGGTCGGAGTGACATGAGGATGGAGACCGATTCGGGTAAAATCGTCGCGGTAAAAAGCAATATTTAATTGTCCCAAGGGTTGAGGCAGTTTGAGTAAATGGTGCAAACGTTCAGCGACCCACACTCCGCCTGTGTGAATGCCGATCATGCCCAAGTCCTGGCGTTGGGTGGGTGAGAAGCAGAGGTTGAGGCGATCGCTGAGACTGAGCAGGAGCATATCAATGTAGTTGATAGACATGGGAATAATTGGGTGTAAATGATGATTTTTTTCAGTAGGGTGTTGGTTGGAATGTCAGTGGGTTATGATGGGAAAAATTGTCGAATTGTTATAAAGTTTGAGGTTGGGCAGATAACCAGGTTTCTAAGATGATTTGGGCTGCCACTGCATCAAGTTGCTCTTTAACGGCGCGTTGTCGCGCTTGTTTTTTAGTATACAGGGCTTCAATTTGATGTTGAGCAGCGACTGAAGACAAGCGCTCATCAGCCATTTGAGTGGGCAATTGATACCGGGTTTCCAATTCCTTTTTGAATTGGAGAATGGCTTTTTGTAGGGCAGTAAGTTGGGAATTTGGAGTGTCTGGCCAACCTAAGATCAATAGGTTAGGACGCCAGTCTTCAACAATGGTGGTGATTTGTAGCCACGGAAAATGAGTGCTTGGAATTTTTAAGGTAGTTAAAGGAGTTGCGGTATTGGTCAACGTTTGGCCAGTGGCAATGCCAATCTTTTTACTTCCATAGTCAAAGCCAAGCAGAGTTTGAATAATCATGTTGTTGTTAGAGTGGGTAAAGTGAGAGGAGATTGCACGGCTTCTAGAAAGTGACAATGGCAGGTGTTTGGGGGGGTAATATTGTCCAAGTTATTCTGGTTGAAATAGTGAGTGTTGTATGGCCAAGAAACTGGCGAGTGGGTTTGGGGCAGCCGTAATGGGTCGGCCAATGACCAAATAGTCTGTTCCCAACAAGATGGCTTGGTGGGGAGTTAATACCCGTTTTTGGTCTTCATGGGCAGTGGTTGCAGGACGAATGCCGGGGGTGATGAGTGTAAATGAATTGCCTAAGTGATTACGAATTAAAGTAATTTCCTGAGGGGAACAGACAATGCCATCCAGTTGACAGTCATGGGCTAAGGTGGCCAGACGCACTACGTTGTCTTCAATTTGACCGGAGAGCCCGATGTCTGGTAAGTCAGAATTTTCTAAGCTGGTTAATAAAGTAACTGCCACGATTAAAGGGGGGGTGGGGTGGGTGTCCAAGGCGGTCCGGGCAGCCGACAGCATGGCTCGTCCCCCTAAGGCATGGACGGTCAACATCCAAACGCCCAAGTCGGCAGCTGCCACACAGGCTTTGGCAACAGTGTTGGGAATGTCATGGTACTTGAGATCCAGAAATAGATTAAATCCGAGTTGAATTAGGGAGTTAACTAAATCCGGTCCACCCCGGGTAAATAGTTCTTTACCCACTTTTAAATGGCAGGGTTGGCCTTGAAATTGTTGGGCAAATGTATAAGCTTGGCGAGGGTCTGCAAAGTCCAAGGCAATAATGATGGGCGATTTCATGGGGGGAAGTGGCTTGTTACTCACTTTTGATGTGGTTCAGATAGGGTTCAACTGTTCAGTGACAAACAGTGGGAGGAGGAGAATGAGAAAAAGGGGGACAGTTTAGTCAAATTCGCTGTCTTGAATGGGTCCCAAAGAGGCCCATTCTTTGCAACTGGGACATTGCCAGTGAAGGTGTTTGCTGGTAAATCCACAGTGGTAACAACGATAGGCGGGTTTGTTTTTAAGCAATTGGGCAGTGATATTCTTGAGGGCTGAGAGTTGTTCCCTGGTCGCTGAATTGTCTTGGGATAACATCAGGTCTAACAGGTAATTTAAACCGTGTAAAGAAGATCGCTTATACAGTTGGTTGAGCACGAAATCAGTTTTATTCGGTTGGGGTTGTGCAGTGAGTTTGGCCAGCAGGCATTCTGATTTGTGTTGTTGTAGGAATTTGAATAGTAAGGAAATGGGCATGGATTCCCCATGAATGTCCAGCAAGTGTTCCAAGTAAGTGACAAATTCATGAGACTGTCCCATTTGATCGTAGCAAATTTGTAGAGATTCAACTACTTCAGTGAGATAAGTGGGATTTTGTTGTGCCACTCGCTTAAATGCCTCGATGGCCCGAACGTAATCTTGTTGGGCCAAGGCAAATTTTCCTTCTAACAAACTGGCTCTAACACAGTGTGGATCAGTGGTCAGGGCCTGAGCCAGTTTGGCATAACCGTTTTGAATATCTTGATTTTGCTGATAAATTTCCGCTTGTTCACAACAATAGTGAGCAACAATATGATGGGTGGTTTTGGATGTGGCTTTGGCCAATTTTTTAGCAACTTCAATGGCTTTATCCCATTGGCTTTATCCCATTCATGCTCTTGTTGATAAATGTCCAACAATTGTTGCAATGCCAAGGCTTGATGTTGTTTAAAGTTGAGTAATTCTAGGAATAAACTTTCTGCCCGGTCTAACAAACCTGCCCGTCGATAATCAAGAGCCAATTCCAGTTGAGCTAAGCTTCTTTGTGCAGTTGTTAAAGTGGTGCGAGTGGTTAAATTATGGTGGATGCGGATGGCCCGATTGACTTCCCCACGCCTTCTAAATAAAGCGCCCAAAGCCAAGTGAGTTTCCACAGTTTCATTATCCACTTCAATGAGTTTGATAAAAATGTCAATCGCCTTATCAGGTTCCTCATTGAGTAAGTAATTGAGTCCCTTAAAATAATCAGAGGAAAACGGAAATGAATGGGTGAAAGTAATATGGTATTTGGCCATTAACCATCCGGCAGCAGCCGCTAGAGGTAATAATAACCATATTAATTCGTTCATCAGGTAGTTGGAATGGTGGAATTCAGAAGTTTAGACCGCCCATTTTAGAGCTTCAAAATGGGAAGGGTGTGGGAATTCAACCGTTGACACGGTCTCGCAATTCTTTGCCCGGTTTAAAATGGGGTACATATTTGGCAGGCAGAGAAACGGTATCGCCTGTTTTAGGATTTCTGCCAGTCCTGGGGGGACGATAGTGCAGTGAAAAACTGCCAAAGCCACGAATTTCTATCCTTTCGCCTTCGGATAAGGATTGGGCCATTTGTTCCAATAATGTTTTAATCGCCAAATCAATGTCTTTTGGAGCCAATTGGGTTTGTTTTTGGGCTATGGCTTCGATTAACTCTGATTTTGTCATTGTGTCAATATCCTTAAATAAGGGGCAAAACAGGTGAGGGATTTTAGATTTCAGATTGAACTTCTAACCCAAAATCTAAAATTAGGTCATTTAAAGGGAAGTGGTTAGTTTTGAGTATCCACTTGTTCCTTAATCAAGTCACCTAGGGTTGCAGAATTGGGAGAAGTTTGTCCATATTCCTGGAGGACATTGGCTTCCTCATCAAACTCTTTGGCTTTCACGGAGAGGGAAACAGTGCGTTTTTTGCGATCGACGCCGGTGAATTTGGCTTCCACTTCTTGCCCAATTCTCAATAAATCACGCGCGTCTTCCACACGTTCCTTACTCAATTCCGAAGATCGTAAATAGCCTTCTACCCCTTCTTCTAACTGAACGGTGGCACCCTTAACATCCACTGCTTTCACAATACCCTTAACCAGGCTGCCTTTGGGATGTTCCGCCACGAAATTGGAGAAGGGATCTTTGTCCAATTGTTTAACCCCGAGGGAAATGCGTTCCCGATCGGCGTCAACGGCCAAGACCACGGCTTCAATTTCTTCCCCTTTGGTGTATTGACGAACGGCTTCTTCCCCAGAGGAGTTCCAAGAGATGTCAGACAGGTGAACTAGCCCATCAATGCCGCCTTCCAAGCCCACAAAGATTCCGAAATCGGTGATGGATTTAATGTGTCCAACGACCTTGTCATTCTTGTTGTATTTGGAGGCAAATTCATTCCAAGGATTGGCTTGGCAATGTTTGATGCCCAAAGAAATACGACGACGCTCCTCGTCGATTTCTAAGACCATGACTTCCACTTCTTGACCTACCATAACGACTTTGGAAGGATGGATATTTTTATTGGTCCAATCCATTTCTGAAACGTGGACCAGACCTTCCACGCCTTCTTCAATTTCGACGAAACAGCCGTAATCAGCCAAGTTGGTCACTTTACCAACCAAACGGGTATTGACCGGGTAACGTTGGGCAATATCGATCCAAGGATCAGCACCCAATTGCTTAAGTCCCAATGAGACTCTGGTCCGTTCTCGATCAAATTTGAGCACTTTGACTTCAATTTCATCGCCGACTGAAACTACTTCATTGGGATGTTTAACTCGCCGCCAAGCCATGTCGGTGATGTGGAGTAAACCATCAACACCTCCCAGATCAACAAAGGCGCCATAATCGGTCAGGTTCTTAACCACCCCTTTCAGGCTAATTCCCTCTTGCATGGTATCCAACAAAGCTTGCCGTTCTTCACTGTTTTCCTTCTCAACCACTGCTCGGCGAGAAACGACCACATTGTTGCGACGTTTATCCAGCTTGATAACTTTAAAGTCCAGTGGTTTGCCTTCCAGATAAGTGCTGTCTCGGACCGGTCTTACATCAACCAAAGAGCCAGGCAAAAAGGCCCGGATATCGTTCATGTTGACGGTAAAACCTCCTTTGACCTTTTCGGTGATGGTACCGATGATGGTGCGACTTTCATCATAAGCGCGTTCCAATTCACCCCAAGCGGCTGCCCGTTTGGCTTTTTCACGAGATAGGCGAGTTTCCCCAAACCCGTCCTCCACAGCATCCAGTGCAACGTCAACATAATCTCCAACTGCAACTTCAATTTGACCCTGTTTGTCATAAAATTGTTCAATGGGAATGACGCCCTCAGATTTGAGACCGGCATTCACAATGACGACATCACCACGTATTTCTACGATTTGACCAGTAACGATACTACCTGGTACCATTTGTTTTGCAGATAGACTTTGTTCAAATAATTCAGCAAAGCTTTCGCTCATTCCAAACCCCTGACCTAATATCAGTTCTCGTTTTTCTTATCTTAGGGCCCAAGTTGCCAATTCCCTTATCCACAGAAACTGCTCCAGTTTTCAAAAGGGAATAGTTAAATGTCAGAATATTGGGGAAAAACAACGATATGAGAATGCCCTAGGAACAGACAACGACAACTGTGTTTGAAGGTCTTCATGCTATTGATGTGAGCTGCATATATTATATGCAGGTTAATGATAATCCTCAAAAGTCAACCTTAAGTTGGCTTTGGGTGCCTTTGCGTGTATTGAGTATACACATTTATAACAGATTCAACAACTTGTATAATGGATAAATGGGTAGTGTCTATGATCACTGCGTCCTCCGCCGCCCTCAAAGGAGCGTGACTGCGGGTGCGATCACGATAATCACGGGCCACAATTTCTTTTATCAACTCGGGCAGTTTAACACAGACTCCTTGTTCTTTCAACTGTTTATAACGTCTTTGTGCTCGTTCATTAGCCGTAGCTGTCAAATAAATCTTAACTGGCGCATCTGGAAAGACCACAGTCCCCATATCACGTCCATCCGCTATCAAGCCCGGTGCTTGCCGATAAGCTCTCTGCGTTTGCAGTAATGCTTGACGCAAATTAGGAAGCACGGCAATTTCCGAAGCCGCTTGCCCCAACGCTTCTGACCTGACGGATTGAGTAATATCTTCCTCCAACGCGATTATCTTAACTACCCCATCTTGAGGATAAAAATGACAATTCACTGCTGGAATTAAAGCAATCAACGCAGTTTCATCTGCCAAGTTTGCATTTTGACGCAGAGCTGCCCACGCCACTATCCGATATAAGGCGCCACTGTCCAAAATATGCCAACCCAGTTGTTGAGCCAATTGGGCACTGACCGTACCCTTTCCTACGCCAGCAGGACCATCTACTGTGATGACCGGAATTTGTGGAGTCATAAGTGTTAAACTTGAGATTATAGATATTTTAGATTAAAGTAGGCAGGGCCAATGAACATCCTGCAAAAGTGGGTTCATCCGCTACTGACCAAAAAACCAACTTTCTTGACCCCTTATCCAAAGCGATTTAATGTACCAAAAACAAATGACTTGAGTCAATCATCTACTTTAAAAATAACTTATTATGTTAAAAATTCGCCGTTACCGAAAATCATCCCCCAATTTACGGATCGCCATTATTGTCCGTACTCGTAACCGACCTCATTTATTGACCCGTTGCTTACACAGTCTGGCTGAACAAAAAAGACTACCTGATGAGGTAATCATTGTCAACGACGGTGGCCAACCAATTACCCCCATTGTACAACTGTACAGCGGACTCAATCTGCACCTGATCAGCAATCCAACCAGTTTGGGACGCGCTCAGGCTGGCAACCAAGGCGTACAAGCATCTCGCAGTGAAGTCATTGGTTTTTTAGACGATGATGACCGCTACCTGCCGGATCATCTGTTGCGTCTAGAAAAAGCCTTGCTCTACTTTGACAGCAAAATCGTCTATTCCGGCTGCAGACTCCTACAACGCGATGTATTGGGTGAACAACTGATTTTACGAGAACAAACCATTGGACAATTCAATGAACCCTATCAAGCTGAACGTCTCAAATATGAAAATTACATTCCCCTGATCAACCTGCTCATCGATCGCAACCTATGGACAGACCTTGGTGGCTTTGACGAACAATTTGAACTATTTGAAGACTGGGACATTTTATTGCGACTCTCGCAACACACCCAATTTTATCACCTCAACAAAATTACCACTGAATATGCCATTTGGAGCCATCAACAAATCACTCAAGTGGCTGACAAAGCCCGTTGGCAACACGCCTATCAACAAATGCTGCACAAACACTGGATGCCTTTAGCTCCGGAACAAATGCTCCCACAACTGGCCGAATACTGGCGTCTCAGTCAGGAACGACGCGGTAATTTACGCGAATATCAGGAAGATAAACAACAGTTACACTTACAACTTTTACGAAGTCAACATGACTTTGAAAATCTGCAACGCCAACTTGCCGACTATCGCGGACAATACGATCGTTTGGAAAGGGAACATGCCTTGTCCCAAAAAAATTGGCAACGGGAACATCAACGGCTGCAAAAAGACTATGAACAATTGCAAAAGGACAGTCAGCAACAACACACTCAACTGAATAGAGATTGGCAGCATAAATATGACCAATCTCAAAGTGACTGGAATCGGCGCTATGAACATCTCCAAGCCGAATCCACTCAAACCCGTTTAGACTGGCAACGCAAATATGAGCAACTACAAACCCAATACACTCAACTTCAGATAGACTGGCAACGCAAGTATGAACAACATCAATTTGAATACCAACAACTTCAACTTGAACATCAACAAACCCATACCCGTTATGCCCAACAACTCGAAAAACTCAACACGCAACACGACACTGAAGTGCGCCAATTACAAACCAATTGGACTCAACGCTATCAAACTTTGCAAACAGAGCATGAGCAACAACAACAACAATGGCAACATGCCTATCATCAACAAGAAACCCATTTTAAACAACAACAAGTTGAAATGATACAAGAAATTAACAAAAATGTCCACCTGTATCAACAACTCCAACAAGCCACTGTTCAAGAACGAGACTGTTGCCAAACCGCTCACACTCGTCTTCATGAACTCTTTCACCAAGCTGCTTTGGGACTCACTCAAGGCGGTCTGGCTAGAATTCTCTCCACTCAACCCCAATTCTCATATCCTGATTTACAGGAATATGACCTCCGCCTTCACTACCAACGTTTATTGGATTGGCACCATCAACAATGGCAGACACAACGTCAACAACAACAACAACAATTACAAGAATTAAGTTATGAATTACAAATACTTAACCAACACAATCGAACCTTAGCTGCTTGCCTACACACCTTGACTGCCAAAGCTTTACGTTCCCGCTGGTTACACTATGGAGGCTACGTTAAACTTCTGGACAAAGTCAATCAAGCCGCCCAACGATTCACCGAAGAATTAGCCGATTATGACAATCGCCTGACCCTGCTCAACACTGCACAACCCAGTCCCACTTCAACCATTCCCGAACCACGCCCCATATCCCATTACCAACCCAATTTCCGCACCTTTGCCCGCCAAGTGGACCACCATTTACACCTGATGGATCAAGCAACCCAAGCCCCAGACCTCCCATTCCACTTGGGACCACAAACTGCCCTGGTCATGACCGTGTACTGCTCACTGCCCAACTTCTGTCGCCTGGACTTGGTCTTAGCCACTTATCAACGTATTAACGCCTGTCAACTGCGCGTGATCATTCGCCAACTCCAACAACCCACTCCTTTACGCATCATTCAATTCAGTGGCCTACAAATTCTAGACAACCTATTCCACTCCATTGATTTTGAAGCCTTCCCAGACTCTGCAGACCAAACTTATCAGATCGAAATTGACTCCCCGGATGCTGATGAGCACAATGCCCTGGCCATCTGGTGTCACTCCGTTCCCCTACATCAAACTCCCAATCCACCTACGGAACTCACCCTGCCAACTCCCCTGCCTCATTGGTTGGCAGAAGGTCTTTTTGACAGTCCCTTACCCCTTAATTTAGCCCATCAACCTGCAGACCACCTCTTTTTCATCACCGGCACCTCTCAACTGTTGAATCTACAGATTTTACTGAGACGGCTCGTCAAAATGCTACAACAGTCCCAAGCCAGTGCCTGTGTCATCATTGCCGGAGAACTTTCACCAGAAATTCTATCCTACTGTCAGTCCCAACCACTGATCATCTGGTCCAACTCAACAACCACGCTGCCAGTTGCACCTCAGTTACTCCACTTACTCAATTACCTCCAACCTCAACAAGCCAGCTACCTTAAAGAAAACAGTTGGATCTGGTTTTGTCATCCTCAGGCTCTACCTGACATCACCGCAATTGCTCAAGCCCAAACCATTTTCACCCAGCGCCCCCAAGCCGGTTTACTGGTCCCTGCTCAGATCAACACCGCCAAACAAATCACTGCCGGCTATGCTCTGATCGACCAATATGGACACTGTCACCACTATCCCATCGGTGCTCCCGCAGATCATCCCGCCCATGCTTACCAACGCTGCATAGAAGCCGCCAGCACCAGTTTAGTCATCTTAAAAGCCCACTGTTTATCCCAACTCTCCATTAAAGAAACTGCTTATACAACCGACACTTATCAAGTCACTGAACTGATTTGGCAACTGAAACGCCAACACTGTGCTAGCCTCTATCAAAGTGCCTTTGCCTATCAAGATTCCCAAATTCGGTCCCCAATAGATACTTCCCTATATGAACAAGATCGGCACCGTTTCCTGGCCCGTTGGGAATCTCAATTACTGGCAGAGACCGGATTGTTACTCAACCATTACACCTTACTTAACCCCAAAAATCTTCCTACCCTACTGATTATTGAAGCCACTTTACCTGCTTTTGATGAAGACTCTGGCTCCCTACGCCTATTTACCCTCATTCGATTTTGGGTCGAATTGGGATTCCGCATTAGTTTTTTCCCTGACAATTTAGACAGCCAATTCAAATATCGCCATGCCCTAGAAACCTTAGGCGTGGAAGTATTTCATGGTCAATACCATCTCATGGAAGCCCTCAGCTATCGTGTATTTGACTATGCCATGATCTGTCGCGTGGACATTGGGCACCGTTACCTACCCGTTTTACGCTTACTCTCGCCAGCCACCCAATTATTCTATGACACCGTAGACATCCATTACATTCGGGAATTGCGCCAAGCTGAAATTGAAAACAACCTAGACTTGGCAATTAAGGCCCAAGAAACTCGTCGCAAAGAATTAAGCAACTGTTTATTAGCCAACGTTACCCTCACTGTCACTGAAGAAGATGCCCGGCATTTACAACAAGAATTGCCTAAGTTAAACTATGCCATTCTGCCCAATGTCCATCAACTGGAATCTCCCTCAAATGTACCTTTTGAACAACGGGAAGGCCTGGTTTTCATTGGAAATTATAACCATCATCCCAACGAAGACGCTGTATACTATCTGATTGAACAAGTATTACCTCTTATTTGGGAACGATTGCCAGACACCTCTTTATATCTTATCGGCAGTCACATGAAACCTGCCATGAAAACCTTAGCCAGTCCCCACATAAAAGTAGTAGGTTGGGTGGATCAAGTGGCCCCAGAATTCGCCCAAAGACGAGTATTTGTCTCCTATCTGCGTTATGGAGCAGGCATGAAAGGCAAATTGGGACAAGCTTTATCTTTGGGACTGCCCATTGTTACCACTCAAATTGGGGCAGAAGGTATGGGATTGGTAGAAGGAGAAACCGCCTTGATTGCCGATGACCCTATACGATTTGCCCAGGCAGTGATCCAAGTGTACACAGACAAAACACTGTGGGAAAAATTGGCCCTGCAAGGTCGAAACTACATTGAACAAGAATTTGGAGAAGCCGCTGTAAAAAACAAACTGCGCAGATTAACGCCCGTGCCTGTTGGAAAAGTCGTCAGCAATCTCTTCCAAATTTCCCCATCTCTAAATGGGAATGAGGACTGAGAAAATTTCTTCCAAAATTTCAAAGAGGATTCATAGAAACGATTTCTTATATTATCCCAACGGCGAAAATATAACCAACAAACTCTCAAAAGAAATCCTATATCCCGTGTAGGATGTGCTGAGCATTTTTTGCCAAGCACATCTGTCACGTTGCTCATGTACATTTCCAATCTGCCAAATAGACACCCCCACAAAATTATGGAAACCCAAATATTGTCTTTCTCGATTCTCGATTGATGCGCTTCGCAAAAAACGCTCAGCACATCCTATACGGTCTACTATAGAAACAATTTCTTACTGATATTCCCACTCATCAACAACAGGCTCAACTGTAGAGGTCTCCCATGCGTCGAAGACTGTATTTTATGCTACCTGACATCACTTTAGGTCAACAGTTAGTGCTTGAATTACAAGCCATTCATCTCTCCGAAAAGGATATTCATGTCGTGGCTCGTCATGACGTTCCCTTGCAGGGTTTGCATGAAGCCTCCGTATTACAAAAAACTGAACTGTTACACGGTTTAGAATTAGGAGCCGGAGTCGGTGGCATCGCTGGTTTAATGGCAGGACTGTTGGCAGTAATTTTCCCTCCAGCAGGTGTAGTGTTGGGAGGTGGTGCGGCCATCATTGCCACCACATTGGCTGGCGCCAGTTTTGGCAGTTTAGTTTCTGCCCTAATTGCCAGAGATATTCCCCATCACGACTTGAAAAAATTTCAGGATAAAATTTTATTGGGAGAAGTATTACTGATAGTAGACATTCCCACTCCTCAAATTAAACAAGTGATGGATTTGATTAAAACAACTCATCCAGAAGTGCAAATTGGAGTTGTCAAGCCGGTAACTCGTAGTTAATATTGACATTTTCATTGACAAAAGGAAAGACCATGTTTTGGTGTGATCAGTTACTTAAGAAAGTAAATCTGCACATTCCCCATATCATCAACGATTCAAAAACCCCTTCTGGAAGAGCTCATGTGGGTGCCTTAAGAGGAGTGATCATTCATGATGTGGTGTTTAAAATTTTGCGGGAGAATGGAATCGCTGCCCGCTACTTATACGGTGTGGACGACTATGATCCCTTGGATGAATTACCCTATGGCAAAGATGAACATTTTGTCAATTATTTGGGAACGCCTTTGTGTCAAGTGCCACCACCACCCAATTCCCAAGCTTCAGATATGGCAGATTATTACATCAATGAATTCTTCCAAGTATTTGATTATTTGGGAGTTAAAGTTGAGAAATATCGGATGCGGGATATTTATCGTTCCGGGCAATTTGATGAAGCTATTCATATGATCTTGGAAAATGCGTCCTTGGTTCGAGAAGTGTATAAAAAAGTCAGCCAATCGGAACGAGCCGCTCATTGGTACCCTTTTCAGGTTATCTGTGAGCAGTGTGGGCGCATTGGGACCACAGAAGTGAGTCATTACGATGGGCAAGAAGTGACTTATACTTGTCGACCTGATTTGGTGAAATGGGCCAAGGGATGTGGGTATCAGGGTAAAATGTCACCTTTTTCTGGGAATGGAAAATTACCTTGGAAATTAGAATGGGTGGCCAAGTGGAAAATGTTGGGAATAAGTATCGAGGGTGCGGGCAAAGATCACAGTACCAAAGGGGGATCTCGGGATGTAGCCACACAATGTTTGCGGCACATTTTTAAGCAGTCTCCACCATTAAATATCCCTTACGAATTTTTCTTGGTGGGAGGGGCAAAGATGAGCTCATCCAAGGGAATTGGGGCTGCGGCTAAAGAAATGGCCGATTTTTTACCGCCAGAGATTTTGCGATTTTTGATGATTCGTCCACAGCCGCATAAACCTATCAATTTTCCAGTGGATGAGGAAAATATTGTCAAATTATTCAACGATTTTGATCGTTACCAACAATTGAGTTATCAGTCTTCAGAAGCAACTGAAGAAGCAAAGCGAGTTTATCAGTTGTCAGAAATTCAGGCCGAGGCCCCCTATTTTAATGCCAATATTCAGTTATTGGAGGCTTTGGTGCAACTACCTCATTTGGATACTGTTCAAGAAGTGGAAAAACGCAAAGGTTCGTCACTGAATACAGTGGAATTGCGACACTTGCAACGTCGTTGTGATGCCATTCGATATTGGTTGGCTCATTATGCAGCAGAGGAGGAGAAGTTACAGTTGCAAGCGCAATTGCCAGAGCGGGCTTGGCATTTGACTGTGGTACAAAAGGCTTTTTTGCAAAATTTGGCAGAAGTGTTGCCTTTTGTGGCTTGGGAAGAGGAAGGTTTACAGGCGACCATTTTTACAATGGCGCGTTTGACTCCGATTGCTCAACCGGCCGCTTTTCAAGCCATTTATCGAGTATTATTTGATCGGGAATCTGGACCTAAGGCAGGGAATTTATTGGGATTTTTGGCAAGAGAATTTGTAGTGGCCCGTTTTTTGGCTTTGGCATTCGATAAAGTGGAATTTTGGCAAGCAACTGCCTTGTCCAAGGTTGAATTTGAGACTTGGTGGAAGCAACAGGTTGTACAAAAGGTGTGGGCTGACTGTGAGGAAGAGAATGGAAAGGTGGTTTTGGAAATTTGGGTGAAGGTGGAAGATGGAAAAGTTTATTTGCAACGCGTGTGGTTTGAGTCGATTGTTGCTGCAAAAAATTATTTAAATCAACTGAGTTAGCACTCCCTTCTTGTTAGGGAACAGGGAACAGTTTTTTTCTTATACGAATGGGGGGAAGAAACAAATTTTTCCTTTCCAAAATTTTCCCCTTTATCTGCCATTCAGTTAAGGTATGTTGGAGTGGAGGCTTTAGCCGGCCGGCGGTAGACATCACCCCCCACACTCAAATTACAAGAGACTACTGCTGACCGGCTAAAGCCTCTACTCCGGTTAAACATTCCGGCTAAAGCCTCTACTCCAGTTAAACATTCTAGCTAAAGCCTCCACTCCAAAGGGGATTTCCCTCTCTGAATAGCATGGGATGAAAAAATGAGTGTTGCTTACCTTACCATTATCTGCCATTCAGTTAAGGTATGTTGGAGTGGAGGCTTTAGCCGGCCGGCGGTAGACATCACCCCCCACACTCAAATTACAAGAGACTACCGCTGACCGGCTAAAGCCTCCACTTCGGTTAAACATTCCGGCTAAAGCCTCCACTCCGGTCAAACATTCCGGCTAAAGCCTCTACTCCGGCTAAAGCGCTGTAGAGTGGGCAAACGTCTTTTTGTTTGGGCACCATTCATATCGTTATCGCATATCTTTGCAAGAAGTCTATTTTAAAATTTTGTAAATTCTGATTCAGACAAGCAAGTTATGCAGTGAAATGGTAGACAACGAATAGTGGTTGCCCACCCTAGCTGGCTAAGAAAAAAAGGCTGGTTTATGAGTGAGTTAAATCCCAATCAGGCTATTTGGGTTTGAGTTTGGGTGATGGTATCTCCAAAGTAACTGGCTGCAATGTTGTCATGCACGTTGGCAAATCCAATTTGTAGTTCGTCGATAAATTCTGGTAAGCCTTGGTGAGCTAAATCGGTGATTTTGGCTGATCGAATTTGTCGTTCTAAACGGGCAATATTTCGCAGTGGACCGTCATTTTGAGGAAGTCCTGCCAGGCAATTTTCCAAAGTATGTAGACAGAATAGGACTGAGCGTGGGAATTCTGTGCTTTGTAACAGAAATTTCAGTACATCAGTCCCTTTTACCCGATGCCGCATGGCTTGTCGATAGGCTTGGTAAGCGGTGAGTGATTTGAGCACGCTGACCCATTGGATGTTGTAAAAGGGGCTCAAATTGGTGGGATTGGTATCTTCTTCTGGTTTGATGAGGTTGGCGGAACGCACGTCTAAAATTCGGGTGGTCATGTCGGCTCGTTCCAAAAAGCTGCCCATTCTGAGGAAGTTATAGGCGGAGTCGCGACTCATGGTGCCAGTGGCAATGCCGGTGATTTGTTGGCAACCAAGGACGACTTGTTTTAGGAAGTCATAACGGTTGCGTTTTCCCAAACTGGAGTTGACTTTATTCCCAACCAATAGGTATAGGTTGTTAAGTTGTTCCCAAGCTTCACTGGGAACAATATCGCGGGTGGTGCGCATGTTTTCTCGGGCTTGAGCTAGAGAGGAGAGAATGGCACTTTGGTTGCGCACATCTCCAACCAGGAATTTGACCACGTTGCGTTCATTGGCTTCGTTGTGGGTTTCTGAGAATAGGGAATTACTGCCTGTAATAAGCAGTAAGGATTCCCAGCCGAAACTGACGCCTTTGGGCAGGTCTAAAAGCAATAGGGTGTTGACATTGACCAGTCGAGCGGTATTTTCTGCTCTTTCTAGGTAACGGGCCATCCAATATATGTTTTTTGCAACCCTTGATAGCATGTTATTTTCCTTCCAAGTCGATGATCCAGGTGTCTTTGCTTCCTCCCCCTTGAGAGGAATTTACAACCAGGGAACCTTTGCGTAAGGCAACGCGAGTCAGTCCGCCGGTGGTGATATAGGTGGTGTCACTTTGTAGAATAAACGGTCTCAAATCAACGTGTCGTGGGGCAATTTCTCCATCGCATAGGGATGGGGTGGTAGATAGAGTTAAGATGGGTTGGGCGATGTAGTTACGGGGATCTTTTTTGATGAATTCAGCAAATTGTTTGCGTTCCTTAGCGGTGGAGTGGGAACCCACGAGCATGCCATAGCCTCCGGATTCGTTGGCTGGTTTGACGACGAGATTTTCTAGGTTGGCTAGGACATGTTCACAGTGTTTGGGATCTAAGCAACGGTAGGTTTCTACATTGGGAATAATCGGGTCTTCATCCAAATAGTATTTGATAAGTTCGGGAACGTAAGAGTAAATGACCTTGTCATCCGCGACTCCAGCTCCAGGGGCATTGGCAAGGGCGACATTGCCTTTTCGCCAGGCTCGCATGAGTCCCGGGACTCCAAGCATGGAGTCTGGTGAAAAGGCTTCTGGGTCTAGGAATAGGTCGTCAATGCGTCGATAAATGACGTCCACGCGTTTTAATCCTTGAATGTCTCGCATGTAAACGCAGTCATTGTCGCCAACGACCAGATCGGAGCCTTCTACCAGTTCTGCGCCCATTTCTCGGGCTAAATAGGCGTGTTCAAAATAGGCAGAGTTGTAGATGCCGGGGGTTAAGACTACGATTTGAGGATAGTCTAAGGGGCGCGGTGATATGGAGGCGAGCATGTCAAAGAGTTTGGAGGGATAGTCATCTACGGGTTGAATGGCTTGATTTTCAAAGAGTTCTGGCCAGACGCGTTTCATGACTGAGCGGTTTTCTAGCATGTAGGAGACTCCTGAGGGCACACGTAAATTGTCTTCCAACACGTAGAGGGTGCCATCTTTGTCTCGTACAAGGTCGCTGCCACAGATGTGAGCCCAAATTTTAAGGGGAGGGCTAATCCCAAGGCATTGGGTGCGAAAGTTTTTGGAGTTGTCCAACAGTTCTCGGGGAAATTTACCTTGTTTGAGAATGTGTTGTTCTCCATAGAGATCATTGATGAATTTGTTGAGAGCAGTGACACGTTGTGCGAGTCCTGCTTCGGTACGTTCCCATTCAGTTTTAGAGATGATGCGAGGTATAATGTCTAAGGGCCAGGCGCGGTCGATGTTATTACCCTCGCTGTAGACGGTAAAGGTGACGCCCATGACCAGAATGGCAAGTTCAGCGGCATCTTTGCGTTCCTTAAGTTCTTCATCAGACAGTGAGCCTAGGTAGTGCATCAGTTCTCGGGCAGCTGGCCACGGAGTACCTGAGTTTTGAATGAGTTCATCATAGAAGTTTGCAATCGGATATTTTTCCCAGTTAAATGACATGTGTGGTTTCCTGTGCGTTATTAGGGTGCTTTCTAGGGTAATTGGGCAACGTCTACAGATACGGTTAGGGTGTGACCACCGCCTCCAAAAATAATGCCTTTAAGGGGGGTGACATCACTGTAGTCTCTTCCCCAAGCAGTGGTAATGTGTTGAATAGTGGGAATTTGATAGTTGGTGGGGTCAAAGTCTATCCAGCCTTGATCTGGAGAATATACTGACAGCCAAGCGTGGGAAGCGTCACTGCCTTGGAGTTTAATTTGGCCAGGGGGGGGGAGGGTTTCTAGGTAGCCGCTGACATAACGGGCTGCGAGTCCCATGGTGCGTAAGCAAGCGATCATGAGATGAGCAAAGTCTTGACAAACGCCACGCCGGTGTTCAAGCACTTCCTCAATAGGAGTGACAATGGTGGTAAAATGGGGGTCATAGGTGAATTCAAGGTCGATGCGTTTCATAAGGTCCAAGGTGGCTTCCAAAATGGGGCGGCCTGGAGTGAAAGAGGGTTTGGCATAATTGTGCAATTTTGAAGTGATGGGAATGAATGGAGATTCTAACAGGTATTCTTTGACTTCCAGAAGTTTTGGGTTATTGATGTCAGTAAGTTGATCGCGCACGTTTTCCCAAGGTAGGGAATGGGTAGGCAGGTCAATGGTACCAGGGTGTAAAATTTCAATTTCACTGGTGGCAGTGACGGTCAATTCTTTGTGAGGAATTTCAATGGAAAAATAGGTGGCGATGTTCCCAAAAAAGTCTTCTCTGTGGGTTTGTAAAGTGGGCTCTGGTTGAATAATGAGAGTTTTGTTGAAACAGTTTTGATGTAAGGAGGCTCGGGGAATGAGATGGGCTTCATTGTGGCAGAATGAGACTGCTTCTTGGTAGGTATAACAGGTTTTATGGGTAACGCGATATTTCATATCGGGGATGCTTGTGAGAGCGCTTGTCAGTGATGAATAGGATTGGGAATGGTGGGTTAAAGTAAATGAGAGACGAGACCATCGGCCAGTTTGGGTTCAAACCAGGTGGATTTGGGGGGCATGATCTGGTGGGCATCAGCCACTTTAATCAAGGCGTCTATGGTGGTGGGGTAAAGTGAGCAGGCCAGGGCCATTTCTCCAGAGTCAACTCGTTTTTCCAATTCTTGCAATCCTCGAATTCCCCCCACAAAATCTATTCTCTTATCCGTGCGCAAATTTTGAATGCCGAGAATGGGGGTTAATAAGTAGTCAGTGAGTAGACTGACATCCAGTTGTCCCACTGGATCGTTGGGAATGTGTTCCGGATGTAGGTCCAGTTGATACCATTTGCCTTGCAGATAGAGTCCAAATTGGCCGGTTTTTTGAGGTTTAACGGGTTGAAAAGCCGGGTGAATGTCAAAGTGTTGAGCGATTTTGCCCATCAATTCAGAGGGATTGAGACCGTTAAGGTCTTTAACTACCCGATTGTAGTCTAAAATTTGCATTTGGTTGTGGGGAAAGAGTACACTGAGAAAGTAGTTATAGGGTTCTTCGCCAGTGTGTTGGGGATTGTTGGCTTGACGTTGGGCAGCAACTCGACTGGCTGCTGCGGAACGATGGTGACCGTCAGCAATATATAGACAATCGAGTTGATCAAAGTGTTGAGTCAAGTTTTGAATGACTGAGGGGTCTTTAATGACCCATAAGGTGTGTATGACACCGTCATCTGCCGTGATTGTAAATTCCGGCGGGGACTGAGTTAATTCTTGAAATTGGGTTTCTAAAACCGAATCTTGTCGATAGGTGAGAAATACGGGTCCCGTTTGGGCATTGAGGGCATCAATTTGACGAACTCGGTCATCTTCTTTATCCGGACGGGTCAATTCATGTTTGCGAATGCGTTGTTGATCGTAGTCCGCCACACTCGCTACTGCAACTAAACCAGTTTGTTGATGCGGGCCCATTGTCAATTGATAAAGATAATAGTAGGGCTGCGGATCTTGTTGTAAAATGCTTGTTTCGAGTAAGCGTTGTAAGTTTTGAGCACCTGTGGTATAAACTAGGGTACTATAAGGGTCAATCTCAGTTGGTAAATCAATTTCTGGTTTAGAAATATGTAGAAAACTGTAAGGACGATGATGAGCCCGTTGTCTGGCCTCTTCGGTGTTTAAAACATCATAAGGAGGAGCAAGTACGTCCCCAGCATATTTTGTTAATGGGCGTAATCCTGCAAATGGACGAATTAAAGTCATGGATGAATTCCTAAATGGTTGGTGTGTAAAAACGCCGACTCCCTTTTCTGGTTGGGACAATCGGCAATAGACGACTACCCAACGAGAAATAAGGTATTCCAAGGCATGTATTTTTTGTTATCAAAAGGACTTACTGGATAATATGCGTATCAATCCCATTTCCGATCCAGTTTTAAGAAAAAGACTGGTGATTGCTAATTCCGCCGATCCTACCAAAACTGCACTGTTCCTTATTGGGTTAGTCATTTTGCTGGTCGTGATCGTGCTCCATTTCTTCCCTCAACTCTTAGTTCCTCTCTTTTCCAGCGATCCGAACTCCTCAGAGGATCGAAAAACCACTGCCAATTCTACCATATCGTCTGAGGCAGAAGCAGCCAATCCGCCATTACTCCCAACAGTTCCGGCAGACACTCAACCTGATCGTTCAAACTCCTCAAATCAGGAAATCGCTCCTCTCTCATCGACAGATAAAAAAACCTCGGCTGATATTCTGCCTACTGAAAATATATCTTCTCCCAATCCGGATATACCTCAAAATGATAAAAAACTAACCACTCCCCAAATTGAACAACTGTTAAATCGAGCCAAGGAACAAATTGCCAAAACTCGTTTAACTACTCCTAGAGGAGATAATGCCTTTGAAACCTACCGAACTTTGCAACGACTTTCTCCAAAACACGCTGATGAGTTATTCACTTTAATCATCACCTGGTATTTTGAACAAGCTCAAACGTATCTTGCTCAAAAACGCATAACCACTCCCAATCGCAATAATGCCTACCATATTTACCAAAAACTGCAAGAAATTGCCCCGCAACACTCAGCAACTCAAACTTTACTGGAAAATATTGTAGAAGAATTCAAACGCAGTTGGAAGGAAAAATTACCCAATACCGGCGTATTATCAGGTCAACAGATTACTGAATTACACACTTTATCCCAAAATCTGGTTGATCTAGCACCCAAACATCCACTCACTCGACAACTGCTGACCGACCTGTTGGAACGCTTGTTAAGGCAGGGAGAACAACAATTAATCAGCCAAAAGTATACAACACCAGAAGGAGATAATGCGCTAGAGACTTATCAACATATCCTAAAAATAGCGCCCGATCACGCCAAAGCCCAAGCCGGTTTGGAAACTATCCGACAGAAATATTACCAATTGGCACTGGGTCAGGAAAAAAGAGGCAAGTATACCACCAGTTTGATCATGATTGAAAGGGGATTACAAATTTCACCCTCTGACCTCGAACTTCAAGAATTAAAACAACGAGTTGAACAACAATTATCAGTTCGTGAACAAGAATAACCTTTTGCTAAATACTCAAATTTACTAATCCCCAAACAATCGGATACCCCTACTATAACTTTCCTACTTTAACAAACCAAACAGTAGGAAAGTCATACAAAAAAACCGTTTTAAACGGGCTAAACCTTAATTGATGAGGTAAATTCATTATGACCTATCCCACCTCCAGTCTAGAAGAAGTCTGGGGCTTATTCAAAGAAGCCCGTGTTGAAATCACACAGGTTCAAACTGAAGTTGCACAAGTTCAACTTGAAGTCGCAAAAGCCCGAACTGAAATTGCTGAACTTTCCAAAGAAACGGATCGCAGATTCAGGGAAACCGATCGACAACTCAAAGAAAATGCTTTGCAGATCAAAGAGACCGATCGACAAGTCAGGGAAAATGCTTTACAGCTCAAAGAAACCGATCGACAAGTTAGGGAAAATGCTTTACAGCTCAAAGAAACCGATCGTCAGATCAGAAACATGTCCAAAAAGATTGGAGAATTGGGAGGACGATTGGGCAGTTTTGTCGAAGGGCTGATCAGACCCTCGGTGGTCAAACTGTTCCAACAACGTGGCATCGATGTACACAAAGTCAATGGCAGAGTCGAAGTGGATAATCCAAAACTCGGATTGTCTATTGAAATCGACTTGTTGGTGATCAATCAAGACACCTGCATTTTGGTTGAAGTCAAAAGTCATCTCAGCGTGGATGATGTCAACCAACATTTGGAGCGCATGCAAAAATTCAAACCCCTATTTCCAGAATATGAAAATCGGCAAGTATTGGGGGCAGTTGCCGGCATGGTAATTCCACCCACCGCTGCCAAATACGCTTATCGCAAAGGACTTTTTGTCATCGGACAGCGAGGAGATCATGCTGTCATTCTCAATGATTTAAAATTTAAACCAGCTGTTTGGTAAACAGTTTCCTCTAACTGTTCCATTCCCAATTACATTCCAAAACCAAATCACTACTCCCCAATTTTCATTTATGAGCGTTTTAGAACAAAAAACCTTTATTTCTGCCATTCCCCCCTTTGATCAACTGTCCAAAGCTGAATTGGAAGCAGTTGCTGATGCCATGGACATCACCTATTTCAAAAACGGCCAATCCATTCTCAAACAAGACACCTCGCCTGCAGCCTTATACATCATCATCAAAGGCATTGTTCAAGAAATTCATCAAGAAGAAATCATTTCCCTCTACACCTCTCAAGATTCTTTTGACGCCATATCCTTACTGGAAGGCCACAATAAAAGCAACTTCCTAGCTCAAGAAGAAACCATTTGTTACACCCTGCCCAAAGAAATTTTTCTCTTACTCATTCAAAACAATCATCATTTTAAAGAATTTTACTATCAAGATCTTTCAAAACGCCTTAACTCCCTGATTGAACAACGCAACAACAAAGAATTAGCCTCTTTCATGGTTGCCAAAATTAAAGACGCCTACATTCATCCCCCATTGTTTGTTGACGAAAACACCTCGATCTATCAAGCTGTTAGCACCATGAGCCAACTTCGGGCCAACTTTATCCTCGTTAAAAGTGAAGGAGAAATTGGCATTGTCACAGACAAGGACCTGCGAGATCACGTTGTTCTCCAACGCCATTCCATCGACAATCCCATTAAAGAAATTGCCACCTACCATCTCATTGGCATGACCACAGAAGATTTTTTACTTCACGCCTTGTTAGTGATGATCAGACACTCCATTAAACACCTGCTTATCTATCGCCAACAAGAAGTAGTCGGAGTATTAGAACAAATTGATTTACTCAGCTATCTTTCCAATCATACCCGTTTAGTTGCAGTCCAAATTGATCGGGCTCAAAATACTGAACAACTAAAAACTGCAAGTCATAACATGACCAACATGATCAAATCCTTTCAAGCCAATGGCATGAAAATCAAATACATGATGCAATGGGTCAATGAACTTAACCAACAAATCTTCAAAAAACTCTATGCCTTCATCGCTCCCCCGGAACTATTAGCCAACTCCTGTTTAATTGTCATGGGCAGCGAAGGTCGAGGAGAACAAATTCTCAAAACTGATCAAGACAATGCCATCATTATTCGCGACGAATTTACCAAACTGGACATGATCGAACAAGTCACCACAAAATTAACAGAAACCTTGGTCGACCTTGGTTATCCTCCTTGTCCGGGCAAAATCATGGTCAACAACCCCTATTGGTGTCAACCCCTCAAAAAATTCAAAGAGCAAATTTTTCAATGGGCAGTAGAATTCCAAGAGCCCCTCATGGACCTCGCCATTTTTTGCGATGCCAAAGCCGTGGCCGGCGATCCCAATCTGTTACAAGAAGCCAAAGATTACTTAGCAGATCACCTACAAGATAACCAAGCCTTCTTCTCCCACTTTGCAAAACCCACCTTATCTTTTGAAACTCCCTTGGGCATTTTCACCACATTCATTGTAGAAAAATTCAATGAAAATCAACTCGATATCAAAAAAGGCGGAATATTCCCCATTGTCCATGGAGTGCGGAGTTTGGCTTTGGAACAGAAAATATGGCAAACAAACACCTTGGAACGAATCAAGGCGTTGACTGAATTAGGTCTCTTTGAAAAACAATTTGCCTCTGACCTAATAGAATCCTTAAATTTCATGATTTCGCTGCGACTACAATTTGAATTGGAAAAAGTAGCCCGCAATGAAACTTATGATAACTACATCAAACCCAATCGCTTGAATAAATTGGAACGTGATTTATTGAAAGATTCCTTCAAAGTTGTCAACCAATTGAAACGATTCGTCAGCTACCATTTCAAACTAGATCGGGTCACCTAACATGCTGAAAAATTGGTTAAAATGGTATGCTCAACACCAACTTCGAGATCCAAATTACAACTTCCTATTTCACCTCCCAAACCCACATGAATATATTTGCTTTGATTGTGAAACCACCCATTTAAATCCCAAAAAAGCTGAAATTTTGTCTATCGGAGCAGTTAAAATTCGTGGCAATACTATTTTGACCAGTGAAAAGTTAGAATTGTTCATCAAACCCAAGGAATCTATCAGCGAGGTCAGCATTAAAATTCACCAATTGCGTCACTGTGACTTGGAACACGGTCTCTTGCCTAACGAGGCAATTTTTCGATTTCTACATTTCATTGGATCGCGGCCCTTGGTTGGTTATTATTTGGAATTTGATGTAGCCATGATCAATAAATATCTAAAACCCCTGTTGGGTATCAAACTTCCCAATCCCCAAATTGAAGTTTCAGGACTTTATTACGATCTTAAACAAAACGTGCTCAATCCAGTGCATGTGGACCTTCGATTTGATGCGATTTTAGCAGATTTGGAATTGCCAGTATTGGGCAAACACGATGCTTTCAATGATGCCTTGATGACTGCCATGATGTTCGTGAAATTACAAGGGCAAACCAACAAATAAGGCTTGATTTTCAAAGAGATATATACAGTTAATGCATTATAACTTGATTTGGAAAAAATGACCTGTCCATCCAAAAGAAGCAGCTTCGGGGCACAAAAACAATGCCAATTCCTGAAAACGGTCCACTATTCCTTTAATTTTCCGCCTTTAAAGTATAAAATTCCTCCAAATTTTACATTTAATATCAGTAAGTTAGCCTATTCACTGACCTTAAAAAGCTGAAAGCTTAACCCTTCACCAATATTGACTTCTCAATGGCAGTATCATATACTGAGCAAACCGATTATTCCCTGCACATCATGTACATAATGAGACCACAGGTAAAATCTCTGGGAATGGACGAAGGGGTGATGATTTGCCCTACAATTTCCATTTCACAGCCTATTCACAGCCTAAAAGAAGAATAAGCCAGGTTGGGGAGAGAAGAAGGCAGTAGCGGGAGAATGTTGACAGAGGGTCGGGTCAGCACACGATTTTAGCGTTAGAGACCCAAGATGAAAGGAGATATCAAACTGGATTGGAAGTGATGAATTGGTGGCTATGGGTGGACTCGAACCACCGGCCTCAGCATTATGAGTGCTGCGCTCTAACCAGCTAAGCTACATAGCCAAAACAGTAAATACTTGGAAGGTGTGGCCACCGTTCCAACCCTTTTTAAGGGATTGGTTCAATCCGCAGGTCAAAACCACCCGAGATGAGCCACAATTGATTGCGTGTCTAACAGTGAAAGTTAACCCACAAAATCAATAGTTACCGATTATAGGGGGTCGTTATACTTATCGGACAGGTTAGAGACATACATGAGCAACACGACAGATGCGCTTCGCAAAAGACGCTCAGCACATCCTACATGAGTTACTTACTACTTGACTTGAGATTTTTTCCCCAATCTAACGCTTTTCCAATATCCTCTTTTGAGAGTTTATCAAGATCGCTACCCTCATCCAGAAGATGGTATGCGGCCCAGCCTATTGTCTCCACGGTTACAACAGAAGTAGCTGCATTCACTGCGCTTCCATATATGGGTATAAGACTGGCCAGTGCTTTTATAGTCAGTGCTCCGGCAAAGAATTGCGCCATTCCTGCAGCGACATGCTTCCAATGGCTCACTTCTGTGTTCCGATTAAAGACATCACGACTTAATGATTGACCCATCTTGGCTGTAATGGCTATTAGAATTAGTGAATCACCAGTCACCGGTCCAAGGACGGGAACAGTACCGAGTGCAGCTGATGTAACGGCAGCGGCAGAAGCATATGAATGAATGATTTTATGTGCTTTTATTTCTTTGTTTCTAAGAATACGGATAAATGGGGTTTCTTTGCCTTCAGCCTGTAGAAAATTGAGTATTTCATCTCTGATCTCATCGATACCGCGCAAATCCATCGGTTTACCTTTTCGCATCGTTGGATCATAGCCTTTGGCGCATGCAGGAAATATCTTTTCTGTACCGAGTGCTGATTTCCATTGAGCAACTACCTCATCAAGTGCCTCTTTTTCATGATCATCCAATTCGTCGATTTTGTTCAAGACAACAATCGTTTTCTTCACACTCTTCTTCAAATCGTCATAGTTCGCCTTCTGTGATGAGTCTGTTGACCCTATTACAACGAAAATGCCGATGTCAATGTTCTTTAAAAAGTTTTTGGTTTCTGCACTATTCTCTTTACGAACATCGTCAAGTCCCGGACAATCAATGATTAGCACTCTGTCGTCAAGCCGATAAGCTGTAACTTTTGTAGTCACCCCAGACTTAACGCCAACCGGTGCTAACGGTTTATCCCTCTCACAGCCGAGAATCGCATTTAGCAGAGAGCTTTTTCCTGTATTAACTGTGCCGATTAAAGCAATGTTGACAGAGCTATCAAACTTAGGGGATTTTTCCTCGTACATTTTAACGAACCCCTTTTCATAGTCCTTAAAACTTTGTTGGTCAGTCATCTAGTTTCCTTCGATTTTAGTCAGGTAGGTTGGATTGGTGTAGCATAACCTAAGGATTTATCAGCGTTTTTATTGCATTACGACATAAGGACACAGGGCATAACCCAATTTACGCGCCGCCGCTAACATTTACGTCCTATAGAATGACTGCCGGTGGCTGCCCCTATCAAAACATTCAGTAGGATATCCCACATATATCACCCAATTCATTAAATTTTGATAAAGCCTCTATTTTTGGTAAACTATCCATTGAAGAATACCACTCACTGAAATATAATACCAAAAGAATTGTAAATTTTCATACCATAATTTGCTTGTTATTTTACTCATTTTATTGTGTATCTATGAAACTTCATGAAAGAATAAAACTCATGCGCAAGGCTAAAGGTTGGACACAACAAGAGGTTGCAGAGAAATTAAACATTTCTTTAAATGCCTATGGACATATTGAAAGGGGAGTAACTCATCCAAATTCAATTAAATTAGAAAAAATTGCAAAAATATTTGACGTAGATTTAGCAGAATTAGTCAGTGATAAAAATATTCTTAATTTTGGTGGAACTCAAAGCAATCACCACTGTCAAAATTGGTACGATAATTCTTCATCTGAGCAATTATTAAAACTACAACATGAACTTGAAAAAGCGCAATTGGTGAATGACCAACAAACTAAAGAAATTGAATATTTAAAACAACAAATTATAGATCTGAGGAAAATGATAGATTTGTTGGAGAAGTAAGTGAATGTAGATTGGGTCATTTGATTCAACAATTTATTAAGGGCAAAAATTTTTTACCCCTACTGATCTACCTGACCACCAAAATTCGTTACAGTTCCCAAATTCTACATGATACGTCCAAAGGGCGCATTTTTGTACTTAAATATCGTGGGCTAGTTTTTTTTACAGCCCAGCAAAATTTGCAATTCATGACAGCAGGGAAAACTCAAGGTGGTTTTTCATGAATCGACGTCATTTTCTCCTACAACTATTTTTGGGCACGGTTTCTACAGCTCATGCTCTTGATCTTAAAGAAGATTTTGTAGAAATTATCCCAGATTTGTTTCAAGCAACTACGTTGGTCAATATGTCGGTTGCCACCTTGATGGCAAAAAATATTCCCCTTGAAATTTTACGTTTGGCCAAAGGGTGTTTGATCATCCCCAAAATGGTGACAGGTAATTTATTATTGACGGCTAGCAAAGGATTGGGTATTATCATTATTCGAGAGAATAAAGCATGGTATCCTCCCTTAATAGTTACTTTGGTCAGCGTGGGTGCCGGAATAACTGCCGGATTTAAAACCGGCAATAAGGTTTTGATTTTTATGAACTCGACAAAATTATTCCATTTTTTGCGCGGAACTCCTAAAATAAAGTTGAATTGGGAGATAGCTGTCGGTCCTACGCAATTTAAAGACTATTCTCATACGGTGCAAAAAGTGGATGTTTATGATTATTCACAAGAAATTGGTCTGTTGCTGGGAATAGGTCTGGAAAGTATGATTCTCCAAACGGCATCGGTTTATAATGAACCGTTCTATGGGCAGCCAATGGAGTTGAATAAATTATTGTCGGATACAGTACAGCCAGCCCCTGGAATTGCTCAAGATGCGTGGGCACATTTGCAACGTTGGTTAGAGCGAAATACTTTGAACGAGGCAAGATCATGAATAAATTATCCCTACATCGGGCCAACTGAATGCTATGAACGATATACTTTATAGACTGGCAGACATTTTAGAGCAGCGAAAAACGGCTGATCCGCAAAACTCGTATGTGGCCAGTTTGTACGCAGCTGGATTGGATAAAATACTTAAGAAAGTTGGCGAAGAGGCGACTGAAACGGTGATCGCAGCCAAAAATGCTCAATCTGAGCAGTTACTTTATGAAATGGCGGATCTATGGTTTCACAGTTTGGTCCTACTTGCTCATCAGGGACTGCATCCACGTGACTTGCTCCAAGAACTGGATCGACGGTTTGGGGAGTCCGGACTTGTGGAAAAGGCTCAACGACAATTGACTAAAGGAAGTACTCATGAGTGATTGTTTATTTTGTAAGTTGATTGAAGGAGCGATTCCTTCTCAACAGGTGTACAGTGATGATAAGGTATTGGTTTTTAAGGATATTAAACCCAAAGCCGCGGTGCATTTGCTGCTGATCCCTCGTAAGCATATCGCTTCTCTTGTGGAAGTAACGCCGGAGGATGATGAATTAATGGCGTATATGTTGCGATTATTGCCCACTTTGGCTCGTCAACAGGGGTTAGATACTGGTTTTCGTACGGTGATCAACACCGGTCCAGGAGGAGGGCAAATCGTGTATCATCTCCACTTTCACTTATTGGGAGGACCTGATTTGGGGGATTAAAATTGGATTTTTCCACTATAGAAGTATTGCCTCCTGCGCTGTAAACCCCTGCTCAATGATAGACAAATTAAATCACTTTCTGTTAAAATAGAACACTCGTTAGAATTTTAAAGGAGAGTATTTTACTTAAAAACAGTAAAAACTCCCCGGTTCTCACCCCCCTCCCTTAACCCTTAAACCAAGGATAATTTCATGGGTATCAGCATTTGGCAACTGCTCATTTTATTACTGATCATCGTTCTCTTGTTCGGCACGAAAAAATTGAAAAATATCGGCAGCGATTTGGGGGACGCCATCAACAGCTTCCGTCGTTCCATGCGAGATGGCGAAAAGGAAGAAGAAACGGCTGCTATTACTCCCTCAGCGAACAAGGTTTCAGAAACCCCAGTCTCACAAAATTCAGGCAGAGTTGTTTATGAAGACGATGATTCTGGCAGAATCATCAAAGGGCAGGTCACTGACAAACAAACCAGCCAAACTTAACCTTTCTAACGTGGACAATTCATCATGTTTGATATTGGTTTTTGGGAACTCTGTTTAATTGCAGTCATCAGTTTAATTGTATTTGGACCTGAAAAGTTGCCGCAAGTGGCTCGAAAGGCCGGGCTGTGGGTGGGCAAAGTCAGACGCATTGTCGCCTCAGTCAAACAAGAAATTGATCGGGAATTGCGTCTTGAGGAAATGAAAGAGGCTATTCGACAAACTGAACAAAATAGCCTACACCAATTTTTAGAGGAGACTAAAACCAGTCTCAGCGAATTAAATCTTAATCAACCGGTGGTCACCGAAACTCCTTCGGGAACTGAAAAGCCGGGCACCGACACTGCTTCCGTTCTCAATTCCCCCAATAAGAGTGTATGACCGATCATTCTCCGGAACAAAAGGAAATGCCTTTTGTTCAGCACTTAGTAGAGCTACGAGGCCGATTACTTAAAATTATCTTGGCAGTGGGACTCATCCTCCTGGTACTCATTCCCTTTGCCAATCCTTTATTTACCTTCCTTGCGGAACCACTGTTGCGTTTTTTACCTGAAACCGCTTCCATGATTGCCATCGACGTGATTTCGCCGTTTTTCACGCCCTTTAAACTGGTGATCATGCTCTCCATTTTTCTGGCGGTCCCAGCCATTTTATACCACATCTGGGCGTTTGTAGCCCCCGGACTTTATGAGAATGAGAAAGCACTGGTATTGCCTCTTCTGGTTTCCAGCACCTTTTTGTTTTACTTGGGCATGGCTTTCGCGTATTATGTCGTGTTCCCAATCATGTTCAATTTTATGGCGAGCACTGCCCCAGAAGGGGTAAAAATGATGCCAGACATCAGTCGTTACTTGGACCTCATCCTCAAACTATTTTTTGCTTTTGGGGTTGCCTTTCAAGTCCCAGTGGTCACCATAGTATTGGTATCCATGGATATGATCAGCACTGAATCACTGACGGAAAAACGTCCCTATATCATTGTCATGGCTTTTACCATCGGCATGTTAATGACGCCCCCGGATGTGATTTCCCAAACTCTATTGGCTGTTCCCATGTGGCTATTATTTGAGTTGGGACTGTTCATAGCGCGTTTGTTGCAACATCGAAAACAGAGTGCATCTTCAACAGATAAATCAACCGCATTGACTATGGAGGATTCAAGCAAACAACTTATGCACCAAGACCCCAATGATCGTGATAAACAATAGGCATTCTCAACCACATTTTAGAAGGTGATTGTGTCAAAAAGGGATATTTTTTAAAGATTTAAGCCCTGCTAACTTGTCAAACAACTTCTTAACTCATTTTGGAGCCCAGTATGCATAATACAATCGAAAAAGGTATTGAAAGCATTCTCTTTAGAAGTCGATGGTTACTTGCCCCCCTTTACATAGGGTTGGTGGGTACCTTGGTTATTCTCATGGTGAAGTTCATTCAAAAATTCATCAAATTAGTCCCAGAAGTATTCAATATCGGAGGCACAGAGCTGGTCTTACAAGTGTTGGGACTGGTGGATATTGTCCTGATTGCCAACTTACTCCTTATTATCATTTTCAGTGGATATGAAAATTTTGTCTCTAAAATTGATGCTGTGGAAGGACATGTGGATCGACCAGAATGGATGGGCAAGATTGATTACACAGCCCTCAAACTGAAGGTCATCGGTTCCATCGTCGCCATTTCTTCCATTGAGTTACTTAAAGTGTTCATCAATGTGCAAAGTGGAGTAGGAGACTTGTTCACCATGGTCAATGGACAAAATGTATTGAAGTCCGAAACAGTCATGTGGTTGGTTCTCATTCACTTGACTTTTGTCATTTCCGGATTGTTGTTTGCAATCATGGAAAGAGTTCTCCACCCACCTCATTCATCCCATTCCAATGAATCTCAAAGCGAAAGCAAGGCTGAATCTTCCAGCCATTAACCTCTTAGATAGCAAATGCTGGAGATATTCCCAAATCCTTGCAATAGTCTATAGATGACCTGCATTATCAACTCAAATTTAACGAAACCTGTCAAATTTTAAAAATTGGGCAGGTTTCAACTTATCCCAAAATCGCATGCTTGATCACTCAACAACTCGCCTCATCATCAAAGAATTTGAGTCCGTTGATTACCTAACCACCTACCAAGCCATGCAACACTTCACCCAACATCGTACTCCAGAAACAGCTGACGAAGTGTGGATACTTCAACATCCTTCAGTCTACACCTTGGGCATGGCCGCTCAACCTTCTCATATCTTACAAAACCCTGATCACCTTTCCATATATCGCACAGATCGAGGGGGACAAGTCACCTACCACGGTCCAGGTCAACTGATTGCTTACATTTTACTTGATTTAAGTAGACGTAAATGGGGCGTAAAATACTTGGTATGGCTGTTAGAAGAACTGATTATCCGCTACTTAGCCACTTTGCATCTCCAAGGACACCGACAACCGGGAGCGCCTGGCGTTTATGTAGACCGCCAAAAAATTGCAGCCCTTGGTTTACGTATTCGTCGAAACTGTAGCTACCATGGCCTTAGCCTAAACGTTGCCATGGACCTGAGCCCCTACTCCAACCTCAACCCCTGTGGCTATCCCCAGTTAAAAATAACTCAATTACAGGATTTAGGAATCAGCACGGAATTTGCTCAAATTCAACACCAATTCAAATTGATCCTATTGGAACACTTAGACACCCTCGCTGACTGATCAAAGTCCACTTTTAACGTAATTAATGAAGATCACAAAGCCATTGGACGCTGCTGTGGGTCAGATTAACAGAGTATTATAACCCCTTACTTTTCACAATTATGACCCTGCTCGTTCTTCTACCCGCACTATTTGCTGCCTATTTTGCTCACACTCGTTCCCCTCAACTCGCTTTTGTCGGAGTTTACATTCCAGTACTGCTCTGGTTTCCCTCCCATTTTCAATGGAAACCTCCCCTTATTCCAGATCCTTCATTTGCGGAAGCCAGCGCTCTGGCAGTTCTCGCCTTACTCATCGTTAAAGGTATTCAACACTATCGATTTACCGTTACAGACGGACTGGTATTCACTTTTGTACTTTTCGTAAGCCTCTCTGAATATGCTGCATTAGGATATAAAGAAGCCCAAAACCTCATGGCCAGCATGTTCCTCTCCGTCCTAGTTCCCTATTTACTCGCCAAACTGCTGATTGAACCCTATCAATTGCGAACAACCTTAGCTAAAATAATCGTCATCGTCCTCTGCATCATTGCGGTCCTCATGATTTATGAACTCTTCTTTCGCCAAGGTCACGGTCTCTGGCAAAAAGCCCTTGGCCCCTTTTTTGGACAAGGCTGGACGCGAGACACTGAACACCGTTGGGGACTCACCCGAGCCGAAGGTCCCTTCTTACACCCCATCATGGCCGGCATGATCATGGTCATTGGCTTCCGTTTGCACCGTTGGCTCACCTGGCAACACGCCTGGCCAGCCAAACCCATTAAAAACTGGCCCCGTCTGCCCCTCCCCTCTTTCATGGCAGCACTATTGCTGCTGGGCATGGTCAGCACCCTTTCCCGAGGTCCATGGCTAAGCGCGGCAGTCTCAATCCTCATCATCTTCATCCTTGTCCACGTCGTGAAACTGGCCAGACAACCCCTGAAAAGATACATCCTATTACTTGCCATTCTCATCTTAGCTGTCCTGTTGGGACTGGCAGCTGATGAGGCTATCAAACGCTTTGCCTCCATCAGCACTGAAGAAGCCGCCGAAAGCTCCCAAGAATTACAAACCGTTGCCTATCGCTTTGAACTCCTGACCACCTATGGAGAAGTAATTTTAGAACGATGGCTATTGGGTTGGGGAAGACTGGGCTGGCCCCAAGACAAATTCCAATGGTCAGTCGACAACTACTACCTATTGCTGGCCCTAAACCACGGCATCATCTCCGTAACCTGCTTCACCAGTCTCTTCCTGTACCTTATGGCCAAACTGCTCAATCGGGCCCTGCACCAACCCACCTCCAAAACTCCCGAAACTGAATTCTCCATGACCCTACTGGCCCTACTTGTCGCCCACCTCATCTTCATTGCCACAGTAGCCCTATTCCAAACCAACCTCACCCTACTCTTTATCCTATTTGGCTGGTGTGACGCCTACTTACAAACTTCTTCGCAACCGGTCCCTACCAGTTCCACACCCTATTCCCAACCCGATTTTACCTCCAACCGTTTCCATTTCCAGCGAACCTTATAACCCTCCCCTATGTCCATCTCACCCCTACAACCTCACCAAGTCATTGACAAACATGACATGGAAAAACTCATCTCAAGAAACCTCTTGATCACAGTTTTATCCAAAATCTTCAACCTGATCACCCGTATCTTCCTCCCCCCCCTGACCCTCAGCTTTGTCTCCCTTGACGAGTATGGAATCTGGGCCATCTGTTTCACCATTGTCACCTATCTCAACCTAGGCGCCTTTGGAGTCACCAATGTCTATGTAAAATACGTAGCAGAATACCATGCCAAAGACGAAATCGACAAAATCAATGGCTTACTCTCCACTGGCACTGTATTGGTCACCTTCATCCTACTCATGTCCCTCATTCCCTTCATCTTCTTTTTAGACTTCATTGTCGAAAAAATCTTCGTCATTCCCCCCGAACTTCACCAAACCGCCTACTTTCTATTCCTAGGCACTGCCTGTATGTTCATCTTTCAACTCAGCTTTGGCGGCTTTATGAGAATGCTCAATGGATTACAAAAAATCGCCGAAACCACCTGGATCTTCATCATTACCCTCATCGTGGAAACCATCCTCATCATTCTCCTCCTATTCCAAGGATTGGGTATCTACGCCCTTTTATACGCCCTTATTGTCCGCTATCTAATCAGCACTGTAGCCTACATTGCCCTTTCATACTACTTTGTTCCAGGACTATCCATCCACCTTAAACACTTCAGTCCCAGCTACTTTAAAGTATTCTATCGATTCGGTGCCATTCTACAACTTTCCGGCATGATCGGCATCTTTCTCAACACCATAGACAAAATTCTCTCCAGCACCCTGCTCAACATGCAGGCCACCGCCTTGCTGGGACTTGGGACCAGACTACCCAGCATGGTCGTCACCATCCCATCAGCCATGAGTGCCGTTTACCTCCCCGCCACCTCCTACATGCACAGCCAACAACGCCAACAAGAAATGATTGACGTCTACCTCCAAGGCTCCCGGACCACCGGCCTGATCACTGGCTTCATGATGGGCTATATTGCCGCATTCTCAGCTCCCCTTATCGTAGCATGGTTAGGCACCAAACCTGAATACCAAATCGTAGCCACCCTCATGACTGTCTTTACTCTATCCCAACACTGGCACGTTCTCACTGGACCTGGCTCCTCCTTTTTCAAAGGCATTGACAAACCTGGGAATAACCTAACCTATTCTTTCTCAAGACTATTCTTCACGGGACTCAGCATTTTCCTTATCCTCCATTTTTGGGGAATAACCATTCTCAACATTGCCATAGCCATAGCCATAGGGACCCTCCTCAGCGCCACCCTCTATCTCATCAACAACAACTGGAAAATTGGCGTCAAACAAACCACCTTTCTCACCCAGGCCATCTTACCTGGACTGATGCCATATTTCATTGCCTACCTACTGTTCCTCCTCATGCTCCCCTGGTTAGAACAAGCCATGCACAACCGTTGGCATGCCCTGGGCTTTATTCTCATCGGTGGCACCATTTACACCTTATGCACTGCCACTCTCATCTACCGCTTCATCTTTAAACCCGAAGAACAAGACCGGTGGCGCAACAAGATCAAACGCATCTTACGCCTAGTCTTTCGGCTTTCCCCTAAAAATAAAAAACCACCTCAACAACCCTAAGCACCCTTATGACACCTCACTCTCCACACCTCCAAACCACTCCCCTGACCATTGGGTTCTTCGGGGCCATCTTTGAAACTGCCAATATGGGCGTCAGTGCCCTGGCTGAAGCCAGTCTAAAATGCATTTTTACCCGCTGGCCAGACGCTCAAGTCTACCTAAAAGCCCACCTGGAAGAAACTCAACAAATCTTAACTTTCAACCAACAAACCGTTACTATTCAACGAGTTAACTTTGGGGGCGGTAAAAATTGGCTCAAACCCCACCATCTATACCGTCTTATCTTTTCCGCCCTGCTCCTCAAACTCATTCCCAATTCGACTCTACAAAGGAAACTCGAAACCAACAACCCCTATTTCAAACGGATCATGCACACCGATCTGGTCTTTGACATCACTGCCGGCGACAGTTTCAGCGACATCTATGGACTGCGGAAACTCATTCATCACAGTCTACTCAAATGGCTATTCATTCTCTGCGGCAAAAAACTCATCTTACTGCCCCAAACCTATGGTCCCTTCAAGCACTCCTTGGCGCGACAACTGGCCCGCCACCTTCTCACCCACAGCACTGCCATTTACTCCAGGGACCGTTACAGCATCACTGAAGTGCAACGCTTGCTCGGCAATCAGGCCAGCCACAAACTCATCCACTTTGTACCCGATGTGGCATTCACCTTGGACACTGAATTCTCAGACCACCCCATCATTCCCAAACTCCAAGCACTCAAACACCCCGGATCCACTCTAATCGGCTTAAATCTCAGTGGCTTACTTTACCACAGTCCCCAAACCCAATTCGGTCTCAAAGAACATTACCCCACTCTAATACAAGCTATTGCCCGTTACTTTCTACAACAACCCAACACCCAGCTCCTCTTAGTCCCCCATGTATTTGCCGAAATTGGACACACAGAAAGCGACCCCAACGCCTGTTTCACCCTCTATCAACAACTCCATGCCGAATATCCAGATCGGATCTTGACCATTGAAGGCATTCTCCATCACAAACAAATCAAATATGTCATTGGACACTGTGATTTTTTCCTAGGCTCCCGCATGCACGCTTGCATCGGCGCCATGTCCCAATACATTCCCACCATCGGTTTAGCCTACAGCGACAAATTCAAAGGAGTATTCTCTTCAGTAGGCATTGACGACTCGGTAATTGACTTGAGAACAATAGAACAACACCAACTACTTGCCCAACTTGATTCCCTTTTTCAACAACGGCATGCCATCACCCAAACCCTCCATGACACTGTTCCCCTTATTCAACAACAAGTTCAACAATTTCTCTATCAAATCAACTAATTACAACAGGTAACCTACTCATGATCAAAGCCGTTTTCATTGTTGGTAACAAACGCAGTGGTTCCACACAACTCATGCACCTACTCAATTTGCACCCCAATATCTTCATTTCCAATGAATCGGACATCATCTGGATACTCTATCGTTTCCACCAAGGCCTAGACATCATTCCCTATCAATGGGACACCCCGTTGGGCATGAATGCCACCCTAGAAAAATACCGGGACCTGCTTTCCAAAGACAAAACGCCTATGGAAAACTTTATCACCCTGCAAACCACTTTAATGAGAGAAGGTTCCAAAAAGTTGGTCCCCATGGACAAAGAGCACTTACTGTGGATTGGAGACCAGAAACCCTTTCAACAAATCGATCCCGAAATTCTCCCTTTCATCAAAACTCACTTTCCAAATTCCCGCTTCATCCACCTCATTCGACACCCCTTTCCCACGGTACAAAGCTCAAAAGTATTCATTGGAGACCTTTGGAAAGGCATGACTGAAGCCGAAATTTTACACCGTTGGACTATGCATGAAACCTGGGTTGAACAAGAAAAACAAAAACAAGAAGTTCCCATGTTGGACATCAAATATGAAGACATTGTTGAACATACCCAAGCCAGTTTAGCCAAAATGTTTGATTTTCTGGAAGTCCCTTATAACAAATCCTTGTTACAAGAAGGACGACAATTAACGCGTCGTTTGCTCAAATATCATCCTCCTTTACCTTGTCCACCTGAGACCCAAGCCATCATGCAAAAATATGGCTATGCTCAACACAACCTGCGTTTAGAAAGTCCCTTGTTCATCAAGTCCATGAATTTTTTACGCAGACTCCAAAGGAAAGTAACGGGTACTTGGTAGTAATTCTCTTTCTAGTCATAGGAATAAAGAAAGAATTGCCAGTCCCGAAGGAGAATCACCTCTTACCCCTCCTTGCCAAGAAGGAGAATAAATAACAAGCCAGTCGGGTTGGGCACGTTTTTACGCTGCAACCCGACGACAACTCATCAAATGTTGGGTCACGCTGACTCAAGCCCCTGACCCTTCCCTCTTTAACAAAAAGAGACAGGGGATAGTTTCAGACCTTTTCCCGCAATCCCACTTAAATTCCCACATCATGAGGTTATCCAAATGCTTCGTTTTTTAAGTCTCACTCTACTTCTGCTGTCCGCCTGTGTCACAATCAACGTCTATTTTCCTGCGGCGGCTGCGGAAAAAGCGGCCGATGAAATCATTGACCAAGTTTATGGTCCCAAATCTGCTCCCACCGAATCCCCATCTCCCAATTCAAAACTTCATCATTTAACTCCTCTGGAACAATTCCTCAATTCTGGACTGGACATTCTGATTGCTCCTGCCTATGCCCAAGCTAATATAGACATCACCTCCCCTAAAATTCAGTCTCTAACTAACAAGATGGCCAAAAGGCATCAAAACTTACTTGACTCTTATGACAATGGAGCTATTGGTCTCACTGCTGATGCTTTAATTGCTGTGCGGGACCTCACCCTGATTCCTCTCAAATCTCGAAAATCAGTGACCAATTGGGTTGCAGAAGAAAATCAAGACCGATTGGCACTGTATCGAGAAATTGCCATCGCCAATCACCATCCAGAATGGGAATCAGAAATTCGCGCCACCTTTGCCAAACGTTGGATAGAACGTGCTTCAAAAAGTTGGTGGTATCAGACCTCCCAGGGAAAATGGGAACAACGTTAACAAATTCAAATCCAGTTGACATACTTAAATTTTATCCTTACAAACAATCTCTTCCTGCCCATTCTCAACTGTTACTTTCCTAGATCATCATGAATATATTTGCCTTTGATATTGAAACCATCCCTGATGTTACCATGGGTCGCCGTTTGTATGGCCAGCGTTCTGAAATGGCCAAATTGGAAGATAAAGAAGTAGCCAAAATTATGTTTCATCAACGGGCTCAAGAAACTGAGGGAAAAACAGAAATACTTCGTCCCCACTTGCATAAAATCGTAGCTATTTCAGGTGTTCTCAACTCAGAAACTGCCTTCAAAATTGGTTCCCTGTGTGAACCAGAGACCTCAGAAAAAGAGTTAATTCAACGCTTTTTTGATATTGTGAAGCGCAAGACGCCCACGTTGGTTTCTTGGAATGGAGGAGGATTTGACTTGCCAGTTTTACATTATCGTTCACTCCTTTATGGAGTGAATGCCAGTCGTTATTGGCAGGTTCATGGGCAAGATGATGGGGGGGATAAATTCCGTTTTAATAATTATTTAAGTCGCTATCATGAACGACATACCGATCTCATGGATGTGTTGGCAGGTTATCAGCCTTCCGCTTTTGCTTCATTGGAACATATTGCATTATTGTTGGGACTGCCGGGCAAATTAGGGATGAGTGGCGATCAGGTGTGGGACACTTATCTGGCAGGAAATGTCGATAAAATTCGTCATTACTGTGAGGTCGATGCTTTCAATACTTATTTGATTTATTTACGTTTTGAATGGGTGAGGGGGAATATCAGTGAGGAGGTTTATCTTGAAGAGCAACAACGACTTTATGATACTTTGGTGGCCGGAAATCAACCTCATTTTAAGGAATTTTTAGCCATTTGGAATTTTTCTTCCAACCATTAGGATCTGCGAGCGTTTTTTGCGAAGCGCATCAATCGGGAAAGCCAATATCGAATTTCCATAACTCTATGGTACAAGAAGGTGCGTTACGGCGCAAAAGACGCGCCTAACACACCCTACAAAATTACCAATAATTCATCAGGTTATCATTTTATTTACATCGAACTCACGTTGGCTATATTGCCCATTTGTAAATGTGAGATTGGACTCCCCGGTCAGTTCATTTTTTGCGCGAAACGAGAATAAACCCAAACCCTAATATAATGGTGATCAGCCCAAAAATTGAGATGGCTAAGGTGCTGTGTTGGACCAAGACCAGCAATTGGTGAACCGCAGTAGGTCCCATGACATGTCCGCCTCGTTCTAAAAAGGTATAAGTTGCACTGATGGATTTATTCCCATGGCGTTCGGCGACTTCTGTTTTATTGATATGAGTTAAGATGGGGGCGGCTAGAAAACCATTGGAAATCCCAGTCAGCACCAGACAAAACAGAATAAAATACAGTTCTGAAATTCCCCAGTATATAAGTTGTTGTTTAATCAGCAAAGCAGCAGTTTCAAAATAGGATATTGGCAATTGACCGGTGTGTTCAATTCCAATCACACCGAGCAGCAACATGCCGATTCCCCCCACGATCGCACTGGCAAAGAGAATGATTTGGGTAACTCCAATGTGATCGACAAAACGAGAGGCATAATGAGTGATGATCATGGAGGAAATGTAATATACCATAAGGGCTTGTCCAATAGTTTCTGTGGCAATGCCGAGGTTGGCTAGAGTCAATGGGACTGCAAACATGATGATGCCAGTGATGGCCATTTTGCCTATCAGTCCAATGAGTAGGAACGTTTTAGAAAATTCCGCATCTTTAAAAACGTCAATAATTTGATGAAATAGGTGAGTGTCTGTGTGTCTTGAGGCGGGAGATGTTTTTTGAGGATGTATTTTTTCTACTTCTGGGACTAGGAACCAAAGGTAAACTATGCCAATGAGACTGAGGGCTGCTGCCAGTAGAAATAGCCATTGGTGACCCATATAGGTGAATAAGAGAGCCCCAATGGCGGTTCCCGCTATCAGTCCCGCATTGCGACCAATTACTTTGACTGCCACTCCTTGAGTCCGTTTATTGGGGGGAGTGATGACCAAGACATAGGATTGTAAGCCTATTAAAAACAGTCCCTGACCTATGCCGGAGATGGCTCTGCCAAAGGTGAAAAACCAGTAATCTTGGGTGAGACTGAGGGTTAGGGCGCCAAATACTTCAGCCATAAATCCCCAACCCATCAGGCTTTTTAGGTAACCTTTTTCTGCATAGTAACCGGCGGGAATGAGTACCAGGGCAAAGCAGGCATAGAAAATGGTGAAGGGTAGGGAGGTTGAGACCAGTAGGGTGTAAGGAGCTTGATTGACGAAATTCTGGGTGAGTTGGGGTAGAAAGGATACGGAAAGGGCATTGATGAAAACAATTAGAAAGTAGGCTGGTTTAATCAGGTTGAGACCGATTGCAAATTGTCCTTCTACTGGGGATAAATTGGGATTGGTTTCTGATTCAACCACAGTGACCATGGCGGTGGCTGCATTTAGGAAGAGCAGGGATATGAGTCCGCAGGCAATAAAGAGAATGATAAAGGCTTGAGCATTGCCCCAAATGGCTTTGAGAACGATATCAGCTGGAGTAGTGATGGCTACGCGCAATTCTTGGGCATGTCCAGTATTTTCTCCCAAGATAACGACGTGTTCATAACTGCCTTTGGGGGTTTGGTAAGGTTGTCCAATTAGGTTTTCTTGGGTGTGTAGGTAATTGAGACCATCTTTGATCAGAGCAATAGTGCTGACGTCTGGATTGTTGGATTTGTAGTCTCTAAAAGCTTGGTGAATGCCAGCAATGTCTTGAAAATCAATGCCCAATTCAACGATAGCCATAAGCCGTTGAGCCATGGAGTCGGCTAAGGCTTTGGTGTTGGCTTTTGCGCCGCTGTCATATATTTGAAAGACAATGGTGGCGATGACGATGGACATGCTAAAGAAACTGGTCACATAGATGATTTTAAGGAATTTTTTGCGTGTTTGTTGGGTGGCAAAGTAAATTTCGTAGAGAATGATTAGGAGTATACAAAATAGGGATAGACTGGCTCCAGTTAGATAAATAAAACGGAATTGATCGTTGAGCAGTTGGAAAGTGGTTGCTTTTTGGGATTCGATTCGAACATGGCCCACGATACCAAATTTGCTGGTTAGACCTAGGGTGACTCGATAGCTTTCTGGAGATTCTTCAAGTAGGTGGGGGCGCCGAGTTTTGTGATCTGGGATCAACGGAGTATAATGGCGTTGAGACAGTTGAGAACGCAAATTGTCGGTATTAAATTCTGGAGGGGCGTTGAAAAATACGATATTTTCTGTGTGATCAATGACTTGTATGTTTTCAAGGTGAGGGTCAGAAAGTAATAGGGCTGTGCTGAGACTGGCAAAGCCACTGAATTGGGAGAGGGGCAAACCAGCTTGTAAGTAGGTGTCAAAGGCAGTTTTGATAATATCAGCTTGAGAGGTGAATTTTTCAAGTTGAAATTTGAGATAGGTGCGTTTGGTCTCGCCATAGCTAATATAGGTCAATAAGGTCAGGGTCATGAGGAGAATGACCATGATTGGAAGACTGAAGATCAGGTGACGAATTTTCATGGGGACGTTTTACTCATTGTCTTGTAACTTATTGAACTTTTTGTCCAAATGCACGTACTATTTTGCCTTCATAGTCGTAGATGAAGGAGGCGCTTTCAAAAAAGCTGAAGGGGATTTTGAGGCCAATCGCTTGAGCCACTTGGAAATTGATGGCTACATCGGGTGGGGTGATGATGCCGACTTTGAGATCACCAGGTTGGGCTTCTCCTTTGAGAATTTTTACAGCATAGAGACTGGCCAAATGGGCATTGTTTCTGCGGTCTATACCAATGGCTAATACGGCACTGTTCCTGCCTTCAGTAACAATGTTGGGAATAGAGCCTAGGACCGGGACTTTGTCGGCCAGTTGGCTGATGGTGGCAATGTAGGTGAAGATTGAGGTGCTGCTGGTGATCCAAAATAGGCTGTTGTTTAGAGAAGGATCGGTGAGTTTCAGGGTGGAGAGGGCTTTAGGCATTTGTTCTTTAAGGAAATTTTCTGCATTTTTGCGGTCGGTGACTGCAATGTTTATTACTTGAATTTTGTGTTGTGCAAATGCTTTTTGGGCGGGAATGACTTCAGTGGCCATGACTTGGGCATGGGTGGCATCATACATAAGGGCAACGTTTTTAAGGTGGGGTTTGAGTTCCAGCAGGTATTGCATTTGGATGGTTAAGGGAACGTTTAAGGAGGTGTAAGCGATGTTGGTGCCGCTGCCTTGTTCATAGTTGGGAATTTGTCCCAGGGCAACGGGGTCTTTGTTGGTGCAGGTGACAACGGGAATTTTTCCACCGGTGTAGAAGTCATGGACCAGGGCGGCCGATTCTGAGCCCATGGAGAAGATGAGGTCAACAGCGAGTTGTTCAGCCAGTTGCAAGGCGTGTTTGCCAAGGGTTTCTTGGTTGTCAAAGTAGATGAGGGTTACGTGGGCGGTAATGTTTTGTTGGTATAGAACTTCGAGCAGGGTAGAGGTGGCAATATTGTAACTTTCTGATTCTTTGGGAATAAGACCCAATATTTTGGGTGAGAGGGTTTTGGATTCCCAAAGGGGTTGAATGGTCATGAGGTTAGGGTTGTCTGAAGACAGGTGGGTTGACCAGTGTTCGGTAGTAGTTTCAGATAGGTTAAGCCAAGTGAGTCCAAGTGGGGAATCAGAAGGATTAGGGTTCTGAATGTCTTTTTGGGTAAGCGTAAAGGTACGGGTTTGCTGGGGGGGAATTGTTTGGCCGTTGAGGGTGATTAATACTCTATTCAGGTGTCCTAACTTGATATGAAAGGGACTAAAACCTGTAAAGTGGTGAGTTTGTTGGGCACTGAGTAATTGGTAAGCAAGGCGTTGTCCAGAGTGGTCTTTGATGTCGGCCCAAATAGCTTGGGGGCTGTATAGGGTTAAGGTGTCAGGACTGGGTTGAGGATTAAGTTGGGAGTTATGGTCAGTTTTGGGAATGGAGGGGGAGGCGATCCAGGTTTTTTGGACGGTGGTGGAGAAGGTTTGACGGATGGTAAGTTCGTCCAGTAAGGCGCCGAAGAGTCCATTGAAATACAGGAGACCAGAAAATATCGCCAGTAGGGATAAATAGCGTAGTTTCTGTTTTGATAAGGGGAGGGTCAGCATGTCAGATTCCAAGGAGTGACGGCAGTCTTAAGGGGTACAGGGTAGAAGTTTGGGTTAGAATAGGGTGGGTTGACGGGACTCATCTTTAATGACGTAACGAGATGGTTTGGCTGAAAGGAGGGTGATTTTTTGGGACTGAAGTCCTTGAACGAGCCAGTTTTTGAGTTGTTTGGGTTCTAGATGTTTGAAATTTTGGAGAAGTTCTTGTTCAGTTTTGGGGGTAGTGAGCAGTTGTTTTAGGTAAGGCCAGATCAGTTCAAATAGGTCTACTGGCAGATTTTGTGCCAATTGAGGGGGAGAAGGAGGGTCGTTTAATAGGTCGGAGTTACTGATTTGAGTGGGTTCAGGGGGAAACGAGGGGGTAAATTTTGGGGTCAATGAATTGCTAGATTGAAGTATAGTATGAAATTGGGTGAGGAGAGGAGGATCACTGCTTAAGGCGGCAGGATCAAAGCCGTGGGCACCTTGGTTGATCAGTTCTTGGTTGCAGTTGGATGGATCGGGAAGTTGAGGAGTTAAAAGGGGTACCCAGCCTGCTTTGAGATTTTCTATAGCACCTGCCCAAGTACCTCCCTTTTGATAGGTACAGGTGATGACGACGGCCCAGTCAGCTAGAGTATAGATATACTTGTTCCTGGCCATGGCATTACCGACGTTGAAGCTGGATTCTGGGGAATAAGGGGACAGTAGGACCAAACGTTCCTCTTTTAAGGCTTCACGGTACTTGGGACGAACGGTGGCCTGGTCTAAACTGTCCGGTAAAATAGCAATTGCTGTGCGTCCTTGTGAAATGGCAGTTAGGAGGGCTTCGGTGTCTACTCCCCTGGCTCCTCCGGAGATAAGAGTAATGCCTTGTTGAGCGGCTATTTTGGCTATTTTTTTAGTTAATTCAATAGCTTGTTCATCAGCTTCCCGGGAGCCTATGATGGCTAATCCTCCCTTTTGTAGTAAGGACAGGGTTCCCATTCCGTAAAGTAGGGGAGCAGTGGCGGTGCCTAATCGGGTTTTAAGGCGTTGTGGGTAGGCGGAGTCGTAATGGCTGATGATCCAAAGTCCTTTGTTGGTCCAAGAGTCAACGGCCAGTGCCAACGCGGTGCCTCGCATCAATAGGGCCAATAGGCGAGCTGGGGTGAGGGTTTTGTGTTCTAAGTGCTTGATTTTCTTGATATGGCTTAAATTGAGTAAGTCGGCTGGCTGCAGTTGTTGCATGTTGAGCCATTGAGTGAGCCATTTGTATTCTGAGGGGGTTAAGGGTTTGAGTTCATTGTCTTTTTTTTTACCCAAAGAACTGCATAATAGTAGAATGGCTTGGGTATTGGGGCTGATGGGGGAGGTTGAATTGGGGAGGTGTTCCATGGTGTTAAAGTTCCTGAAGAGTGAAAATTTTGTGAGAAAATTCAGGGGTTAGTGAAATTTTTGGGAGGGAATGATAGTACTTCAATTTTGTAAATTGAGTATGAGGATTTGTTTAGGAAAAGGGTTTTAACTGTCTGTCGAGATAGTATATTTGCCTATTTTAATATTGACTTGTCATTAAAAACTCAATACCATTCTAAATGTACAATAAAAAATGTGATTTTATGAGCACTGATTCTACTTAGAAGGGATAGTATATGAAAAACAATATTCTTTTGCAACGGGCAAGCAGTTACTTTGCAAGCAGTTACTTTAAGGTTGACAATCTGTTTAGAACTTGTGGTATCTTATCGGTTGCCATTATAACCAGTCCAAGCTATGCTGTCGATATTGATCAATTGCAGGAACAGTGTCAAAGCAATGCGTACGAAGTGCAGAAAGGACTGTTGGTCAGGGAAGGAGAGTCGGAAATGCAGGCCGAGTCCATAGCTCAACAGGCCTCGGATCGGGCCTTATTTGAATCCCAGTTTGGCAATACATTGTGTTATTATGAAGTGTATGATCGTTATCGAAATGATGATTATGTGGTGTGTATGGTATATGAGTATGAGGAGTGGGTCAGTTGTTGTATGTTTTTGGATCGATTACAGTTATTTGCCCAAGGACACGGGGGACTGTTACCAAGTTCTCCGGCTATTGAGCAAAAGTAAGTTTTGGGAATTCGATCAAGAAACAGTACCCTATTTCTAGGACAGGGCAGATTCCCATGTTAAGCATGGGAATTTGGGAAAGAGCGTGATTTATAGTCGGTTGCACCTATCGGAATGCGGCTACTAATGGGGCAGTGTTGTTCAAAGTCAAACGATTATCCGCAGCAGAATTGCCCATCGCTATCCCATGATACATCAAGTCTGGGTTAGAGAAGTAGCCTAAACGAGGGCAGCGGTAACCTTGATCAATACATTCTTGTTCGGAAGCCAGAATAGTTCGCCAACTTCGACCTGCTCCACCCAAATACACATAACCATGGCTGTAGGGATAAGCGCCTTTCATGCCTCCTCCAACTCCCCGATTGGCAGAGGCCACATAATGATCATGGGTGGCGCCCATGTTATGTCCCAACTCATGAGCAAAGGAATAAGAGGGAGCAGAGGCGCATAAGCGATCCACAACGCTGAAGGCAAATTTATCCTGTAAAGCCAATTCCGGAGACAATACCCAAGCCACTCCACAAGTGCGAGCATCCCCTTTTTCTACCCATAAACTCACCACATCAGCCAAATAATCATCTCGCCACTGATGCACCTCATCTAACTGACCTTGAGGATCTTGTTCATCCCCTAAACGATAAGTCAAATGATTCAAATCCGACAAATGTTGTCCCGACTCCTGATAAGTCACTGGCATGCTCTTCACCAAATGCAACTTTTGATAAATTCCACTGTGCAAATAAATCTGATTGGTCTCGGCCACTGCCAAACTGATTTCAGAAAGAATATCTGCAGATGCTTGTTTGGTTTTTGAAGTGTACACGACCAACAAATCAATGATACTTTTGATCTGAGTCGAGGGAATAATCGGCATAAGTTGCGGGGAATTGGTAGACATAGACAATGGAGAAGAAGGTTTTAAATAAATTCCCTTTGAACTCAATGGGAATATCAATGGATTTGGCTCCTGGATACGATGATTCCCATTGGTAACTGGACGAATCCAATACACAGTCTCATCCAAACTAATGTTACCGGTCACCCGGTCCTGCTTCACCACCAACACCACTCTACTCAAAGGCAATCCCTCTAATCTACCTATCCAAGTATAATCTTGATCAGATCGTCGATAAATAACTTGTTTGAGGGCGACATAAGTGACTTCTGGAAATAAATTAAATGCAATAGCTTCATTGCCTTTTCCAGAATTTCCCAATTTAGCCAATGCCAAATAATTCAACTTTCCTAAACGTTCCCGAATTAAAAATGTATTGGAAACAGGAGATTGCACAGGAGAACATTCTACAAACAATACTGGAGTTTTAGGCTTAAGCACCAAATTGGCTGATCTTGTTTCTCTCAACCAATGTTCTGATTTTAAAAGTAAATGATCTTTGGGCAACCCAATTAAACTCGCTTGACTGGAGAAACTCAGCAGCAACAATAAGCATAAGCCTCCCCATTGGTTAGGCTTGCCCCAATGATTGACAATTTCGTTTTTCATGATAAAAACCTCGTGGATAGCAAAAACGTGTTCCTAATCATCTGACCTTGGAAAATAATCAAATACTTGATGATTTTTTACGTTTCATATCCTAATTAATTAATTCAGTTAGATTTTTTATCACTCTGCAAGAAAAATGCCTTATTTAACCCTATGCCCAATTTTCCTAAAAATCCCTATACTGAAAGCCATGTCCGCATCGAATGATTCCCCTTCCCATAACAAAGCCACCCAGGTAGTTACTGCCCTGAATGAACAGGGACTACCCTGCCAAGTGACTGTGGCAGAAGAAATTCCCCTCACCCTCGTTATCAATCAACACCCATGGGTCACCTTAATGACCTTGGGACATTACCCAATTGCCTTAGGATTGGGCTATCTGCGCAACCAACGACAATTACAACACCTACAAGACCTGGACACCCTGTACTTTGATCAAACCACCCAGACTCTTCACCTCACCATCTTACAATTGCCTCCGTTAACCCCTCAACTTGCCACCGGGTGTGCTCAAGGCAACACCTTTCTCCAACTTCCTCCTTCCCCTCTGCATTCTCCAATCATTAGCGACACATTTATTCATCAAATCTTACAAACCCTGACCCAACATAACCCCATTTATCGCAGGGCTGGAGGAGTCCACGGCTGCGCCCTATTTCAGGATCAACAACTGCTGGTTTTTGTAGAAGACATCAGTCGACACAATGCCGTTGACACCATTGGGGGACTCATGTGGTTAAACCATTGGACAGGTCAAGACAAAATATTTTATACTACCGGTCGCCTCACCACCGAACTCGTCATGAAAGTAGCCAACTTACAAATTCCCATCCTACTTTCCCGTTCCGGTATCAGTTATCGAAGTATTCAATTAGCCCAACAAACCGGCATGATCATCATTGCCAACATCAAAGAAGACCATTTTTTAATCTTCAGTGGCCAACACAAAATCACTTTTTAACCCTCAAAAACTTTTAATTACCCCTTGCCTGGCAATTTCACAAATTTTATGCTACACTGGATCACATTTAACCCCCAACGGAAATCATTACAAAAACCGGTGGGACCCTCCATAACCCTCTCTTTGATAAGGGAAAGAACCAGAAATAACCCCTACCCACTCACAAGCCCTAGTTTTTTATAGGAACTCACCCATGTCAAAAATTCTACAACTTTTCACCCTCTTACTCCTTTTACCCTTCTCTTACACCCAGGCAGCCACCTATTACTTGGCGAATACGGGTCAAGACGACCAAGACGGTCTCTCCGAAGCCACCGCTTGGCAAAACATTGACAAACTCAACTCAGTCATTTTAGAAGACAACTCCACCGTCCTGTTTAAACGCGGCGACCTATTTCGAGGCAGCATCAGCACCAATAAATCCCCCAAAGGCATACGATTTGGCAGCTATGGGACTGGAGAAAGTCCTATTATTGCGGGCAGTGTATCCATTACTCAATGGCAACCCACCACTCACCCAGCCCTGACTGGCCGACCGATTTATGAAGCCAAAATCGATCCTCTGCAACTTACAGACACTGGCATTGAACACCTCTTTGTCAATGGACAACTCATGACCCTTGCCCGTTACCCCAATGTTGAACACCCCAAAGCCACCCACTGGCTACACGTTGGGGCTCAAGCTGGAAACGACGCTTTCACTGACCCGGCATTGGTCGAGTATGGTAAACCGAACAACTATTGGACCGGTGCCACCTTACGAATTCGCAGCTACAGCTGGACTTACACTGTCCTAGAAATCACGGGCTATGAAGCCAGCACCGGTAAAATTACTGCCAAGGGACTTGAAGCCCAACTTCCAGAATGGGGCTACTTTTTAGACAACAAACTCGAAGAATTAGATTTTCCTGGAGAATGGTATTATGACCCCACAACCCAAATCGTTTACCTTTACCCCCCTACAGGGACCGATCCTAATGCTGCTCTAATTGAAGGCACCACCCATGCAGTGGGACTCAAAATCACCAATGCCGAAGACAACACCCGGGTTGAAAATCTCACCTTTCGTCACTTTACACAACGCGGAATTGAAATCAACGGCTCTGCCAATGTAACCTTACAAAACAATCACTTAGAACACAACTCCACCGGCATCTATGTCTGGAACAGTCCCAACGCTCTGGTCACCGGCAACACCCTGGATAACCAACTCCTCATTGGCATCGTCTTACAAGCTCAATCCGGTTTTGATGTCCAAAACAGTCGAGTGGAACACAACCGCATCACCAATACCTCCATGTATCCTTTATACGGACAACGGTATGCCGGTGCCTACCAAGGCATTGCCATCAACGTTGCAGGCCGTGCCTATACAGTGCGTCAAAATACCATTGAGAACACCTGCTGGAATGGCATCTATCTTAAAGACGATGGTCACCATCTCATTGAAAACAATACTGTTCGTAAGTCCCTGCTGCTACTCAATGATGGCGGCGCCATCTCCATCAGTTCCGATGGCAACACCATCCGCGGCAATCTACTCTTTGAATCCCTGGGGAATGTTGACGAATCCAATGGATGCGGCAGCACTGTCGACACCCCCTGCATGCACCATCCCACCTATGGCATGGGCATCGGAGCAGATAACAATTTCAAAGACAATATCATTGAGAACAACATCGTTGCCAACAACCCAGACATGGGCATTCGTCTCAACGCCTTTCTCAACACCACTGTCCGCAACAACCTCATTTACAACAACGAATCCCAACTGGTCATCGAAGACAAAAAAGGTCCCTCTCGCAACAATACCATTGAAGGCAACCTATTGTTCAGCCTGGACCCAGACCAACGGGGACTGGTCATGACCAATGACACTGACCATGGACAATTCAGCAATAACCACTATTGCAATCCCTTCAGTGAAATTGTCATCATGCACAATAATCAACGCTATTCCCTGGCCCATTGGCAACATAAATTCCCCACCGAAGAAACCCAATCCCGGCAATGCACACTGCATTTTGAAGAATTTACCCTGACGAAAACCGGTCCCAATCTCATTGTCAACCCCAACTTTGACACTGACCTCAACAATTGGAAAGGTTCCGGCACTGCCACCATTGCCCACAACCCCACTGGCCTGGACAATGGCAGCTTAGCCCTTAGTTATCAAGGAGTTGGCAATGCCAATGTCATTCCCACCGAATTTGTCCTGACTGCTAACCAAGCCTATCAATTGCAATTCACAGTGCTTGGGACCGGTTTTGGTAACATTCAATTGCGCATGAATGATGCCCAACCTGAACAAATCAGCCAAATTCTCAAGGAACGTTTTTTTGCCTTCGACACCCAACGCAAGGACTACGAACTCACTTTTACTTCCCCACTCACCACAAATTTTGGCAAACCTCTGTTCATCACCGACAAAGCCATCGATGCTGAATACCAACTTGACAATGTTACCTTGGTCCCAGTCACAGCTGTGCTCAACGACGCTACTCAACAAGCCCGTTTATTGACCAATTCCACCGCACAACCACTCACCATTCAACTCACTGACAAAGCCTATTTTGACTTGGAAGGTCAACCGGTTACTGCGGTCACCCTAGCTCCCTTTAGTGGGCAAATTGTCACCTCTCCCGATAAAATCCCTATTCCACCGGAAACCACCGAGCCCACTGATCCAACTCCTCCAGTTGATCCCACTCCAACTGAAGAAACTCCCCCAGAGACCGTTACTGAACCCACCGAACCTACAGTCCCTACCGAGCCTCCAATTGAAACTCCAATCCCTGAGGAAATTCCCCCGGCAATCGTTGTGCCTCCGGTTGCGCCACTCATTCCCCAACCGATATTGACTCTGCCCACTTGTCCCAGCACCGGAATAATCAATGAACGCTGCCGTGGCTATGGCAAAACTTTCAATGACTTAACTGTCCAAAATCTTGGTTATGTCAGTGATGGTTATCTGGCTGGACACTCAACCAGTCAAGGCTGGGTCTCTAACTTAACCATAAATGCTGGCGCCACTTTTACAGGCGGAATTGTCACTGGTTACATCAACAATGCAGGCACCATGACCGACTTTGAATTCCTGGGCGCTCGCTTAACTGGAGGCATTTTATCTGGCACCATTCTCAATAACAGTAAGGTTGGGGGACGTTTTGTCGATGTACAATTGGCTGCAAACACTCTCATAAAAGGTGGACAAATACAAGGGCGAATTGTGGGCGATCCCCTGGCCCCTGCCAGACTGGAAAATGTTCGCATTCTACCCAACAGCCACCTTTCAGGAATTATTTTGGGATCGGGAGTGACACTTGCGGATGGAGTCATCGTTGACCCCATAACTCCAACCGAAGAATCCGATAACGAAGAAGAAGTGGAAAAGCCTGCAGAAACTGAAGTCCCAACCTCAAACTTACCCACTTTGGGGGAAACTGTGGCCATCGATTCCCAAGGACAGCCGACAAACAGCACCAGCACTTTTGAAGCTGGCATTGCAATCAACCCAAATTCCACCTTTTTAACCCAACAAACTGTAAATAAGCTGCTTGACTCCATCACTGCCCAAGCTCGCATAAATGTAGATCCTGCCCACATTGGCCAAACTGCTGACTTGTTTGTATATGCCACTTACCAATTAAATTCCGACACTGAGCCCACTTATCTGATGCTGGGTCAACAAGGGGAAATCCTAACCTGGGACCAAAATCCCAACAACCTCATCGCTCTTGTTCCCCAAGTTACTTTAACTGCACAACAAAATGTCTTGATTTATCAAGGAATACTGATTGCAGAAGGCACAGTCAAAGTTGTGGTCGGTTACCGACTCGCCAATGGCCAAGTCATCCACTCTGGAGACACTTTGGAACTGATTGTACAATAAACGGAAATAAAAAAAGCCCCCCCTTTTTTGTTGAAAACAAGGGTGGGGGCTGAGTTTCTATCGATCTTATGGATGAGAATTAGTTAGGAGACTGTAGGAGGTTGGATTTTAAAGTCTTGTTTATATCTCTCAATAACTTCCAATAACCGGTTTAACGTTTCTTTTTCTTCTCGTTGAAGGTATTCCTTTATCTCTTTTTCAGTTTGTTCTGTTGCTGTTGGAGTAGATACTTGGTAAGTTAATTTATACGCAAGGTAACCAACTCCCCCTGCAACAAGTACAGTTAAACCCATGGGTAGTAACCACGCTGATAATAAAGCTTTTTCAGCAACGATTCCTTCAACTGCAAATTTCCCAATTAATTCACGAGCTATTACAGCGGTTGCACCTATTCCTGCTCCACCAGCACCTGCAAGTGTCCAGTACTTAGTACGAGCATCTAGCGATAACGTCACTTCTACAGGTGCAGACGCATTTTTAAATTGATTTTTGAAATCTTCTGTCCATCGCTGATTCCATTCAAAGAACTCATTAATGACTTTACTATCCGCATTTTCCAGAGTTTTACGAGCATCTTTAGTAAGGTAATTCAGGATAGTATCCACCAGCAACAGGTTCTTGTTGATAATGGTTGTCGGAAGATATTTACACACAGCCTCTCGTATGTACGTGAGATCATGTTTGCCAGAAACAAAATAATTGCTGTGGATTTCTTGCCTAATCTCCTCAAAAACTTCCTTAACATCTTGCGAGATAGCTTTTTCAGTATTTTCAAATGGATTCATATTAATTTTTTCTCTGTTTTAGTGTGAGTGACTTTCACATACAAAAGTCACTCGTACTCCCAAGAATTTGCTAGATTAAACAAGTTAAATTTCCAGCTTTTTAATCTTCTCTAATTCATTCGCGACCGTTTTTTTTCCATTTTCCAATTGGCGAAGTTTCTCTGCGTCTTCTTTGTCCTTTTTCAGTTGCTCATAGGCATTTTGTCGCTCTTTGATGATAGTGCCGAGTTTCTCCTTGAATTGTTTATCATACAAGTCAAATAATCCACCGATTGCTTGTTGTGGCATTAAGTCAGTAATTGAAATCACAAGATTTTTTGCCTCACTAATGAGGGCTTCTTTGAATTTCTCATCGCTAAAACGATTTACTGTCTGTGTTGGTGTGCTTTTTGTGTACTCATCTGCCCCAACGGTTATTGCACCCACTCCCGTTCCTACTACTGTTGTTGCAACCGCTATTGCACTTGCACCCACTCCCGTTCCTACTACTGTTGTTGCAACCGCGGTTGTTCCTATTGCCGCCGCCGCTGCTTTTCCGGCAATTGCAGCACCCACTGGTCCTGCTAAGGCAAAACCAATTATTCCGCCCAGCAAACCACCTACAAGTGTACCAATTATCACTCGTGGTGCTCGATCTCCTTGAATTGTAACTTCTTCATACGCTCTCTCTTGAGCTATTTTAGAAATACTTTCCAAACTAATTTTGGGGGGATAAATCTGGTGTTCTGCATTGAATTCTGCTCCAACCTGATCCATTTCGGCTTCGTATTCCTTGCTCAATTGCGTTGTAAAACGAGTGACTTTGCTATCGCATTCATCATTAAAATCTACAATATGCTTACGAATACGATCCTCATTCTCAGCACTGCCCAGCAATTTATCGTACACGACTTTCATGGTCGAAAACGTTTTGTTTACTGTACTATGTCGTCCCTTATATTCCTCGCGTTTTCGTTGAGAGAAATCATTTAAACGTAGTTGGTAATCATACAACAAACTTTTCAGTTCGTCGATCTCCTTATCGAATTGTTCCGGTGCTTTGTCAAATTCGGCTTTACGGCCAACTAAACGGATTTGTTCATCATAGATGTGACGCTGTTGTTCATATCCACTAGCTATTTGCTTTACAACCCATGATAATTGTCCAACTAACGCTTCTTCTGAAAATTTGGTTAGCAAGCCTTTTACGGTGGTAAAATTGGAATCTGCCAATACTGTTGGTTGAATCTTTGTCATGTCAGATTCATATTCTACAATGTAATCAGCAATTAATTTTCGCTTTTCTTCGTCTTTACGGAGGTCTTTTAGCGATTTGCCGACTATTAATTCATCATGAATCAGTTTGAGCATACTATCCACAGCCACGATTCTTTCCTGTGGCCTAATTTCCGGAAATAATTCCTTCGTTTCTTCTATAGTTAATTCAACATCCTCTGCTGTGTGTTGTGCCTTGTGAGTCAAACACATAAAGATATTTCTGTATGAACGATCAGGCACTTTCTTAAAAAATTTCCTTAAGGAACCGCTCGCAATATTCTTCAACAGGTGAAGAAAAATTACTGCATTAGCACTATTGATATAGTTGAGAGTTGCAGTTTCAAGCCCGCCTCGTGCGTTCACACCCGGCGTGTCAACAATCTGTATGTGAGCAAACTTAAGTCCTACTGGATAGCCAATTGAAATATCAACTGGGATTCGAGATAAATCCATGTATTCTGCAAGGTACTGTCGTACTAACCTCTCAAATTCCTCTTTTGATTTGTGATGGGGGTTGTTGTCTTCATCCTGTAACAATTTCCCACATTCCTCTTTCACTATTTCAGTCGTAATTTGTGTCGGCTTAGTTTCAGTCAAAAACTGGTTGAGTTGAAAAACGGGCAAATCACGATATTCTGGCTTGAGGGCGGCAATCGTTTTCAATTTTTCCTGTAATGGTGTTAAATCTCCCTCTAAACGACCGTTAAACAATTCCTCCGGCTCGGTTGAATTACCATACTTGACCCTCAGATAAACTCTTTTGTTATCCTGAACATTGTCAGTATCCACGATCTCAGTGATTCCACTGGTACATTGTAAAACACCAGTAGGTAGAATAGGTTTACCTAACAACGCATTGATAAAGGTGGATTTGCCCGATTTAGATTCACCCACAATCGCCAAGATGTACTTGTTGGCTTCTATTTTTTCTACTTCATCACGGACAATTTTCACATCATTCTCATTAAGCCCGTCGCTTAAATTGAGATTTTTCCGCAATTCTTCCCGGCTCTTGACATATCGTTTAAATATGTCAATAACGGCTTGCCGTTGTTGTTCACATTGATTTGCAAACATAATTTTGTCCTGTTTCTAATGCCTTCTGAGCAATTTTATGTTATCTGATCACAATAATAAAATTGTCAAGACCACATATAACACGTAAATTGGGTTATATTGCACCCTTTTATAGTATAATTCAACAAAAAACCTAATAATGGGAATAAGAAATGTAGAAAAAATCTCGTATGTAGGACCACGCAAATCCTGCGAGTACAAATGACATACTCAAATTCTCCGTATACTAAGCTAAATATCCACTTAAAAATTAAGATATCGAAGGAACAATTTAATTGTGATAAAATAAAATTTTAATCCCCAAATAAAATTATAGCCGACAATTCAATCTTTAATTGCCAACACTTGCTTGGATTTACGTTAGGTAAAGTTGGCATTTTGGAAAAAACTATGCTGATAGAGGATAAATTTAAATACGCTGAAGAACTGTGGGATCTAGAACGTTTATATGCCGATTTGGCGACAGTTAAAGGAAAACCCTTGACCCGTACAGAAAAACTACACCTACGAGGTTTGCTGTGTGGCTACAGTCCTTCTATTCTCGCTAAAAAATTGCATAAAAGCCCCCGTGGTTTACAATCCGATTTATCAAGTACTGTTAATCAATACGTTAAAAGTTTAATAGATGAGGATGTGAAATTGAACAATTCCCAAGATATTGGAAATCTACTGGAAGAAGTAGGATACAAGAAAGTGCCAACCACCGAAACCACCGGAAATTTGACACTTTCAATAGAGCATATGGAAAGTTTAATTAAAATAAACAATGCCATAAACAAAAATAAAAGTGTCACCGTTGAGATCAATATCCGTCTAGTCACCTCTCTCCCTGTTGAACAAGTCTCAAAGCTACTCTCCAATCCCCTCTCTTCCGAAAACCGTGAAGATCCAGACAAATTAGACTAAGGTATAAAACTCCAACTATCGTTCTCATTTCCACATTCCATCCGCAAGACAACGCCGGTTCCATCAACCTTGTTGCCCAAAGAAACCTGATCCTATGCTTACATTCCAAAACGGGAACAAGAAAAAAACATCAAACCCTGGCTGACAACTTCCATATTTGACCCATTTTAAAGAAGATCCCATGAATTGCCTATTTGAATCTCATCTGTCCCAATTTCCATTACAACAACGGGGCAAAGTCCGCGATATATACCCACTGGATGATCAACACCTGCTTATGATTGCCACTGATCGCCTGTCAGCTTTCGATGTGGTGCTACCCGATCCCATTCCCAAAAAAGGCATCATTCTCAACACGCTCTCCCATTTCTGGTTCCAATTCACCAGTCCCTTAATTCAAAATCATCTCAGCCCCCTTGATCTCACCCATTTTCTTCCCCCAGCAGAAGCTCAGGACATTCGGCAACGTTCCATGGTGGTTCGCAAACTCAAACCCTTACCCATCGAAGCCATCGTCCGAGGCTACCTGATAGGCTCTGCCTGGAAAGATTATATGCGCACCGGCCAAGTTTGTGACATTCCCTTACCTCCCCAATTATCCTTGGCAGAAAAATTACCCCACCCCATCTACACCCCTTCCAGCAAGGCTGCCGTCGGACAACATGATGAAAACATCAGTTTTGCCAACACAGTCAAACTGGTCGGCCAAGACTTAGCGGAACGAGTTCGAGACATCAGTCTCCAAATTTACCATAAAGCCAGTCTCTTTGCCGAACAAAGAGGAATTATCATCGCCGACACCAAATTTGAATTCGGTGTAGACGAGCATGGACAACTGCTATTAATCGATGAAGTTCTCACCCCAGATTCTTCCCGTTTCTGGCCCATGGAGCACTATGTCCCAGGTCATAATCCCCCCAGCTTTGACAAACAATTTGTTCGCGACTATTTGGAAACATTGCACTGGGACAAACGTCCCCCAGCTCCTTCCTTACCCCCTGAAATCATTGAAAAAACCACTCAAAAATATCAAGAGGCCTACGATAAACTCATAGGAACAAACTCATCCTTTTCCCACTCATAACACCAATTCTCATTCCCAATCAGCGCCCCAATCCTTACAATAATTCAAGGATTGGTGACCTCTACCTTAACTCTTCAGTGTTAACATGACCATAGCCTCCACCGATCCTGGCATTTACTCCACTCATCACGCCCACTTAGCCACTTTGGCCTATCAACAAGGCAACTTGCAACACAGTCTCTATCACTTACAACAACTGGTGCGCTTCAATCCTCAAGATGCCCGTGCCCATTATAACTTAGGCAATTTATTCCATGACTTACAACAATTTCCTCAAGCCATTGCCAGCTACCAACGAGCCATTCTCTATAACCCAACCTACCTGGAAGCCTATGGCAATTTAGGCACCCTTTATCATCAACAGGGAGAGCATGCCAAAGCCATCACCTGTTACCAACAAGCCTTAGCCATCAATCTCAATCGGCCAGAATTGCACCTGTATTTAGGCAATGCCCTCAAAAAATTACTCAAATTGGAAGAAGCAGACATCTGTTACCAAACAGCCCTCCAACTCAATCCCAATTACCTAGAAGCCCATGAGCAACAAGGACAATTGCTCCAAGAATTGGGCTATTTAAGTGAAGCTCAAACCCATTACCAAAAAGTATTGGAACTGAATCCACAATTCTTACATTTACAAAGCAATATCGCTGAAACCCTTAAACAACAAGGACAAATCAAAGCCAGCCTTGCCCTTTATCAACAATTATTACAAGAAATTGCGCATCAACAAATTTATCATGATTTAATTCCCTTTATCCACTCCAACTTACTGCTCACCTTCCATTACGATCCAGATTGTTCCCAAACTGATTTGGCTGCCCACTGTCAAGCCTTTGATCAACGCTATTGCCTACCCTTAGCCACCCAAATTTTGCCCCGACTTCCTTCCCAATCGACCTCAAAAAAACTAAAAATTGCCTATGTTTCAGCCGATTTTCATCGGCACCCAGTCGCCTATTTTATCGGTCCTATTTTAAAACAACATGACCATGACCAATTTGAAGTTTTCTGTTATTACAATAACTTACACTTTGATGAAATTACCCAAGAACTACAAAAACAAGCCGATCACTGGATCAACTGTTTACAATTCTCCAACCAAGAATTGGTTCACCATATTCGACAACACTCCATTGATATTCTCGTAGACCTGGCTGGCCACACCTCAGGCCACCGTTTACTGGTCTTTGCGCAAAAACCAGCCCCCATTCAAATCACCTACTTAGGCTACCCAGACACCACGGGACTGAGCAGCATGGATTATCATCTAACTGACCAATATGTTGATCCTCCTCAACAATCTAACTTTGGGACCGAAATTCCATTATACCTGCCTCACAGCTATTTTTGCTATGAACCTGCCCCCGAGGCTCATCAAGTCCCAGTCAACCCTTTGCCCGCTTTGCACAATGGATTTGTTACCTTTGCAGTGCTCAACAACTTTGTCAAACTCAACCCTTTTTTACTCAACCTTTGGGCCAATTTACTGAAACGTCTGCCCCAAGCCAAATTATTCATCAAATCCAAAAATCTTAAAGATCCAGTCACTCGTCATCATCTCATCGAACATTTTATACAACAAGATATTGCTCTCCAACGATTGATTTTGGTAGAATCTGTGCCTAAAATGGCCGACTACTTACAGTTATACCATCAATTGGACATTGCCCTGGACACTTATCCCTACAATGGAGCAACTACCACCTGTGAAACCCTATGGATGGGACTGCCAGTCGTCACCCTGGTTGGCAATAATCATGCTGCTCGCATGGGACTCAGTTTATTATCCACAGTGGGTTTAACCGATTGGATTGCCCACACACCTGACGACTATCTTGATATTTGCTGTCAATTAGCCAATAATTTAAACCAGTTACAACAAATTCGCAGCCAATTGCGATCTCGTTTACAAAATTCCCCGCTGATGGATGCCAAGACTTTCACTCGCCAATTGGAAGGTCTCTATCAACACTGTTGGAAAACTTACTTCTCTTCATCGAATTTATAAAAAAATCTCCTAAAATTCGATAATTCTGCACATTCTGATTCAAAAATTTATTACAAGGACTCCCATGAATAATCCTCTCACTCCCATTCAAGCCCTGCAAATTGCAGCTCAATACCATCAAACCGGTGATTTGGCTAAAGCCACCCATCTCTACCAAAAAGTTCTACAAATAGAGCCCGAAAATCCAGATGCTCTACACCTATTGGGACTGGTCGCCTATCAACAAAAAGACCTTGAACGAGCCTTACAATTGGTGGCTAAAGCCATGCAATTGAATCCCACTGTGGCCAATTTTCACAACAGTTTGGGCAATATTCTAAGATCTCAAAAACAATTCGGAATTGCCCTGGAATGTTTCCAACGAGCTGTCACCCTTAGAAGTGATGATGAAGATTTTCATTACAATTTGGGACTGACCTTTTATGACCTGGGACAATTGCCAGAAGCAATTTCTGCTTTTCAAAAAACCATTGCCCTTCGTTCCCAACATGCCAAAGCCCATTATCATTTGGGTAAAGCCCTCTGTGATCAAGGAGAAATAGAAGCAGCGATACAGGCTCTGCAACAAACTTTACAACTCAGTCCCCGCATGGCCGAAGCTCATAATTATCTGGGAATAGCTTGGTATCAACAGGGACATATTGCCGAAGCCATCACCAGTCATCAACGGGCTTTGGCTATCAATCCCAATTTAGTAGAAACTCATTATCATTTTGGCAAATTGTTGTCTCGACAAGGAGAATATGCTCAAGCAACTGTTTGCTTTCAAAATGCACTCACCTTGAGCCCAAATTCTGCCCTGTTGCATTACGAATTGGGAGAAGTGTATTATCAACAAAATCAATGGGTAGAAGCTCAACACTGTTATCAACAAGCCATTGTCCATTACCCAGAATATGCCCAAGCTCACAGTCAATTAGGGAATGTATATTGGCAACAGGGAAAAATTCCCGAAGCCAGAGCCTGTTTTGAAAAAGCCACCCATTTGGGATTTAATGAAAATGAGACTGCACTTCATTCCTAACAGCTTATTGTACCAAGGAATTTTATCGTGTCTTTGACCACCACACATTCGCTCCATTTAAGTAGTGAAGGGCGGCTCACTCACCCTCATCCGCTGGAATTTTATCTAATTTTTCCCGCCCACGCGACCACTCCCATTTTGAGCATTCCTGGCAGTCCCTTTCAACAAGCTATGCTGGACTGGCCATTGATTTCCCCAGTTCCCTACCCAAGTCAATTGCCTGATTCTTCAGATATTTATAGGCAATCAGTGCATTATTTAAGGCGACTTCAACCTCATTTGCCACTGACTGCTCAAGTGGGCACATGGTTGGCTGGACAGTCTCATCTTTCTTCCTTGCCACCCGAAAAAATTACAGAATTATTGGCGGAAATGTATCCCGTATATTCCAGCATGGGACTGCTTAGTTTTACCCCAACCTGTCGAGCTTTTGCCCAATTGTTTTGGGAATATGCCTTATGCAATCGCCTGGTTTCTCCAAAAACCAGCCCTCATCAACGTGCAAATTTACAAACTTGGGTGGCTGCATTTGTACAAGATCCTCCTTTTTCCGCTTTCCCCTATTTGTCAGACCGAATTTTAGATTATCTACTGGCAGAATTACAGTCCCAACCCCCAAAATTCATAACCACTACAGTGGCTTGGCAAACCGCCCAAACCTGTCGACAAGTTTTGGAATCTCAACCATTGCAATGGGCTCAATTTAAACGAGACTGGCGTTATTACCGGGAACAGTCCTTAGCGCAACAGTATGAATATATAAAAGAATTGGTATCTAATACTGTTTCAATCCCCCAATCTTGGTTGCCAGAGGTGGTGGCTATTTTATTAACCAAGCGTTTGTCAAGACAGGTGGTTACTGCTGATACGACAATAACTGGTTTGGGTGGATTGCCAGATTGTTATTTTAATGCCCAATTGCCTGCCGGGCGCATTGATTTGCCAGAATTGTTGTTTCAAGTGGATCAGCATACTGCTTTTTTGGACTATCAACGTCAGTGTTATAATTATCTAAAACGCTTACAAAATGATTGGAAAATCAATGGGTTTGAGTTGTCAAGTTCTCAAATTACTTCTCGACCGATTAAGCCTTCTCGTTGGGCACAACAGGTACACTTGCCTAAATTGAGAACCAATTTATATCAGCAAGTATACAGTGAACATCCCCAGGCTCTTTTATTGTTGTCACCCACCGGTTATGGTAAAACGACTGTGGTCCAACATTTGGCCAAGGAGTTAAATTGGATTTTGGTGTCCATCGATTGTCGTCAAGTGGCGGCTCAAACTGACAGTTTAGATCCACAACAGGCGCCGGACAGAGAGACGCAACGACAGTTAGTTGCCCTCGATTGGGCATTGGCTATTCAGGAGCCGGTTTTGTTACTTTTAGATAATATTCAAGCAGTTCCAGAAGGATTTATGCGGTTATTTCGGGAATTGGTTTCCCCAAACCGTCGCCTTGATGGGACTTGGCAGGGGCAGTTTCGGGAATATTGTTTTCAGGGTAAACGGTGGGGACTGATCTTGGCGGGGACTTCTGCTGAACAGTTGCCTGAGGATATGCGACAACAATTGCAAATTTATTCTTATACCTTGGCAATTCGTTCTCATTTAGATTTGTTCGCTCTGAGTTATCTGGAGAATGCACTGATGGTGAATCCTTGGCTATTTTCATTGTTAGATCAAGATATTACAATATTTGATCAATTATTGCAGATGGCTCAAGGGCAGTTGAGACCGGAGCAGATGGGGTTAGAGTCAGAGGAATATCGTCAGGCAGTTCAAGTGTTGGAAAAATTGGGTTGGATGCAAAAATGGATATTGCCTATAGTCACTTGTCAATTGCAGGCTAACCCAGAGTTGCCTGAGATTAAATTGTCAGGAAATTATCGATTTTTCAATCAGTTGGCTGCTCAAGTGACGCCTGAGATGAGTTTAACAGAATTGGGAACTTTGTTGGATGAAGGTTGCTGGGGGCAGTTGGAGCAGTTGCCAAAGGCAGAAAGGGAACAGAATGAGTTGTTTTGGAAAGAGTTGCGAGGGGAGCTCAGTCTTCAAGAATTACAGCGTTGGCAGCAGATTCAGCAACGGTGGCGAGGTCAAGGGTTAACGGGAATAGAGGCATTGACTGAAGCAGTTTATAGTTTAGAGCGCCGAGTGGGAGAGTGGATGGGTCAATTGTCCGAGTTGCATTTGGAGATGCAAGTGGTTAATCAGTTGCCGATGGGAGTTGAGCAGGGTTTGTTGCAAGCTATTGAATTGATAGAGAAAACTTTGCTACCCGTGGTGCAAGATTATGAGCGCAAGTCTAAGTTGGATTTGTTGATTTTTGAGCGGGTTCGAGAAATGGGCGAGGTGTTAAAGGCTTTACATAATAAATTGGAGCATGCTGATAAATTGGTTAAGCAATATAAACCATTGAGTTTTAAGGATTAACTGGGAAGTTCTGACAGGTTTTGGGAACCTGTCAGGTGTAGATATTGCTTGGGTTAATTGGTTTGAGCAGACACGGTAGTTAGGAAGTTCAACAGTTTTGCCCAAGAGTCCTTGTCAGCGTGCTCATCGTAAGCAAGTGGCAGTGCAAATTGTTTGGCATAATGGTCAGCATCCGGATTGGTGAAACTGTGTTGTACATTGGGATAACTGATGAGTTCCCATTCTGCTTTGGCTTGGCGCATTTCTTGTTCAAAAGCCGTCACTTTTTCCTGGGGAATGAGTTGGTCAGCCGCTCCATGTAATACCAAAATTTTAGCTTTGATGGTCCCAGGTTGGGCAGGTTGAGCGGTGGCTAAGCTGCCATGAAAACTGGCCACTCCTTTTAAATCCAGTCCTTGTCTGGCCATTTCTAAGACAATTCCACCGCCAAAACAATAGCCTATAGCCGATAAATTTTTGGGATCAACTGCTGGTTGTTGCTTTAGAAAAGCCAAGGCTGCTTCAAAACGGGCTTTGGCAAGGGGGAGGTCTTTTTGAACTGCACTGGCAAATTCTCCGGCTTCTTTAGGATGTTGGGCTCGTTTGCCATCGCCATACATGTCTACTGCCAAGGCTATATAACCAGCTTCAGCCAGTGCAGTGGCTTTGTTACGGGCATATTCGTTGTGTCCCCACCATTCATGCACTACGAGAACACCCGGTCGTTTACGAGTCCCTTCTTCTGCCACCAGGTAACCTTTAAAGGTCATATTTCCCAGTGTATAGTCCACCGCTCGACCTTGAACGGCGGCTTGTGCCGATAGGCTCATCCAACTACATAACAGGATTATCCATGTCTTCATGCTCATTTTCTCCTCAATTTAGGTAATGATACAGTGATTACCCAGTTGCCATTGATGTTTATCCATGGTAAAAGTGGGATATTCATCAGTTTAATCTCATTCCCATTATCAACTATGGGAACAAGAACATTTTAGGCAGTGGCTCATCAATCATAAAATTGTATTATAATTGATCTCCACTTCCAATACAAATGGGATATTTATCAATTTCAAGGACGTGTTGCTACCCCTGGCTAAAAATGTTATACTGTTTAATTAAAATGGTATACTATGCCATTAGGTGAAATAATATGAGCGGTTAAACGGATTATTTTTCCCCCACATTCCACTCATTTTGAGGAAAATCTATGAACCCTGACATACTGATTTCTGTACATAATCTTTGGCGCTACTACGGCCACTTTTGTGCAGTTAGGGAAGTGAACTTTGAAGTAAAACGTGGACAAATTTTGGGATTTTTAGGACCTAATGGGGCTGGAAAATCGACAACCATGCAAATGATCACTGGCAATTTGGCGCCTACTATTGGGCAAATCACCGTGGGTGGCCAAGACCTGTTTGAGAATCCAATTGAAGCCAAAAGTCAACTGGGTTATCTGCCTGAACATCCCCCCCTGTATCAGGAAATGCAAGTGATTGAATTTCTGAAATTTTGTGCCAAATTACACCGGGTGCCTCGCCCTCAAATTCCCCAAGCTTTGGAACGCGCCATGGAACACTGTGGGCTCAGTCATGTGGGCAAACGTTTAATTGGCAACCTATCCAAGGGTTATCAACAACGGGTGGGTATTGCGCAAGCCATCATTCATACCCCTTCGGTAGTGATTCTCGATGAACCCACCATTGGGCTCGATCCTATTCAAATTCGAGAAATTCGTAATTTAATCAGTAAGATCGGCGCTGAGCACAGTGTCATCTTATCCACCCACATTTTGCCCGAAGTGCAGGCTGTTTGCAATCAGGTACAAATCATCAATCAGGGACAATTGATTTTAAATGACACCATACAAGGACTGTTGACGCAAATGAAAACCACCCAATTAATCATTGGCTTGCGACATCCCCCGGAACTGACTGAATTGTTACAAGTAGATGGAATAGAAGAAGTCGAACAAGTCGACAGCACTCATTTCCGAATTCGACATGCCGCGGAACACAGTCCCGCGGAACAATTGGTTGAACAATCGGTAACAGCTCATTGGGGACTGTTCGAACTGATCCCAGAAAAACGTTCGCTGGAACAAGTCTTTGTTGACCTCACCCAAGCCGAAGAACCTCACACAACTGACTTAATCAACAAGGAGGCCGCCTGATGTGGACCATTGCTGCTAAAGAATTACGCAGTCTATTTCTTTCCCCTTTAGCATGGAGCATTTTGGGAGTTCTCCAATTCATTTTTGCCTGGGTATTTGCAGTATTAGTCCATTGGTTTTTGCAACCTGATATTCAAGCCAACTTGGCAAACCATCCGGATGGACCCGGACTTACTGAAATTGTAGTTGGCAACTTATTGGACTGGATGGCCATCGTGCTATTACTGGTAGTCCCATTACTGACCATGCGTCTATTCAGTGAAGAAAAGCGCAGCAAAACCCTACCCTTGCTGCTGTCTGCCCCCATCTCTATGACCAGCATCGTGTTGGGAAAATACTTGGGACTGATGGGATTTTTTTTCATTATGTTATTGATCTTAATGCTCATGCCTCTATCTTTACTGTTGGGAGGAACGTTGGATTTTGGGCAAGTGGCTGCCGGACTGTTGGGTGTCACCTTACTCTTGGCTGCTTTCAGCGCCATCGGTCTTTTTATCTCCACCCTCACTGCCTATCCCACTGTGGCTGCAATCAGCACCTTTGGCACGCTGTTACTGCTGCGGATTTTGGATTGGGCAGAAAACACAGGAGAACAAACTGGAGTTTTGACTTACCTATCCATGACACAACACTATCAATCTCTACTGCATGGGCTATTTGATTCCCAAGACGTGGTTTACTACCTGTTAGTGATTGCGCTCTTTCTAATTCTCAGCATTCATCGTTTAACCATGGAACGCATTTAACCTCTCCTAAATAGCCCTTTCAACCACTGCATTCTCTAACATGAATATCAATTCCCAAACTCGTCTACATCTCACCTTACAAAACTACCTATTCTTAGGACTTATCCTCGTCTTGTTTGGCTTATTGGCTTGGTTAAGCACCCGTTACCACTGGCAAATTGACTGGACCATGGATAACCGTAACAGTCTGTCTGAGACCACTGTACAAATCCTCGAAGAACTTCGTTTACCCTTAACTATAACCGCTTTTGCCGAAAAATCTGGAGAGACCAGAGAAGGCATTAAAGGCCTGATTGAACGCTATCAACGCCATAAAACCAATTTAGAACTTCGCTTTATTGATCCGTTGACTTCTCCCTCTGAAGTTAAAGAGAAAGGTATTAAAATCAATGGGGAACTGATTATAGAATATCAGGGGCGCAGTGAACATTTACAAACTCTTTCTGAATCGGAATTGACCGCAGTCTTGCAACGATTGGCCCGCCAAGGTAACCGTTTGATCACTTTCTTGCAAGGACATGGGGAACCCAGTCCCACCGGTTTTTCCGATCAGGACATCAATCATTGGGCTAACCAACTGGAAAAAGCTGGTTTTATGGTCGAAAAATTAAATTTTGGCGAAAATGCTTCATTGTTACATAAAACCAATGTGTTGGTCATCCCCAGTCCCCAAACCAAATTACTGCCAGCAGAAGTCACTGCCATTCTGGATTACATCAATAATGGGGGAAACTTGTTGTGGCTACTTAATCCCTCAGCCCAATTGCAAGGACTTGAATTATTGGCAGAAAAACTGAAATTGACAGTGCACCCTGGCATGATTTTAGACCCAGTGGGACAGCTGTTTGGAGTAAACAATCCCTCCGTGGTAACTATTAGCACTGAAGGATATGGAGAACATTCAATTACGGTGGGTTTTGAAAATTATCTTACCCTGCTTCCCCAAGCAGTTGGTTTACAAATAGAGCCTGATGAAAAATGGGAACTGATCAGTCTACTGAAAACTCATCCTCAGGCTTGGTCTGAAGTGGGCGCTATTCAAGAAGGTGCTGTTGAATATAATGAGGGAACTGATATTAATGGTCCCTTGGATGTGGGATTTGCTTTGAAACGAACTCTCGAGTTGACAACTGCAAGTCATGTTCAAAGTCCCAAAGAAGAAACTGCAGACCAAAAATTGGCCGCTCAAGAATCCAGTGAGGCTAAACCTTCTGTGAAAGAAGGGAAAGAGGCAGAAAATACGATGAGTGAAACACTGGATGAGCATGCCACTGAAGATCACGAGAAAGATCATGAAGAAGGTAATGAGGAAGAACATAAACATGAATCCAATCAAGGATCTGCAGAATCTTCAGAAAGTGGTCTTGAACAACGCATTGTCATCATTGGAGACAGTGACTTTTTAGCCAATAGTCTCTTCCAGTATGCCGGGCATTCAGAATTGGCTATGAGAATATTAAATTGGCTCAGTTCGGAAGACAGTTTTATTGAAATTCCACCCAAAATGGCCACAGATTCTAAATTACAATTGTCAGATAATTTAGTGATTTTATTGGGATTATTCTTCCTATTTGTATTACCAATCAGTTTAATCAGTATGGGAATTTTAGTATGGTTACACAGGAGAAAAGCATGATTCGTAAACGTTGGTGGTTGAATGCCCTGTTGTTGTTCATCATATTGGGACTGACTTCTCTGGCAATTTGGGAACCTGGACTTGAAAAACCAGAGCAATTTCCACCTTTGATTAACCTCAAGATTGAAGATGTAAAAACTGTTAATATTGAACGTATTGGGAAAGAAACCTTAACATTCAACAAGCAAGTAACTGGAGAATGGCAAATGACATCTCCTTTGGATTTATCAGCCAACACTTTTCGAGTAAAACGGTTGTTGACGATCTTAGGAGAACAGGATTACCAAGTGTTTCCCAGTGAGGAATTGTCTCTGGCTGATATTCAATTGGATCCTCCAAGCGTGATCCTAACTTTTGACCAACAGATATTAAAATTGGGAGATATTTCTCCTTTGCATCCTGATCGACGTTATGTACAACGAGGAGATCAACCACAACAAGTATTTTTGGTTAAAGACAGTCTTTATGCCAATTTGTTAGAAGATGCCATGGCTTTTGTCAATTTATCAATTTTGGGGGATAATCCTAAAATTATGAGTTTGCAACTGCCTAATTATCAGCTCAATTTACAAGATGGGAATTGGAAATTGCTTCCAGATTCTGCTGAGCATGCAAACATCAGTGCCGATATCTTGCAGGAACTGATCGATCATTGGCGCTATGTCCAAGCATTGAGTGTGGAGTCCTATCAGGAAGGCAGTGCCCACCAAGGACAAATTGTAGTGACTTTGCAGGATGGGCAAGTGATCACCTTGCTCATTCAGGCTGTCCATCCAGAATTGATCTTAGCGAGACCAGAGAAAAAGATCCAATATCATTTGCCAGTGGAACAGGTGGCACGTTTGTTAGAATTGCCTCCCCTTAAAAAAGAGGAAAAATCTGTTGAAAAATCAGAGCCTTCTGCGATTGAAGAGGCGGAAATCCCGGCAGTTACAGATCCAAAGCCTGTGGAGATTCCAAAAGTAGACGATCCAAAGCCACCTGAAATTAAGAGTTTAGAACTTTCACCAGCGCCCCCGGTTCAAACTGAAAATTGATTTATTTCGCTTCATGTGGGAAATAAAAGTGATGTTTTGTAGAGAAAGTGGGTTTGTTAAATACAAAACCGTCACTTCCCATGATGAAGCAAATTGCTTAAATTACCCATTGAAATCAAACTTTCGATAAACCTTTCTCTCCGGTCAATTTTCTAATTTCCCCGATCAATTTTTCTGAATTGTTTCTTGATAGAAATGGAATATTTCTTGCGTGAATTGCCAATTTTCAGAAGTTTTCTATAAATCATTTTAACGGAGTAAAACATGCCATTCTTGCTCATTGTATGTTTAGTTACTTTTTCGAGCGTAAGTTTTGCTCGAACTGCGGAAGTGACTGAAATTAATTTGTGGAAGCAAACTCCACACGGTATGCGTTTGCTATTCAACCTGAGTGGACCCACCACCCACACTGTTTTCACCTTAAATTCCCCGGATCGTTTGGTGATTGATCTCAAAGAAACTATCCTAAAAACGGAATTTAAGCCCACTTTGAATAACCAAGATTTCATTCAAAATGTGCGCATTGCACGTCGTAACAAAGATGATCTACGTATTGTTTTAGATCTCAATGTTCCGGTCTTGACCAAAAGTTTTCTTGCCAAGGTAACTGCAGGTCGCGGTGGTCATCAACTGACCGTTGACATCAATCCAAAGGCAGCTCAAAACAGTGCTATTTCAACGATTCGTTCCCTGTCAGCAAAATCAATATTGCCTATCATTCCCCTAGGAAAAAAAAGTTCAACTCCCAAGGAAAAAATTGTGGTGGCTATTGATGCTGGACATGGGGGAATTGACTCTGGAGCAGTCGGTCCCAATGGGACTTACGAAAAAGAAGTGGTCTTGATGATAGCCAAGGAATTGGCCACCCTAATTAATCAAACTGCTGGTCTGTCTGCTGTCATGATTCGCGAAGGAGACTATTTTTTAAAATTGCGCAGACGCATTGAATTGGCTAGGGAACATCAAGCAGATTTGTTCATCTCTATTCATGCGGATGCTTATCCAGAAAATAAACAAATTCAAGGGGCTTCTGTGTATATGCTGTCTAATGGAGGGGCCAGCAGTGAAGCTGCTCAATGGGTGGCAGAAAAGGAAAATGCAGCCGATTTACTTGGGGGAATTAGTTTAAGTGATAAGGATGATTTACTGGCTTCAGTCCTGCTCGATCTGTCACAAGCTGGCACTTTGGAAGCCAGTGCCTTGGTGGGTAACGAGGTGATAAATGCTTTGAAAAAATCCAATAAAGTTCATTACAGCACGATACAAAGAGCAAGTTTTATGGTGTTGCGTTCCCCTGACATTCCCTCCATTTTGGTAGAAACTGCCTTTCTTTCCAACCCTTTGGAAGAAGAAAAGTTAAACAGTGTAGAATTCCGATTACGAATAGCCCACGCTATTTTTGAAGGAATTCAGAACTATTTTGCACAACATTCCCCTTTAAGTCAATTGGTTGCTCAATCTGAATTCTAAAAAGTAATTTAGAAATCCCCCATTTCCCTATTGGGAAAGGGGCAAGATGTTTCCCTCCCCAAACCAGCAGAGAAGACCGGGATCTGTCTCAACTAAACCATTCCCTTCCCTGATACCTCTAACATTAAGTCCCAGTTTAGACAATTCTGGATCAAATCCCATGAACTTTAAACTTTCTCCTCATCACTTTTTTTCGACAATCTATTGTTTTACATATATTTCTATCTTTTTGCTCATAAAAGGATGTTCCTTATATCAGGATATTCCCGTTGTGCAACAAGCTGATCCAGTTCAAACAACAATTTCCGAATCAACTTTAACTTCTTTGACTACCGTTGAACCGCCCAAATTGTCAACTCTTCAATTACATCAGGCAAAACAGGCAGTAGTTGAGATTTATGATTCGCAAGGGAAAAGTTTAGGTAGCGGGGTGATTATTGATAAAATTGACCCTAAAGCCTATATTTTAACTGTTGCTCACTTAGTTGAAAATAATTCCAAACTGGTGGTTAATTTGTTCCAACAAGGTGATCAGCCAGTTTCTCTCGTTTATGCTAATGTCAAACTTGATTTGGCGTTGTTGGAAATTTCGCTTGAGCATTTGAATTTACCTGCCAACTTGGGAACTCAATTGACCTTGGCATTGCCAAAAAAAGATCTTAAATTGCCAGTATTTAGCGTTGGTTTTCCAGCTCAGGCACCGGCTTGGACTCCGGTTTTTCTGGAATATCAAAAAGTGGCCAGTCATTTATTTTTTTCTAATCCAGTCGATCCTGGTTATACGGGTGCTCCAGTGTTTCAAGACAATCAGATGATTGGGATTGTGGCTGGGCATTCGCAAGGTACATTTGCAATTCCTTCTCGGAACATATTGACTTTTCTACAAATTCACCCCACTGGAAAATTGATTTTGAAGCATCACCCGGGGTTAATTCCACTTCCAACTCCTCCCAAACCATCTAAAACTCCCACGCTGATTGTAGAAAAGTCAAATTCTCCTAATGGCACTCCGACTGAAAAGATTCCGGTAGAAACTCAAAAAATTCCGGTAGAAAGTCAACAGTCTGACAAAACGATTTCTTCAAAGGTTGAAGTGCCAACTGTGACCAGTAAAACGGCTGCTAAACCGGTGGAAACTGCCAAACCGGTGGAAACTGCAACTCAAAATACACCCGTTACAACAGCAATTGCAAAGGAGCAAGTGCCTGTTTCTACTGATATTCAATTTAAATCTTTGCAAAAAGAAAAAGGTGGCCAAACTGGGTCGACCCAGAAAACTGAAATAATCTCTAAATCACAGGAGAATGGTTCAGTTAAAATAGCTGTTGGGAATGAAAAGGTTTCAGCATCTGTTGATTCCAGTCTTCAATCTAACAAGTCTAACCAATTAGACAATCAGAAAGTTGTTGGGGTTAAAGCAGTTGCAGTGGATAAGGTTTCTGCAACGATTGAGGTTGGAAAAAAAGGTGAATCCAAACTCGCAAGTGTCAATCCAACAACTTCCGAAATGACTGCTTCTGAAAAGTTGTTGGCATTGGCGCAGGGAATTGAGGTGCCTGCAACTGCCATCGTTAAGGGGGAAACTGAGTTGTCGAAAAAAGTGCCTGAAATGGGGCTTGTGCAGCCAAGTTCCCTATATGAAGCAACTTTAAAATCATTGGAAGTTGATCCTTTGAAGTCCCTACAAAGCAATCCATTGCCCAGTTTAGAGGCACCTAAGCCTATAACTCAAGACGCTGTTCCCAATGTGGAAGATGTGCCAAATTCAGAGTTGATAAGCGCAAAATCCATTCCTCTTCAGATTAATGATGGTCAGACAGACAGTGTTTTGAAGTCTGGTGACAATTTACAGCAGTCTAACGATCAGGCTAAGATTGATGATCAGGCACAGGTTGATGAGGCCACTTTAAATGAGTTGTGTGGAGCGATTGCAATTAACGATATGTCCACTTTTCGCCAAAAAGCTCGTTCTCTGGGCAAAGGTCATACTTTGGTTCATTTGGCTGAGGGAATAGAGTTGGCATTGACGACTCAGGATCAGAAGACGATTTTGGAAACTACACTCCGATTTTTGTTCGAAGCGTTTGTGATGTCCAAAAATTCACAGAATTCTCGTTGCACTCCGGCTTTATTGCAAAAAAAATCTAAGGAATTAGAGTCACTTAGGAAGTGATGTTTTTGGAAAATTTTACGCTCAACTTTCACTTTATCGGTTATGATTTTGTATGATTCCAGTGATTATTCCCTATTATCAGCAGGTGGCCCAGTTGCAACAATGTTTGCACAGTTTGAGAATTCAAACGGTGCCAGTTGAGATTTTTGTGCGTGACAACAGTCAAGATAATGTTTATTTTACTGCTGCAGTCAATGAGGGATTGAGGCGGTATTTGGAGAATATCTTGGTGAAGTATTTGATAATTCTCAATCAGGATATGTATTTATTTCCAGAGGCAGTGGAGGTGTTGTGCCAGTTTATGGAGCAGCATCCACGTTGTGGAATCGCGGTGCCTTTACAGTTGCATCATCAATATCCCGATTATGTGATTTGTGCCGGCGGTTTACAGGCAGTCCCAGTGGGTCAGCATATTCAGGGACCGTTGAGTGAATTTGGTGAGGATAGGGAGTTAGTTTGGGGGAATGGGGCTTGTATGTTGTTGCGCAAGAAAATGGTGCAAGATATTGGGTTATTGGATGGTAATTTTAAGTTTATTGGCTCAGACAGTGATTATTGTTTCACGGCCAGAAGTCGAGGCTGGCAGGTGTGGTGTGTGGCAAAAGCCAAGGGTATTCATGAAGTTGGGCAATCAGCTCAAAGGAGTGATGAAGGGCTTGAACAGGTAAAGTGGCAAGATATGAGGTATTTTGTGAAAAAGTGGTTATCGGGGCGATTGTATCAACAATTGGCTTTTGAAGGGGAAGCCTGGAGTGCGGAAAAGGTGGCAGAAATGGAGCGGTTGTTTCAGGTGGATTTGAGCTGATATGAATGGCTGGGCAGGGTCAGTTGAGGGATATAAACAGCAGGGACGTGATTATGTTGTGCAGGGGAATTGGCAGGCTGCATATCAATGTTTCGAGGCGGTGATTGGGTTGGCTCCCACGGTAGAGAATTATTTTGAGTTTGGCAATTTATTGCAGTCTCAACAGCAATGGGAACGCGCTGAGAATTATTATCGGCGAGTGTTGCAGTTGTGCCCCCAATGTGTGGAGGCTTATGGTAATTTGGGCAATTTATACGTGGCTCAAGAACGTTGGGAACAGGCTTTGTTTTGTTATCAGCAGGTGTTGGCGGTGCGTCCAGAAGATGCTGAGACTTATTATCATGTGGGGCGTTTGTTTCAGTTGCAGCAGCACTGGCAGTTGGCTGTGGATTATTATCAGCAGGGTTTGCGTTGGGCACATGATCCAATTTTGACTTATTATCAGTTGGGGCAGGTGTTGGATGAGTTGGGCCGTTGGGAAGAGGCGACCGATTGTTGTCGTCAGGTGTTGTTGAGAATGCCAGATTCTGCAGATTCTTATTACCAATTGGCGTTGGTTTTGCAGAAACAGGGGCATCAATTTTCTGCGTTGAGTTATTGTCAACAGGCAGTGGAGTTGAGTCCGGGGGAGGCTCGTTTGCATTTTGGGTATGCTCAGATGTTGTTGAGAATGGGAAAGTTGCAGGCGGGTTGGCGGGAATATGAGTGGAGAATTGGGACCAGTGAGTTGATATTTGAGTTGCCACAACCGCGTTGGGATGGCAGTCCACTCGAAGGACGACGATTGTTGATTCATTGGGAACAGGGGTTTGGAGATACTTTGCAATTTGTGCGTTATTTGCGCTTGATCAAGGGAGGCAAAGTTTTATTGGTTTGTCAGCGCAGTTTGGTGTCTTTGTTGAAAGAGGGTTTAATTGGGGTGGAGAATTGTGAGGTTTTTTCGCAAGATCAGGAGCTTATGGGGTTGAATTTTGAGGTGTGGTTGCCTTTGTTGAGTTTGCCTCATTTGTTTGGGACTGATTTGGGTAATATTCCCAATGAAGTGCCTTATTTGAGTGTTGAATCGAATTGGATAGATTATTGGCAGTCTCGTTGTAGTTTGAGGGAAATGCGAAAGATTGGTATTGCTTGGGCGGGGAGTCCCACTCATACGAATGATCGGATGCGTTCTTGTTCTCTATCCTATTTCGCAGTGTTGAAGCAGGTGCCGCAAGTGGTGCTTTGTTCTTTGCAAAAGGGAAGTGTTGCTGGGGAGGTGAGAAAGGTTGGGTTTGAGGTGCTTGATTTTTCAGAGGAAATTAGGGATTTTCGAGATACTGCAGCTTTGGTGTGCGGATTGGATTTGGTGATTTGTGTGGATACCGCAGTGGCTCATTTGGCGGGGGCTTTGGGGAAGCCGGTGTGGGTGTTGTTACCGTATTTTGCAGATTGGCGGTGGTTGATGGGAAGGGAAGACAGTCCCTGGTATCCTACAATTCGTTTGTTTCGACAGCAAAAGGTGGGGGATTGGGCAGGGGTATTGGAGCAGGTGAGGGCAGCTTTGTTGGAAGGGGACTCTTGATTATTTTGTGATTGTCCTTATGTTAGGGTCACATTATTTTTTGGAGGTGGTTATGAATTTTGATAAGTTGACTTTAAAGTTGCAGCAGGCGTTGGCTCAGGCTCAGAGTTTGGCGGTGGGTCGCGATCATCAGTTTATTGAGCCCAGTCATTTGTTGTTGACGTTGATAGAACAGAATGATTTGACGGTAACTCGTTTGATTTCTCATATTGGTGCTGATCTTCAGGTTTTGCAATCGGCTTTGAAAGATTTGATTGAGCGTATTCCGCAAGTCAAAGGGACTCATGGAGAAGTGCATGTATCAAATGAGTTGGGGCGTTTGTTGAATGTGGCAGATAAGTTGGCACAGCAGCGTCGAGATGGTTATATTTCGAGTGAGTTGTTTTTGTTGGCAGCGGCGCAAGATAAGGGGCAGTTGGGGGAATTGTTGCGCAAGTCGGGGGTGGAACCGGGTTTGTTGGAGCAGGCTGTTCTCCAGTTACGTCAAGGTCAGACTGTCAATAGTCCCAATGCAGAAGAGCAACGGCAGGCGTTGGAGAAATATACGATTAATTTAACTCAGCGGGCGGTGCAAGGGAAGTTGGATCCGGTGATTGGTCGGGATGAGGAGATTCGGCGGGTGATTCAGGTTTTGCAGCGTCGCACAAAGAATAATCCGGTGTTGATCGGAGAGGCTGGAGTGGGTAAGAGTGCAATTGTGGAGGGTTTGGCGCAACGTATTGTTAATAAAGAGGTCCCAGAGGGTTTAAAGGGTAAGCAGTTGTTGGTGTTGGATATGGGGTCTTTGATTGCTGGGGCTAAATATCGTGGGGAATTTGAGGAGCGTTTGAAGGCAGTTTTGAGTGATTTGGCCAAGCAGGAAGGGCAGGTTATTTTGTTTATTGATGAGTTGCATACGATGGTTGGGGCGGGTAAGGCTGAGGGGGCTATGGATGCTGGGAATATGTTGAAGCCGGCGTTGGCTCGTGGGGAATTGCATTGTATTGGGGCGACAACGTTGGATGAATATCGCCAGTATATTGAGAAGGATGCGGCTTTGGAACGTCGATTCCAGAAGGTGTTGGTGAATGAGCCGAGTGTGGAAGATACGATTGCGATTTTACGCGGTCTCAAGCCTCGTTATGAGGTGCATCATGGGGTGGATATTACGGATCCAGCGATTGTGGCAGCGGCGACTTTGTCTTATCGGTATATTACGGATCGGCAGTTGCCCGATAAGGCGATTGATTTGATGGATGAAGCGGCGAGTCGGATTCGGATGGAGATTGATTCCAAGCCAGAGCGGATTGATCGCTTGGATCGGCGATTGATTCAGTTGAAGATTGAGCGGGAGGCATTGAAAAAGGAGAAGGATGAGGCGTCTAAGCAACGGTTGCAGAAGTTGAATGGTGAAATTTCGAGTTTGAGTGAGGAAATTGCTGAGTTGACTAAGATTTGGCAGTTGGAGAAGAGCAGTGTGCAAGGGAGTCAGCAGATTAAGGAGGAGTTGGAGCAGGCGCAGTTGGCTTTGGAGGCTGCGGCGCGATCCGGGGATTTGTATCAGATGGCGATGTTGAAGAATGAGAAGATTCCGCAGTTGGAAAAGCGTTTGGCTACGATGACACAGTCAGAAAAGCGGGCATTTCAGTTGTTGAGAGATACGGTCACGGAAGAGGAAATTGCAGAGGTGGTGTCGAAATGGACGGGAATTCCAATCACTAAGATGTTGGAAGGGGAACGGGAGAAATTGTTGCGTATGGAGGAGGCTTTGCAGCAAAGAGTGGTGGGACAGGAGGAAGCGTTGCAGACGGTGGCGAATGCGATTCGTCGTTCTCGAGCGGGTTTGTCTGATCCACAGCGTCCGAATGGTTCATTTTTGTTTTTGGGTCCCACTGGGGTGGGTAAGACCGAGTTGTGCAAGGCATTGGCTAATTTTTTGTTTGATACGGATGAGGCTATGGTGCGGGTGGATATGTCGGAGTTTATGGAGAAGCATTCTGTGGCTCGTTTGATTGGTGCTCCTCCAGGGTATGTTGGTTATGAACAGGGGGGGTATTTGACTGAGGCGGTGCGACGTCGTCCTTATTCAGTGATTTTGTTGGATGAGATAGAGAAGGCGCATCCTGAGGTGTTTGGGGTGTTGTTGCAGGTGTTGGATGATGGGCGTTTGACTGATGGACAAGGTCGCACGGTGGATTTTCGGAATACGGTGATTATTATGACGTCTAATTTGGGTTCTCAGGTGATTCAGGAGATGGCTGGGGAGGGTCAATATGAGGCGATGAAGACGGCGGTGATGGGAATTGTGGGTCAGTATTTCCGGCCGGAGTTTGTGAATCGGATTGATGATGTGGTGGTGTTTCATCCGTTGGGTAAAGTGCAGATTCGAGCGATTGCGGAATTGCAAATTGAGCAGTTGCGGAAACGGTTACAGGCGCAGGGTCTGGAGTTGATGGTGAGTGAGAGCGCTTTGGAGAATTTGGGATTGGCGGGTTTTGATCCGGTTTATGGGGCGCGGCCGTTGAAGCGGGCTATTCAGCATTATTTGGAGAATCCGTTGGCTCAACGGGTGTTGGCCGGTGATTTTGGAGGTGGTGATACGATTCGCGTGGATTGGCAGGCGGGTCAGTTGGTTATTGGGTAAGAGGGTTGAGGACCTGACAGGTTTTTAGGGTTTGTCAGGTCTGGGTTTCAAAGGGTAAGGAACTAAAAGTAAGTATTGACTGCAGCGTCCAAAGTGTCGCGCATGTCGGGATCGTCTGTTAATGGACGTATTAAAGTCATGCCACAGGCCATTTTGGGGTCGATGTTTTTGGCGATGAGATAGCCGGCATAAACCAGTAGACGGGTGGAGATGCCTTCGTCTAAACCGTGACCTTTGAGATTGCGAGCCCGGTGTCCAATCGCCACCAGTTTTTCGGCAATGTTGGAGGTGACGCCGCTTTCATGGGCGACAATTTCGGTTTCTACTTCTGCAGAAGGATAGTCAAAATCCAGGGCGCCAAAGCGTTGTTTGGTGGATTGTTTGAGGTCCTTCATGAGACTTTGGTAGCCGGGATTGTAGGAGATGATGAGTTGAAAGTCAGGATGGGCAGCGACCAGTTCGCCTTTTTTTTCAAGAGGTAAGGTGCGACGGTGGTCGGTGAGGGGGTGAATGACGACCGTGGTATCTTGGCGGGCTTCTACGACTTCGTCTAGGTAACAGATGGCGCCAATACGGGCTGCAACGGTCAAGGGACCGTCCTGCCAACGGGTGCCATTGGCGTCCAGTAGGAAGCGTCCCACAAGGTCAGAGGCGGTCATGTCTTCGTGACAAGCGACGGTGATCAGGGGTTTTTGGAGTTTCCAAGCCATGTATTCGACAAAGCGGGTTTTGCCACATCCAGTGGGACCTTTGAGCATGATGGGCATTCTGACTGCATAGGCAGCTTCATACAGGGCAACTTCATCGGCCACTGAGCGATAATAGGGTTGGTTTTTGATTTGGTATTGTTCAATTTGACTCATAAAAGGGGCTCCTGTTTCTAAAAAAACCCCTGAACGATTTTTAAGGTCGCGCAGGGGTTGATGATTACCGTAAATGGCTCTGTGGTGTCAGAGAATCAATTACTTCATGGGTCCCCGATAGACTACCATGGAGGCACCTTGGCTTTGTTGATAGTTGTCATAGCCAATCAAGCGAACATGGTTACGAGGATGAGCTTTGTGGCAGGCGTCAGCTTCGCTTAGAATTTTGTCCACATCAGTTTCGCCAAACATGGGCAGTTTCCACATGTACCAATAGTGGTCAAAGGCATGTTCGGGCTCGGTGTGTTCGATGGCGGGGTTCCAGCCCTTACTCACGATGTACTTAACCTGCTTGACAATATTGTCTTTGTTCATTTCTGGCAGGTAAGAGAAGGTTTCAAATTTACGGCTGCTGGAATCACTGAGACTGGATTGGTAATCTTGCATTTCGCTCATGCGGCAAATTCCTTATGTAAATGGGTGATGAATGCTGTCCACTAAAGACAGCCCAAGTGATTGAGCTGTCAGGAAGGGAGACTGCTTATTTGTGGGACACGTCCAATTTGTCAACGGTGTCGAATTCAAACTTGATTTCTTTCCAAGTTTCCATCGCCACTTTCAATTCTGGACTGTGTTTGGCGGCATTGGTCAGGATTTCCTTGCCTTGTTTTTCCAATTCCGCGCCTTGATTACGGGCTTCCACACATGCTTCTAAGGCAACCCGGTTGGCAGCAGCGCCTGCGGCATTGCCCCATGGATGACCCAAAGTTCCTCCTCCGAATTGGAAGACGGCATCGTCACCAAAAATGCTGACTAAGGCGGGCATGTGCCATACGTGAATTCCACCAGAGGCCACTGGGAACACGCCAGGCATGGCGCCCCAGTCTTGGTCAAACATGATACCACGAGAACGATCTTCTTTGATGAATTTGGAGCGCATCAGGTCAATCCAGCCTAAGGTGGCATGACGATCGCCTTCTAATTTTCCGACAACAGTCCCAGAGTGCAAGTGGTCACCACCAGACAACCGCAGGGCTTTGGTCAGTACGCGGAAGTGGATACCATGGTGAGGATTGCGGTCGATAACTGCGTGCATAGCGCGGTGAATGTGCAACAACATGCCGTTGTTCCGGCACCAGTTGGCCAAACCAGTGTTGGCGCAGAAACCACCGGTCAAATAGTCGTGCATAATGATGGGAGCGCCCAATTCTTTGGCAAATTCGGCCCGTTCATACATTTGTTCAGGGGTTGGAGCAGTGACATTCAGATAGTGCCCTTTACGTTCTCCAGTTTCCCGTTCGGCTTTGCGGGTAGCTTCTACCACAAATTCAAAGCGTTGACGCCAACGCATGAAAGGTTGGGAGTTGACATTTTCGTCGTCTTTGGTAAAGTCCAAACCACCGCGCAAGCATTCATAAACTGCCCGACCGTAGTTTTTAGCAGACAAGCCCAGTTTGGGTTTAATGGTGCAACCCAATAGACCACGACCGTACTTGTTCATTTTGTCGCGTTCCACTTGAATACCGTGAGGAGGACCACCACAGGTCATTACGTAGGCCAGTGGAAAATGCACGTCTTCTAAACGCAGTGCACGAATGGCTTTGAAGCCAAATACGTTACCTACTAAGGAAGTGAATACGTTAACTACAGAACCTTCCTCAAACAGATCAATAGGATAGGCTATATAGGCATAGAAGCAGGTGTCATCGCCAGGTACATCTTCGATGCGATAAGCACGTCCTTTATAGTAGTCCAAATTGGTGAGTAAGTCAGTCCATACAGTAGTCCAAGTGCCAGTGGAGGATTCAGCGGCCACGGCGGCAGCTGCTTCTTCTCGGGGCACTCCGGCTTGAGGAGTGATTTTAAAACATGCCAATATATCAGTGTTGCTTGGCGTATAATTGGGATTCCAATAAGTTTCACGGTACTCTTTCACACCGGCTTGATAAGTTTTGACTGCCACGTTACAATACCTCCTAAATGGATTTTAATGAGTATTATCTTATAGTTAGAATTCCTCATTGACACAAAATGCTGCGGCTACTCAACAACAACCGCAATGGAATGATACAATAGCTATCAAACGCCCGGTTATTCTAACCTGGTTACATCTGAAAATAAAAGTAAATTTTCTTATGTTAGTCATAAATTAGTTCTTAAACTTTCAGCAGGCGGATTATCTGGCATGTACATGACATTACGTCAATTAACTTTATTTAGAGCCGTGGCTCAACATTTGAGTTTTACGCGAGCAGCTGCCGAACTGTGCCTTACTCAACCTGCAGTATCTATCCAAATTAAACAATTGGAGGGACACATTGGCAGCCCCTTATTTGAACAAATTGGCAAACGCATTTTTCTGACCGAAGCCGGACAAGAACTCTACCGGGCTTGTCAAGATATTTTTGCCCGCATTGAAGTTTTAGAAACCTCATTGAATGAACTGCAAGGTAGTATTAAAGGGCAACTCAAACTGTCCGTAGTCACAACTGCTGCCTACTTTGTGCCCTACTTATTTAAAGCCTTTTCTCAACAATATCCCGAAGTCAATATTCGTCTCAACGTCACCAATCGCAATAATGTTTTGGAACGACTCAGCAACAATGAAGACGATCTCATTATCATGGGACAAATTCCTGAACAATTACAAGTGGAAGCCTACCAATTTCTAGAAAGCCCCTTAGTAGTCATAGCTCCCCCTGACCACCCCTTAGTTGGCCACACCAATCTCAGCCTGGCCCGCTTGGCTGAAGAAACCATTTTAATCAGAGAAGTGGGCTCTGGCACTCGTCTGGCCATAGAACGTTGCTTTGCTGCCCACGGTTTGGACCTTCCTATCAATCGAGAATTGGGCTGTAATGAAGCCATTAAACAAGGTGTTATCGCAGGCTTGGGAATTTCCGTACTCTCCAAACACACTATTGCCTTAGAATTGGCCATGGGCCGCCTTGCCCTGCTGGATGTCGAAGACTTTCCCCTCAGTCGACATTGGTATATTGCCCATCTCAAAGAAAAAAAACTCAATCTGGTTGCCAAAACTTTTTTGGAATTCCTCCTCACTCATGCCAACCAAGTTATGCAAACCGTCTCCAAACTCAGTGGAAAAACCTAATTGTTCTCAGCAGAATTCTTGTAAAAGCACAAGTAGTTTGGGCTGACGATGGGAAACCCACCCTACCTGTGCTGTCTCCTCCTTAACCCCCCCACCCCCCCCTTGGAAAAAAGGGGGGGAGCTGCTTACTTCCACTCTCCTTACAGCGGGGAATTACTTACTTCTTTCCTCCTTACAAAGGAGGGGCAGAGGGTAGTTTTAAACGCCTGATGGCCTTTCCCTTCCTGTTTTTCCCCTTGTTGTTCAAAGGAGAACAAGCAGTGATCAGCGCAGGGGCTTGAGATTCCATTGTTGAGTGGGACCTTGATGACAGTCCCAGAGGTAAAAAGCTTTGGGAATAACATCGATGGTTGGAGTGGATAGGCAGCGGTCTCCACTGCTGATAATTTGATCATTTTCCACTCGCCATTGTTGGTTAGTACCATAATAACAATGCCAAAGGTAAACAATGCCGCCGGTGGCTGCTGGATTGGGTGCGTCAAGACAGAGTCCACCTGTACTGACCAGAGCACCTTGTTGATGTTGCCACTGTTGGTTGGGACCGCCATAACAGTCCCAGAGGTAAACAATACTGCCGATAGAAAAAGGTTGGGGGGCGTCTAAACATTTGCCATCGTGACTTTGAATTAAGTAACGTTCCGTGGTCGGGGAAGGTTGGGTGTCAGAATAGCTCCACTGTTGGCTAAGTCGGCGTTCATCACAGCGCCAAGTATCTAAGTCACTGCCATTGGTGTAGGGATCGAGGGCTTCTAAACACCTTTCCCCTGCAGTAAGAAGTTGCCCATTGTGAAGTTGCCAATATTGGCGGTTATTGTCTGCACAGGTGGCCAGATAGATGAAGGCACCGTCCAGGTAAGGATCGGAAACTTCTAGACATTTTCCACCACTGCTGATCAGTTGTTGGCCCTGCCATTGCCATTGCTGTTGGGGACCACCATGACAGTCCCAAAGGTGAATGCGGCCTCCTTCATGATTGGGATCGGGAGCATCCAAGCATTTTCCAGCATTGGCTTGGTTGCCAAGCTCGGCTAGGGTGCGGTTTTGGGAATAGTAAAGTTGACCGAAGAAAGGGGGAGAAACCAACTGTGCTTTCTGGTCAGGAAAGAGAGAAGATTCCCAATCGAGGGGGGAAGAAGATTTTTGATTGAGAAGGGAAGAAGTGAGGGGCCACAGTTGTTTGTGGGGTTGAGGTATGCTGAGAACATCTCGTTGGGGAGGTTGGGCATAGGCAAGTAGGGAACAGGGGATAAGTAACTGAGGTAAAAAGATTTTGATGAAGATGTTCATGTTCAAACTTCCATGAATTCTCTCCTGACTTGAGGAGAGATTGAGGATAAAAAATGGTCGGTTGAGGGGGTTAAGGAGTTTTTAGGTAGCCCCAAGTTTTGAGACGTTGACGAGCATGGGTGGCTTGTTCCCCTTCTGGAACTTTATCAAGGTAACGGCTGTATTCTTGGGCAGCACCTTTCTTATCTTGCATATTTTCCAGAGAAATGGCTTTAAAAAATACAGTGTTAGGGTTGCCAGGAAGCCGTTGTTCATAAGTGTGAAAGGCCTCATAGGCTTTCTCAGGTTGTTCCCCTTCGAGTAAAGATAAACCTTCGATATGATAGGCTTGAGCTTCTTTGGGATAAATAGATTGTGCCTTTTTAGCATATTTATAGGCTTCGCGGGTTTTTTCCTGAGCCAACTGACATTTGGCCATCATCACCAGTCCCGCATAATCATTGGGGGTTTGGCGCAAGGCAGTTTTGAATTGGACTTCAGCTTCTGAGTAACGTTTTTGGTTGAAAAGCTCATCTCCGTTTTGCAGAGAATTGAGAGTACTTTTAATACGACGTAAATCCGCAATTTGATCTTGATAGCGTTCAGTCTGCAGATTTTGGGCAGTTGAGCTGCGATAGGCCGTCAATCTCTGTCGGGCATTTTGATAACGTTCCTGACTCATAGGGTGACTGGCAAACATGGTTTCAATGAAACCGGGTTGTTGTTTGGAAAAACTAATGAGCAGTTCCATGAGCCCAACCATGCCCGTGGGATTGTAACCTAAACGAGTCATGTATTCCATACCCAAAGCATCGGCTTCGCGTTCATTATCACGGCTATAGCGGGCAAGCAACAGGCTGGCGCCAACTTGGCCAGCAATGGCGGCGATGTCACTGTACTTTTGATATTTGTCACTGGTACTAATATAAGCCAAACCGACAGCCAGGCCAAGGCCGATAGCCAGATTTTTGCTCATTTGCTCTGCAGTATGGCGAGCGTTGACATGGGCAATTTCATGACTGAGTAAGGCCGCCAATTCAGCCTCATTGTTCAACGTAACCAAAATACCGCGTGTAACCCCTACACTGCCAGCAGGAAATGTATAGGCATTGGCGTAAGTAGCATTGACTGCTTGGAAGGAATAAGGCATTTGAGGACGATGAGAGCGGGCGGCAAGGCCTTGTCCAACTTGATTGATGTAGTTGTTGAGTGCGCTATTTTGTACAGTTCCGTAATCCGCAGAAAATTGGTGAGGAGCGTTTTCTTGATCAATGGCAACCTCTTGAGATTCTGAAACTAGCATGAGTTGACGTTGACCGGTTACTGGGTTAACTGCGCAATCAGTAGTCATTAAAGTCAGTGTAGTTAAAGAGGTTAGCCATAAAAAGTCGCGACGAGTCATGGCCCGTTGATAAATGCGTTCCTGAGGTAAATGAAACATCAAAATTTCCTAGAGTTATTGTCAGAAAATGAATTATACTTTTTTATTGAGACGCTTTGGATTAGAATGATGATGGTTTTAGCTATTTGAAGGAGTGTATCTATGGCTTTTTTTGAATGGGATGCTTCATTGGACGTTAACGTCAATGAAATGAATGAACAACATAAAACTTTGATCGGATTGATGCAAGTTTTATACGATAAAAGTGAAAGTGGGGTTTTTTCTAAGGATGAAGTGAATGCGTGTTTGGATGATTTGGTCAATTATGTGATTCAACACTTTGCGGATGAAGAGAAGTATATGGCTTCCATTCAATTCCCAGGATTGAGTGCGCATCAACAAATCCATGGTCACTTGTTGACTGATTTGGGCCGTTTAGTTACCAATTTCAAACAGGGAACTTCCGCAAAAATTAGTGCGGAATTTGTCATCTTTCTGAAATTTTGGTTGTCCACTCATATTCGGGGAATTGATACCAAATATGGGGAACATAATAAATGATCGGTTCCAGTTCCTGATAAAGAGGAGAGGAAAAGAGGAAACTTTCTTGCTAAGAAAACTGTAGTATTTGCTCAGCCTGACCCACCAGAGTTTATGTCAACTACCCCCTTCCCCAATTCTTGCTTAAAAGGAGGTATGGAGTCAGGTAGGGTGGGCAGAACATCTTTTTGTGTTGCCCACCCACAAAACATTTTTTTATCAATCCCCTTAATACGAAAAAATAAAAGGGAAATCCCCGTTGGAGTGGAGGCTTTAGCCGGTCAGCAGCGGTAGATCCTTGTTGGAGTGGAGGCTTTAGCCGGTCAGTGGTAGATCCTTGTTGGAGTGGAGGCTTTAGCCGGTCAACGGTAGATCCTTGTTGGAGTGGAGGCTTTAGCCGGTCAGCGGTAGATCCTTGTAATTTGTGTATGTGGAGCGATGCCTACGGCTGACCGGCTAAAGCCTCCACTCCAACGTATCCTAACTGAGGGGCAACTCTTATTCAAAATTTCAAGTCATTGCTAATGAACGTGTAACCGACTTGGCTTACAAAACTGACAAAGCCACTGTGTCTATTGTGCCCAAAATGGCAAAACAATGCTGGGAGCAAGACAAAAAATTATTAATACCCTATATGCTACTGGGAAGCGCATCAATCTCCCCTCCTTGGCAAGGAGGGGCAGGGGGTGGTTCACAGTTTGGCAATTAACTGCCCCTACCACCTCCTTAAAAAGGAGAGGAATAACCCTCCTATCGCACTGGTTTTTTAATTTATTGGCACCTTATTTGCTAGAACAAGTTTATATTTTAATCTTAACTTAACGAGGTCAAATCCCATGTCAACTTCTAAAATGAATTGTTTAATATACACCTTGCCCATTTGCTTAACCCTCTTAACCGTTCAAGTTTCAGCAATTCCCGTTGATTATAACCAAGTTGGAATAATGAATCCAGCAGTTTTGGAACATAGCCTTGACAATCAAGCCAGTGAACAGGGACAAAAGTCGGGGAAGGGGCAACATAAGGAGAATAAGCAGGAAAATGGGAATAATGGCAATGGACAGGGCAATGGACAGGGCAACGGAAATGGACAGGGAAAGGGCAAAGGTAAAGGCAATAAGGGTAAAAATAAAAATGCAGGTTGTCCGGGGAAGGGAAAAGGGAAAGGGAAAGGCAAAAAAGAGTGTGCGTCTGAGGAAAGTTCCTCTGAAGAGGGTTCCTCAGAGTCAAATCAGTAACTTATTTGTTCGATAAATTTCAGGTTTTTCTCATTCCCATGCTTTGCATGGGAACGGAAGTAAATGAAAAACAGCTCTCAATTTTAAAGAGAGGATGGATATATCCATCCTCTCTTTAAAATTTCAGCCTTTTCCTTCAATAACTTGATAATGAGTTGGTTTACAAAGAATCATCTTCAAAAGGAGGTGGAGGACCATGAGGTGGACCGTAAGGGGGAGGCGGCGGTCTATGCAAGGCTTGCAGCAATCGGCGTCTTTCTGCTCTTGACAGTTGAGCACTGATTTCGAGAACAGCCGCATGCATGGTTTCCTGCATGGTTTGAGTTTCTTTGCGCAAGACAGATAAACTTTCTGCAAGTAATTCAGTCTTAAAATCTTCCGCCTTCAACAGTTGATGGGACTGTTTACGGACTTTCTTTAAACGCTGGGCCTGCTTTTTCAACAGGTCCTGATGCTTTTTCAACAGGGGCAGCACCTTTTCCTGGGTTTTGGGTGGTAATTCTTCCAATACGTGCATCAATAGGGGAGTCAAGGGAAACTTGTGATCATGTAAAGAAGGGGGACCCATAGGTCCTCGAGCCAGGAGATGGCCCAGAAAAAGTCCCGCAAAAAACAGATTGCAGGCCAGGGAGCCAATCAACAACAGGGCAATAAAGCGCTGGTTAAACTTCATGGCAAAGATTCCAAGTTGATGATAAAGGCTAACAAAGTTACTTCATCTTGCACACTCAGGTCTGCCAATTCGTCTTGAATTTCCAAATTGTACTGGGAGTAACCGGCAACTGACAGTCCCAATACTATACCCAAGCATAATGGCACTAAAAATAGTGTAGCCATGCGCCAATTTGAAAATTGCCAATTCCCCAACCATTGAGCGATCCATTCTCCAGCTTCCAGTGTCGGGGGAACAGGTAAGCGAGCCAAGATACGGGCTCGTAATTCCAAGGCAGGTTTTGGCGCCGACACGGCGTCCAACAAACGATCTAATTTCAACGCTTGCTGCTGCTGATTTTGAAGTGGTGTCGATGTTTTCAACAATTGTTGGGCAGCTTTCCGCTCTTCCTTTGGCCATCGCTTAGGATTGGCGCCATAACTGGCTAACAATTGAATGAGTCGAGTGGGCTCTATAATCCTGCTTTCTCTTTTCATGAGACTTCTCCTAATAAATCAGCAAGTTGTAGTTTCTGTCTCAGAGTTTTCCTTCCTCTTGCCATCAAAGATTCCAGTGCCGAAACTGTGATTCCTAATACAGTGGCCGCTTCTTGATTACTCAAATCTTGATAATAACAAAGGACAAGTGCAGTTTTTTGACGAGTGGGTAAATCTTGTAGCGCTTTCTCTACTTCTCTTGAGACTTCAAGTTCTTGTAAACTGTCCATAATTTGGGTGGAGGCTGGTATTTGTTCCATTTCCTCTTCAGAAAGATAATCGATGGGATGGCGGCGCCGTAAGTAATCTATACACAAGTGATAAGCAATTTTATGCAACCAGGTTGATACCGTTGCATTTTCCCTAGATTTCCACTGTTGAGAATGATCCCAAACTCGTAAAAAGGTATCTTGTACAAGATCCTCTGAATCAGTTGGATGGTTAAGGATACGATATATGAAGTTATACAAGGGGGTTAAATGCCGATCCACTAAGGTTGCAAAAGCCTGCTCATCACCCTGTTGGATTTTATACATCAAAGTTTCATCAGTTGCAGCAAATTTATCCCCTAAAAACGGCACGTTACTTATCCTCTAAACGCGGCACAGCGCCCATATTCTCAAGGCCAGTTAAAGTGAGACATTTTACAAGTGTTCAATGCCCCACTTTCCATTCCAAATGAACTCAGCTGCTATTTCCTGAAATAGACCATTGCGAGAATAAACTATTCAAGGTTACTTGAATTCAAAATTTCATTGTTTATTTTTGCCAGAATGACAACCCCGTTGAGCCATTTCTTCCGTGCTGATAATTCCATCCTCATTGCTGTCCAACCGGTCAAACAAAGGTACATTCTCCACAAATTCGCTTTGGGAAATCATCCCATCACCATCACCATCTAAACGGGTAAGACGATCTTCAAAATCAGGACCTTGTGGACGTGGCAATGCCATAAATTCTGCCGAACTGATAGCCCCATTTCCATCAGTATCCATTTGGGTAAAATGCTGCTGTTTCCGGGTTTCATTACGTTGAGACGGAGTTGGAGCCCCTGCGATAAATTCTTCAAAACTCAAACCACCGCTGGCATCTGTATCCATTTCTGTAAAACGTTGCTGATGTTTCAACGCCCGGTAAGCTTCCAATTCTTCAGCCGTCCAATACCCATCGGCATTGATGTCCACTTCAGTAAAACGAGCCTGCCGTTGAGATTGCACTTCATCCAACGCAATCTGTCCATCTCCGTTGATATCTAATTCTTCCAACGAGAAGCGACCCATCTTGCCCTCCATCAACATGGGTTCTCCACCCATGCCCATTTCATGTCCATGCCGACCGGGACCTGCCAAACTGGCGTAACTGGTTAAAGTCATCGCGATCAATGTAGATACCGTGAGGAAAGTTTTCATAATTTAACTCCAATCATTAAGGGTTTGTCAAATTTAAATCACCACCGTCAAATTTCTGACAGTTCGTTTATCCTACAAGTCGTAAAATTTTATGGTTATCCATAGGATTTTACTCTAAATGGGAATCAGCAATCTCAGGAAGCAGTCCTTGTGATCACCTTCTTATCAACTTAAACGTGGCAGCAAGCCAGTTCCTGTCGCAAATTCAAAACAATTTTTTAACCTCGTTTTAAAGTACCCTTACTTTCATCCAAAACTTTCTGCGTATCTCCGCTGATCTCCCGATCCAATTCAATCATAGCTAACACACCATAAAAAGAGTCCATGTATACTGCGTAGGATGCGCTTCGCAAAAAATGCTCAGCACATCCTACACAGGATATGCGGTCTCCTTTTATAGTTTGTTAGCTATATCTACACTGCTTTACCCCTCGAACTCTGTTATAATAAGCACCAGCCTAACTTACACTGTTCCCAAATTAAAAATAATCCATTATGACTCCCAATGCCTATCATTACCTAGCTTGTCCCAATCCTCCCCACCGAATTGCCTATACTGAATGGGGAGATTCTGAAAATCCACAAGTTTTACTGTGCATTCCAGGCTTCACTCGCACGGCTCGAGACTTTGATCCCCTGGCAACTGCCCTATCTACAAATTGTAGGATCCTCTGCCTCGACTTACCTGGTCGCGGTCAAAGTGACTGGCTACCCGAGACTACTGATTATGACAATGCTCTCTACCTAACTGATATTCTTAACTTATTAAGACACTTGAAACTGGAAAAAATAGACTTGTTAGGCACTTCTTTGGGAGGCATTTTGGGACTGTTATTGGCCACCCTCAGCTGTTCCCCGATCAAACGCCTGATACTCAATGACATCGGCGCCAGCATTCCCCAATCCAGTTTAAGACGCATTGCCTACTACTTGACTCAATCCCCCCCTCAATTTGCCAATTTTGCCGAAGCCGAAGACTACTTTCGTACCGTTCATGCCAATTTTGGTCAACTCACAACCGCCCAGTGGCACCATTTAACTCGCTACAGCATTCGTCCCACCGCTTCTGGGAAATATGAATTGTGCTATGACCCTCGAATTGCCCTGCCCTTTCGACACAATATTCGACAAATTGACTTATGGCCATTCTGGTGTCAAATTACCTGTCCGGTCCTACTGTTACATGGTGAACATTCCGACGTTCTTACTCCCGAAATCATCAAAGAAATGCAACTCATTCATCCCCCAATGAAAGCAATTACCTTTTCCCAAGTTGGTCACGCTCCCGCGCTTATGGACCCTGCCCAAATAGCCCCCATTCAACGGTGGTTGAGCACAAATAACATAGACTGAACAACGGGAAACCCACCAACCTACAGTAATTACCCTACATCTACACTGGTATTGGAAAATAACGCGAATCATAGTCCTCCCATTGAACAGTCCATCCTACATACTGGTTATTTATAATTCATAAATTTACCATTAAATCAGCCATCAGTCATTGACCAATTAGACAAGCGCCTGAATACGCAGTATTTGGGCTTCCAACTCCTGCAAGGCAATTTCCATTTTACCCACTCGTTCCCGTTCTCTTTCAATGATTTCAGCCGGTGCTTTGTCGGTAAATTGGGGATTTTGTAATTTAGCCTGACCTTTTTCTAAATCTTTGCGCAATTTTTGGGTTTCTCGTTGCAAACGGTTTAATTCTACGGTTTTGTCAATCAGACCTGCCAAGGGAATTAAAATTCGCAATTCATCAACCAAGGCATAGGCAGATTCTGGAGTTGGGGCGGTGGCATCAAGCCAAGTAATACTTTCCAGACGAGCCAAGTTGATGAGTCGAGATTGATGGCTGGCAATGCGTTGGCGATCGGTCTCAGTCCCTTGTTGTAACAATATCGACAGAGGTTTGCCCGGCGCAATGTTCATTTCTGCCCGAATGCGCCTAATACCCAAAATCACCTGTTTTAGCCATTCAATTTCTTGAATCAAATTGAGATCAGGAAGTTCAGGACTGGGCTGTGGATAAGGTTGTTGTAGTAAAGTGGGACCGGTTTTGCCAGCCAAGGGGGCAATTTTTTGCCACAGCTCTTCGGTGATAAAAGGAATGATCGGGTGTAGCAGTCGCAACAGGGTCTCTAAGACTTGGATCAGGGTGTAACGAGTGGCTTGCTGTGCAGGGACTGAGTGGCTTTGTAAGGCAGATTTGGAGAATTCTAGATACCAGTCACAATACTCATTCCAGGTAAATTCGTAGAGGGTTTGGGCCATCAGGTCAAACCGGTAAGCGGACAGATGTTGGTGGACTTGGGCAATGGTTTGGTAAAGACGGGTGAGAATCCAACGCTCTGGGAGGGCAAGCGAGTCCCAGGGAACGGGGTCAGAGTTGGGAGGAGTGGAGTCGTTTTGGGCAGAAGTGTTCATGATGACATAACGACTGGCATTCCACAATTTGTTGCAGAAATTTCGGTAGCCTTCAATTCGTCCCAGTTCAAAGCGAATGTCGCGACCGGTGGAGGCGAGGGCCGCAAAAGTGAAGCGCAAGGCATCGGTGCCAAAGGCAGGGATGCCTTCTGGGAATTGTTGGCGAGTGATTTGTTCGATGCGAGGAGCCATGTCAGGTTGCATGAGACCGGTGGTGCGTTTGGCAATGAGACTGGTAAGATCAATACCGTCGATAAGGTCTAATGGATCGAGCACGTTGCCTTTGGATTTGGACATTTTTTGTCCCTCACTGTCTCGAATGAGACCGTGTATATAGACTTCTCGAAATGGCACTTGTCCTTGAAATTTGAGACCCATCATGATCATGCGGGCGACCCAGAAGAAGATGATGTCAAAGCCGGTGACCAGAACGCTGGTGGGATAGAAAGTGGCGAGTCGTTCGGTAGGTTCGGGCCAGCCCAGGGTGGAGAATGGCCAGAGGGCAGAGGAGAACCAGGTGTCGAGAACATCGGAGTCTTGAGTGAGGGGTAGAGAGTCGGGCAGTTGGTATTTTTGACGAGCAGCGGCTTCGTCTGAGGCTACATAGATTTGGCCTTGGGGATCATACCAGGCGGGAATGCGATGTCCCCACCAGATTTGGCGACTGATGCACCAGTCTTGTATGTTTTCCATCCAGTCGAAATAGGTTTTGGCCCAGTTTTCGGGAATGAAGCGAATGTGTCCAGCCTGGACTGCTTGAATGGCTGGGGCGGCAAGGGGAGCAACTTTGACATACCATTGGTCGGTGAGGAGGGGTTCAATGATGGCGTGGCTGCGGTCTCCTCTGGGAACCATGAGTGTGTGCGGGTGAATGGCAGCGAGTAATCCGGCGTGTTCGAGGTCGGCGACAATGCGTTTTCTGGCGACGAAACGATCAAGTCCCCGATAGGCTAAGGGGGCGTTGTCATTGAGTTTGGCGTCGGGGGTGAACAGGTTGAGCAGGGGGAGTTGGTGACGTTGGGCAATGGCATAGTCGTTGAAGTCGTGGGCGGGGGTGATTTTGACGCAACCGGTGCCAAAACTGGGGTCGATGTGGGTGTCGGCTATGATGGGAATGTGGCGATCGGTGAGGGGGAGGATGAGGTGTTGGCCGATGAGATGTTGGTAACGTTCGTCTTCTGGATGGACTGCGACGGCCATGTCGCCCAGCATAGTTTCGGGACGGGTGGTGGCGACTTCTACGTAGCCTGTGCCGTTTTGCAATGGGTAACGTAAGTGCCAGAGGGCGCCTTTTTCTTCTTGGGAGACGACTTCTAAATCGGAGACTGCAGTGTGTAAGACGGGGTCCCAGTTGACCAGGCGTTGGCCACGGTAGATGAGACCTTCTTCGTAGAGCTGGATGAAGACGGTTTGTACGGCTCGAGATAATCCTTCGTCTAGGGTAAATCGTTCGCTTGCCCAGTCTAAAGAGGCGCCCATGCGCCTTAATTGACGGGTGATGTGTCCTCCTGATAGGGCTTTCCATTCCCAAACTTTTTGAATGAAGGTGTCGCGACCCAATTGGTGACGAGTGAGTCCTTGGGCTAGGAGTTGTCGTTCAACGACCATTTGGGTGGCGATTCCAGCGTGATCGGTGCCGGCTTGCCAAAGTGTGTTGTGTCCGCTCATGCGATGATAACGGATGAGCAGGTCCATGAGGGTGTCTTGAAAGCTGTGGCCCATGTGCAGGGTGCCGGTGACATTGGGGGGGGGAATCATGATGCAATAAGGCTGTCCTTGCCCGGTGGGAGCGAAATAGTCTTGGTTTTCCCAAATAGGATACCAATAGTGTTCAATCGTTTGAGGATGATAGGTTTTGTCCATGCCAGCGCGTGTCGAGTAAGAGAGAGTTATGAAAGGTGGGAGGGGGGTTAGACTTTGGAGGCTCCCGGTTTTTTGCGGTTGTATTCTTCGTGAGAAAGTACCTCAAACGGTTTAAGTCCTTGTTCGGTTTCTTTGAATAGGACTCGGTAATCCGCATTGATAGGTACAGAAATGACTCGCCTATCATAGTTCATTTTTTTGCCCCCGAAGTTTTGATAAGGAGCGCCGGAAATCACTGATTGGATGATTTTGCGGGCTTTCAGGACCAGGTGTTTATTGGGAAGTTCCCTGAGATTGACTTCGTCACTGGAAAACAGATTGTTCCAATCTTCTTTTTCAGTTTTTTCGTCTTCGACTTGTTTGCATTTGTGACAGAATTTACCATAACCTGCGTGTCCACAAGGGAAAATCTTTTTTCTGCCGGCCATTGTAAAATACTCCTATTAGTTAGAAAATAGCCTTTGAGATTCAATCCCAAAGGCAAATGTGGGATGAGATAAACTGAGCTATTTGTATGGGGTGTGGAAAGTTATCCTTGAATTTCAGAGAGGTTGACAGTCAAGTTGGATCAGAAATCAAGGGGTCCCGGGCTTGTCTAGATAGTCGTCTAACGGACTGGTCTCTGCAAGGTTTTCCCATCCTCCATCATCATCCCCGCAAGCAGCAGTAACCACTGGTTCAGGTACATATTTTTCCTCATTGGGATCGTAGTACTTTTCCTCTTCGGATTTAGGCTGAGTACTGTCCTCATACACAACAATATCAGTGGCGATCTTTCGGCCCTTCTCTTTGTCCAGTAGGAAACTAATCTCTTGGTTAACTATTAACTCACACTTTTCGCCACTTTGGGCCAGGTAGGCACTGCGAAAATGCAGGAATAGGTCATATCCGTTTTCACAACGGACAGTACCACAATCCTTTGTCGTATTAATCGCTCGAATCCGCCCATAAGTGCGTTTCTTTTGAGGTATCATTGGTGCAAAATCCTTATATTAAGTTTATAATTTTAGGGTCAGAGGACGTGATAAGGTATTTCTTCTCTCATCAAGGCAGGATAAATGACGGTCAACTTCCTTCTGACCCTTCTCAAAAGTAGAAGAAAAGGAGTGTTTCTCTTCTTTAGTTAGAGAGTGGAGAGTTCAAATTGGGTTCTTGGTAATCAATCGGTTAAGAAATCTAACAGCTCAAGGCGTAAGGATAGCCTGTTTCAAGTGGCTGTCAGTGGAGATCAAGGGATTATTTTACCTTGCTAACTTGCCCATTTAAAGCGTGTATAAATTGTGGATTACGATTACAAGGTATAAAGTTGGCAAAAATTTTGGATATTGTCCGCGCAGATAACCCAATATTGAATAATAAGCAGCAACTTGAGGATTGAGATAACGATATGAAATATCAGCGAGGTTTTATTTTAGTCACCACGTTATGGTTGATGGCGGCGATGGGTATTGCCGTAGGATTTTTTGCTCTATGGAGTCAACGCACTTTGAGCATTGCTCAACAATTGCAAACTCAATTGCAGGGAGAAATTGACATGGTCAGTACTCGGAACAGTCTATTCTACCTACTCTCCACCCAACGTTTCACCATTGCAGGCCTCACCGTCCCTTTATCCGATCAAGCGGATATACTGACCCAACGCCTTTACAGCTATCAAGATGACCCGGCTCGCGGTACGGAACTCAAACTGGATGATCGACCTTATAAAGGAATGGGCTCAGCTTATTTTGCGCTACAAGACTTGGGAGGATTGATCAACTTGAACATTATGCCAGAGCCAATTTTAAAACGTTTTTTAGGCGTCTTGGGCATTTCCTCGCAATTGCAAGATGGCTTAGTGGCCAAGTTAAAAGATTACATTGATTTAGATGACTTACACCGTCTAAATGGAGCAGAAGCCTCCCACTACCAACAAGCCGGTTTGCTCCCGCCCACCAATCGCCACTTGACAAATCCTTTGGAAGCACAACGCGTTTTAGAATGGGCCGAACAGTTACCACTTTGGAAAGATTACGCTCTATCCCAGTTGACTGATACCAGTACCACGGTCTATCCTAACTTTAATACAGCACCACTTGAAGTATTACAAGCCACCTACAATTTTGACCTTGAAAGTAGCCGCTATCTGATAGAAGCCAGGGAACAAACCCCATTTTATCGCAGCACAGAAATCCATCAATTGATGGGCAGTTTAGGCGAAATGAATGAATTAGACACCAATTACTATGCTTCCGGATTTCTGAGAATGACTTTATGGATTGCCGAAGGACAACGCATGAAACAAATTCGCTTTGCAATCAAAGATAAAGGAGAAAAACCTTGGCTGATCAACTACCAAATGGAATTGCGACTTCTACCTGTTTACACTGAGAAAACTCCTCATCATGTTCAAATCGACTTCCTTAGCCAACCGCTACCTACAACAGCGCCATGAGCTGATCACCCCCACTCATCCCAAAAGAAATCAACCCGAATGGATCATTGCCCGCAGTCTCTGTCACTATCGACTGTTCAAACTAACTGACATTCCCCTCAATCGCCGGGACAGTGTGTTAAAACTTCAAATTCAACAATGGAGTCCCTTTGCCAACCCGGGCAGCTACCAAGTTTGGCAAGGGACTCAAGTGCAAGTTTGGATTTGGGACCAAGATCAACAATTCAACTTACAAAAAGAATTAGTACTTAAAAAGGTTAAAGTACTGCCAGAAACGATATTGCGTCCGCCATCCAGTCGCGACAATCTCTGTTTGGTATCCTGTTTGGAAGGAATTGAGGGACAAATTTGGAAAGACGGACAACTGATCGGCAGCCGTTGGTGGCTCCAACTGCCCTCTCAAACAGAATGGGACCGTTTTCAACGAGCCCATGGCCTGGCCGCTCAAATCGAACGCCCGGAACCCCTAGAAATTCCCCTGTCAAAACGACCTTGGGGGCGCCATAAAACCAGTCAAGCCCACTTGGCTTTGGGTCTGCGCTTAGCTGTATTAGGGATCAGTATCGCAATGACGGTATCATTGACTTGGTACACTGTGAGAATTTGGCAATGGCAAACTGCAATATCGCAGGTGGAACAACAAATTGAACAATTGGGGGAAAAAGTCGCTCCTTTATTAGCCAGTCGCAACCAAGCCTTGTTGGAACAACAACATATTCAAGAAATCAGTCAATTTGACACCTATCCCAGTCAACTGGAATTGCTCAGCTATGTTCTACAACATTTACCTTCTGGAGCTCTGATGGTCCATTGGCTATATCGAGCAGGTCGCCTGAGTTTTACCATTGAAATGGAACAACCCGATCCTATTTTCTTCGTGAAAACCTATGAAGAAAGTCCACTGTTTGAAGATGTTAAAACCGAAGTGGGCACTGGACAGTATGCAAAAAATCTCATCATCAGTTTGCGAGTATTGCCCAAGCCAATCTCATCCCTAAAAGAAGGGAAATAAACATGTCTTTTTCGGAATTATCTACCTTAGTCCGCGCAAAATGGATAACTGTGTCTTTTGCGTCGTCATCCAGTCAACTCTAAAAGGTGTATAACACTTCGCACTAAATAAGAGAATGCCAAGTAAATTGGGTTACACATATTTTTTGTGCCACAACCCAACTTAGGGCATGGGAACCTCTTGATAAAAATCATTCAGGCATAAAAAAATAGTCTTTGCCCCTGGACAGTCAATTTCCACAATGTTGTCATGTTCCAAACGAGTCCCAGACCAACTGCCATCCCCAGTTCGTTGATAATAATCTGCTTGCATCTGATGCGAGGCAATTAAAAAATAATATTGTAAACCGGGAATATCTTGGTAGGCGATCAATTTTTCACGCCGATCAATCACTTCAGTGGTTGTAGACAGCACCTCAGCAATGAGAAAAGGACGACTTTTGTACAAATTATGGTTATCCTCAGAGTCACAGCATACCATCAAGTCCGGGTAATAAAAGGTAGAGCGCTCATTGATCCGCAATTTCATGGTGCTCATGAACACCTTGCAACGACTGCCCCGAGTAGCGGTTCGCAAGTGATAATACAGATTGCCCACGATCAGGTTATGACGTTCATGGGGACTGGAGAGGGGGTAAACATGTCCATTTAGATACTCATTTTGACCCAAAGTCAATTCCTCAGCGTCCAAATAGTCTTCCATGCTAACTTGTTGTATTTCAATCATAATATTAAATTTCCTGCAAAAGTATGCGATCATGAAAAAGTGAAAATTGCCCATCAGTTAAGGTACGTTGGAGTGGAAACTTTAGAGTGGAAACTTTGGGGTGGAGACTTTGGGGTGGAGACTTTGGGGTGGAGACTTTGGAGTGGAGACTTTGGAGTGGAGACTTTGGAGTGGAGGCTTTGGAGTGGAAACTTTGGGGTGGAGACTTTGGAGTGGAAACTTTGGGGTGGAAACTTTGGAGTGGAGGCTTTAGCCGGCCAGCGGTAGGCCCTTGCAATTCGTGTATGCGGGGTGATGCCTACGGCTGACCGGCTAAAGCCTCCACTCCAAGGTATTTTCTAGAGCCTCTACTCCAGCTAAAGCCTCCACTCCAAGGTACTTTTTAGAACTCTACTCCGGTTAAAGCCTCCACTCCAAGGTACTTTCTAGAGCCCCACTCCGGCTAAAGCCTCCACTCCAAGGTATTTTCTAGAGCCTCTACTCCAGCTAAAGCCTCCACTCCAAGGGACTTTCTAGAGCTCTACTCCGGCTAAAGCCTTCACTCCAAGGTATTTTCTAGAGCCTCTACTCCGGCTAAAGCCTCCACTCCAAGGTACTTTCTAGAGCCTCTACTCCGGCTAAAGCCTCCACTTCAAGGTACTTTCTAGAGCCTCTACTCCGGCTAAAGCCTCCACTCCAACGGGGATTTCCCTTTTATTTTTTTTCGTATCTCATCATTTACTTTTGCAAAAGGTCTATTGAATCGTAATTAAGGTTGCAAAACCTAACCTGTTTTTAAAACCGGTCAGGTCTAATGAGACCGGTCCTTTTTTCCCTTAATTACGTACCTGTGGATTGACGTGAGAAATCACTTGAAAATCTGGTCCCGGTAACTTTGAAAGAATAAAAGGCTGTTTTTAACTGCTTTAACCACGGCTCTGGGCGTGATTGTTGCTCCGGTGAATTGATCAAATATTCCCCCATCTCGTTTGACCAGCCATTGATTTGACAAGGGATTTTGCAGGGAACGGTCCTTGAAATTTAAAATCCATTTCGATCGGCGCAATTCTATCCAATCGCCCAAACCGGGAGTTTCTTGATGCGATACTATTCTGACTCCCTCCAATTGTCCTTGATAATTGATTCCCACTAACAATCGAATTTCCCCATTATAGCCATCTGGAGCGCTGGGAGTAAGAATGGCTGCCACCGGGTGACCGGCTTTACGGGCGCGGTAGACAATCACCGGTTTTTCAGTGCCCAATAGAGTCTGATTTTGCACGTAACTTAGATCGGTAAACAGGTCATTATCATAACGTTCTGCGGGGAGAATTTCATTTAAACCGCGCAATAAGGCCGCTCGTTGATTGGCTTGAATTTGTTGATCGGTCACTTCAAAACTGAAGGCAACTAACCCCCCTCCCAATAAAGCAGATAAGGTCAACATGCCGGCTGAGTGTAACATTTTTTGAATTAACATGGGTTTAATATCCAAACACGCGGGGTTGAGTGTAATAGTCAATCAGGGGCGCGACCATATTCATTAATAACACAGCAAAGGCAATGGAGTCGGGATAACTGCCCCAAGTGCGAATAATATAGATAAGCAGACCAATGCCAATACCATAGATTAATCGACCTTGCAAAGAGGTGGCTGCGGTGACTGGATCGGTGGCAATGAAGAAGGCGCCGATGACAGCACCCCCAGTGAACATATGAAATAGGGGAGAGGGATAGATATCGGAATCAATCAGGTAAAATAAACCAGCACACATAAATAGGCCGCCCAGCACTGCCACTGGAATATGCCAGGTGATCACTTTGGTATAGATCAGCCATAGTCCGCCCAACAGAAAGATACCGGCGATGATTTCGTTACCGCGAGCGCCTAAATAGCCAAATAGTGGAGATTTCCAAATTTCTCCCAAGGTGTAAAATTGTTTAAGTTCAGTGCGAACTATATCTAAGGGAGTGGCGCTGCTGACGGCATCGACTGCCAAACCGCCCAAGGTGTGTCCAGTGAAGCTGAGGTTGAGACTGTCTATAAAACTGGGGTAAAATCCACCCAGGGAAGAGAGTCCCGGCCAGTGGCTCATTTCGGAAGGGAATGAGATCAAGAGGACGGCATAACCGGCCACTGCAGGATTGAACAGGTTGTTCCCCAATCCTCCATATAGGTGTTTGACAAAGATGATTGCGAAAGCGCTACCTATGACCACGACCCACCAGGGGACTAAGGGGGACAGGGCAGAAGCCAGCAGCCAGGCGGTGACCAAAGCACTGCCATCGGTTAGGAAGGGTCGTAAGGGATAGTGTCGTAATTTGAGTAGAAAAGCTTCACAAATCAAGGCCGTCAAGCTGGCTAGAATCAGGTTGATGACAATTCCCCAACCGAAAAACCATACGTAAGTTGCAATGCCGGGTATCAGAGCATACAAGACTCGGTGCATAAGAATGGCTACATTATGAGGGGAATCTTGAGAATCGCGATGAAAGTAGGGGGAAGAAGAAGTTTTAAATTGCATAATGGCTTAATGGTCCCAAATGATAGAAAAGGGTAAGTGAACTGGCCGGAAGCTTGATTTTAATTTTTTTTAAACTGGGGCCAGAACTTCCCCTCCTTAGGATAAAAAGGAGGGGGGGTGAGGGAAATAGTTTCCTTCCTTAGAGTAGGAGGAATCTGAAATGAGCAATTCAATTATCCTTTTAAGGGATGACACTTTTGTTTATTCCGTCGATTTTTATAGAAATTCAGCGGCTTAAGAGGATCTAATTGTAGAAATTGTTCGCAGTTTTGGCATCATTATGGGGTCAGTTTACCTAAAATCAGTCATTATAACAAGCGTAGTTCCCTCACTTGAATAAGTTATACTTAATTGACATAGTATCAGAGCCATGACAATCTTTTACCAAAATAGGCAGTCCCACTAAAGCTTGCCAGACTATGTAATAGCAGGTTGGGTTGTGACGCGTTTTTTGTATCACAATTCAGGATTATTTGTAGTTGAAACATCGGAGTATCAAGCCGTGATTAAGCGTTTGATTTTTAATTAGGACCGCCAGTCTTTAAAGGACTTGCAGTCCTGAGGTTGCTATTATTTGATGACACGCCTTAACCTTCCTTACTTAAATCAGACCCCAAAAAGGTTGTACGGTCACCCAATCATTGATTTGCACACGTCCTTGCTCTTGGGGCAGAATGATGAAACAATTGCCTTCACTCATAGATCGCAGCATTCCCGAACCTTGAGCACCGGTGCTACATACTGTCCATTCTCCATTCTCAGTTTGACTCAGCAGCCCACGTTGAAATTCTGTGCGGCCGGGTTTCTTTGCCAATTTGGAGGTACAACGCACTTTCCAAGTGGGGATGTTGATTTTAATTCCCATCATGGTTTGTAAGGCAGGTTGTACCAGTTGGTAAAAGGCCACCATGGCAGCCACTGGATTTCCTGGCAGTCCAAAAAATAAACTGTCTTGAATTTTACCAAAGGCCAAAGGCCGGCCGGGTTTGATCGCCAGCTTCCAAAAATGAATGTTCCCCAAATCTGACAGTGCTTGTTTGACAAAATCGGCTTCTCCCACTGACACTCCTCCAGAAGTGAGAATGACTTCTGCTTGACCACTGGCCATTCGTAAAGCGTGTTGCAAGGTTGACAGTTCGTCTGGAATAATTCCCATGTCCAGAGGCTCTACCCCCAATCGCTTCAACATGGCATATAATGTGGTGCGATTGCTGTCATAAATATGTCCCCTTTCCAATGCAGAAGTGGGAGCAGTCAATTCATCTCCTGTTGAGAAGAAAGCTATTCGCAAACGACGTTTTACTGTGATTTCTACAAAGCCCAGTGAGGCTAACAGTCCCAATTCTGCAGCCAATAACGGTTTCCCAGCCTGGAGCGCAACTTGACCTTGAGCCAGATCTTCTCCCTTGTAACGAACATGTTGTCGAGGGTGCTCATCAGTTCCCAGTTGTATTATTTCCTCCAGACAGGTTACATGCTCTTGCATTACCACTGTATCAGTCCCTTCTGGCAACACGGCACCGGTCATGATTCGCACACATTCTCCTTCCCGCACCGTTCCGAGAAAAGGTTTGCCTGCAAATGCACTGCCGATCACTCGATATTGTTGGGTCGTGGACAGTGTTTGACCTGCCAAAGCATAACCGTCCATCGCCGCACAATCATGAGGGGGAAGGTTGAGGGGAGAAAGAATAGAATGTGCCAAAATTCTGCCTAAACCATCTTGCAGTCCCACTTTTTCAATATCTGTAAAAGAGGGTAACTGAGTTTTAATGTACTGTAATGCCTCCTCTATGGACAATGTATTGGGTTCTCGTTCATCTTCACAACAGGAGGTATTCAAAGAAGTAGTCATAGCCATTTACCTTAAAGTAGAGACGCGATTAATCGTGTCTCTACCATTGTTAGACGCCATTAATTGCGTCACCATTGTTAGACGCGATTAATCGCGTCTCTACCATTGTTGGACCTACAGGAAGCCCATCGATCGCTTGCTAACCGAACTCAGGTACTTTGAATGCTTATTGGCAAAAATTGAATAACGGCTAAAGCCTCCACTCCGGCTAAAGCGCTATAGGGTGGGCACCAATAAAATGGAATGGAGGCTTTAGCCGGCCAGCGGTAGGCCCTTGCAATTTGAGTGTGTAGGATAATACCTACCACCGGCCGGCTAAAGCCTCCACTCCGGCTAAAGCGCTATAGGGTGGGCACCAATAAAATGGAATGGAGGCTTTAGCCGGCCAGCGGTAGGCCCTTGCAATTTGAGTGTGTAGGGTAATACCTACCACCGGCCGGCTAAAGCCTCCACAAAATCAATCCCTCTATTTAAGGTATTATCATAACCTCATCTTGGCAAAAATTGAATAACCCGTATGCCGTTTTTAATCTCCTACCCTCCTATTTTAGCGTTAAATAAAAAAGCTCCCCTGATATAAAACTATCCTACACGTCAAAGTTTGTAAGCTTAACTCCGTCGTTTAAAATACTCCTATCTTAAGGGAACTTAGGGGAAAACAACTTAATTTCAAAGTGTTACCTCTATGGTTTAATAAATCCTCCGATTTTGCACAATAGGGCTTAACGACAATAAAGCACTTGATCTTTACCCAAAAAAGTCTATATTTGAATTGGCACTCCTGATTGGACAGTGCCAAATAATTAAAACATTTTTAATGTGAAATAGGGGAGAGATCACATGTCAACTGCTTTAACCTTACGCTCAACTGGTCAAGTCACCGGTTTTGAACACGATTTGGAGACCTATACCCAATCCATTCGCACCATTCCAATCCTTACTGTCGAAGAGGAATTGCAACTGGCGGAACGCCTTTGCAAGGAAGGTGATTTGGAAGCGGCTCGGCAATTGGTAATGTCTCACCTGCGATTTGTGCTGTACATAGCCCAAAGTTATGTGGGTTATGGTCTACCATTGGCAGATTTAGTGCAAGAAGGCAATATCGGTTTGATGAAAGCAGTTAAACGGTTTGATCCCAGCATAGGAGTACGACTGGTTTCCTTTGCTGTCCACTGGATTCGAGCCGAAATTCATGAATATATTCTCCGTAATTGGCGAATTGTCAAAGTGGTCACCACCAAAGCCCAACGCAAACTATTCTTCAACCTGCGCAGCATGAAGAAACGTCTCGGTTGGTTGACTCAAGATGAAGTCAACAACATTGCTAAGGATTTGGGAGTCACCAGTAAGGACGTTTTGGAAATGGAAAAGCGCCTCAGTGCCCAAGACATTCCATTTGACGCTCCGGTCGATTGTGAAGATGAAGAAGAATCCTTTTCACCTTCTGCCTACTTGGAAGACAAACGTTATGATCCAGCCGTTCTCGTTGAGAAGGAAGATTGGGAAGCCCATGGCCAAGGACAATTACAGCAAGCCTTTGCCCAATTGGATGAGCGCAGTCGAGACATCTTACAAAGACGTTGGATGAATGAAGAAAAGGCCACTTTACAAGAATTGGCTGATCAATACCAAGTGTCGGCTGAGAGAATTCGGCAAATCGAGAATAACGCCATGAAAAAACTCAAGAAACAAATTAAACTGGTCGCTTAAAAAAAACAATGCTAAGGGGATGTTTTAGCCATGACCTCTACTCATTCAGCTTATATAAAACCCAAACCTCAACCCGCGCCTCGACTATTGGCTTATTCAAATGCCGTGCGAAAAATTCAACGAGTGGAAAGAGAGACTTTGCAAAAATACTTATTGAGACGGGCAGCTTAATTTACCCAAGGGAATTTCTGGAAATCCCTGCCTGCTCATAAAATAGCGATTGGGTGCCCATGCAGGCACTCAATCCAAAGTCCCTATCCCATCCCCAACTCGCCCTTCCTAACTTCCCGCGACTCCTCCTCTCCCCAATTCTCCCATGAATCTCTTCCTACAAAAACTGATCGATGACCTCAAACAATTCTCCACCGACCTCTTAGCTCCCGGCCTCCATTCCACCCAACAAATTCCCACCAGCATGGGCACTGTCGCCAGTACTACAGCCCTGCTAAAAGCGATTGATTTCCTCAGTGCACTGGTCCCCCAGCTGATCACCGAACTGCAAACTATTGATGTCACTCACAAATGGGTGGTCCACTACAGCAACACTCCCAAACAAGCCCTGTTTTCCCGCCGCGCCAGCGACTACCAACAAGACGCTAACAAACGAGTATTGCCTGCCCATTGGGTAACCATTTTACCCGTTAGCCAAATGGACACTCGTCCCCTCCGTTGGCTATTGTATCTCCTTGATTTACAAAAAAGTTCACTCTCCAAAGTTTACAATCGCACTACCAAGTATATTGAAGATTCCCTGCTGTCTCAACAAGGCAAATCCAGCTATGCCGAAAATGATCGAGCAACCCTACTAAGTATGCAGTCTCGCCTTGATGAAGCCGACGCTAAACTCAGTCATGCCCGATTGACCCTGTTAAAACTGGCCCAACAACGTTTGGTTCCTTCTCCCAACATACCCTATCCTTATCCACGAGCCGCTGGCTGGACTCGGCTCAGACGCTTTTCTCAACAGCTCATGCACCCGGATGACTACCTGCCCGGCTTTCTACAAACCTTACTCAATGGCACCGTTGAAATTGCCGATACCCCTTATCTTTATCAACGTTGGTGTGGCGTCAAACTGTTACAAACCTTTGAAACCTTGGGATGGATTCGGCATGTTGAAGCCACTGGCGCCCTATTTTTGGGCGGAGAAATTTGTCTTTATAAATCAGACGTGCAACTCAGTATTTGGATTGAACCACGATTCTCCAAACGCAAAACTCATCCCAGTGGTTTCTCATGTCAATCGGTATTAGAAAGTCATCCCGATTACCTCATCGTTACCCCTGGTCCCAATGGGGTCGATGCTTTTATTCTCGATCCCACCACCACAGCTGATGCAGACATTCGCAACAGTAAAGGTCGTTATTTAAGCATCATTGAAGCCCAAGGCATGGGCAACATTGCTGGAGTCCCGGTAGTTCGGCACCCCTTACGAGCCTGGTCTGCCGCCCCTTTACATTCCTCTCGCTGTGAACTTCAAGATTCCAATGGACAAACCGGCACCGTCCCCATGCATCCGTTAAATTGGAATTCCGAACCCCTTCGGGAATGGGTTCAAGATATTGATAATTATGCCATTGCTTGGGGAAGATTTGCCCGACTTGCCAATTACTCTTGAAAGGCTGTGGAACTTGACCTGGCATGACTTGCCATCCTCCACAGTTATCAAGGACTTTTTGATAACTGAATTCTCGTGCTAAAGTGCCATTAAAGTGGAGTGGAGGCTTTAGCCGGCCAGCGGTAGGTCTTTGTAATTTGAGTGTGTGGGGTAATACCTGCCACCGGCCGGCTAAAGCCTCCATTCCGGCTAATTTATTTTTTCGTATCTTATCTTTTCATCATCGCATACTTTTGCAAGAGATCTAATAAAAATACCATTTGTAAAATGTCCTTATCTTGACCACATATCCAGGAGCAAATGACGTGGCCAGTGTCCAAAAAAAAATCTGTATGATTGGCGACTTTTCAGTTGGAAAAACCAGTTTAGTAGCTAGATTCGTTCGCCAAGCCTTTTCTGACAAATATCTAACCACTGTGGGAGTTAAAATTGATACCAAAACCATCGATTTGCCCACTGGCCAACAGGTTAAACTCATCCTCTGGGACATTGCTGGCACCGATGCCCTTAACACCACCACCGCTTCTTATTTACGAGGCGCAGCGGGCTATCTATTGGTCATCGATGGCACTCGATTTCCCACGTGGCAAAGTGCCTTAAATCTACAAAAAGCCGTTACAGCCCAATTGGGGAATAAACCTTTTGTGGCTTTGTTGAACAAGGCAGATTTGGTTGAACAATGGGAAATTGATGAACAATTGGTGCAAGATCAGCAACAACAAGGCTGGTCTATCTTAAAAACCAGTGCAAAAACCGGCTTGGGGGTCGAGGAATCTTTCCTCTATCTGGCCAAAGCCACCCTAGAGACCCACTAGAAAGGAAGTCCCATGAGTGTGATACCTACTCATATTTCTCAACATATTTGCTCGATGTGGATGGCAGAGACCATCATGACTTATTTACGCATCGATGAGCACCATAATCTGATTGATTGGGGAGGACATCCTGTACATTATGGGCTGAGTGAATTAACCAGTGGGCAATCGGCTACTGATTCCCTGTATTTTTTGGAAGGCATGTTGACTGTTCCCCATACTCAAATACTCAAATTTGTGCGCATCGGCAACGATCGCAGTGCCCATATTCATATCATCCCATTTGAACGGGAAATATGGGTTATTCTCATTGATGCCACTGAAGAGCACGATCAAACCCAAGCCATGCAACAACAACTCAATGAATTGAGTATTTTGACCTATCGACAAACTCAATTGTTACAAGATTTGGAAATCACTCGCCAAACTCTACAGTCGGAAAAGCAACACCTCGAAAAAGCCAGTCAACTCAAAAGTCAATTCATTGCCACTCTGTCCCATGAATTACGGTCTCCTCTAACCTCAATTGTGGACTCTGCTGATCTGTTAAAAACCCTTCAACAAACCCAATTACAAGAAGAAAAGTATCTACAGTCCGTGCAGAAAAATGCGCAACATTTGTTGGGACTGATCGATAATCTGCTCAATCAGGCGCAATTGGAAATTGGGCAAACCGTATTGCAACCAGTAAATTATGAAATTGAATTGCTGGCTGATAATTTAAAAACCTTATTCTTGTCCACTGCCTTGAAAAAAGGTCTGCAATTTCAAGTCGAAGTGAATGTTGGGATGCCGCGTCGACTTACCTTAGATCCTCTGCGTTTTCAACAAATTCTCATCAATCTGATCAGCAATGCCCTCAAATTTACTCAACAAGGCTCAGTTCAAGTACAATTGTATTGGCAGGCGCCAGACCGATTGTATTTTAAAGTGACTGACACAGGACAAGGTATTTCTCAAGAAACTCAGCAAACTTTGTTTATGCCATTTCAACGGGGTGAAGATGCCAAAAATTTGTCCGGAACGGGTTTGGGTTTGGCTATCAGTCATCAACTGGTCAATTTGATGCAAGGCAATTTAACTGTGACTTCTACCTTGGGACAAGGCACGGTTTTTCAAGGATATATCCAAGTAGGTTTAGTTCATTCTCCTCTGGTTTCTAACATTCACACCAATCATTTGAAAGTCTTAGTTGTCGATGACAGTCCAGAATTTTGTGCCCTGATGGAAAATTATCTGCGAGAAGGTGGCTATGGCGTTCTCATTGCAGAAAATGGGGAAAAAGCCATTCAATTGGCGTTAGAGGAACAACCTTGTTTGGTGTTAATGGATGTCCATTTGCCCGGGATCAATGGATATGCTGCCAGTCAAGAATTGCGTAAACAACGTTTTAACCAACCGATCATCGCCATCTCTGCCTCGGCCTTGCCTCAAGATCGGAAATATGCTTTTGAAGTTGGATGTCAACAATATCTGATAAAACCCATTTCTTCCAACCATTTGTTGGAGGAAATCAAGCGGTTAATCATTTAACTGACTTAAGTTTCTCATTCACAATCACTGGGAACAATCACTGGGGAATGAATTATGCTTACCTTAAGTCAATTGAAAATTGCCATCATTGGGCTAGGCTATGTAGGATTGCCTTTGGCGGTAGAATTTGGCAAACACTATCCCACCTTGGGCTTTGATCTCAAACGCGCGAGAATTCGGGAATTAAAAGCAGGTTATGATCGCACTCGAGAAGTGAGTGCAGAGCAATTGCAACAGGCGATACAGTTGCGTTACACTGATGATCCCATTGAAATTGCTCCTTGTAATTTCTATGTGGTCAGTGTGCCCACCCCCATCAATATACACAAGGCCCCAGACCTGTCCTTGTTAAAAACAGCCAGTGTCATGGTGGGCCAGTGTTTATCTTCCGGGAATGTGGTGGTGTATGAATCTACAGTTTATCCTGGGGCTACAGAAGAGGTCTGTGTGCCCCTTTTAGAGATTCATTCTGGACTGCGCTACAATCGGGACTTTTTTGTAGGTTACAGTCCGGAACGCATTAATCCTGGAGATCAGGCACATCGTTTGACCACCGTGGTTAAAATCACTTCGGGATCCACGCCCGAGGCTGCAGAATTGGTTGATCAGGCTTATCACAGCATTATTCCTGCTGGCACTCATAAGACCAGTAGTCTCCGGGTTGCTGAGGCAGCCAAGGTGATTGAAAATACTCAACGAGACGTAAATATTGCCTTAATCAATGAGTTGGCGCTGATTTTCAATCGATTGGGCATTGACACTCAAGAAGTGTTGGCAGCGGCTGGGACCAAATGGAATTTTTTACCTTTTCGACCAGGATTGGTGGGCGGACATTGTATTGGGGTCGATCCCTATTATCTGACTCAAAAGGCTCAGGAAGTGGGTTATCATCCAGAAGTAATTTTGGCGGGTCGGCGCATCAATGACAGCATGGGCCATTATGTGGCCACTGAAGTTATTAAATACATGATTCAAAAGCGAATTCATGTCAACGGAGCTAAAATTTTGGTCTTGGGCTTGAGTTTTAAGGAAAATTGTCCCGATTTGCGCAACAGTCGAGTGATCGATATTATTCATACTTTACGCAATTATCAAGCCCTTGTTGAGGTCTATGATCCTCATGTTGATCCAGATGAGGCTGTGCAAGAATATGGTTTGGAAGTGTTGCCACAACTTGAATATCATCAACAGTATGATGCCTTGATCGTTGCGGTGGCTCATCAAATTTTTGTTGATCTGTCAGTGGCTAACTTTCGGACATTAGTGAAGAGCCCGGCAGTGATTTATGATGTGAAGGGCATTTTGCCAGATGGCTTAATTGATGCCCGTTTATAGGAATTGAGAATATGCAAATATTGATTACCGGAGTGGCTGGATTTATTGGTTTTCATTTGGCTAAACGCTTGTTGAATCAAGGTGAAACAGTGGTGGGACTGGACAATTTGAATGAGTATTACGATGTGCGCCTCAAATTGGCTCGTTTGGCCCAATTAAAAGCCCAAGCCCAATTTCAATTTGTGCAGATGGAGTTGGGAGATCGGTCGGGGATGACCGGGCTGTTTCAAACCCATCAGTTTGAGCGGGTAGTGAATCTGGCAGCCCAAGCGGGAGTGCGTTATTCCCTGCAACATCCTCACAGTTATATTGACAGCAACATTGTCGGCTTTCTCAATGTGTTGGAAGGTTGTCGACATCAGGCAGTGCCTCATTTGGTCTTTGCCTCTTCCAGCTCGGTGTATGGTCTCAACACTCAAATGCCATTTTCTGTGCATCAAACGGTTGATCATCCAATTTCCCTGTATGCGGCTACCAAAAAGGCCAATGAGTTGATGGCGCACAGTTACGCCTACCTTTATCAATTGCCGACCACTGGGCTGCGTTTTTTTACGGTCTACGGTCCTTGGGGCAGACCGGATATGGCTTTGTTTAAATTTACCGAAGCCATTTTACGAGATCAACCTATTGAAGTTTATAATCAGGGGCAAATGTATCGGGATTTTACCTATATTGATGATATTGTGGAAGGGATAATGAGGGTTTTAAATCACATTCCCCAACCCAATCCACATTGGTCTCAACAGACCCCCGATCCCGGCAGCAGTGTGGCGCCCTATCGTCTCTATAACATTGGTCATCAGCACCCAGTGGCTCTATTATCCTTTATTGAAGAACTTGAGCACTGTTTGGGAAAAACCGCTCATAAGTTATGGTTGCCCTTGCAAGCCGGAGATGTGCCAGCCACTTTTGCGGATGTCAGTGATTTGAAACAAGCCACGGGGTTTCAGTCAACCACTTCAGTGCAAGAAGGAATCCGCTATTTTGTAGAATGGTATAAGGATTATTATGGGATTTCTTCAGTTTGAATGAATTCAAAAAGGGGTTAAAAAATTTCCCCCGCCAGTGATACAAATCCGTTTCCTATTGTTGTCAATTTGGGTTATAATGTATAATTCACTCTGGCTTATTTACGATAAAGGAATGCAAAACATGGCGCTAATTGTGCAAAAATATGGTGGTACGTCTGTAGCCACGATAGAACGCATTAAAGCAGTGGCTGACCGGGTCATTGCGACTCGTGCACAAGGACATCAGGTGATTGTGGTGGTCTCTGCGATGAGTGGAGAAACCGATCGATTGTTGAAATTGGCTAAAGAAATTACTGACTTACCTGACCCCAGAGAATTGGATGTTATTTTAACCACTGGCGAACAAGTCACCATTGGTTTGCTCAGCATTGTCCTGCAAAATCGTCATTGTCCTGCCCGTTCCTATACGGGATTTCAGGTTAAAATTTTGACGGATGAGGCTTACAACAAAGCCCGTATATTGAGTATTGATGACCATCGGATTCGGGCGGACTTGTCCCAAGATCGAGTCGTCGTAGTAGCGGGTTTTCAAGGCGTTGATGCCGAAGGCAACATTACTACCCTCGGAAGAGGTGGATCGGATACCACCGCTGTGGCCTTAGCCGCTGCATTGAAGGCAGATGAATGTCAGATCTATACTGACGTTGATGGCGTCTATACCACTGACCCACGCATTGTCCCCGAAGCTCGACGTTTGGATCGAATCTGTTTTGAAGAAATGTTAGAAATGGCCAGTCTGGGCTCTAAAGTGTTACAAATCCGCTCAGTGGAGTTTGCCAGCAAATACAACGTACCCCTAAGAGTGCTGTCTTCCTTTACAGAAGGACAAGGCACGTTAATTGCCCCAGAGGATAATCGCATGGAACAAGCCCTAATCTCAGGTATTGCCTTTAACCGTGATGAAGCCAAACTCACCTTGTTAGGTGTGCCCGACAAACCTGGCCTTGCCTATCAAATTTTGGCCCTCATTGCCGATGCCAATATTGAGATTGACATGATCATCCAAAATGTAGGGGCAGACGGTCACACCGATTTCACTTTTACCGTACATCGCAATGAGTTCAAAAAAGCCTTGGGCATTTTACAACAACAAGCTCCTTCTTTGGGAGTACAAGAGGTGCGAGGGGATGACCGCATTGCCAAAATCTCAGTAGTTGGCGTAGGAATGCGTTCCCACGCGGGAATTGCCAGTACTTTGTTCAAGGCCTTGGCAGCCGAAGGCATTAACATCCAAATGATTTCAACTTCTGAAATTAAGATTTCGGTGGTTGTGGATGAAAAATACCTCGAATTGGGTGTAAGAACCCTGCATTCTGCCTTCCATTTGGAACAGGCAACAGCGTAACATTGGGTGTTGAGGCACAACCTGACACCAAGGAAGTTTGAAACTAGGAGGACAATCTATGTTGATTTTGACAAGGCGTGTTGGAGAATCATTGATGATAGGAGATGACATCACAGTAACGGTCTTAGGTGTCAAGGGTAACCAAGTGCGAATTGGAGTCAATGCCCCCAAAGAAATATCTGTGCATCGCGAAGAAATTTATCAGCGGATCCAACAAGAAAAGATCCAACCTAGTGAAGAAGGTGAGCAACCTTCACCTTAAACCGATTCCTTTTCTAGGAAAACTGGGCACCCCCCGGGTCCAAATTCCCATTTGGACCCCTCAGTTGATCGCCACACCCCCGGCGATTACTGTCCTCCCCCCTCACCCAACTACTATGCCAACTGCGGTTATTGCCTTCTTCCTCGGCATTCTCAGTTGTCAAACCTTAACTGACCTCCCCGATACTTCATATTTACTCCTTCTCTCTCCCTTCATTCTCATTCTCTTCAGACTGCCCAGACCCTTCCCACTGTTGGCCTGGTGGATTATCGGTCTATTCTATGCCAGCTGGCGGGCTGATCTGATCTTAAATCAACAATTGCTGTCCGATTTTGACGGTAAAAATCAAATCATTCAAGGTCTGATCATAGACATTCCCCAACTCAGAGACGCCGCACAAGACCATTGGAAATTCCATTTCATACCCACCAGTCCCGTATTTAAACAACAATCCACTGGATTCCCTCCCAAAATTGTACTCAATTGGCGAAATCCTCCCCGCACACTACAGCCCGGTCAACATTGGCAATTGACAGTTCGTCTCAAACCTCCCAAGTCCTCTCTGAATCCCGACATCTTTGACTGGTCGCAATGGCTGTTTCAAAATCGCATTCGAGCCACCGGCTATGTGCACAATGCAAGTAATTCTCAACTGTTGGCACCTCCTCCCTATTCCCTGTCCTATCTTTTCTCTCAAATCAATAATTTACGCTTTCACCTGGCGCATGATATTCTGCACACTTTGAAGAAAGATTCTCCCAATGCAGGTATACTCATTGGTCTCACCGTGGGCGAAAAACAATGGATAACCCCGGAACAATGGTCAATTCTAAAAAACACCGGCACCATTCACCTGCTCACCATCTCTGGACTTCACATTGCCTTCATTGCTGCCCTGGGTTTTATCCTAGCCCATAGATTATGGGGATTTTGGCGAGAAGCCCCCCTGTGGCTGCCAGCTCGTCATTTTGCCACTCTGATCAGTCTGCTCTGTGCCTTAAGCTATGCTGTGCTTGCGGGACTCACAGTGCCAACCCAACGTAGCCTGATCATGCTGTTGGCAGCCCTCTTTGCCTTCAGTTTCAATCGCCAACTGTTCTCCTTTCAGATCCTCCTGCTCAGCTTGCTGGGCGTACTGCTATTTGACCCTTTAGCAGTACTTGGGATCAGTTTTTGGCTGTCATTTGGGGCAGTGGCCATCATCGTTTATGCTGTCGCCACCTTCAGAAAACCCGGGGTAACGCAAAAATATCAAAAAAGCATCCTGCGTTACCCCCTGCTGGACCTCAAAACTCGCATAAAAGAAATCTATCACCTGTTCAGGGATCGAAAATTTTCCACTTTGCGCAGTTTAGTCAGTTACACTATTCAAATTGGAGTACTTAAAATCCGTGGCTTCCTTTACTTACAATGGGTCATCACCCTGCTTTTATCCCCCTTATTAGCGGTAATCTATGGCTACATCCCCCCATCCTCACTGCTGACCAATCTCATTGCAATTCCTTGGATCACCTTCTTAACTATTCCCTTTTTATTCATAGGCTTAGCTCTACTCAACATTAGCCTGCTCATCCACGCTTTCCAGATTCTCATGAGCCTAACACTGGTCATCAATTTGACCCTCTCCCTCTGGCTCTCCGATTGCCGCAAAAATTTACTCATCAACTCATTATACAGCAGCCTGGGACTCTTGTTGGCAAGCCAAGCCCTTCGTCCCTCTTTCATTGCCATTACCGAACAAACCGGCCGCAACTTACTGATCGATTTAGACTGGCTGCTGACAGGATTCTGGTATTTCTTACAATTATTTACCGAACACCCCAAGCCGTATTTCCCCCCCTTCCTTTCCCTTATCACGGCCACCTTTTTGATCCTGTCCATTCTCTTGCTACTCCTGCCCAAATTTCCAGGCAAATGGTTAGGTTTCACTGGATTCCTGCTTTTGGTACCATCGTCCTCCCCCCCATCGGGTACAGTTCAATTGACGCTATTGGACGTGGGACAAGGACTGTCGGCAGTGGTCAGGACCGCTCATTATACCTTGCTTTATGACACGGGACCTCAATTCACAGCCACCAGTGACGCTGGGAACACAATCATTCTGCCTTTTTTACAACGGCATGGGATCAGGCGCCTCGACAAACTGATCTTAAGCCACTTTGATGATGATCACGAAGGAGGGTTAAAGAGCCTGATCCAATCTCCTGGTTATGTACGAGAAATTATGGCGGCCCGTCCTTACCCATCTCTTACTATCAGTTCGTGCCGGGCAGGTCAATATTGGAATTGGGACGGAGTTCAATTTGAACTGCTGTACCCTCCAGAGCACTTTCCATACAGTCGTTACTCCCTCTATTCCCGTCCCAACAATTTAGCCTGCGTGCTCAAAGTCACCACTGGTCAACACAGCATCCTATTCCCCGGAGACATTGAAAAAATTGTGGAATACCGTCTGGTCAATAGCTTGGGCAAACAATTACAAAGCGACATTTTGATCGTTCCCCATCACGGCAGCAAACACTCCTCCACCTCAAAATTCCTCTCCCAAGTCAAACCCCGATTTGCACTATTTTCCGCCGGCTATCGCAATCGTTTCCGTCACCCTCATCCAGACACCGTAGCTCGTTATCAACAACATCAAGTTCGTACTTTTAACACCGCTGAAGTAGGTGCCATCACCTTTCGACTCACTCCCGACCGCCTAGAAGGTCCCTTATTTCCTCGGCGTTACTACTGGCACAAATAGGAAGTTACGAGGATACTTTAGAAGGTACATTGGAGTGGAAGCTTTAGAAGATATATTGGAGTGGAAGCTTTAGAAGATACATTGGAGTGGAGGCTTTAGCCGGCCGGCCCTTGCAATTTGTGTATGTGGGGTAATGCCTACGGCTGGCCGGCTAAAGCCTCCACTCCATATCGCAAGGGCCGGCCGGCTAAAGCCTCCACTCCAATGGGAATTTTCCTCTAAGGAGGGGCGTTATATGCTTAACGAAAGGAATTAAGAAGGGGGATAATTAAGTAAAGTGTTCTCAATCCATTCCTCTGCCAATAAATTGATTTCACGGGCATTTTTATCATGAGTTTCTATCAAAGGTCCAATACTTAACCGAATTCTCCCCGGATATTTGATCAACCGACCTGCCGGCCAAAATTTTCCTGCATTATGGCTTATTGGCAGCACTGGATGACCCGTATTGGCAGCCAACAAAGCCCCTCCAACATGATAGGTTTTTTTTTCTCCAAAAAATCCTCGAGTGCCTTCCGGAAAAATGATCACACTGATACCTTGAGTCAATCGAGAACGACCCTGTTGCAACAACTGCTGTAGAGATTGACGAACATTTTTGCGATTGATGGCAATGGGTTTTAAGGCAGCCAGTCCCCATCCAAAAACCGGTATCCACAGCAATTCCTGTTTCAACACCCAAGTTTGCCGGGGCAAAACCTGCTGCATAGCCAAAGTTTCCCAAGTAGACTGATGCTTACTCAAAATAACCATGGCAATTGGAGACTGTGGCAAATTTTGGTATCCCTCCACTTCATAACTGAGACGGCACGTGATATTTAACCACCCCAGAATGACAAGGGACCATTTGGTCAACACAAAATAGCGATAAGGATAGGGGAATAACAGAATAATGAGCACAATAGGAGCAAATAGAAAAGTTATTAACCAAAGTCCCATGTAGAAAAGCAGGGACCTGAAAATAAGCACCAAAATCAATGAATTGGAATGGGCATTGTTGGACATGAAAAGTATTTATCAAGTTATATTTAGAGAATGGTGAGGAGTTATCCTCGATTTTAACGATTAATTTCTTCCAACAACTGAGCAATTTCTGTGGAAGAGCTGGCTTTCAACACTTGCTCTGCCAGGCGAGACAGGTGTTGGATATGACTCCGATTAATAATTTGTTTCACCTCCAAAAAGGCCGCAGGATTGACACTGAAGGAACGCAGTCCCAGTCCCAATAATAATTTTATGTAACGACTGTCACTGGCCATTTCTCCACACATGCTGATGTGTTTATTGGCTCGAGTGGCGGCTTGAATACTGGTTTTAATAAGACGCAATACCGCCGGATGCAAAGGATCATAAAGGTAATTGACAGAATCATCCACCCGGTCCAAAGCCAAGGTATATTGGATTAAATCGTTGGTCCCAATCGAAAGAAAATCGATGTAGGGGGCAAAAAGATCCACACAAATCGCCATAGACGGCACTTCCACCATGGCGCCAAATGACAAATGAGGATCGAATTTTTGAGACTTTTGCCTCAGTTCCTCACTGACTTCGGCAACCAAATGTTGAGTTTGGATCAACTCAGTTAAACCAGAGACCATAGGAATCATCATGCGCACATTGCCCTCGGCTGAAGCTCGAAGAATGGCTCGCAGTTGGGGCTTAAACAATTTGGGATCTTTGAGACAAAGACGAATGGCCCTCAGTCCCAAAGCCGGATTGGTGGTCGCATTTTTTTCAAAACGTTTGCTATCTACCTGTTTATCCGCACCCAAATCAAGAGTCCGAATGGTGACAACCCCACCTCTTAAAGCCCTCACAACTTTGACATAAGCTTCAAAATGCTCCTCTTCATCCGGTGGAGAACTGCGATTCATGAATAAAAATTCGGTCCGAAATAACCCAATACCATCCCCTCCCACTCGTTTAACTGCTTCTACATCTTCTGGAAGTTCAATATTGATATGCAAGGTGATGGGAATGCCATCTTGAGTTGCTATTGGAGTAGTTTTAATTTTATTGAGAGAAGTGCGATGTCGCTTTTCCCGTTGTTGTTGTTGCTGATAATAACTAAGAGTGTTCTCATCGGGACTGATAAGGATAACTCCTTGTTCTCCTTCAACAATAACCGTGTCATCGTGTCGCACATAAGCTCGAACTTTATGTAAACCGACTATGGCCGGTATTCCTAGACTGCGGGCTAAAATAGCGGTATGGGAAGTGGTCCCCCCAAATTCTGTGGCAAAGGCTTGCACTCCATAATGTTGCATATGCAAAGTATCGGCAGGAGAAAGATCATCAGCCAACACGATGGCATTGATCAGAGCGTCTTCTGAGCCAGAGTTGATTTCAGTATATCCTCGCAAGATACGCAAAACTCGGTTAACCACTTGTTCTACATCATTTTTTCTAGACCTGAGATAGGGATCTTCCATTTCTGCGAAGATTCGCATGATATTCTCACATTGCAGTTTTAAAGCCCATTCTGCATTGCATTGATGAATTCGAATCAAATTGACTGTGTCTTTGGCAAGCAAACTGTCTTCTAACATCATCAGATGGGCTTCTACAAAAGCATCCAAATCGACAGCATTGTCCTTATCTTTGGGAATGTTGTCCCGAATCTCTTGCAATTGCCGACGAGCAACAGTAAGAGCTTCTTCAAAACGAATAATTTCTCCCTCAAGAGCCCTTTTGGATAAGGTACATTCATTGACTTCGATGGGTTGATGATTGAGAATGTAAACTTTTCCAATGGCAATTCCTTTGGAAACTCCGATACCATGTAAAGTTAAGGTCACTCGGCTTCTCCAAAACCACTTTGAATTAAATCAATCAGTTGTTCCATGGCGGTGGTTTCATCTGCTCCAGAGATTGTGAGATCGATTTCGGTCCCTTTACTGGCAGCTAGCATCATGACGCCCATGATACTTTTGCCGTTAACTTCACGTTGTTGGCGTTTTACTTGAACGTCACTTTCAAAGGAGGAAGCCAATTTGACCAATTTGGCGGCAGCTCGGGCGTGCAGTCCTAGCTTATTGACGATGGTGAGTGTTTTGGTGAGCATGACAGGTGATAAAAGTGTTGGATAAATTGGGGAATGGGTTGTTGTAAGTTATTATATTACACCGTTTATTGGAAATAACTACAGCAACCATGTTAATAAATCAGTGTAACATGTCAATTTACAAAGTGCAAGGAGAATTAACTGAAGAATTAAAATGATCGGTTTAAGTTTTTGGGATTAGCAAAAGCCGAATGTTAAAAAATATTTTATTTCAATAAGTTATCAAGTTTAGAATTTAAACCACTTTATTGCGCAGATAAACTGGCAATACTTGTTCTGCGGTGACCCAATGTTGGTTGGCAAATTGATCCAATGCCAGAGATAATAAGGCTGTGGAATCTGGATATTGTCCGAGTTGATGACCGTTTAAAAGTGGACCCAAGCGTTGAATTAATAAAGTGCCATATCGGTCCCAACCACTACCCACGCCATACCAATGACCGGTTGTCGGCAATGTTACCTGCTCTGGAGAACAAACTATTTCTACATCTTGTTTCTCCATGATATTACGGGAATTTAAATGGTAGCTACCCCAATAAACTTCTCCTATTCTGGCATCGATAGCCGATAATACTTGGGTAACTTGATGAATTTCATATGCTTTTTGAGCCAACATTGCCAAGGTGGAGACCATAGCCACTGGCAGATTGTTGGCCAATGCCAAACCTTGAGCAATTCCGCAGGCAATGCGCAATCCAGTGAAGCTGCCCGGTCCCTGACCCACTGCCAAGCCGTCTAATTGGGATAAATTCAGTTCAGCAGTGGCCAGCAATTCTTCCATCAGGCCGAGAATAAATTGGGTGTGGCGTTGGGGAGTTAATAGGGAACGATGGCTGATCTGCCCATCCAGGTAAAGGGCACAGGAACACAGTTCCGTTGATGTGTCAAAAGCAAGTAGTTTCATTTAAGCAAATTCGTTGGGAAAAGAGATAACTTGATGTATATGAGTGGCTTGGAGGAGCAGCATCAGCACTCGATCCAGTCCCATCGCCACTCCAGAGCATTCGGGTAATCCGGCTTCCAAGGCAGATAAAAATCGTTCGTCTAGGGGATAGGTGGGTAAATTCAGTTCGCGGCGCCGTTGTAAATCTTGGATAAAGCGTTGACGTTGTTCTTTTTCATCCGTCAATTCTCGAAAACCGTTGGCCAATTCTACGCCTTGGTAATACACCTCGAATCGTTGAGCCCAGTTGGGATCTTCTGGGCAGGGGCGAGCCAAGGCAGCTTGACTGAGGGGATAGTTGTAAATCACTTGAGGAGTATCCAGTCCCAATTGGGGTTGAATTTGATAACTGATGATCAGTTGTAAACAGTTGTCTCGATCCAGTTGTTCAAGTCCTTGAATTGAATGATTTTTAAGTTGGGATCGTAAGGCTGTAAGGGGAGCGTGCAAAGGGTGAAGACCGGTGTGTTGTAAAAAGAGATCGCAATAGGTAATGAGGCTGGGAGGAGGACAGTGCAATAGAGTTTGTAATAGTTCTCCTAGTTCTTGAATCAGGTTAAATTGGGTGAATCCGGGTCGATACCATTCTAATAGGGTGAATTCTGGATTATGCCATGGTCCCTGTTCTCCTTGGCGAAAAACTTTGGCAATTTGATAAATGGGACCGCTGCCGGCAGCCAACAGACGTTTCATCGCCAGTTCCGGGGAGGTGTGCAGAAATTGCGTTGACAAGGTGTCATTTCCCCCGCATTGAACAGGGTAGGGGGCAATTGTGGGTTCTGGTACTGCGGCATTAGAGAGGATTGGCGTTTCTACTTCCAATATTTGACGGTCAGCAAAAAAGTTGCGAAGGGTTTGGTACAACCGGGCTCGTTCTCGTATATTCTCTAAAGAAGCAGTCGGTTGCCAATGGTAAAGGGGATTTACTTTTGACCTCATAAACTGATATAGTGTATTTTTTTAAATTAGGGTGTTGACAGACAATGAGTGCTTACAGTTCAGTGACTTATCATTACGGAAATGCTATGAATACGGGGGTGCTGCTGGTCAATTTGGGCACACCTTCTGCGCCTACTCCAACTGCTTTAAGGAGATATTTGGGGGAATTCTTAGCTGATCCCCGAATCACCGAGAAACCGCGTTGGTTATGGTGGTTGATTTTGCATGGGATCATTTTGCGAGTTCGTCCCCGACGAGCTGCTAAAAAATATCAACAGATTTGGACCGAGCAAGGTTCTCCTCTGTTGGTCATCAGTCGGGCTCAGTTGCAATTGATACGACAAGGTTTGGAGCAAGCTGGACAGTCCAAGGTGGTGTCTTTGGGAATGCGTTACGGTTATCCTTCCATTGCCAATGCTTTGGAGGAATTACAACAGGCTCGAGTGGGACGGGTGTTGGTGTTACCTTTGTATCCCCAATATTCTGGTTCAACCACAGGTTCCACTTTTGATGAAGTGACCCGCATGTTACAAACTTGGCGTTGGGTACCTGAGTTACGTTTTATCAACAGTTATGCGGGACATCCCAGTTATATTCAGGCTCTAACTTCCAGTATTCAAGAACGTTGGCGAGAATTTGGGAAACCGAATAAGTTGTTATTTTCTTTTCATGGAATACCCAAGCGTTTTTCCGATGCCGGGGATCCTTATCGTTATGAGTGTGAAAAAACTGCAAAATTGGTGGCTGCTGAGTTGCAATTGTCTTCGGAACATTGGCAGGTGGTGTTTCAGTCTCGTTTTGGACCTGAGGAATGGTTGCAACCTTATACTGATAAGACTTTAATTGAGTTGGCCCAACAAGGGGTGAGTAAAATAGATATTATTGCCCCCGGGTTTGCTGCAGATTGTTTGGAAACTTTGGAAGAAATTGCTGTGGAAAATCAGCAGTTATTTTTGCAGTTTGGGGGTGAGCAGTTAAATTATATTCCGGCTTTAAATAACAGTCCCAAACATATTCAAGCTTTGTTGGCTTTGATTGCTGAGCATGATTGGAAAGAGTAAATTGTTTCTAAAAACAGGTGGGAACTAAACAATTGTCGTTTAAGGTAAAAAGGAAGCGGTTGTTTATCTTAACGAGAATCGCAACTGATGGGCTTTCCGTTGGTCAGCCCATCTTACATACGCTAATTACCGATCTATTCTCTTCTTGGTGAAAAGGAAACCAGAGGGAGGTCTTTCTTTGAAATTTGTTTCACTGTCCTTTTTAAAAAAAGGTGCGCACATCTACAAAGTGTCCTGCCACAGCCGCAGCCGCAGCCATCATGGGACTGACTAAATGAGTGCGTCCACCCAATCCTTGTCGCCCTTCAAAATTGCGGTTGGAGGTGGAGGCACAGCGTTGTTGAGGGGCTAATTGATCAGCATTCATTGCCAAACACATGGAGCAGCCTGGTTCTCGCCATTCAAAGCCGGCAGCTTGGAAGATTTTATCCAATCCTTCTTGCTCCGCTTGTTGTTTGATTGCTCCAGAGCCAGGCACTGCCAAGGCTTGTTGGATCTGGGGGGCTATGCGACGACCTTGGAGAATGTGGGCAGCGGCTCTTAAGTCTTCAATGCGGGAATTGGTGCAAGAGCCAATGAAAATAACGTCCACCTCTACAGTATTTATAGGCGTGCCTGCAGTCAGTCCCATATATTCTAAGGCTCGTCGAATGCTATTGGCTTTGGTCTCATCGGCAATTTGAGTTGGATCGGGAATGGTTTGGTCAATGCCAATTACCATTTCGGGAGAGGTGCCCCAGGTGACTTGGGGAATTAGACGATGAGCGTCCAAGGTAACCACGTGATCAAAATGAGCATCGCTGTCACTGGTCAGTTGTCGCCAGTGGTTAACTGCTTGTTCCCAGAGTTGACCTTTTGGAGAATAGGGACGGTCTTTGAGATAGCGAATGGTTTTCTCGTCCACAGCGATGAGACCGGCCCGGGCTCCAGCTTCGATGGCCATGTTGCATAAAGTCATGCGTCCTTCTATGGAGAGAGCTTGGATAACTGGTCCCGCAAATTCCAGCGCATACCCAGTGCCGCCAGCAGTACCCACTTTACCAATGATGGCTAAAATCAAGTCTTTGGCTGTAACTCCAGTGCTCAATTCCCCTTCCACTCGGATGAGCATGTTTTTGGATTTTTTCTGAATTAGACATTGGGTAGCCAGTACATGTTCTACTTCTGAGGTCCCAATTCCAAAGGCTAGGGCGCCAAAAGCCCCATGAGTGGAAGTATGTGAATCTCCGCAAACTAAGGTGGTGCCGGGTAAGGTAATACCCTGTTCTGGCCCAATCACGTGCACAATGCCTTGACGAGGATCGTTCATGGTAAATTCAGTGATACCATAGTGTTGACAGTTGCGATCCAAGGTTTCAACTTGCAAACGAGCAATCGGATCGGGAATGCTGGCCGTGCCGCCGGCTCTGGGAGTGGTGGGAACGTTGTGATCGGGGACTGCAAAGTTGGCTTCAGTTCGCCAAGGTTGGCGGTTTGCCAAACGCAATCCCTCAAAAGCTTGTGGAGAGGTCACTTCATGAATGAGTTGACGGTCGATGTAGAGCAGGGTGGAACCATCCTCATTCACGTGAACCACGTGATCATCCCAAATTTTGTCGTATAAAGTTTTGGCGGGCATGGCAGGTCCTTAAGACGGGGTAAAGTAGGATTGGGTTGGATGGGTATTGACAGGATCAATTCCCACAACCAGTATACTGTCATAGTACCATACCTTTTAAGAGAGGTCAAGCGGGATGATCGCCAGAGTCTTTGAATTCCATTGGTAAGGAGTGAGGTTTACGGTTCTGATTGGCTGTCAATCAGGTACGATATTCGGCATTGATGCGCACATAATCGTATGAAAAGTCACAGGTATATACACTGGCTTGGGCAGTTCCGCGATTTCCCAATTGCACTCGAATTAGTAATTCCTCTTGTTGCATTACGTGTTGTCCCTGTTCTTCAGTATAAGTACTTGCGACACCGCCTTGTTCAACAATGGTCACTTCTCCCAATTGGATACGGATCTTTTCAACTTCCAAATCAGTTACTCCAGCTCGCCCCACCGCAGCCAAGATGCGCCCCCAATTGGGATCACTGGCAAATAGTGCGGTTTTAACCAGTGGGGAATGGGCAATGGTATAAGCCACTTGCAAACATTCTGCTTCGCTGCGACCTTGCTCGACTTTGATTTCTACAAATTTGGTTGCTCCTTCCCCATCCCGCACAATGGTTTGAGCCAAATGCAAACAGGCCTGCGTGAGCAGTTGAGAAAATGAGTGAAAAGTGGGATCGTTGGCAGTCGTAACGATTCCTTGCCCCTGTCCGGTGGCGATTAGGATAATAGAATCATTGGTTGAAGTGTCTCCATCAACAGTGATGCGATTAAAACTTTTGGCAACTGCTTCGGATAAAGCCTGTTGCAACAAGGGTTGGGGAATGTTTGCATCAGTGGCCAGAAAAACCAATAGGGTGGCCATGTCCGGGCGAATCATACCAGCTCCCTTGGCAATTCCGGTAATGTTAATTACTTGATTTTCCAAGTGAATTTGCAGAGAAATTCCCTTGGCAACTGTATCGGTGGTCATAATTGCCTGTGCTGCGGCCAACCAACCTTCATCGGTTAAACGACTGAGGGCCAGTGGCAAGGCTTGCTGTATTTTATCTACAGGCAAAGGTGCGCCAATCACACCGGTGGAGAATGGCAACACTTCAGAGATTTGACACTGCCCCTGTTCCGCCACAGTCTGACAACAAGCCAATGCCGCCTGTATACCGGTTTGACCTGTGCCAGCATTGGCATTCCCAGAATTGACCAGTAGATAACGAGGCGCTTTTTGCTGCCAATGTTGACGAGCCACTACGACTGGCGCGGCACAAAACAGGTTGCGCGTGAATAAGGCGGCACAGGTACTTTCAGGAGCTAAGGCAAACAGGGTTAAATCGTCCCGTTGGGCACTGGGCTTAATACCCGCCAGAGCAGTACCAATTTGAATACCGGCAATAGATTGTAAGTGAGAAGGAGGAGCAAGATTAACGGGCATTGATGATTCCTTTTAAAAAAGTCTATTTTGAATAACAAAATCAACCTATTGGATCTTAAATTAAGTAACTCGATAAATTCTCTGAAATTCTGGTTCGGATCGCCTCCTTCGCGCCTGTCCCCATGTGCTACTGGGCCAAATACGCGGATATTAGAAGCATAATATTTTTGACGTAAAGCGAGAATTTCGGTTTTATGTTGTTGGAGATTAATCAACCTTAAATGTATCATTACGGTTGATCTCTTACGTATAAAGGAAAATTTGAATCCAAATTTCCGGAATTATAGAATGAACAGAATAAAATTCCACCCTATTCTGAAAATTCTAAAATTCTGCAAATTCTGATTCAAATATTAAGTAATGTTGCGACGGAATCTTACTAAGTGACTGACGCGATTGATCGGCTTCCTATCGTCAGCCCACTCTATATTTACCTTTAGGCGGATATACTTCCCTACTTCTTTCTTAAAAATGAAACATTAGAAACTTTGCACATGGAGCAGTTTTGGTATATTCTATAAGTATTGTCACTAACCCAAGACGTGATTTTATGAGGCACAATAGCGTTGGCGTATTGCGCCGCATAAAAATACCGACATTAATTCGTGGACCAGGCAACCTCCCTACCCATTGATTTTGTTGTGAGTGCACCACATTAAGAGAGTAACCCTAAATTTGGGGTAAACATGCGGCGCAATACGCTAGCGATATTGCGTCCTATAAGTAATTCGTACGCTAATTGGGGCATAAATAGTGACAACAGATAGAAATAAACCTATGATTTCAGAAAAAGAGGTTGTCCAATTTTTCATCATGAAGGGATTAGACGATGAAGAACCAATTACAAATTTAAAATTGCAAAAACTGCTTTATTACGCAAAAGGATTTCATCAGGCAATTTTCGATAACCCCTTATTTCAAGAAAAACTACAGGCATGGACACATGGCCCTGTCGTTCCCAGTGTGTACCACGAATACAAACATTATGGCACTGCTCCAATTACAGAGCTGGAATATAATCCGTCTGAAAAATTTGACGGTGAGCAGCTAGAGCTACTGAATGAAGTGTGGTCAGTTTTTGGGCAGTTTAGCGCATGGAAACTAAGAGATATGTCTCATAATGAAAAACTTTGGTTAGACCATGAGAAAGATGCATCTGTCATGGAGGATGAAGAATTGGGGAGTTATTTCAAGACAAGGCTAAAGTGATGGGAAAAAATAAAGGGAAACTTAAAGCAGATACAAATCAAAGTGATCGTCTTATTGTCGAAGCACCAGAAGATTACAACAAAATGGTTCCACTTTTCTCTTTAGAACGGCTACAAACCGGGGACTACTGTCTGTCGGAGTTGGAAAAGGATGACAAAGCAGCGTTTGCTGATTCAATTTTTAAGAGAAAAAATGTTACATGGAACCAAATACAACAAATAGACCGACATGGGCTAGGATATGAGAAAATAAAAGTGGCCGCCATCAAAGTCACTATACCAAAGTTTATCACAGAAGACGAACACAATTTATTAGCCTTTCGTTTTTCAGGTATAAAGCCAATGGTTGGCTATAGAGTTAAGAATATATTCTATGTTTTGTGGTTCGATCATAACTTCACACTTCATGATCATGGCAATTAGTAATATGTAAGACGAACTGACGACAGAAAACTCATCAATCACATTGTTCAATGAAATTTCATCGCCTTAAACATTTCTTCAACTCCACTAAACAAAGTATAACCCTAGACAAGGGCTTTTCCTCACCCTTACTTTCCCTTAACCCATACAAAAATACTACCTGATTGACTGAATCTAGTGGTATTTACAATTTTTACCCATACCCATTTATCAACTATTTCTTAAGGGGCTAATTATGACTGTAGCCAATCAAATCCAAACCATGACCGGAGCCGACATCATCATCAATTCTTTACTCAAAGAAGGTGTTGAATACGTGTTTGGCTATCCCGGCGGCTCTGTGTTGCACATTTACGACGCCATGTTCAAACAAAACCAATTAAAACATATTTTGGTTCGTCATGAACAAGCCGCTGTTCACGCTGCAGATGGATATGCTCGTTCCACTGGCAGACCTGGAGTCGTTTTGGTCACCTCCGGTCCCGGAGCCACCAATGCTATTACCGGCATTGCCACCGCCTACATGGACTCCATTCCCTTGGTCGTGCTCAGTGGCCAAGTGCCCACCCACCTGATTGGGAATGATGCCTTCCAAGAAGTTGACTCCGTGGGCATTTCACGTCCCTGCGTCAAACACAACTTCTTGGTCAAAGACGTCAACAAATTAGCCCTGACCATCAAAAAAGCCTTCTACATGGCCACCACCGGTCGGCCAGGTCCTGTGCTCATTGACATTCCCAAAGACATTACTGCTAATTTGGCAGTATTTGACTATCCTGACACCTTAGAAATGCGCTCCTATCAACCCCAAGTTGAGACCCATTTCGGTCAATTACAACGTGTGGTAGACCTGATTCTTCAAGCCAAACGACCGGTTATTTACACCGGCGGCGGAGTCATTCTCGGCAATGCCTCCCATAAACTCGTGGAATTCACCAAACTGCTGGGATTCCCCATCACCCAAACCCTTATGGGACTCGGCTCCTATCCAGCCACAGACCCCCAATTCATTGGCATGTTGGGCATGCATGGCACCTATGAAGCCAACATGGCCATGCACGAGTGTGACCTTTTAATTGCCATTGGCGCCCGTTTTGACGACCGAGTGACCGGTGACGTTAAAAAATTCTGCCCCTATGCCAAAATCATTCACATCGACATCGACCCCTCATCAATCTCTAAAAATGTCCGGGTCGATATCCCTATCGTTGGCGATGTGGCCCCCGTTTTACAAGAATTAATTCAACTGCTCAACAACACCGGACAACGACCCGACACCAATGCCCTGGCCACTTGGTGGGAACAAGTCAAAGCCTGGCAAGCCACCCATTGCTTACGTTATGATCGCAAGAGCGCCCTGATCAAACCCCAATTTGTCATCGAAAAACTCTATGAAATCACCAATGGGAACGCCTACGTGACCTCAGATGTCGGTCAACACCAAATGTTCGTTGCCCAATTCTACAAATTCACCCAACCTCGGCGCTGGATCAACTCCGGAGGACTTGGCACCATGGGCTTTGGCATGCCCGCTGCCATGGGTGTTAAATTAGCATTCCCCAATGAAACCGTGGTTTGTGTCACTGGAGAAGCCAGTATTCAAATGTGCATTCAGGAACTGTCAACCTGCAAACAATTCGACCTGCCCTTGAAAATCATCAACCTCAACAATCGTTACATGGGAATGGTTCGCCAATGGCAAGAAATGTTTTATGACAAACGCTATTCCCATACCTACATGGAAGCCTTACCCGACTTCGTCAAACTCGCGGAAAGCTACGGCCACATTGGCATGCGCATTGACCAACCCAAAGATGTGGAAGGTGCCTTACGAGAAGCCTTAGCCATTCAAGATCGACTGGTCTTTATGGACTTTATGATCGATCAAGGAGAAAATGTGTATCCCATGGTGGCGGCTGGAAAAGGGCAACATGAGATGATGCTAACCCCAGAAAGAGAGATTGTTTAAATTATGCGTCACACTATTGCGATTTTATTGGAAAATGAAGCCGGTGCCCTGTCCAGAGTGGCGGGACTATTCTCAGCCCGAGGCTATAATATCGAGTCTCTAACCGTAGCCCCCACTCAAGATCCTTCCATGTCCCGAATGACCTTAGTCACCCGTGGCTCTGACGAAGTGATTGAACAAATTACCAAACAACTCAATAAGTTAGGTGATGTGATCAAACTGGTTGACCTGACCGAAGGTGCCCATATTGAACGGGAACTGCTGCTGCTCAAAGTCAAAGTATTAGACACCCATGAGCGAGAAGAAATAAAACGTCTGTCCGATATTTTTCGAGCCCGCATCATCGATGTGGCAGAAAGCACCTACACCATCGAAATGACCGGCAGTGGTGATAAAATCGATGCCTTTCTCAAAGCCGTTGAACCTCGACTCATCATGGAAGTGGTCAGATCTGGCACCTCAGGCATTGTGCGTGGCAGCCAAAGTTTACAAAGTTAACGGTCCCTGGTCCCTAACTGCCTCCAATTCCTCCCGATGCCGGGAATTATTCCCCCTCCTTTCTACAGAAAGCCGATCTATTTTTCCCCTTTCTGTATAAGGAGGAATAGTAATGAATCTGATACCACTGCTGTTCCCTACTTATATATTCACGTAACACGTTCACAATCCAATAAAAATCTCAGGAACATTCATGAAAATCTACTATGACAAAGACGCCGATTTATCTCTGATCAAAAGTAAAAAAGTGACCATTGTGGGATATGGTTCTCAAGGCCATGCTCATGCCAATAATTTGAAGGACTCCGGAGTTCAAGTCACGGTGGGCTTGCGCAAGGATTCTCCTTCTGTTGCCAAAGTTACTCAAGCCGGTCTCTCAACTAAGCCAGTGGATGAAGCCGTGGCTTGGGCAGATTTAGTGATGCTGCTTGCTCCAGACGAACATCAAGCCCAAATTTATCGGGACAACATTGCTCCGCATCTTAAGCCAGGTGCTGCCTTGGCATTTGCTCATGGTTTCAATATCCATTTTGAACAAATTGAGCCTAAGACAGAATGGGATGTGATCATGATTGCACCCAAGGGACCGGGTCATTTGGTACGTTCCACTTATACCCAAGGAGGAGGTGTTCCCTGTTTAGTTGCCGTGGCTCAAAATGCCACCGGTCAAGCCTTTAACCTGGCCCTATCCTATGCTGTTGCCAATGGAGGCGGTCGAGCCGGTATTATTGAGACCACCTTCCGGGAAGAAACCGAAACTGATCTATTTGGAGAACAAGTGGTACTCTGTGGTGGACTGACCGCTTTGGCTTCTGCCGGATTTGAGACCTTGGTAGAAGCCGGTTATGCTCCCGAAATGGCTTATTTTGAATGTCTGCATGAACTGAAATTGATTGTGGATCTGATGTATGAAGGCGGCATTGCGAATATGCGCTATTCCATTTCCAACACTGCAGAATATGGCGATATTACCCGAGGCCCCCGCATTATCACTGATGAGACCCGTCAGGAAATGCGCAAAATTCTCAAAGAAATTCAAACTGGAGAATTTGCTCGAGAATTTATCATGGAAAATCAAACCGGGCGGGCCACATTCAAGGCTAAAAGACGTATTGCTCGCGAACATTTGATTGAAACTGTGGGCGAAAAATTGCGCGATATGATGCCTTGGATTAAAGCCAATAAGTTGGTGGATAAGAGCAAAAATTAACTTTATCCTAATGGGACTATTGATTTACATCAAAATCCCTAATATCTGAAATTTTGAAATGGGAGCATGGAGGGACCAATGAAGATTGGCCATCCCAACTCCCATTTTTAATAGCAAAAGATTGCTTGATTATTCTCATATAGGAAAATTAGTATAAAATGGTTAAAATAAAACCAAGGTATTTCTGATTGAAAAAGAAATAGCATCCCTTAGAATCTTAAGTTTTATACTGATTTTACTATACCATAATACAAGGGGGTATCTTATGGTCCACGAAACAAATGAGCCTAAAAAATCAATAGGACGGCGGGGTATCTATCTATTGCCCAATTTATTCACCACCGCCGCCTTATTCTCAGGATTTTATGCCATTGTAGCAGCCATCAATGATCGTTTTGAAGCCGCGGCAGTGGCGATTTTCATTGCCATGATCTTAGACAGTTTAGATGGACGCGTGGCACGTTTAACTCACACCCAAAGCGATTTTGGGGCAGAATATGACAGCCTGTCCGATCTGGTCTCTTTTGGGTTGGCACCTGCCTTAGTCATGTATGAATGGTCACTGTCAGGTTTGGGCAAAGCCGGTTGGTTAGCTGCCTTTTTCTACACTGCAGCCACAGCCTTACGCTTGGCTCGTTTTAACACTCAAGTGGGAAAAATGGACAAAGCCTATTTTCAAGGTCTGCCCAGTCCAGCTGCTGCGGCAGTTATGAGTGGCTTTGTGTGGATAGGGACCGATTATCAAATTGCAGGTCCCTCAATCGATTTGGCTGCGTGGTTTATCACCATAACCACGGGTTTTCTGATGGTTAGTCGATTGCGTTATAACAGTTTTAAAGACTTGGATCTAAAAGGACGAGTACCATTTGTTAAAGTCCTGATTGTCCTGGTAATTTTTGTACTCATCTCCATTGATCCCCCTCGCATCTTATTTTTGGGATTCTTATTATACGCTGCTTCTGGCCCCATTCTTACTTTGGCTCAAAAACGTAAAAGACGGGCTTATAAAACTACAGATGAGGGTATTTCTCGACGATTAGATAAAGTTCTTAATTCATCGGATGAATCCAAAGATGAATCCAATTCTCAGTGAATTTGAAATATTGGGGGAAAAGTTTAAAGGTAAAGAGAAAAAATGAGCAATCCAATCCATCAGATAATTGGAATAATTTGGCATGAAAACCGATAAATTATTTTATCGAATATTTTTGTCTCAGCCAGATTTGATCAAGGAATTGTTGCCAGAGATTCCTGCCAATTGTGAATTTAGCTACAGTGCGCCTGTGATTAAAGAGCAAGGATTCGCGTTGGATGGGTTATTGACCCCAATTGGAAATGACTTAAACTTACCACTGGTGATTTTAGAAGCTCAGATGCAGCAAGATCAACAGTTTTATGGACGATATTTTGCGGAAATATTTTTGTATCTATACCAGTATCGTATCAAAAGACCTTGGTATGGACTGTTGATTTTACCAAACCGTAAACAGGATTTGGGGTCTCGAGTGCCTTATGAACCTTACTTGGGTGAGCAAGTGAAGGAATTCTACTTAGAAGATTTGCAGTTCCTGGAAAAGAAACAATTGACTCCAAATTTGGGTTTACTAAAACTGCTGACAGTGAAAAAATCAGAGGCATTCCAATTGGCAAAATGGATTCTGGACAGTGTGGAGAATGAAACAAAATTGCGACAACGGTTAAATCTGGTAGAGATCATACTGACTAATAAGTTCCCACAGTTGACTACAGAGGAGATTTTAAAGATGCTAGACTTAAAAACAGCAGACATCACTCAAACTCGCTTTTATCAGGAAATTTGGCAAGAGGCTCAAGAAAAGGGACTTCAAGCAGGACTTGAGCAAGGAATGAGGAAAGGTCTTCAAGAAGGTCTTAAGGAAGGTCTTAAGGAAGGCCATAAAGATTTGGTTATGCGATTGATTCGAAAACGGCAGGGTAGTTTGTCAGTTGCTCAAGAGATGCGCATACAACAACTGACAGTTTCACAGCTAGAAGCCTTGGCTGAAGCGGTGTTGGATTTTAGCAGTGAGACTGATTTGGAACAATGGTTAACTCGTTGTGATTCCAAGTAATTTTTAGTTCCCAAGTTCAACTTGGGAACTCATTTTGACTGTGTCGAGGCCAGTCATTTATCAATCCACTCGCCGGTGATGCTTCTGCGCCAACATGTTGGGGAAAAATTTAGAGGTCAAGAGAAAAAAATGAGCAACCCAACCAAATACGGTAAACTGAGTGCGTCACTGCATAAACTGTAAAGACTCCTTTCATAGTGCGTTAGATATATCTCAAATTGACATGGAAAATCATATTTACTATGGTGACAATCTAACCATTTTGAGACAGTGGGTTAAAGAAGAAACGGTAGATTTGTGTTACATCGATCCCCCTTTTAATTCCGAACGCAATTATCATCACAATTACCCTGTTGGAACTGAAAAAGATAAAATTCAAGTTCAAGTTTTTAAAGATCGATGGCAATGGGATCAGCGTGCAGATGAAGAGTTTTCTGAAATTATCGACAATCATTCCAGAATATTAACTGCTCAAACCATTGATTTGATTGCTGGATTGGCCAAGGTGTTGAAGAAAAGCAGTTTGTTAGCCTATTTGGTCAGCATGACTTTACGAATTGCAGAAATTCATCGGGTGCTAAAATCCAGCGGCAGTTTTTATTTACATTGTGATCCTGCTGCAAGTCATTATTTAAAGTTGATTTTGGATACAATTTTTTGTGCCCAAGGAGGGGAATTTAGAAATGAAATTATTTGGTGTTACAGTGGAGGGGGTCGGCCTCGCACCGATTTTGCTCGCAAACACGATTGTATTTTTCGATATACCAAAAGTAAGCAGGCTACTTTCAATGCTGATGAGATTCGGGTGAATTATGCTTTGGATCCGAGCAAATACACTTCACCCAAAAGTTGGGGAAGTCATGGCAGTTGTGAAAAAAGTTATTCTCCTCACCCACTTGGCAAAGTACCAGAAGATTGGTGGATATTGTCAGCACTCAATTCCCAATCTAAGGAGCGCTTGGGTTATCCAACTCAAAAACCGGAGGCGTTATTGGAGCGAATCATCAAAGCCAGTAGTAATGAGGGGGATACGGTGTTGGATGCTTACTGTGGTTGTGGGACCACGGTGGCAGTGGCTGAGCGTTTGGGACGAAATTGGATCGGAATTGATATTACCTATCAAAGTATCGTATTGATTCTCAAGCGATTAGAAAAACTGGGAATTAGGGTATTGGATAAGGTGATGATCAAGGGAGTGCCGAGGGATTTTGACAGTGCGGTGGCTTTGGCGAATCAACGGGATGATCGAGTGGGTCGAGAATTTGAGAAGTGGATGGTATTGACCTATTCAAAAAATCAGGCGGTGATCAGTGAGAGGGGAAAGGGGAACATTGATGGTATTGCTTATCTTCCTGATCACAAAGCTAAAAATGGTATTGAGCATAAGAAAGTATTGTTCAGTGTCAAATCCAATAACCAGTCCAGTCCCAAAATTATTTATGACCTTAATAGAAGTATTGACCAGGAGCAAGCACTTTGTGGTATTTTATTGACTTTGTATCGCATGCCCGATTTGGTTGAAGAAAGTAGACAGTATGGGGTGTATCATGATGAATTGACTGGAAATAATTATCCAAGAATACAGGTGGTTTCTGTTGAGGAGATGTTGGGCGGCCAGTTGATGAAGTTGCCGGGTATGATACAGGATTAAAAGGGAATTGAGGAGTATAAAGCCCCAGAATGTTGGACTTCGCTTACGCTCAGTCCAACCTATGGTTACTTAACTTACTTCCGCAAATCCGCCGCCACTTTCTCGGCAATGGCCGCTATCCCTGCTTGCAAGCCTTACAAATTTATGTATAATGGTGACCGTAGAGCGTGAGAACCAACAGAAATTATTACCGTGTAATGACAGGAGAAAAAATACTATCACGACAAATATCCAAAATAATAATGTTTAATTTGCGGTTGGCGGATTGCATGTTTTCAACCACATATGCCACCGACACTAAAACTAAAGAATAATATGGTAAGCCTTCAATATCGAAGTCAACAGGAACAAGATAGTCTTCTCCATTAATCTGTTTACCATCTCCAGAAAAATAAAAAAATCCAACTCCATTTTCAATGGAGAGACGTTTTCCGAACTCTTGAATAGCGGCATTCATTTTCGGTAAATCAAGGTCAGTTTTAAGGATAACTTCAAAACCTTTTTCATCAAGAACTTTAGCGACAGATTCTGCATCACGGATTGCAGATTCTAATCTTCGATAGTAGTAGTTGTTGTTACCGATTACCAGGGCCAGTTGTTTAACAGAATTGAATGAAGTTTTTGAACACCCCCCCAGACAAAAACTTCCGCTACTCAAGGAAGAGTTATACCAGGGTACTTGTTGCTTGGGAAAACTTTTGGAATATTCTGTTACCGCCCTAGATACTTTCCTAAAAACCTCTTCTATCTGTTGAGGTTTCTGCATTTCTTGCAACAGAAACTTGGTGTAAAGCCCATGTTCTTTAAGTTCCATTGCTACTCCATTTGGTGATGTTGCAAACGCAATAATTGCTCCTTCTGGCAACTTCTCCTCCAATTTGGCAATTGGTTCCACAAAATAAAAATCACCATCGATTGACGACGCATACCACGGTCTTTGCCCTTCCTGTGTCTCTCGCTTTACACCTTTCCCCACTTCCTTCAGCATCAACTCAATAGGCAAATTGGGCTTTTGCATCCATTGGAGGAATTGTTTGGTATAGGGACTATTGCGTCCACTTCCATCTTTGGCCGTTTCTCCAGGAGCGGTGGCATAGGCAATCACTGAACCATTGGCTTTGGGCATTTCCGCCAAACCACCACGAGGGCTATTGACTACTCTTTTGGAGAACTTACTTTTAAAAGGATTATCCCGACAAGCATCTAAAATGATGATATTCAAACCGTTACCGGCACTTTCCATCACTTCCAAAACATAAGTGGCATTGACCGCTTTATACTTCAACTGTTCTGGAGAATCCATCAAACCCTTCATAGCACCAACAGGGATGAGATAGTTTTCTCCTCCATATTGCACGGCATGACCGGCGTAATAAAACAACCCAACCGCGCCCTTGTGGAGGCGTTCACCAAATGCCGCAATGGCACTGTCCATCGTTGCCTGGTCGGCATTAATCTCTACAATGGGGGCTTGAAAACCTACTTGACGAAGCATTTTGGCTACATCCTCTGCATCGTGGGGTGGATTGTCCAACGGTTTGATTTCGTAGTCCCCATTGCCAATCACCAACGCAATACGTTCAGTGGCTTGGAGAGGGGAAACTAATCCTAAACATACGAAGCTCACACTGATAATAAACCAGTGATAAATACGCATCATCATAATCATATTTTCCTTTATTCAGTGATCACTTCCACTCGCCGATTCATAGCATCAATCTCGGTGCTGGTGTAGTTTTCAGGATTATCCAGCGGCAAAGGTTCTCGCTTACCACGACCTTCAGTGGCAATTACTGCCATTACGCCAACCGTCTGCAAAAACTTCCTTAACCTTTCTGCGTGTTGCAAAGACAAGCGGTCATTCAACTCGTCACTGCCCTTGGAATCCGTATGACCTACCAACTTGATTTGCGACGCCGTGGTTTGCTGTTTTAGACAATCGGCCAACTGCTGAGCGGTGTCTTGCCCCTTCTTGGTAAAGGTAGTTTTACCAAAATCAAATTGCACTGGAATTAAGTGCTGGGTAATTTGAATACCGCGCACTTGAGAACGCATCATGGTGGCACAATCAGTTTGAACCCCACGAGTGCTGGTGCTAAATTCATTGGCTAAAATTTGCGCTTGGTCACGACGCTTTAGCACCCGGTTGACTTCATCAGCCGTTGGGGCTTGCGGAGTCATTTGTGGGTCGTCCATCAACTCTAAAGCTTGGTCATAAAATCGCAATGCCCGTTCCCACTGTTTCTGTTGACTGGCGTTATCACCATTTTTCATGGCAGTGACCCATTTAGGTGAAACCCCTTCCGCATTCACCGGCGTTAGTTGAATGGGAAGACTGAGACTCGCCAACAGGATGGGGAGATAAAACTTTTTAAAGAGAGTCATGTGGTAAGTACCTCCTATTAAGTTAGTTAAAGTAGGGTAAGGACTGCCAGTCCTATGGTTGGTAAAGAAACTTAAGTTTCTTGAGATTGATATTGTAGGGGCAAACCCTTGTGGTTGCCCAATTTTTGGGAAGGCAACCACAAGGGTTTGCCCCTACGACCGAAACCAAATAAGTCACTTCACTTCATATTCCACCGTCGCCATCGTCCACCGATTCGTCCCCAGCCGTTGCGTTAATAACTCACGTAGTTGCGATTCGGTCATTGAGGTCTGGTTTTTGGGTAATTGCGCGGTTTGGCCATCTACTACTACAGCTATAAATAAATTCCTACCTGGTATATTTCCGGCCATCAATTGGAAACCGGCATAAACATTTTCAGGAATCGTTACCGTTTGACCGGACTTAATCATACGTGTTTCCCCAGCCTGCGGGATAATCTGAGTTAACTGGCCAATGTGGTCAAGTTCCCAAACCACTAATTGTCCCGCCTGGTCACTTTGCACTTGCACTCGTAACACTTCACCACTTTTCACTTCATTCCCTGGCAACACCGTTAATCGTAAAGATGGGTTAGACAACTGAGAAGTTGAAGGTGGAAGTGGAGAGGAGGCGCCTACCGGTTTAATATCGAAGATAACTTGCGGCGTTTGTACTTTGCCTTCCCCGATAGCGATTTGACCGGTTGACCGCTTAATAATTCTTTCCCAAGTCGTTTCGCTATTTAAACTGGCTAACCAAGCGTTAGTAAATAATCCTCCTTCTAGGGTGCCAGCGGATTTTTGGCCAGGTTTGGAACTGGCAAAAATCAGATGACCTTGGTAATTCAAAAACAGTTCACGATATTCCCCTACCTTTGGCACACCGTGGTCTTTCGGTGGCGGCACCACATTGTTACACGCATCGGCAATGGCTAACAATAAGCGGGGGCCTTGTTGTTGGAGATGTTCGATGATGTTATCAAAATCGAACAGTTGACCCGCTTTGGCACCACTTTTATTGAGTGCCAAAGAGGGCCATCGAGTCGTTTTGTCTAATGCCCGTTCCCCATGTCCAGAATAGTAAAAAATCACTACATCTTCCTTAGCCACCCTCAAGTTATTCAGGGCTGATTCCACTCGTTCTTGAGAAAATTGTTCCCCTTCCAGCGAGACACTTTGTAAAGTTAATCCCGTTTGTTGAGAAATCAGTTTGACCAGATTCTCTAGATTGTGTAAATCTTGCTTAGTGCTATCACCAATTGAGTAGTCGTTGGTATCGGCGACGATAATGGCGTGTAAGGTAGCGGCTGGCAATGTTTGGGGAAATAACCCGTATAGAAGCAACCCACACCACGCTAGTGATTTGGGAATGATCATATTTTTTCTTCTCCGTTTTGGTCAGGCTATGACCAGGAGTACAAAGCGGAGCTTTGTACTCCTGGAGTTCCAAATAATTTAGGAGTTACACAGTTGTAATTCGTCAAATACCAGGTCTAAATCCAATAATCGGTCGATACTGGTGGAAACACCTTCAACTCCCAAAGATGGCCATTTAGTCTGTTTGGTTGACATTCTGCCACCATGACCAGAGTACAAAAAAATCACCAGATCCTGTCCAGCAGCTATCGTTAGATTTTGCAACTTTTGGAGGACCGTATCACGTCCCTTACCTCGCCCTAATTCGCTACCCGTCACCGTAATTTTTTGCATGGTCAACTCTGTATTTTCTTCAATGGACCGCAACAGTTTGTTGAAATTCGCCAAATCAGTCTCGACGCTACGACCAATGCTCTGGTCATTGGTATCTCCGACTAGAATCGCATGAAGAGTGGCAGTTAGCCCACTGGAGGGAAACCATACCCACAGGGTGATTAATCCAATTGTCAAATGTCGGTTGCTCATCATAATCAAATTACCTCTTAGGGTTTGGGTGAAAATAACGATTGACGAAAGTCGAGTAATTCGGTTTTGACCGGGTCGAAATCCTCGGTTTTAGTGTCTCCTTGAATGCTAAATTGCCACAAATCGCAGGAATAGGACAAGAGAATCTCAACCGTTTTCTGACCCTGGGTAAATCGCAGTCCCGTATCGGGGCGGAAGAGACAACGTTTCTCCACCTCAAACAAATAACTACGGTCTGATAACACCAAAGTTTGAAACATTTTTATTTGGTCATTGGTCAGTGTCGGTCCGACTTTTTCAATCGGAAACCCCGCCAATTGTTTATTTTCCGGCACCTCTTTACTGGCCGGCTCTGGAAACATTCGAAAACTTTCCACCCGCTCCGGGGAAGAAAGGATTTGATAGACTTCGGCACCAAAAAAGCCCTGCACCGTCATCTTAAGAACCTCGGGTTTTTCGGACTCTTTGGACTTTTCGGCTTCTTTGGGCAGAATTGGGGGTTGCCAAGCCTCTTTTTGGGGGACAATGCTTTGATCTTTGGGCTGCTCTGGTTCTTTAGACGGAATTTGAAGGTGCCAGTCCTTTTTATCCGCCGTAGAATCGATTTTAGTTGATGATGACACTTCAGACGATTCTATTGTCAAGGGTGGTGAATTGGTGGTAGAATCTTTCGTTGATGCCGTTTCTGCTGCTTGACAGATAGGTACCAGTAGCAGCGACAAACTGATTAGCCTTACTAAAGTGTTTTGCATGGCCTTCTCCTAAATTAAATAACAAGTAAATATGGGTTAACAATAATTTCAGTTGTATAATCACCATCTAATGTTACACAGCGTAAGGGTAATTATTACATAAGTAACTAATTTTATGCAATAATTTCCATCCTATACTTTTTGGTCAAGTAACATTTTTGTACTTCCTACTAATTGCGGTAATGTTTCTAAAAATTAGGTGTTTTCCGAAATTGAAGCTCATCACGCCTCACCATTACCAACACTGTAAACTTTTCACCTGCAGCGATTGGCAACTCTGACAGCAAAATGCTGTGTGAGTCGTCCATAACCAGTTCTTTTACTCGTCCATAACCAGTTCTTTTACTAAGACAATTTGCTTCATTTGTTTTCTCCACACATTATAGCTGACGCACCATAAAAGGAGTTCTGGTAGACCATGTAGGATGTGCTGAGCGTTTTTTGCGAAACGCATTAACCAAGGAAGGCAATATTCTAGTCTCTATTATTCGGCAAATTAGGGACATGAAGGTCAGTTGTCTGAATCAGAATTTGCAGAATTATAGAATTTTCAGAATAAATAAGACGGATGCGCCTCGCGAAAAACACTCGCAGATCCTACATGGGATATAAAGTCTCCTTTTATAGTTCGTTGACCATAATGTTATCTGCGTCGGGATTTTTTCCGTTGAGAACCTTGTATCGGAAGAGCATTTAAGGTCTGCAATTCCAGATCGATTTTTCGTTCTTCCGGGTTAACGCGCATTACTTTAACTTGAACGAGATCAGAGAGTTGGTAAAGTATGCCTGTGTTTTCTCCTTGCAACTGTTGCCCAATGGGGTCAAAGTGATAATAGTCATTGTGCAATGAGGTGACATGAACCAGTCCTTCTATAAACACGTCTTCCAGTTCAACAAATAGTCCAAATGAAGTTACGCCGACAATAACCCCCTTAAAGGTTTGACCAATTTTGTTTTGCATGTATTCGCATTTCAGCCAACTGAGTACGTCTCGGGTGGCTTCATCGGCTCGTCTCTCGGTCATAGAGCAATGTTCTCCCAATTTTTCCATGTCGTGTTGGGTGTAAAAGAATTGTTCAACAGGTTGATTTTGTAGACAATGGTAGATTGCGCGATGAACCAGCAGGTCTGGATAGCGTCGAATGGGGGAGGTGAAATGGGTGTAGGTGGGGTAGGCGAGACCGAAGTGACCTTTTTGGGCGTCGGGTTGGTAGGTGGCCAGTTGGAGACTGCGCAGCAGTCGGGTTTGGATCATGCGCACATCAGGACGGGTTTGGATTTTTTCTGAGAGTTTGGCATAGTGTAAGGGTTGAGGTTGGTCTTTGCCGCCCAATTTGAGTCCCAGTCGATTGAGAAATTGTTGGAGTTCGGAGAGTTTTTCTGATTTGGGACCTTGATGGGTGCGATATAGGGTGGGAATGCTATGGGCGTTTAGCCATTCGGCAGTGGCCACGTTGGCAGCCAGCATCATTTCTTCAATCAGGCGGTGGGCATCGTTGCGAATCACAGGTTGAATTTTGGCAATTTTTTGGTGTTGGTCAAAGAGAATTTTGGTTTCAATGGTTTCAAATTCGATGGCACCGCGTTTTCTGCGTCGCTTTAAGAGGAGTTGGTAGAGTTGATATAGGTTTTCCAGGTGGGGAATGAGATGTGGGTAAGGAAAGGTGGTTGGGTCTCCGGTAAGTAATTGGGCGACTTGGTCATAGGTTAAACGAGCTGCAGATTGAATGATTGCCGGGTAGAAATTTGTGCGTCGAGTACGTCCATAAAAATCAATAGCCAGTTCACAAATCAGGGCGAGACGATCTACGTGTGGTTTGAGAGAGCAAAGGTGGTTGGAAAGGGCTTCGGGCAGCATGGGCAGCACTTGGTTGGGAAAGTAGACTGAGGTGCCGCGTTTTTGGGCGTCCTGGTCAAGAGCAGTGTTGGGTTTTACGTAGTGAGCAACGTCCGCAATAGCAACTTTGAGTAGCCAGCCTTTGCCTCGAGATTCGCAGTAGACTGCATCGTCAAAGTCTTGGGCGTCTTCGCCATCGATGGTCACAAAGGGGAAGAGCCGAAGGTCTTGACGGGTATTCAGCATTTTTTTGGAGACGGTTTTGGGAAGGTGTTTGAGTTCTTGGGTAGTTTCGACGGACCATTGATGGGGGAGTTCATAAGTGCGTATGGCAATGTCCATTTTCATACCGGGAGCTCGTTGATCGCCAATGATTTCAATGATTTCGCCAATAGGAGGATTGTCAATGGTAGGATATTCAGTGATTTTAACGACGACGATTTGTCCGTCTTTGGCTTTAAGATGTTGGGGATTGTGGACGAGAATGGTATGGCAAAGCCGTGGATTGTCAGGTTTGACCAGGGAGATAGGGGGAGTTTTGCGGTAGTTGAAGCGACCCACGACTTCATTAACGTTACGTTCTAGGATTTCGACCAAGGCGCCTTCGCGTCGCTCTTTGTAGTCTATCCCCAAAATATTGACAAGAGCACGATCGCCGTGCATAAGACTGCGCATTTGTTTTTCGGAGAGGTAAACGTCAGTGCCTCCTTCGTCTGAAACGAGGAAGCCATAGCCTTGAGGGTGTGCAATAACTCTTCCACGGACCAAGTCCATTTTTTTGGCAGGTCCATAACCATTGCGTCTATTACGGATAAGTTGTCCGTCTCGTTCCATGGCCCTCAGTCTTCGGCGTAGAGCCTCTAAGACTTCAGAGTCGTGTAATTCTAGGCGCTGGGCAATGGCTTGAAAGGGGAGAGGTTTGCCTTCTGTTTCCAAGTGCAGTAGAATATATTCGCGACTGGGTATAGGGTGTTGGTATTTTTGAATTTCTCTCTCAAGAAAGGGATCCGTTTTGGGAAGTTTTTTAGGTGATGTCATTGACTTTGGTATTTTTGTTGTGATAAAATGATGTTTTATTGGCCGAGGTGGCGAAATTGGTAGACGCACCAGCTTCAGGTGCTGGCGAGGGTTCCCTCATGAAGGTTCAAGTCCTTTCCTCGGCATAGAACCCGCCTTATTCTCAATGGGTAGTCCCCCGCGGATTTACTCGTCTTACAGACGTCGTGCAATTTTTTCCCCGTCTTATTTTGGATTGCCGACGTGCCCTTCAGTGACTCAAAATCAACAGTGTGTAGTGCTTAAGGCCAGCTGCCGGATGAAGAACTACTGCAGGTGGTTTTTATCTACCTTTCCCAAGTTTTTTAAATTCTTTCCATAGGCATGGTTGAACTGGGCCTATTTTATCACTATTTTATCATTATTATGGCAGATCAAAGTTTAGATGAGGTGTTGGCTCGCGATCCCAATCGCTTATACTGGCGTTTATTGTGGACAGTTCCCTTGATACTGGCACTGGGCGGATTGGTGGGTTGGCCCTTGTGGGGGATGTTCCAATATTATCAGGCGACCCAATATGAGGAGCAAGCGCAGATCGCTCTCAATGGAGAGGATTGGCAAGCAGCTTTGCATTGGTTGGAGAAGAGTGTTACGCAATTAGAGTCGTCCATTGATAAGTTGCCTTCGGGTTCTTATCAGGCTGATTTGGCGGAACAAACTGCGCAATTAGCGGAATTATATGTACATCATCACCAGTTACCGCAGGCAATTAGTATGTATTTAAGGAGTGTTGAGTTGTATAAGCACTTGTTTGAACCGTTGCAATTGGCTCGTCAATACAGTAATTTGGGCGGTTTGTATGCGATTAGTAAGGAGTTAGAACAAGCACAATCTTATTTTACGCAGAGTTTGCAGTTGTATCAGGAGTTTGGAGATTCTGCATCGGTCGCTGCACAGTTGAATCATTTGGGAATGCTGAGTTACAGTCGCGGCGATGGATCGACAGCTTTGGCTTATTATCAACAGGCTTTGGGAATGTATGAGCAGTTGGGTGAGCCTATCGCCATTGCTGACCAGTACCAGAAGTTGGGGGCTCTTTATGCAGAGGCTAAGGAGTTTTCTAATGCTGAGTCATTTTTTTTGCAGAGTTTGGGGTTGTATCAGACTCATCAACAGGTGCCAAAACAGTTTGAGCAGGTGCAGCAGTTGGCTAAATTGTATTTGGAAATGGGGGAAAATGCGAAGGCTTATGCTTTGTTTGAACAGGCGGTGCGCTTCGCTCAGGATTTAAAAGATCAGGTCAAATTGGCTGTTTTATACGATACTTTGGGAAGTTTGTTGTGGCAACATGGGCAGTTGTCCGAGGCAGAGCAAAAGTTATTGGCCAGTTTAGAGGTGCATGAGACCTTATTGCATCAGAAGCAACGAGAGAATCAATATAATCGTTTGAAAAATGAGTTGGGAACTGAAGAGATTCGTGCCAGACAGCGTCAAGTGGCTCAGTTGCAAGAGAAGTTGGGTAAATTGTATTATCAGCAACAGGCTTGGGCTCAGGCAGAGCCTTTTTTCAAACAGGCATTGGCCATTTATCAGGAGTTGGGGAGTCAGGAAGAGGTGGCGAATTTGTATGGGAATCTGGGTGGCATTTATCGGGCTCAGGGTAAATTGCAAGAGGCACAACAGGCTTGGTTGACCAGTTTGGAATTGTTTCAAGGGTTGAAAAAGGAAGAGGCAGAGCAGAAAGTGAGGAAGTTGTTGCAAGATATACAGTGATCGCCTTGATTTTGATGAGGGGCATGGGTTTTACATGTATGCCCCTGATAAATTATAAATTTGTTTCAGTGCATTCATTTTTACTATAAGGAGTTGAAAATGCCTACTTATGATTATCATTGTGTTGCCAATAACCAAGTGGTGGAAGTGCGTCACTCCATGAGTGAAACATTGACTACTTGGGGAGAGGTGTGTGCTAAAGCAGGAGTAGATATGGGCACAGTTCCAGCCAATACTCCAGTTTCTCGTTTGATCAGTGGCGGACAATTTATACGGAGCCAGGCGTTAAGAAATCCAGAGCCTTCTTGTGCTTCTGGAAGTTGTTGTCCAAGTGGGATGTGTGGTTTAAATTAGGGTAAATCGTTCCAGTAGGATGGGCTGACGACAGGAAGCCCATCAGTCGCGTCATTTGATAAGATTTCAATGAAAACTGCGATTGATGGGCTCCCCCGTGGGTCAATCCATTTTGCTCGTGCCTGGAACTTAGGGTTTCAGATGAAAATAATGGTTTAATATTTCTGTTGGCTCATCTGGAGCTTCCATAAAGCAGTGAGAAATGGGCAAGGGATTGCCAGCCAGTTCCAACCATTCTAGATCTCTGAGTTGATTCAATCCAATGCTCAAACTTTCCAACTGATTGTTTTGTATATCTAACCATTCCAGCGTTTGCAGCCGGGCAATTTCTAAAGGCAAGCTGGTCAAGTGATTATAACTGATATCCAATTCCCGCAATTTAGGCAACTTGAAAATCGAAATGGGTAGTTTGGAGAGTTGACAATTGATCATAAACAGTCGTTTCAACTGTACCAAATTGGCAAAATCTGTGGGCAATTCTTGAATGGCATTGCCACTCAAATCCAGTTCCTTTAATTGAGAATCGACTGGAATGGGACCGGATAAACTGCTCAACTGATTATGTCCCAAGTCCAAAGTTTTTAACTTGGGCAATTGAAAAATACTGCTGGGCAGTTGTTGAAGTGAATTATTGCTGAGATTCAAATGTTTTAAGTGAGACAGTTGGGCAATTTCTGGACTCAGTAAGGTGAGGTGATTATCCGCCACATACAGTTCTTGTAATTCAGTGAGGCGAGCCAATTCGGCAGGTAATGCAAGCAGTTGATTACCAGTCACATCCAATTTTTTCAACTTGGAGAGTTGAGAAATTTCCAATGGCAACAAGGTCAAATAATTGTCATCAAGAAATAAGGTTTCCAAATGTGTCAGTTGAAATACTTTACTTGGCAGGTTGGTCAAACCTTTCCCAGATAGATCAAGCTCAACATCTTTAGTTTTTGCTGCCCGTTCGATCAACGCCATTAAATCTTGAGCCATACATTAATCCTTATTCTGGTGATACAGTAATCAGTTTTAAGAAGGGTATAACACAAAAGAGAAACTCCCCTTACTAATAGCCCCCCGATACCCCTTGAAAAAAGGAGTAATTGAGATCGTTCGACAATGCCCCTTAACTGCGAAAATCGACGCCCATTGATCATTGACTCCTTGGATTGGGAAAATTTGAGGGGTGATGGGTAACATTTTCCACTAAGGCATTTAAAGTTTCAAGTCAATTTAGTTCGTATACTTTTAAAGGATATTATACTATGGCCGCCACGCCTTCCAATATGATGCCATTGGGCACAATCGCCCCTGATTTTACCCTATTAGAGGTAGTCAGTGGTCAACCGCGTTCCTTACTGGCCCTGAAATCAAAAATTGCCACCGTAATCATGTTTATTTGCAATCATTGTCCGTATGTTAAACACATTCAAGCCGAACTGGTTGCCGTGGCCAAGGACTATCAGCCTAAGGGGGTCAGCGTCATTGCTATTAGCTCTAACGACGTTGAAAATTATCCGGACGACTCTCCGGCAAAAATGAAAGAGTTGGCCCTGCAAATGGGATTCAACTTTCCCTACTTGTACGACGAAACCCAAGAAGTCGCCAAATCCTACCAAGCCGCCTGTACTCCAGATTTCTATATATTTGACGGCGATCTGCACTGTGTGTATCGAGGCCAATTCGACGATGCCCGTCCTAAAAATGACATCCCCGTGACTGGAAAAGACCTTCGAACTGCCTTGGATGCGATACTTGCTGGACGTCCAGTTGATCCAGAACAAAAACCCAGTATTGGTTGCAACATCAAGTGGAAATCCAACCTTAAAACGGATCGATTGAATTTTCAAAACCCAGTCGGTCTCAAATTAAATTCCTCGCCCTGACACTGGAAAAATAACTTGCATCCAGTTTTATTTTATTGTAAACTGACCACCACTGGTTAAAAAAATTCAGAAAACGATCGCCCATTTTAGGAGAGGTGGCTGAGCGGTCGATAGCGGCGGTCTTGAAAACCGTTGAAGGGTTGCACCCTTCCGTGGGTTCGAATCCCACCCTCTCCGCCATTTTTAAACTTTCTCCTCCCCATTATCCATGGGAATATCTATCTGCTCATTCTCCTGTATTGACGCTTATGTCAAAACAAAAAATTGGCTTGCTTCCGGTCCTTCTTAAAAAGGGAAACCATTGGCCAAGAAAACTGAGATTACTCAGTTCCCAAGACCTGCCCATCCCTGTTTTCAATCTGCCAATCTCTATTCTCAGTGGGCCAACCACGCCTTTACTTTTTCTGGATTCTCATTGACCCATTTCTGAGCATTATCATAAGGATCGGCCCCCTTCTCCTCATTCCAAACCATGATTTTTTCCATGTCTGCCGGAGTCCAATGGAAATTATCCAAGATATGATAAACCTCGGGCATATCCTCCTTAAGTCCTATTCTCACAATAGTGTGAATATACTCCTTGCCCCCATAAACACCCTTGGGATCCTCAAGATATTTCAATTTCCAACGGGAAAATTTCCAATGTGGGGTCCAACCCGTAACCACAATCCAACTTTTTTGACGAATGGCGTCCTTCAAAGCAGCTGCCATGGTAGCCCCACTGCCCTCCACCAATTTGAACTTGTTTAACGCATATTCTTTAATCGCCTGCTCCGTTTTAGCCATCAAACCGGCCCCGGGATCAATACCAATAATCCGTTTGTCAAATTGTTCAAGATGAGCATTTAATTCCTCAACCGAATGAATGTCCACATAATCGGGAACGACCAATCCAATGCGAGTGCCCTCCAAATTCGGTCCCAAATCCTCCACTTTACCCTTTACCGCCTGCAAATAATGCTCATGAGTGGTGGATAGCCAAGCAGCGACCAAGCCATCGGCATCATGACTGGCCACGGCTTGCCACATCGCAGCCGCACTGACTGGAGTAATTTCCACAGCATAGCCTGCCATTTCCAATACCACTTTGATCACATTAGTACTTACTACTTCACTGGACCATTCAACATACACCAATTCCACCTGTCCCTTCGGCTCTTCCGTCCACTTTCCACTGGCCTGACCCGGCAACAATACAGTCATCATCAACCCTAGCATACCCAATACATTGATTATTTTCATTCGCTAATCCTCATCAAATTGAACATTTTTAACAATAACTTATTCCAGATTATTACGTTTACTGACTCTTTGAGTAATCCGATCCAAAATCATAGCTAAAATCACAATTCCAATTCCAGCCTCAAATCCCACTCCCACCTGTAAACGTTGAATTGCCTTCCAAACTTCTCCCCCCAATCCCCCGGCACCGATCATCGCTGCAATCACCACCATAGATAAGGATAACATGATCGTCTGATTGATCCCGGCCATAATAGTGGACGTGGCCAAAGGCAATTGTAATTTAAACAATTTTTGTAATTTACTCGATCCAAAAGCATCTGCCGCTTCAATCAATTCCTTAGGCACCTGCTTAATTCCCAAACAAGTTAAACGTATTGAAGGAGGCATGGCAAAAATCACCGTGGCAAAAATAGCAGAAACTGCCCCTAACCCAAAAAAGGGAATGGCGGGAATTAAATAAACAAAAGCGGGCATGGTTTGCATCACGTCCAAAACAGGCATGACCAAGCGATAAAAAGTCCTTGAAAGAGCTGCCATAATACCCAATGGAATCCCAATAGCCACTGCCACGGTCGTTGCCAACAGCACCATGGTTAAAGTCTCCATAGTCGCCTTCCACAACCCCAAATTCCACAACAAACCAAGTCCAAACAAAGTCAACACACTGGCTCGGGTCCCGGCCAAACGCCAAGCAATCATCATGAAAAACAAGATGAGCAACCACGGAGGCAATGCCAATAACCCATTGATAACCAAATCAATTCCTGACTCAGTGTATTTACTGATCACCTTAGTCAGGACTGAAAAATGCTCAATTAAAAACCCCACCCCATCCTCAATCCAATCACTTAAAGGTAACTTTTCCACCGTAAAATCACTAAAAACGTCCGTCATTACTCAACTCCTTTTTGGCCAAGGCGGCCAACACTGCATTCTTAAGCACAATACCTTGCAACTTACGCTGCTCATTCACCACCGGAATAGGCAACGGCCACCTCGCCAAAATTGAAATCACAGTATTCAAAGAAGCCGTCGGCAATACCTCAGGTACATTCCGTTCAATCAAATTCTCAATCGTCTTCTCCCCTCTTTCCACTGCCCGGCTAGCTTCCTCCAATTGCAACACTCCCTCTAAAGTATCATCTCGGCGAATCACAAAAATACTCGAAATTGCTTGATCGCGCATCTTATGCAAAGTGGTCAAGGGACCATCATCCACATACACCACCGCACTATTTTTGCTGAGCACCGATTGAGCCGTCAACACCTTAGATTTATCTACATTCTCTACAAATCGTGCCACATATTCATCTGCTGGAGAAGTTAAAATTTCCTCTGGAGTCCCAATCTGCACAATTCGAGCATCCTTCATCAAAATCACTCGATTCCCAATCTTCAACGCCTCATCCAAATCATGAGTGATAAACAAAATAGTCTTTCTCATCCGAGCCTGCAAAGACACCAACTCATGCTGCATATCTGCTCGAATCAATGGATCTAAAGCACTAAAAGCCTCATCCATCAATAAGATAGCTGGATCCACAGCCAAAGCCCTGGCCAATCCCACTCGCTGTTGCATACCCCCACTTAACTGGCGAGGCAAAGCATTCTCCCATCCCTCTAAACCCACCAATTTCAATGATTGACGTGCCTTTTCTCGCCGCTGTAAAACCTCCATGCCCTGAATCTCTAAACCATATTCCACATTACGCAGCACACTTCGATGTGGGAACAATGCAAAATGCTGAAACACCATCCCAAACTTATGCTGGCGCAACTGCAAAAGTGCCGTCCGATCTAACCGCGTAATATCTTGATCATCAATGATAATCTGACCACGGGTCGGCTCAATCAAACGGTTAATGCAACGAATCAAAGTGGACTTTCCACTCCCGCTCAAGCCCATAACTACCAAAATCTCGCCTGCCTGCACACTAAAAGAAACATTGGACAAACCCACCGCTTGGCCGGTCTCGTTAAAAATCTCATCCTTACTCAAACCCTGCTCAAGCAATTGCATAGCCTTATGGGGATAAGCACCAAAAATTTTCGTTAAATTGACGATTTTAATTTTTTCCATCCGCTCGGACACCTTTCCAAATTGCCAACTGCCTACCCATATTCATCAAGTGAGAACTGGTAGGAACTGTAAACTTACAATTCCTCAGTTCCCACCCCTCAATTTTCCCTATATTTTGCGAAAGTGCAAGATTCCCCACGCCAAATAACCCTGTTGCCCGGAACGAATCCAATGCTGCAATCCTACTTTCATACGATCCAAATAATCCTGATGACACAACTGCAACAATTTATCATACTGGGACTCCAATTCCTCCAACACTCTAGCATAATGAGTAATTAAGTGCTCAGTCATTTCCAAAACTTGCACTTTCTCAAGTCCCACAGATTCTGCATTGCGAGTATAAAGTTCAATAGAGCCCATAGAATCTAAATGAATTCTAGCCAACACTGGGGCCAAAACCCCCTCTGGACAATCATTACTTTGCATGGGATCAGTGAAAATAAATTCCCCCCCGGGCTTTAGGACCCGAGCCACTTCTTTAAACACTTGTAACCGGTCTCCACTGTGGAGAATGGCATCTTGAGACAACACCACATCATATTCCCCAGCAGCCACTGGAATATCTTCAAAACTGCCCTCGATAATCTGAATCTGTTGACTTAATCCTTGCTCCTCATTCAACTGACGATTCCGTTGACTTTGCACCTCACTCAGATTCAAACAATCCACCTGACAACCCATATATTTGGCAAAATACCGGGCAGTTCCCCCATAACCTGACCCAATATCTAAAACACGTTGACCGGGACCTACTTGCAACAAAGCAGCAATCTTTTCCACTGTGCGATGACTGGCCACAAAAATAGAATCTACCTCGGTCTCATATATCCCGATATGAATATCTTCGCCACCCCAAATCGTAGCGTAAAAATGATCAGCATCTGGACTGTTGTAATAATCGCGAGCAATCTCCACAGCTTTTGAATAATGACTCATCATGTTGACTCTTCCCCATCTTCCAATTTGTAATCTTTTTCAGCCACATGAATGAAAAAATCTGGATCATCATGATGATAAGTTTCCTGAAAATCCCCATAAGTCTTAATACACTGAAAACCCACTTCTTGCATTAGAGACCGCAAATAATCTTTCCGCAACGGATACATGTTCAAATGAAAAATCGAATTGTCTGGGAACTCATAACGAAAACGCACCAACCCTTCATCGACATGCTCTGGAGCAGCTTTAACATTCTCCCCACAGTAATAATAGATATGCTTGGAAAAAAAACCCCGATCCAAAATTTCATCGTAATTGCGTTGATCCAAAATCAAAATTCCATCATGTTTCAACACTGCATAAAATTCTGCCAGAGACTTACGACGATCTTTTTCCGAAAACAAATGAGTAAAGGAATTACCAAGACAAATGACTGCATCAAATTTCTCATGCACATCCCGATTAAGCCACCGCCAATCAGCATGAATTGTGCGTAATATCAGTCCCCTCTTTCTGCCATTCTCAAATGCCTTAGCCAACATGGTGGGACTCCCATCGGCACTGACCACCTCAAATCCTTCCTGCAATAGACGTATAGAATGAAAGCCAGTTCCCGTGGCCACATCCAAAATCTTCCGCGCACCTCTTTGATAAAGTACATCAATGAAGAAATGTCCCTCACCTTCTGCACGAGCTTTCCAATCAATCAACTGGTCCCAATGATCAACAAAACTTTCCACATACTCATCTCGATACTTATCCGTATCTCGAATTTCAACTGGATTGGGACCATAATCTTGTGTTTGAGTCATAAACTTATCCTTATCGTGTGTTTTCCATGACTGCCATTAACTAACCCATTGATAAATTAAAATTCCTCCCCTTGATGTCAAAATGGGCAACTGGGACTGGATAAACTGTCTAATAAGATTTTTCAGCCACATGGACGAAAAAATCAGGGGTTTGGCTGTGGTAGGTTTCTTTAAAGTCTCCAAAAGTTTTAACTGTTTGAAAACCAACCTGTTTCATCAAATTCTGCACATAATTTTTGCGCAGAGGATACATATTCAGATAAAATGTAGAATTGTCCGGAAAATCGTAACGGAATCTGGCCAAACCTTCGTCCACATGTTCCGGTTCCACTTTTACATTCTCACCACAATAGTAGTAAATATGTTTGGAAGTATAGCCCTTATCCAGAATCGCATCATAATTGCGTTGATCCAAGATCAAAATTCCATCATGTCGCAACACTGCATAAAATTCTGCCAAAGCTTTACGACGGTCTCGATCTGAAAATAGATGGGTAAAAGAATTGCCCAAACAGATAACTGCATCAAAACGTTCATGAATATTGCGATTTAACCACCGCCAATCGGCATGAATGGTTCGCAAGATAAATCCCCGTTGGTATGCATTCTCAAAAGCTTTGGCCAACATTTCGGCACTGCCATCGGCACTGACCACTTCAAAACCAGCTTTTAACAAACTGACTGAATGAAACCCGGTGCCAGTGGCCACATCTAAAATTCTCTTAGCACCTTTTTGACGTAAAACTTCGATGAAAAAATTACCCTCGCTTTGCATACGGGCATCCCAATCAATCAATTCGTCCCAATGTTCAACCAAGGCTCGAATATACTCTTCTTTGTAATGATCAGTCTCTCGCATTGCCAGTGGATCAGGGCCATAATTTTGTGTTTCATTGTTCATATTAATTCGCTACTTTTCAGAAATTTAGTTTTGAAGTCAACAGGATAACTCATTCTCATAGCAGCAGTCACGGTTTCCCTTATAAGCCCCATTTGATTAGACGAGATTGGGACAAATTTTACCTTGGCGTTTGAAAATAGTTTTAATGGCTTCAGTCCTAGAAGTGAATAAACAATCCGTTTGAATGGCTTGAATATAACCGCCATTCACAATGACGTGATAAGCATTTGCCTTTAAATTAACAAAGTACAATCCTCCTCCCATAGCTCGTCGTCTCTTAGCCTCATTGGCTAACATTTCTGCCCCTGCCACATCGATGAAATTAATACCCTCACAAGCGATTAAAACATGAGGTTTTTCAATTTGTTGTAGTGATTTGGCAATAAATTGAACTGCACCAAAGAATAGAGAACCATCAATACGAATGATCTTAAGTTCTGGATATTCTGGCAAATTTTTCTTTTGAATGTTGATCAGATGTTGTTTGGGATCATCTGGATCAGGCATCAGGCTGACAATGTTGGGTTTTGAAGTCTTATTTAAGTAAACGATGAGAGATAATAGAACGCCCACATAAATGGCAAATTCCAAATCTAAAAACAGGGTGGCTAAAAAAGTGACTGATAGGATTATAAATTCGGATTTGCTGGCTCGATAAATAATTTTAAGGTGGTGAAAATCAATGAGGTTGTAGGCAACTAACAGTAAAATACCGGCCATGCTGGGAATTGGGATATGGGCAGTTAGAGGTGCAATCAGCAGGATGATGAGGGCCAAACTCAGAGCCGCAAAAATACCAGCCAATGGAGTTTTGGCGCCGGCTTCATAGTTGACACCGGTGCGAGTAAACGAGCCTGAGGAAACATAGGCTGAGAAAAATGAACCGGCCATATTGGAGAGACCTTGTCCAATAAATTCTTGATTTCCTTCTATCATTTGTTGGGAACGAGAGGCCACTGATCGAGAAATAGAGACCGCTTCTACCAAGCCCAGTAAGGCCACGGCTAACGCTCCTTCTGCCAGTTGACGAATGACTGATATTGAGAAGTCTGGGGCAGATGAGGGCGGTAAAGAGGCGGGAATGGCGGGTACCAAGGAAATGTTATAGGCTTCAGCACCTATGAAGAATGCAATGAGACTGCCTATAATCATCGCAAGCAACATGCCGGGCCAACGTGGGCAGCATTTTTTGAGAATCATCACTACCAATAGGGTGCTCAAGGCAAGTCCCAAAGCAGCAAAATTGGTTTGAGGTAAGGCATGAAATAGGTCAATCCAGGTGTGTAAAAAGGATTCTCCACGAGGAATATAGACTCCCAAGACATTTTTAAGTTGACCTGTGGCAATCAGGACTGCAGCCCCGGCAGTAAACCCAATCACTACTGAGTGAGAAACAAAGTTAACTAAGGTCCCAAAACGGACTATCCCTAGAATGAGTTGAATAAGACCCGCCAAAAAGGTCATGGTCAGGGCCAATTGGATAAAAGCCGGACTGCCTATGAATTCGGCTTCTAAACCGGCAGGGGCTAAGGTTTCCAAGGTGCTAAAAACCACAATGGACATGGCCACCGTGGGACCAGAGATCAAGTGATAGGAGGAGCCGAATAGGGCTGCTATGATTGCAGGGACAATGGCTGCATACAGCCCGTATTCAGGTGGCAATCCCGCAATTAGAGCGTAAGCAATACCTTGTGGCAACACAATGATAGCGCCGGTAATACCTGCCAATAAGTCGTTCAAGATCACTTGTCGATTTAGCAGAGGTAACCAGTTTAGAAAGGGAAATAAGGTTACCCAAATTTCTTTGGCAAAAAGGTCATATCGATTCACAAATAACGGCTCCTCTCTGTAACATGACGATAAAAACCAATGGCGGTTTCGTCTTGGTCTTTAGGGAATGGACCAGTAAGCCACTGGGAATAGGTCAGCGACTCAACAAATTGGTTGGGATCAATATTGATGGCTCAAAACAGGGAATTTATGCCACCTTAATTTGGGCTAGAAGACGGTCGGCACCCCCCAATTCTGTCCACAATTTTTCTAATTGGTAAAAGTCTCGAATGTGAGGTTGCATGACATGGACAACCACATCGCCCAGATCAACGAGAGCCCATTCTCCAGTGTCCCGCCCCTTTTCGCTCAAAGGAGCGTGACCATGGGCTTTGGTTTGTTCGATAACATGCCAGGCTAAGGCGTTGACTTGGCGTTGGGAACTGCCACTGGCAATGATCATAATATCGGTAAAATTGCTGATGTTGCGGACGTCTAATACTTTGATATCCAGGGCCTTTTTTTCTTCTAGGGCGGCTTTGACAAGGATGACTAAGGAGTCAAGTTCCATAATACCTCTTTAACGGTATAGCTGATGGGTGTAAATAAAGTTTAAAACCGAATGGGGCAATAAATAGCGGGGATTTTTATGAGTGGCCAATAGGTTTCTGATTTGCGTGGCGGAAATGGTCAGTTGTGTGATTTCTTCAATCCAAATACCTCCAACCCGATTTTGAGTCAATTCTTCTTGGTCATGCAATTGGTGAATGTGCAGAAAATGTTGTAAATCATGTGTTTCAGGCAATACTGTGCCCGCTCGACGAACCACCACTAGGTGAGTCAAGGTCATCAGACGTTCCCATTGATACCAGTTAGGAAGATTTAAAAAGGCATCCATGCCGAGAATCAGGCACAAAGGTTGGGTGGTAAAATCCGCTCTTAAACTTTCTAAGGTGTGAATTGTATAAGAAGGTCCAGTTCGGTAAAATTCCCGATCGTCTAAGGTTAACCCCTTAACTCCTTGAATGGCTATCTGAATCATAGCAAGACGCATTTGGGGACTGGCAAGGGGGGGGTGACGATGCGGTGGAATGGCAGAGGGAATTAAACGCACTTCTGCCAAATCCAGTTTTTCATAAAGTTCCAGTGCCAAGCGCAAATGGCCATGGTGAACCGGGTCAAAAGTGCCTCCCAATAGGCCAATGGGTTTTTGAGCTGTGGTCATGTTGTTATGGTTATATCGTACATTTTAGAATACCGATGGTCATACTGGTAACTGGGAGATTGGTATTTTTCAAGTCCTTGAGATTTTGAGGATATTATAGGAAGTTTAAAGATTTGATTTTCCTTATTTTCGAATGTGTCCATCACCCAATACAATGTATTTTTGGGAGGTCAGTCCTTCCAGACCTACAGGGCCGCGGGCATGAAATTTGTCGGTGCTGATGCCAATTTCTGCACCCAGCCCATATTCAAAACCATCAGAGAATCGAGTGGAGGCGTTGACCATCACGGAGCTGGAGTCAACTTCGGTGAGAAAACGTCGAGCCTTGGTCCAATTTTCAGTGATAATAGCATCAGTGTGATGAGAACCGTAGTGTTCGATATGGGCAATGGCTTCTTCTAAGTCATTGACTATTTTAATAGATAAGATGGGGGCCAGGTATTCTGTAAACCAGTCTTCTTCGGTGGCTGCTTTAATTGTGGGCAGCAGCGCCTGGGTTTCTGGACAACCCCGTAATTCAACTCCCACTGCTTGGTAACGAGCAGCCAATTGGGGTAATATTTGGGGGGCAATGGTTTTGGCGACCAGTAAGGTTTCCATGGTGTTACAGGTACCATAACGTTGGGTTTTGGCATTGTAGGCCACGGTCAGTGCTTTGTCCAGATCAGCTTGATCATCAATGTAGGTGTGACAGATGCCATCTAAGTGTTTGATCACTGGAATTTTAGCTTCCCGGCTGATGCGTTCAATAAGTCCCTTGCCTCCCCTGGGAATGATGATGTCGACATATTGGTTCATTTGAATCAATTCTCCAACCGCTGCTCGATCAGTGGTCTCTATCACTTGGACAGCAGTGGTTGGCAGTCCCACTGCAGTGAGTCCCGCATGGATGCAGCGGGCAATGGCTTGATTGGAATGGAGGGCTTCTGAGCCACCGCGTAAAATGGTGGCATTGCCAGATTTTAGACAGAGTCCAGCGGCATCGGTAGTAACATTGGGACGGGATTCGTAAATAATGCCAACGACTCCTAAGGGAACGCGCATTCTTCCCACTTGAATGCCGGTTGGCCGATAGTTGAGATCAGTGATTTGTCCAATTGGGTCCGGCAGGGTGATCATTTGGCGCAATCCTTCGACCATGCTGGCAATCCGCGCAGGGTTGAGGGTTAAACGATCCAACAGGGCTTCATCTAACCCTTTGATTTTGCCGGCTTCTAAATCATGTTGATTGGCATCAATCAGGGTTTGGCGTTGTTGTTCCAATTGTTGGGCAATGGCTTCCAAAGTTTGATTTTTGAGGGCGGTTGGCGCCCGTGCTAAGATTTTTGAGGCTGCCCGTGCTTGTTGACCTACAGTGGTCATGTAATGTTTGAGGTCCATAAACGTGTTCTCATGGTCATTAAGATCCGGATATGCAGGTTGGATCGGGTCGTAAAGGTGTAAGTTGTGTTTAGGAATTGGATTTTTCTAGGAACTGGATTGGAATTGCAATCAAGTTCCAGTTAGACTTTTTTGAGAATGCTTTCTTCAAAATGGGGTTGCCAGACCCAATTGGGGGAAACTTCCCGGGCTTGATTGAGTAAGGCTTGAATGTCACGGTTGTTTTGGAGATTTTTTTCTCCCCACAGACGGTCCAGCAGTTGTACACTCAGTTGAGATTTGTTTTCCAATAGCACTGGAGCGGCTTCATACAAAACTCGTTTGAGAATGTCAATTTCTTTGTCTTCTTCCAATAAATCATAGTCATGCAGCAGTTTGGAGAGGGAGTTGATTTGCAATTTTTTATGAATCCAGTCAAAATCAAGCAGCAGGGATCGGAGTTCGTTTTTGCGATTGGCATTGACCAGGTGCCAGGCCAGGTATTCAAAAAAGTAACCATCGTTGGGACCACTGAGCCAGCCATGTTGACCACAGAGTCTACGATAGGCCACCAGCAAGTGGTTATGGAGTTTTTCCAATTCCGCTTCGGCTCGCAAGTAATCGTGTTGGAAGGAGTGTAGACGCAAAATCCGTTTGGAAGATTTGCCTTCAATTTCAATCAGTCCGCGACGAGCCAATTCGTCAATAAAAGCGTAAACTTGGTCGTCAAGTAACTGGTAAAGGTAGCGCCAGAGCATGAGCACTGGACCTTGGGGAATGTGATTATAGTCGGGAAAAACGGCCAGTGTGAAGTAGTAATCAGCTTGTTCTCCTAGAGAATTAACAGAGGTGTGGAGAACGTTGATCAGGCTGCGCGGATAGTGTTCCGACAGTTCATAGTCTTGGCTATTCAAGTCATCCAATAGGGTTTTGGGGTTGATATGGGCTAAGTAGGCTGACAGTTTTAATGCCATGGGAAGGTGTCCACAGACAGTGGTGATCTGGGGCAATTGAGAAGTTAAAGCAGCAGTAATGTCCTTTTTGTTCAGCCATTGATTGAACAAGTCTTGGGCAAATTTTTCGGGAAGTGGATTAAGCACGTATCCCCGAGCATTGGGCATGAAATAGTGCAAAATGTTCAGTAAGCCAGAATCATTGGTGGTCATGGCCAATTGGCTGTGCTCACTGGACAGGTTAAAAGCCAGGACTTCTTGAGCATCCCACACATCGTCTAAGACCAGCAGACAGTTTTGAGTAGTGCTGAGTTTTTTGAGGTATTCTGTGGCGCCATCAATGTCCACAAACCCTAGATTTGGGGAATTGCTGAGGGTTTGAATCATGAAATTAAGAGAATCTAGGAGAATAGAATCCTTACCCAAAGTAATCCAGAATATGCCATCTGGGAAATTTTGGCGCACTTCTTCATCCCGAACGATGGCCGCCATCAGTGAGGATTTCCCGCTGCCACAAGGTCCCTCCAACAACAGTGGCAGTTTACCGCCTTCTTTAGGTGGAATAATCAGATGCCCTTTGAGTTCCTTGAATATGGACGGAAGGATGAAATTAGTCGGCACTTCAGGTACGTTATATAAGGGAGCAATCCGATTTTGTCGCTTCAGCTCCACCAATTGCAGTCTAACCTCTTGGAGTTCTGCCTCCAATTGTTCCAATACTCTTTGATAGTGCAATTTGCGATCAACTTCGGTTTTTATTTCCAAGTATCGCTGCAATTCCATTAACAGTTTGTTAATAAAATCATAGTGTTGAGTCACCAAATTGATCTGTTGTTCAATCAGACGATTATCAGTTTCTGTAGGAGATACTGGAGAAGCTTCTTTCTCTTGAGAAGTCGATTTTGATATGTCATTTTGACGCGCATTTTTGGACAAAATTTCAATGCGTTTGGCAAAATCAGTAAGCTGGTTAAGTAGTTTATCAAGGTGATCCACGGCTAAAATAGCCGCAGTCTTATTACCAGATTCATCAGTAATATACTGTAAATTCAAAGTTTTTTTATCAATCACGGTAGTTGGATTCATTACGGTTTAAGGCTCACTGTTCTATACTCTTCATTGCTGCAGTCACCAATTCAAGAATTTTTTAAGTTTAACTTATTTTTAAAAGATTATCATCCTGTTATTTCATTAGGCTATCAAATTTCTCCTCACTCCCCCACCTGTCAAGGACAAACTGGCCTCTAGCTCCCACTTGTGACCAACTGCCCCCTCTGCCCACTGCTACCGTTGTCACAGTTTTGTCACAATCATTTATCATACTACTTTTTATGAATAATTTAATCACTTCTACCTTAAACCAGCCTAATGTGATTCGTCATCGCAAATGGCGTATGATCAAAGATCGGATTGCCAAACACAGTATGACGTTTGGGGGAATCAGTATTATTATTGCCATTGTCCTGATCTTTTTCTACTTATTATACGTAGTGCTGCCGCTTCTATTACCCGCCAGCATGAAGGAAATTCAAGCCTTTCCAATACCCTTAAAAGAGTATGGTGAGACTGTTTATTTGGCTATTGAAGAAAAAAATGTGCTTGGTCTACGTATTACTGAACACGCTCAAGCCATATTTTTCCAAACACGGGATGGTAAAATTGTCCTCGAACGATCCCTACTTCCCAAGGAAATAAAAGTCACCAGCTTTGCCATGGCTAATGCCGGAAGTCATGTCCTCGCCTTTGGGTTGCAGGATGGACGTGCCTTGGTAATCAAACCCGTATTTAAAATCACTTATGAAGGGGATTTAAGAGTGATCACTCCGGAAATTGTCTACCCTATGGGAGAAGAACCCTTGACCATTGATGATCGTGGTCAAGCCTTAACCCACTTGGACGTGCAATTGGGAGACGAAGAAAATACTCTGATAGCAGTTACGGCAGACAACAGACTTTTATTCTCTGGCTTCACCAAAACGGTCTCCTTTTTTGACGAATCAGTCAACATAGAAAAGGTGAACAGTGAACTCGCCTTACAACAGGCCAAAATTGAACATTTGCTATTAGAAAAAGGGCAGAAAACTTTATATGTTGCTGATGATAAAGGACAAATTTGGCACATCGATGTCACTGATAAAACTGCCCCGCAAATTTTACAAAGAGTACGGGTAGTACCTGCGGGACTAAAAATTACCGCCTTGGAATTTCTAACCGGAGATATTTCCCTACTCGTCGGTGACTCTGAAGGACGCATCAGTCAATGGTTTCTCGTCCGCGACGAAAAAAACAATCAAGTTTTAACAAAAATTCGGGAATTTCATGAACAGGATCAAGCAATTACCAGTATTTCTTCAGAAGAAAGACGCAAAGGTTTTCTCGCAACCGATGCGGGAGGAAAGTTGGGACTGTACCACTCCACTGCCCATGAATCCATTTTACAAGTCTCAATTTCAGCAGGACCACTGACTCGGGCAGTCATCTCCCCAAGAGCAGATACCGCTCTAATTGAGGATAAAGAAGGACTGTTAAAAGTTTGGCACATTGAAAATCGACACCCTGAAGTCTCTTTGTCCTCTTTATGGGGAAAAGTCTGGTACGAAAGCCATGAACAACCCAAATACATTTGGCAATCTTCTGCCGCCAACAGTGACTTTGAACCCAAATTCAGCCTCACTCCCCTGATGTTTGGGACTTTAAAAGGCGCCTTTTACGCTATGCTTATCGCCATTCCCCTAGCCATCTTAGGCGCCCTGTACACCGCCTATTTCATGTCTCCCAGCATGCGAAAACTGGTCAAACCCACCATTGAAATCATGGAAGCTCTACCCACTGTCATTCTGGGATTTTTAGCCGGTCTCTGGTTAGCCCCAATCGTAGAAACTCATCTACCTGGCGTATTCGCCTTGCTTATATTTCTACCATTAGGCGTATTGGGATTTGCTTACCTATGGCAATTCGTCCCCAAACAACACTGGGTAAGCGAAGGTTGGCATTCTGCCGTATTAATTCCTGTGATCATCCTCCTCAGTTGGGCAGCCTTTGCCACCGGTCATTCCTTAGAAATCCTCCTATTTGGAGGAGATATGCGACAATGGCTCACTGACCAAGGCATTGACTTTGACCAACGCAATGCCCTGGTCGTGGGCATTGCCATGGGCTTAGCCATCATTCCCTGCATCTTCTCCATCACCGAAGATGCCATTTTCAGCGTTCCCAAACACCTTACCTCTGGATCCTTAGCTTTGGGCGCCACACCTTGGCAAACCATGATACGCATTGTTATCCTAACTGCCAGTCCCGGCATCTTTTCTGCAGTCATGATTGGCATCGGGCGAGCTGTGGGCGAAACCATGATTGTCCTCATGGCCACGGGAAACACTGCCATCATGGATTTTAACATTTTTGAAGGGTTACGAACCCTATCAGCCAATATTGCCGTTGAAATGCCAGAATCTGAAGTCAACAGCACTCATTACCGACTGCTTTTCCTATCCGGACTGGTCCTGTTTATCTTCACCTTCTTTTTCAACACCTTAGCTGAAATTGTCAGACAACGTTTAAGACGCAAATACAGCTCCTTATGAACATGACATACAATGGAAAAACTATGAATAACGGTTGGTGGAGAAGTGGGGAACCTTGGATTTGGTTAACTGCTGCTGCAGTTAGCATCAGCGTTGTGGTGGTGGGCGCTCTGTTGTCCTTGATTGCAGTGCGAGGATTGGGACATTTTTGGCCCAAAGCAGTGATGGAAGTTAATTATGCTGTAGACCTCAAAAATCCCAATAATACAGTGCGTTTAATTGGAGAAATCCGCGAAATTGAATCTGTTCCCAGTACTCGAGTACCTGAAATAAAAACTGAGGGAGAATGGCTAACCCGATACCTGATCAAAACTGGCAATCGGGACCATTTGGGATTGGATTTTCGGTGGATTTGGGAAGCTCAATTAAGTCAAACTCCCAGCTATCCAGAAAACATCATAGCAGTAGAACGACGAGAATGGGGAAATTTTTACGGTTACCTGTTGGCAATCAAGGAAAATGGCCAAATTGTCAGTGAGGGAGAAAACGCATGGACTGACTTATCTGAACGGTTAAAACGGGTTTTAACCTTGCATCAGGAAACAGTGCACATTGAAAAATTTGAAATTGGCAAAATTAACTATGAGTTGGAACAATTGCGTTTGTATCAACGCCGGTTGGAATTGGCCAATGCCTATGATGCGGTTAAACAAGCTGAAATTGCCCAAGACAAGACTGAGTTGGAACACAGTTATCGGCAACTGGCTGACACCTTGGTTATTCGTTACCAAGACATGCAACGAGACAGTTTGGTGGCTCAGATCATGGACGGTCGAGAAGTTGAAATTCCCCTCTCCAAAATAGTTCGAGTCTACCAGCCCAATGCCATGTCTTTAGTGGAAAAATCTGGATTTTATCTGACCAAAGTGGGCGAATTTTTATGGGACGATCCCAGAGAAGCCAATACTGAGGGAGGCATTTTCCCCGCCATTTTTGGTACAGTGATGATGGTATTCATCATGTCCATCATTGTCACCCCCTTTGGAGTCATTGCTGCAGTTTACCTTCGAGAATATGCCAAACAAGGCTTTTTAACCCGCACCATTCGAGTGGCAGTGAACAATTTGGCTGGTGTTCCCGCGGTGGTTTATGGCGTGTTTGGCCTAGGCTTCTTTGTCTATTTCATCGGCGGTACTTTGGACCAAATTTTCTATCCAGAAGTCCTTCCGGCGCCCACTTTTGGCACCCCGGGCCTTATTTGGGCCTCTTTAACCCTAGCTATTTTAACAGTCCCAGTGGTCATTGTTTCCACCGAGGAGGGCTTATCTCGCATTCCCAGTTCCATTCGAGAAGGCAGTCTAGCCTTGGGAGCGACCAAAGCTGAGACATTATGGCGCACCATTTTACCCATGGCCAGCCCCGCTATCATGACTGGTCTCATTTTAGCCATTGCCCGCGCTGCCGGGGAAGTGGCGCCTCTCATGCTAGTGGGAGTGGTCAAATTAGCTCCTTCTTTAGTGGTAGATGCCAATTATCCATTTTTGCATTTAGAGCGTAAATTCATGCACTTAGGCTTTCATATCTACGATGTTGGCTTCCAAAGTCCCAATGTGGAAGCCGCTCGCCCCTTGGTTTATGCAACTGCCCTGTTATTGGTGGCCGTCATTATCATTTTGAATTTAACGGCCATTGCCATTCGTAATCACTTGCGCGAAAAATATAAGGCCTTAGAGACTGTTTAAATGACAACTGAAAATAATACGCTCACTCACGCTATTGACATCAACTTGCTGGGCAGAGGGGAACAGACCCTAAGCCTCAGTAATGAGACCACCTGTATTGAAGTTAAAAATTTCAATCTCTATTATGATGTTCATAAACAAGCTTTAAAAAATATCAACATGAGCATTCCCCAAAAACGAGTGACGGCTTACATTGGTCCCAGTGGTTGTGGAAAATCTACGTTATTGCGTTGCTTCAATCGCATGAACGATCTGGTGGATGATGTGCGGGTGGAGGGAGAAGTGCTTTTAGACGGTCAGGACATTTACCACCCCTCAGTCAATGTAGCTGATTTAAGACGACGGGTAGGTATGGTTTTTCAAAAACCCAACCCATTTCCCAAGTCGATCTATGAGAATGTGGCTTATGGTTTACGAATTCAGGGCATCAATAATCGGCGAATTTTGGATGAAGTTGTTGAAAAATCATTGAAAAGTGCCGCTTTATGGGATGAAGTTAAAGATCGCCTGCATGACAATGCGTTGGGTATGTCGGGAGGCCAACAACAGCGATTGGTTATCGCGCGAGCAGTTGCTATTGAACCCGAAGTGTTATTGTTAGATGAACCGGCTTCTGCCTTGGATCCCATTTCGACTTTAAAAATTGAAGAATTGATCAACGAGTTGAAAAGTCAATACACTATAATTATTGTCACTCACAATATGCAACAGGCGGCCCGGGTCTCTGATTACACGGCATTCATGTATTTGGGCGAACTGATTGAATTTGGGGACACCAGCACTCTGTTTACCAATCCGGTCAAAAAACAAACCGAAGATTATATCACCGGACGCTACGGTTAGCCCAATCAATCCCCATTAAATTCCTCTCCTTAGCAGGAAAGACTCCAATATCCCTCCCCTTTTTGGGAGGAATTGAGGTGAGTTGCAGTTCTACTCTTTATAGGGAGGAAGGGATAATTCCAGCGCAAATCCCAATTGGCACAACATTTGTAGCCTTCCCATCATTCAATTTGGGAACTTTTCCCCGGATTTGAATCACCCCATTCCCAGCCAAAGACCTGATCGCCAAGGCCCATTTTCAATTCCCATATCGTATGGTACTCACATGAATGAAGAAGAATTTACTCAGCATCACATATCCCAACAATTCAATATTGAATTACGTGAATTACGCAATCAAGTTTTGGGCATGGGCGGCTTGGTTGAAGAACAATTGACCAATGCCCTCGTTTCCCTGACCACCCGTGATTATCAATTGGCCAAAAAAGTGTATTCCAATGACTACAAAGTCAATGCCTTAGAAGTGGCGATTGACGATGAAAGTATGAGAATTTTGGCCCGCCGTCAACCAGCTGCCAGTGATTTGCGACTGGTCATGGCCATTATTAAAACCATTCCCGATTTGGAAAGAATTGGCGACCAGGCGGAACGCATTGCCAATATGGCTCTACAAATGCGTGGAGAACCGGAAGCCAAACATTTTGTTGCCGTCAATCATCTGGGTGAGCACGTCCGACAGATGTTACATGACGCGTTAGACGCCTTTGCGCGGATGGATGTGGAAATGGCCCTGCAGGTTATGCGTGAGGATCAAAAGGTTGATCACGAATGCGACAGCATTAACCGTCAACTGATTACTTACATGATGGAAGACCCCCGTTCCATCCCCATGGCCCTCAATATCATGTGGTCTGCCCGCTCTTTGGAACGAATTGCTGCCCACTCTTGTAACATTTGCGAGTATTTAATTTATTTTGTCAAGGGTAAAGACGTCCGACATATCAGTTTTGAACAAGTTGAGGAACAGGCCCGGCAGTCCCGCTAGTGGGGATTGAGTTTTACAACAAATTGTGATACAATAAATGACGCATTGCAGCAAATCTTCAAATAACCCATAATGGCCCATGAGTGGTTACTATTTTCAGGAGAAATGTTATGCAATGCACGTTATTAAAGGCTAAACTTCATCGCGCTTGTGTCACCCACGCTGAGTTAGATTACGAAGGTTCTTGCGCTATAGACGGTAAATTGTTAGATTTAGCAGGGATTTATGAATATGAACAACTGCAAATTTATAACGTAAATAACGGAGAGCGCTTCACAACTTATGCAATTCGTGCCCAAGAAAATTCAGGTATTATCTCCATAAATGGCGCAGCTGCGCATAAGGCCCATCCTGGGCATCGCATCATCATCTGTGCCTACGTTGCACTGACTCCCCATGAGGTGACTTTGCACCAACCTACTTTAGTCTACTTAGACGAACAGAATAGAGTCACTCATACCCGTCACAGTATTCCGGTACAACTGGCTTAACCTCAATTGGGGTCCAAACTGACCTTTGGACTCCCAGTATTCCTGCCGCTCAATTATCCCCTTGTAAAAATCGGAAAAATCCTCCAGGTCTTCTGTTTGTACTCTTCGTAGGATTTGCCGTGCACTCTACACAAGTCTTTCTCCTCAAAATATACCCCAATAAAAATATATACACTCAAACCAGTGGCCAATAATACGTGTCCTACACTCATTTGTGGAGTTGCCCATAAACCAATAAGTGTTCCCAACATAATTGGATGCCGTATGTATTTATACACTGACACTATTTCAAAAGGGACCGGAATATATTCCTTGCCCACATAGTAAAAATAAGCCTGCCGCACCCCCAACAAATCAAGATGGCTGATTAAAAAACTGGCAAAAAAAGACAATAACCATCCCCCCACAAATAATCCCCATAATAATATCCTTCCCACCTCATTCTCCACCTGCCAAATCACCTGAGGCAAGGGGTGCCAATACCCACACAACAACCCCAATGCCAAACAGGAACCTAACACATAAGTACTTCTTTCTAAAGGTTTTGGCACCAAAGTCATCCACCATTGCTTAAACTGCAATCGTGCCATGATGGAATGTTGAATTCCAAACACAGCGATCAATAAAATATTCACCATCACCGCACTCGTGAAAGGCAAATCCGAATAATTACCATCAATGGGATAAGGTACCCCAAAATTACCTACAAAGGCAATGAAATACAGAAAAACCAGATTAAACAATAAGAAACAGAAGAGACTGTAAGCAAGTGCAAAAAATTTGCGAATCATAATTCCTCCAGATTATCAACAAGATTAACTTAAAAATTCTTCCCAAACCAAACCTACACTATACCAAGCACATGTGTGATAGCCTGATCAACGGGAAGCCCACCAATCACAATCCTCGTTAAAGTAAACAACCACCTCCTTTTTAACATAAAACGAAAATTGTTTTACCAGCACATTTGCATCATACATTGGCAATCGAAGATCGCCATTTTCCAATGCAAGGTGGATAACCTCTTTTCGTTACCCACCCTCTCGCTAGAATAAAGTGTAGATAAACGGTGCTATTACAGATCCCTGTCCCAACACCAATAATCCCCCCAATAAAATCAACACTATAATAATGGGAGCCAACCAAAACTTCTTACGCTCTTTCATAAATGCCCAAACATCTTTGAACAATTCCAACATTAAAATGGGTACTCCATATGTTTAGAAGGACGAATTTGACTGCGATACCGATAGGTATTCTCAATCGGATTGGGAGACGCAAAAAACTCCCTTCTGAAACGCCATCGAATTAGTCTCAATGGCGTCATCACCAAATAAAAAACCATGCCCAATAACAACCGAGTATTTACCCAACCCAGCAAAATCCCAAACCACATCCACAATTGATAAATAGGTCGCAAACTGATTGGGAATAACATTCCCCAAAGCCCCAGGAACACTGCCACTCCCCAAGGCCAAATTCTCCAAGCACTACTGAATAACAATGGGAATATTAAACCAAAAATAACAGCTATTCCCAACCCCAAAATAAAAGCAAATTGACGCAATTGTGGCTTATCTAATTCCTGTAAATTCATCATATTATTTAATCCAAGTTACCTAATCCAAAGGAAAAGTCTGTTGCCAAGATTCCTTCTCTGACCAACGAGGCTGTTGTTGCTTACTCAACACGCAATTCTCCAATACCAGATAATCCATTTCTGTGCGCATGAAACACTGATAAGCCTCCCGAGGTGTACAGACCAAAGGCTCACCCCTTACATTAAAGGAAGTATTAACCAACATTGGACATCCGGTTAATACCTCAAATTGCTTAAGCAAGGCATAATAACGAAGATTTGTCGACTGATGCACCGTTTGAATTCGAGCTGAATAATCTAAATGCGTCACCGCTGGAAAATGAGAATGTGGAATATGCAATTTTTCCAACCCAAATAGAGACTGTTGCTCTTTATTCAACGACAAACGCCAAGATTCCTTAACATAAGCCACCAACAACATATAGGGACTGGAACAATTTAAATCAAAATAGTCCCCCACTCGTTCCGCCAAAATAGAAGGGGCAAATGGCCGAAAAGACTCCCGATATTTAATCTTTAAATTCAAAGTGCTTTGCATCTTAGGGCTGCGAGGATCTGCCAAAATAGAACGATTGCCCAACGCCCGAGGTCCAAACTCCATGCGACCTTGAAACCAACCCACCACCTGTCCATCGGCCAATAACTGAGCCACTTGAGCCACCAACTCCGTTTCAGAAAAACTGTGGTAAGGCGCTCCAATTTGCTCCAAATAACCTCGAATGGCTGCTTGGCTGCTTTTGGGTCCCAAATAACTGCCTTGCATATGATCAACACTGCCCTCCTGTCCCTGATAACTCGTTGTTTTTAAATCAGAAATTGGTGAAAAAATAGATATTTTAGGCTGCTTTAAATACTCATGCCAAACACTGTAAGCCGCCCCCAATGCTCCCCCTGCATCCCCAGCAGCCGGTTGAATCCACAGAGACTCAAAGGGACCTTCCCGTAAAATTCGTCCATTTGCCACACAATTCAAAGCCACCCCCCCAGCCAAACACAACTGTTTAACCCGCAATTCTTGATACAAAGTACGTACTAAACGTAAGATCACTTCTTCTGTTACTGCTTGTATGGAACAGGCCAAATCCATTTCTCGTTGGGTCACCGGGGACTCTGGTGATCGAGGTGGTCCATCAAATAAATGCTCAAAACGAGCATGCGTCATAGTTAAGCCAACTGTATAATTGAAGTAATCCAAATTCAAGCGAAAACTGCCATCTTCTTTTAAATCCAACAGGTTATCTAAAATAGTTTGTACATAGCGTGGTTGACCATAAGGTGCCAATCCCATCAATTTATATTCTCCAGAATTGACCTTAAAACCTGCAAAATAGGTAAATGCAGAATACAATAAACCCAGAGAATGAGGAAAGTTGATATGCCACTGGGGAATCATTTGTTGCTCAGTTCCCAACCAAGCTGAGGTAGTAGCCCATTCCCCCACACCATCAAGACAAAGAATGGCAGCTGTTTGAAAGGGACTGGGATAAAATGCTGAAGCAGCATGGGCTTGATGGTGTTCCGTAAACAGTAAACGAGGCAAAGGAGACTTGCTATTTGTTTGAAATTGTCGCAATTCTCTTCTGAGCACAGTTTTCAAATATAACTTTTCTTTTAACCAAATGGGCATGGACTGCAGAAATGAGGAAAATCCACGCGGGGCATAAGCCAAGTAAGTTTCTAACAAACGTTCAAATTTCAAGAGTGGTTTGTCATAAAATACCACATAATCTATATTTTCCAAAGACAATTGAGCATTTTCCAAGCAAAATTGAATGGCCCGACTGGGAAAACGAGGATCATGTTTTTGGCGACTGAAACGTTCTTCTTGGGCAGCAGCAGTTAACCTTCCAGCTTGTAACAGGGCTGCAGCACTGTCATGGTAATAAGCTGAAATACCTAAAATATTCATAGTAGATACCATAGATTCAGAAAATGATGAAAGTGTGAGTTTCACAGTTAGGAAGGGCACTCTTTAGGAAATTGCCGTTGGGATTCCAGTCTCAATGCTTCTCGTAAGTCCCGAATGGCAGAATCTCGAAAATCGATTTGATAGATGGTCAAAATGAGATCGAACAATCGACTGAAATAAAAACGTTTTTCTCGGAAATCAGCATAGGCTCGCCCTCGCAATAAAGCCGGTAATGCACTGCGGTCATCACCTTCCAATAAAGTGGGTAACACTGTGCTTTTTTCCTGTTCCGTCCGAATCAAACGTTGGGCAATCAAATCCACTTCGGCAGCCACCACACTGCCAGTTGCTGAGACTTTGTTTTGATATTTTTCTAAAAATAAAGGGGTACCAATGACGACAATAAAATGACAGGTTTCCAAGCGACTGATGAAACGGGGCACGCTGGAACCAATGCTTGAATTGTCCCAATCGTCCAAAATGACCTCGATACCAGCATCCCACATATCCTCAGCCAATTTTCTCACCCAACGTTCATGCTCAGTGATTCCCCAAGCATAGCTGATGAAACAACTGGGGACTGGCTTTTCCAAATTGCGCAGATATCCCTTTAACCAAACCAGAGCTTTGGCGAATCGGGTACGGTTAAATGCTTGACTTTGTTCATAATCTAAATATTCTCGATTTTGTTGAGACAGGGGGTATTCTGGTACCGAAGACAGCATAATTTTACTGCCACAGTCTCCACAAAACATAAAATCTTTTTGTGATTTCAAACGTTTGGTGACTTCCCCTCGCTCTTGTTGATAACTACAGGTAGTACATATTAAAGGGGAATAAGCGGTAATTTGCACTTCCCGTCCTTGTAAAAATCGGGTGATCAGGTTTCTAAACAAAACTTTACTGGATTCTTGAGTTCCCTGTCCAAAATAGAGCACCAGTTCCAATTCACCTTCTCGTTCTTCAATTTTACGAAATCCACAAATTTCATATGTATCTATTTGATATTGGGCTTGATTTTGCCAATGTTCAATACGAGAAAAGGTTTCTGTATAACCCAGTAAAACTACCAATGAGGCGTAAATGTTTTCTATGGCGCCCTTGATCACATAAGACATGTCATCTTTAACGGGGACTTTGTCCAAAGCAGGTCTTTTTTGGTTGATCAGGGCAGGGAATACTAGAAAAGTGCGACCTTGGATAGTTTCTCTAAAACAGATGGTGTGTTCCAAAAAGAGCACCAACACAGCATCGATAAGGGTTTCTAAAATAATGCGTTTTTTGTTGGCCAGTTGCTCTATTTCCGGGATGACATAATCTCCTCGCAATAGACGAGTTTCTTCAAGGGCACCTAAGCCTTTTTCGTTGCGTCGGGCTTCCAATACCAAGGAAGAGGCTAAATTGGTTAATAGATCGGGGAACAATAATACCATGGCTTGTCCCGTTGAAGTGCGCAATAAGCTGACGTAACCGTGATTGGCCAAATGTTGTAAGGCAGTCATGAGTTCAGCGTCGGTAAATAGCCAGTTGGCATCGGTTTTTTGCAGAAAATTCCTTAATTCTTGGGGAGTTAGCAATACTTCTGTTTTGCCTGATTGTTCCTTTAAACGCAATACGAATTCTTTGATGCGTTTGAAAGTTAAGGTGGTGACCGTCGTGGTCATGTCATTCCAACGGATAGCTTGGCGAATGTTCTCTAACAGTAAGGGTAAATTTTCTCCAGTTAGAGCACTGGTCAATAGGTAACTATTGGTAATGTCATGGTGTTGGCAAAATTGTTGTAACTCATTGTTAGTTAAGGTGGGACTGCCACGATCTAAACGGGCACCCACTAGAATTTTTTGACAGGTTCGATTGAGAGCACAGTGATGGGTTAATTGGTTAAGCCAATATTCCACTCCTTTAAGTGGTTCCTGTTGATGAGTGGGATCAAAGACAATGAGGGCCAAATCAACATCGTCTAAAAATAAGGCGTGGATCAGGCGGTAATCTGGTTGTCCTGCCAAGTCCCATAGCACAGCTTCACATTCGGTGCCATCAGATCGAGTAGCTCCTAAGTCTTTGATTACCCAAAATTGTTGCCCATGAGTAGAGGCTTGTTCCTTAAAATAACCATGAGCAATGCGCCAACCAAGACCAGTTTTGCCAACTCCACTGTCGCCAACTAGAGCAATCTTAGCTGTGGTATAATGTACAGTGGTTTCTGGGGGGTAAGGCATGGGGGATTGGGTGGAATTGGGCATTTCCTTTGGTGGGGAACGTTTGTGTTCAAACCAGCGAGTAAGGCGTTTGGTTAAGGAGGGTTTTTGGAGAGATTGAGCAAGTAAGCAGTCAATATCCAGTTCCCAAAGTCGAATAATTCGGTCATGTTCTCCTAGGGTGGCCAATAAGGGTTGCCTAGGGTGAAAGCAGAGACCGCCTAACCATAATTGGTGTTCAGTGGATTCTTCCAAAACGGCTAATAATCCGCTGGCATCTCCTCGCCATAAGCGAACGGTGTCATCGTCACTTTTGGAGGCAAATAATTGTCCATCGTGTGAGAATGATAATTTGTAGATGACTTCGGTATGTCCTTCTAATACGCGGATTTGTCGATAATTTTCAAGGTCCCAAAGCCTGATGGTTTTATCTCCTGAAGCAGAGAGCAACCAGTTGGGATTTTGGGGCGAAAAGATGAGACTTAAGACCATACCAGAATGACCTTTTAGGGTACTTTGCAGTTGACCAGTTGCATAATTCCAAATGTGGATCAGTTTGTCATCCGAGCCAGAGACCAGTAAGGGATGATGGGGGGAAAATTCAACGGTGTTGACACTCCGAGTATGAGCGGATAAGTGCTGGTGAGGTTGCCAATGGTGGCTATTCCAAATGATGAGACCACCTTCATCTGATCCAGAGGCTAAGTATTGGCTGTCTTCTGACCAACTTAGGGTATTTAAACTGGCAAGGTGTCCTTCTAAAATTTGGACCAGTTGTCCTTGTTGCCAAAGTTGAATGACTTTGTGACTGCAGCCTACTGCCAGATAATTCCCATCTGGGGAAAAACGGATGACCCGAGGGTAACCTGGAGTAATGGTCAGTTGTTGTTGAGGTTGTCCGGTTGCCAATTCCCAGAGGATAATTTTTCCGTCGAAGGAGGAAGATGCCAAATATTGGCCGTCTGGAGAAAAGTTGAGTCGGTTGATGGATTCCTGAGGAGCTTGTAATGTTTTGAGCAGTCGCAAGCCTGCTGGATAGGGAGGTGAAGTGGTCATAGTGAGTCTTTATTGAATGCTTGGGCAATTGGAGATGGAAAATCGTCGCTAACACGTGAAATTGACAGAGTTAAAAAAATCTCCTTCAAATTGGTTAAACCCTTTAAATTTTACATGATAGAGTCAATAAAGCCAAATAATTCCTATTTTAGAGTAAAATTAAGCATTGTTTTTGCTCTTATGACCGACTTATTGTCCAAAACTGATTCTTCCGTACTTCATAAATATCCTTGAAAAGGTTAAACTGTGCCTGACATTATTTTAGGCGGTCAGTCTATCCATTTTATCGAACTTTTGCGATATAATTGTATCTTGAATCTTTATTTTCCCCTCAATTTTTAGAGACCATTATGATTTCGTTATCTTCTTCCAAAACCATTCTCCTGTCAATTGTGTTACTTGCCCTATTGCTCATCACCAGTGGGCTGGGTTATTATCTATTTTTCAATCAAAACAACTTGGCCACCCAATTTGATTTAAACCTGGGAAAATCCATTTATAATAACCGGTGCATTGCCTGTCACTTGCCCGGTCAACTTGGGGCGCCAAGACTCGGACACGCTGAGGAATGGGCGCCTCGCATTGGCAAGGGACTGGATACTTTATTTCATAACAGTTTACAAGGATTCAATGCCATGCCAGCAAGAGGGGGAGATGCTCATTTATCCGATGAGGAAGTCAAGTCCGCAGTGGCTTTCATGGTCAACGAATCCTCCTAAACCAAGTTAAACTAACCTACTGAATAAAGTACCTTTTTTAGGGATAATTGGATTGACTATTCATTTCCAAGCAATCCCTAAACATCAATTTACTATTGAGTCAATTAGTATGGATATACTTTAAATTGTAAAACTCACCCTTATCTAATGAACTGAAAAAACTCAGCACGGCACTAAAAAAACTATTCAATTGTCAAAAGCTGTGATATAATTGCACTTATCATTCATCATTAACTTAAGTGAGTTAAGACCAATGGACGACAATAAAAAACAAACATTGATGGCCACCTTAAAACAAATTGAAAAACAATTTGGCAAAGGGGCTGTCATGCGTTTAGGTGATTCCAGTGCAGTGCTGGATGTTGATACTGTTTCAACCGGTTCTCTTAACCTGGATTTGGCTTTGGGAATTGGGGGATTGCCTCGAGGCCGGGTAGTTGAAATCTACGGTCCAGAAGCCTCGGGAAAAACCACTTTGACTCTTCATGTGGCTGCTGAAATTCAAAAAAAAGGCGGAATCGCTGCCTTCATCGACGCCGAACACGCTCTGGACAGTCAATATGCCAAGAGACTCGGTGTTAATACCGACGAACTCCTGCTGTCCCAACCAGGCAGTGGCGAAGAAGCCCTGGAAATTGCTGACATTTTTGTGCGCTCCGGGACCGTGGATCTGGTTATCATCGACTCTGTGGCTGCTTTAACTCCCAAGGCTGAAATTGAAGGTGACATGGGCGATTCCCATATGGGTCTACATGCTCGCCTAATGTCCCAAGCATTACGCAAACTTACTGCCAATATCAAACGTTCCAATACCCTAGTCATCTTCATCAACCAAATTCGCATGAAAATTGGTGTAGTTTGGGGCTGTTTTCACTATGACAGTCCGGTCATCCTGGCCAATGGGCAAACCCGAAAAATTGGAGAAATCGTTGAAGGAAAATTACCTTTAACTGTCTTATCTTACAACCTGACCACTCAACAATTGGAACCGCGTCCAATTGTCAATTGGTACAACAATGGCGAAACTGAAGAATTTTGGCAATTCACCCTGAATACTGCGACAGAATCCCACCAAATTACCTGTACCGCCAACCACTTACTGCTGACCCCAACTGGCTATCAAGCAGCAGGAGAACTGGCACTGGGAGATGAATTGATGATTGCATTGCCCCATTCCCCAACTATCTTCCATCACCGCCTCCTAGAACAACTGCCTACTCCCGTCCTGCAAAATCACCTCCTTCCCAATTTATTCAAGTCCCGTTCCCCAATCATGCCCCTAGCCATTTCTAACATTCAACGCATTACTAAAACCCATTGTAATCAACGTTTTGACTTAGAAATTGAAGGCAATCACAACTATCTTGTTAACCATGTTGTGGTACATAATTCTCCAGAAACCACCACCGGTGGCAATGCCCTTAAATTTTATGCCTCCGTTCGCCTGGATATTCGACGCACGGGACCAGTTAAACGAGGTGATGAAATTGTGGGCAATGAAACTAAAGTAAAAGTAGTCAAAAATAAACTAGCGCCTCCCTTAAAAGAAGTATCTTTTGACATCATCTATGGAGAAGGCATTTCTCGAATTGGAGAACTCATTGATCTCGGAGTAAAATGTGAGATTATTGACAAAGCAGGCACTTGGTACAGCTATAGTGGGGAACGGTTAGGACAAGGCAAAGACAACATGCGAAATTACCTGTTGGAACATCCAGAAATTGCGGCCTCGGTGGAAAAGCAAATTCGTGAAAAAATGCTGGCAAAACCCCTACCAACAACATCCTCTGAAAGTACTGATATCTCCAAAGAAGAGGATTAGAATTAAAGTGTAGAGGTTTTAATGTGACTGATGCGTTGATACAAGCTATTTGTAGTGCGATGGATTTTTTGTCTCGTCGAGAACACGCGAGCTTGGAATTGCGTCAAAAACTTTCTCGCAGAGGATTTGACCCAGACATCATTGATCGGGCATTAATTCAACTACGAGCAGATAATTTGCTAAGTGATGAACGTTTTGTTAGGAGTTTTATCGAAACCAAGATCAACAAGGGATGTGGCCTGAACAAAATAAAACATGAACTTCGCAAACGAGGAATCGATGGAGAACTGTTATTGTCCTCACTGAGTGTGTATGACGAAGACTATTGGCAACAACATATTCGCCAAGTTCGAGAAAAACGTTTTGGCAAAGAATTACCTCAACATTATCGAGAACGAGCCAAACAAGTACGTTTTCTACAATATCGAGGCTTCACCACTGAACAAATTCGACAGGTATTAAGTGATGAATGGCAAACTGAAGATTGAGCCAATATTCATTTAAGAACCAGACAAAATTGTCAACCAATTGATTACCATAAAATTTATTCCACTTAAAATCAACAAAAACCATTGAGTTCTCTAAAGTTCTGATGAATTTCTAATGCGTGGGAAAAAGCCGGCACTTCTGAATATTCTCCTTAAGAAGAGACTGGGGTTGCTTTAAATTCATAAACTTGAATTGACAAAACATCCCCTCATTCAAAACGACCAAAACCGGTTTAAAAACCAAGATTGAACATTCTAAACAAAGAATCACTGGTCACATTTTCCATGGAATTGGCCAACTTTCATGCGTGGAGTTTCTTTCTTGGTTAAATTAACAAGCAATCGTCTATTATCCCGATTTATAAGGAATTTTATGAAAAAAACATTGCTATCTTGTTGGTTATTGGTGAATGCTGGGGGATATGCCGCAGAATCTCCTCAAGAAGAACAATTGTTATTCAAACAATGTTATGAAGAAGCGCTCAAAGGCAATCAAGTCGCTCAGGCCAATTTGGGAATTTTATATTTGGAAGGACGTGGAGTCTCTCAGGATGATCAGGAAGCATTGAAATGGTTCCAAAAATCAGCCCAACAAAAAGAAGCTTTGGCTCAATATAACTTAGGTATCATGTATTTAGAAGGGCGAGGAGTGGCTAAGGATGATCATCGAGCCTTTCAACTGTTTCAACAAGCCGCAAAACAAGGCTATTTGTTGGCGCAAAGCAATCTGGGCATCATGTATGAAAAAGGGCAAGGCACCCCCAAACATTATGGCAAAGCCCTTGAATGGTATCAAAAAGCCGCAGAAACTGGTTATGCCACAGCCCAATACAATCTTGGTCTCATGTATCTTAGAGGGCATGGCACTGCCCAAAATTATCCTGAAGCAGTAAAATGGTTTCAAAAAGCCATTGCCCAAGGCAATGTAGAAGCTCAATATACCTTGGCACTCCTGTACGAAAAGGGAAAAGGATTGCCCCAAGATCTTAAAAAAGCAGTGGAATGGTTACAAAAAGCCGCCCAACAGGGAAATTCTGCTGCTCAAAGTAAACTGGGCATGTTATATTTGGAAGGGCGAGGCGTGCCCCAAAATGATACAATGTCGGTACAATGGTATCGGAAAGCAGCTGAACAAGGAGACCCTGTTGCTCAAAACAACCTGGGCATCGCCTATCAACAAGGCCGCGGAATCGCCCAAGATGATGAACAATCCATCCAATGGTTTTTAAAATCAGCCAATCAAGGCTATGCTCTTGGTCAATATAACTTTGGTCTGGCTTATCAAAAGGGACGATTTTTACCCCAAAACGACCAAGAAGCAGTTCGATGGTTTCGAAAAGCAGCTGAGCAAGATTTAGTTGAAGCCCAAATTCACCTAGCCTTATTTTATCGGTTGGGACAGGGAATTGAACAAAATTACAATGAAGCGGCAAAGTGGTACAGTAAAGCCGCTGCCCAAAACAATGTAGAAGCCCAATACAATTTGGGAATTGCCTATGCGAAAGGAGAAGGAGTTGCTAAAGATGCTACTCAAGCCTTTCAATGGTTTCAAAAAGCCGCAGAGCAAGACCATGTAGAAGCCCAATTCAGCGTTGCCCTGGCTTATTCCCAAGGAGAAGGAGTGGAACAAGATTTACAAAAAGCAACTTCATGGTACCTTAAAGCAGCTGACAAAGGATTCCCGCTGGCTCAGAATAACTTGGGAATGGCTTATGAAAAAGGACTCGGAATCCCTGTGGACCAAGCACAAGCATTAAAATGGTATACAAAAGCAGCCAATCAAGGCTTTAAATTAGCCCAACAAAATGTGGAACGTTTGCTACCAACACCTTCTCCAGAAAAAATCAATTCCGACTCTACAACAAACCTACCTGAAAAACCAACCAATTCCCCTCAAACACCTCAAAATTCTCCTTTAAAATCAACCGTAGTCACCAATCCACCCTCTTCTCCACAGCCCACTGTACCCACTGATTCTTCAGCAGACTCGACCCCTTAGTCAAACCTGATAACCCCCTTATTTTTTCCAATAAAATCAAATAGTTAAACCAAAAATAACCACCCTATCAGCACCTTCTATTTACCTTCCACCAAAAGATCACTAAGTATGACAAGTGTTGCAGAATTACGCCAAACTTTTCTAGACTATTTTCAAACCCAAGGACACATGGTTGTTCCCAGTAGTTCTCTAATTCCCATGAATGACTCTACCTTACTGTTTACTAATGCGGGAATGGTGCAATTTAAAGAAACCTTTTTGGGACTTGACCAACGCGCCTACCAACGAGCAGCCAGTTGTCAACGTTGCGTCCGAGCAGGCGGTAAACATAACGATTTAGAGAACGTAGGTTATACAGCCCGTCATCACACCTTTTTTGAAATGCTGGGTAACTTCAGTTTTGGGAACTATTTTAAACAAGAAGCCATTCATTTCTCTTGGGAATTTTTGACGCAAGTGCTTAAATTACCTCCCGAAAAATTATGGATCACCGTGTTTGAAAAAGACGACGAAGCGGCTCATATTTGGCTGCAAGAAATCAAAATAGACCCTCAACGTTTCTCTCGTTGTGGAGAAAAAGACAATTTTTGGATGATGGGAGATACCGGTCCCTGCGGACCTTGTTCAGAAATTTTTTACGATCATGGACCTGATATTGCGGGTGGTCCTCCGGGAAGTTCGGAAGAAGATGGAGACCGCTATATCGAAATTTGGAACCTTGTCTTTATGCAATACAATCGAGACAATCAAGGACAATTAACTCCCCTACCCAAACCCTCAGTGGACACAGGAATGGGACTTGAACGACTGGCAGCAGTTATGCAAGGAGTACACAGCAACTATGAAATTGATTTATTTCAATTTTTGTTGCGAGCTATAGCAAAGTTGGCCGACTGTCAAGACCTGACTCACAATTCCCTACGAGTCATTGCCGATCATATTCGCGCCTGCTCATTTTTGATCGTAGATGGCGTTATTCCTTCCAATGAAGGCAGAGGTTATGTGTTGCGTCGAATTATTCGTCGGGCCATTCGTCACGGACATAAATTGGGACTGCGACAACCCTTTTTCTATCAACTGGTTGAAATCCTAGACCAACAAATGGGGACTGCTTATCCAGAATTGACCGAGCACAAAGATTTGGTGTCCCGAATGTTGAGACAGGAAGAGGAACGTTTTGACGAAACTTTGGATCGGGGAATGCGTTTATTGGAACAAGCGATTGCGGAATTGGCCGGCGCCACTATTCCCGGTGAAATTGTATTTAAACTCTATGATACTTATGGTTTTCCCACTGATCTTACTGCCGATATTGCTCGGGAACGGAAACTGAATTTGGACCTAGAAGGTTTTGAACAGAGAATGGCAGTGCAACGCAGTCTAAGCAACACTGGACAATTTAAAGTTGACCTGAGTCAAACTGTACAGCAATTGGTCCCAAATACCATGTTTACCGGATATGATCATCATCAAGATGAAGGGCTTATCACCAGTTTATTTATTGAGAATCAAACCGTAAGCAGCTTAAAGGCAGGTCAATCTGGTCGAGTTATGCTGACTCAAACCCCCTTTTATGCGGAATCTGGGGGACAAATTGGAGACAAAGGGCGTCTTATCGCAGAAGGGATTATTTTTGAAGTTGAAGACACCCAGAAAATAGGACAAGCCTATGTTCATTTAGGCAAATTGTTAACTGGGGAATTGCGAATTGGTGAAAAATTACGGGCAGAAATTGATCTGCGAACTCGCCAAGCCACAGCTCGCAACCATTCGGCAACCCATTTGTTACATGCAGCCCTGCGACAAGTACTCGGCACCCATGTCAAACAAAAAGGTTCCTTGGTGGCAGTGGAACGATTGCGTTTTGATTTCTCTCATTTTGAAGCCATTACTTCTCAACAGTTGAAAGACATTGAACAATTGGTCAACGAACAGATTTTACTCAATTTGCCGGTCAAAACTAAAATTTTGCACTTGGAAGAGGCGTTAAAAGAAGGAGCTATGGCTTTGTTTGGAGAAAAATATGATCAAAAAGTTCGAGTCCTGTCTATGGGAGAATTCTCAACAGAACTCTGTGGAGGCACGCATGTCACCTATACTGGAGATATTGGATTATTCAAAATCACTGCCGAGACCGGGGTAGCGGCTGGTATTCGTCGCATTGAAGCCATCACTGGTCTGCAGGCTTTGGCTTGGATGAATCGAGCCGAAGCGGTCTTAAATCAAGTGGCCGGCTTACTAAAAACTTCTCGAGAAGGAGTAGAAGAACGTTTGGCTCAGTTTCTAGAGCAACATCGACAATTAGAAAAGGAGGCGGCTCGCTTACAGGCAAAATTGGCTAACAACCAAGGTAAAGATGTTTTAGAACAAGCTATTGAAGTTCAAGGCATTAAAATACTGGCCGTGGAATTGGAAAATTTGGAAGTCAAACAATTACGGTCTACCTTGGACCAACTGAAAAGCAAACTGAGCACGGCAGTCATTGTATTAGCCACAGTCAAAGAAGACAAGGTATCCTTAGTGGCTGGAGTTACCTCAAACTTGACAAATAAAATAAATGCTGGAGAATTAGTCAGTTACGTTGCACAACAAGTGGAGGGCAAAGGGGGTGGACGTGCCGACATGGCTCAAGGAGGAGGCGCTGCTCCTGAACATTTAACAGTTGCTTTACAAACTGTGGTCAATTGGGTCAAACAACGCCTATAAACAATGGTGGGCAACGAAAAGAAATTACTCACCCTACCTGAAACTTTTGTTCTCAAACCTGCCGGGTTTTAAAAACCTGGCAGGTTTTCCTTTCTCAAAATTTAATCTTATGTTACATGTCCATACCAGTAATCAACTGGAAATTTTGCTGCAAACCTTAGGAAACTTGATTCAAAACAATCCATTGCCTCCGTTTAAAAAAGAAATCATCGTGGTGCAAAAACGGGGAGTGGAGAAGTGGTTGTCAATGGGACTTGCACAACATTTAGGCATTTGGGCCAATGGAGATTTTTTATTCTTAGACGATTGGTTACGACAAACTTTCAAATATGTATTGGAAGATTTGTCCGAATTTTCTCAACTTGAACATCGTCAAGTGTGGGTTTGGCGTCTGTTTAAAGTTTTACCCAAATTGCTGTCTCATTACTCTAATTCTTCTCCAAATCACAATTCTCCTTGCGCTGAATTGGAGAATTATCTGTACAATGATGAGCAAGGCATTAAACAGTATCAATTGGCGACTAAATTGGCAGAAGTTTTTGAGCGTTATTTGGTGTATCGTCCAACTTGGATTGAGGATTGGGAACATGGAATACAGCCAGAAGTATTGGCAGGTAATGTTCAAGCTGAGTGTCAAGCTCATCTGTGGAGAAAATTGATCGCCGAATACAGTCATTCTCCTGAAGAATATACTCATCAACATCGAGTGCATTTTCGGAAAAAGTTTTTTGAAAAGTTACGCTTAGATAACAGGTTATATGCAAAATTCCCAAGGAGAATTTCAATATTTGGGATGCCTGCTCTACCCATTTTTTATTTGGAAATTTTAGCCAATTTGGCCCCATTTACAGAGATTCATATATTTTGCCTCAATGCTTCTCAAACCAAATATACAGTTCAAAACAATTCCACTGTTGCAAATACCGCCAGCCTATCTTCTGTCACCCATCCTTTACTGGTCGCATTGGGGAAACTCAGTGAGGACTTTAGGATAATGTTGCAAAATTATCCCCAGCAATTTCATTCCCATTTTGTTTCTCCAGTTGGTAACAACATGTTAGCCTGTTTGCAGCAGGATTTACTGGCGGGTCATCTTCCTAAAAAATCTAGATTTATCAATGAGTCTGACCGTTCCCTGCAGTTTCATATTTGTCACAGTCCCATGCGAGAAGTACAGGTATTGCATGATCAGTTGCTGGCCTTGTTTGAGTCCAATTCCAGCCTATTGCCCAATCAGGTGCTGGTAATGGTTTCGGACATGACAATTTATGCACCCTTGATTGAGTCTGTGTTTACCACGGTTTCAGAATCGAACCAATATATTCCCTTTCAAATTGTTGATCGAAGTGCCCAAGAAAGAAATGTGTTGCTTAAGACTTTTTTAAAGATTTTGCAGCTCAGGCAAAGTCGTTTTGGTGTCACCGAGGTACTTGAATTGTTGGAAGTGGTGCCGATTCGGGCGCGCTTTGGGCTGCTAGAGCAAGATGTGCCACTGATTCAGTATTGGATCAAAGCGGTCAATATTCGTTGGGGAATTGATGGACAAAATCGTCAATATTTGTCATTGCCTGATTTTGAGGAGAATACTTGGCGTGCTGGCTTAAACAGATTGTTATTGGGTTATGCTCTAAGCCAACCTTTGGGTGAAGAAGAGTTGTTTCAGGGCATTTTGCCATTTTCTGAGTTGGAAGGGGCAGAAACATTGATTTTGGGAAGGGGAATAAATTTTATAGAGACTTTATTTTATTGGGTAGATTTGTTAAAGAAATCATATAGTTTGGAAGGGTGGAAGCAAGTGTTGGGACAGTTGTTAAATGCATTGTTTGAGCCTGTTGAAGATGTGGATTTTAAAGGTCAGCAACAGGTACAAGAAGTTTTACAACAATTAGCCAATCAAGCCAAACAGGCGGTTTTGACAGAGGAAGTAAGTTGTGAGGTGGTGCAAAGTTATTTGCGGCAGCGTTTGGAAGAAATACAGTCCCAGTCGATTTACTTCTTGACTGGACAAGTTAATTTTTGCGATTTGTCGTCGGTACGAGGTGTGCCTTTTGAGGTGATTTGTTTGTTGGGCATGAATGATCGTTCATTTCCACGAGTGGGCCGCAATTTGAGTTTTGATTTGATGCAAAAATTTCCAGTGTTGGGAGATGATGTGCAGCGTTATCATGATCGGCATATGTTTTTGGAATTGTTATTGTCAGCCAGACATTGTTTTTATGTCAGTTATGTGGGCAGAGATGTGTATGACAACACTGTTAGGCCGCCTTCAGTTTTGATCAGTGAATTGTTGGAATGTATGGAGAATACATTCGATAATGTTCAGGGTAAATTATTGAATCATTTAGTGATCCAACATCCTCTACAACCTTTCAGTCCCCGTTATTTTAATAGTGAGATCAAAGAGTTATTCAGTTTTTCTCAGATGTATTATCAGGCAGCAAAGCAAGTGTTCAGTGGTCCCGTTCGGCAATCTAGAGCCTGGTTACAGAATGCATTGGAGTTGCCAAATCAAATTAAGCAGGTGAGTCTCGATGATTTGTCGAGATTTTTTGTAAATCCAAGTCGATTTTTTGCAAAAGAGCGTTTGGGTTTAGAATTGAGTCGTTTTGAAAAGCCACTGGATTGGCAAGAGCCTTTTGAAATTGAGGAGGGGCTGGAGGGTTATCAGTTTGCCAATCAATTGGTGGATCGAGCTTTACGGGGACAGGATTTGCGTCAGTATTATTCGTTGGCTAAGGCAGCCGGGCATTTGCCTCATGGGTATATTGGGGAATATCAATATCGGCAGTTGTTAGAAGAAATGCATCCTTTTATTTGTCAAGTGCAGAATTTTTTACGCCAGGAAAAAATTGCTCCTTATTGGGTTGATTTACCAGTGGGGAATAGGCAATTAGTGGGTCATTTGGGACAATTGTGGGGTCAACAGGCGGTGTATTATCGGTATGCCAGTGTGAAAGCTAAGGATTGTATTAAAATTTGGTTGTCTCATTTGGTATTAAACAGTGTGGCAGGAAACAGTTTGCCAAGAAAGAGTGTATTGATTGGGAAGTCTGAAATACGTGAATTTCAGCCCTTGGAGCATGGATTGGATTTATTGGAAAAATTGTTGTTGGAATATTATTTTATAGGTTTAACTCGGCCACTGCCTTTTTTTCCAGAAATGTCTTTCAATTTAGCTAACTTTTTGAAAGAGGGAATACCCTTGAGTAAGGCCATTGCCAAATTGCAGGAAACATGGTTGGGAGAAAACCAAAGAAATGGGTATTGGCATGAGGGCATGGATGAGTATTATCGTTTGTGTTTTAATCGGCAAGGAGAAGATCCACCATTTAGGGAAGATTTTGTTGAGTTGGCAGTTGGGTTTTTTAATCCCTTGTTGGAAAATAGTCAACCAGTTGCGTTTTAAAGTGATAGTCAATGATAATCAAAAGGTTAAAATAGGATAAGAGGATGTTTGAAGCATGAGAATTTCAGTGATGAGGTTGCGTTTTTTTTTGATATTGGTTTTATGGGTGCTCAGTGATATTGGGATGGCTAAAGTGCTTATTCAAGCCCAGGTGGATGGGGGAAATTGGCAAAGTTCAAAGGCTATTTATCCCTTGAGGGGGCAAAAAATTCGTTTGAGAGTGACCCCGGTGCCTGGGGCAAATATTCGGTGGTATCAGATTCGTCCCAATCTCGATAAGATTTATAAGAATGCCAATCATCCTTGGGAAGAAAATGCTTATCAGTGGGTGGGATTTGGTAAGATTGATTATGAGCGACAGGAACTTTTGCCTGTTCGCGATCGCTGGGAAATTGAATTGTTGGGTGGTCATCCACTCAGTGAATTGTGGGAAAAGCCCTCTCGATATCATCAGGCAGAAGTGGGCAGTTTTTGGTTGCAGGTGGAGGTGGAGCAATCAGGTAAGATCACGAAAAGTTTCGGAATTGAGGCGGCAGATTCAAGGGGCATGTCCCCGGAAGTGTTTCGGATTTCAATTCGAGATGGAGAGGGTTTTTTGGGTTATGTGACCAGTTTTTTTAATGTGCCGGGGGTATTTGGTTCCGTGATTTACCAGAGTCGTCATTATATCGGGGTGGATTGTGCGGATGTATTGGTGGCAGCTTATCATCAGTGGAAAAATCAGCCGTTGAAAAAGGATTATAATGTGGCAATGTTGGTGAATCAGTTGGCTCAACGGAAAAAATTTTCGTTGATTGAGGGCATGCCAGATCGAGAGGTAAAATGGGAAAAGGAGATCTATCCGGGTGATTTGATCGCCGTTCGATATGCTGGGGCTCGTCAATATCAGCATATTGGGGTAATGGCAGCAGATGCCAATGGGAATGGATTGTTGGATGGACAAGATCGGGTACTTCACGCCGGTCCATCGCCTTTACAGTATTCAGAGTTGGCTGCAGGGCATTTTGATGGAGAGGTGGTTATTTTGCAACCAGTTTTTAAGTAACTGAATTTAAAAGTTGAGACTTGATGGGGCTGATTTTAAAAGTCAGTTATGGTGCTTTAGTTTTTTAATAACTTGAGTTTGACGCAGGTTGATGTGGGAAATAGCAAAATAGCTGTTTCTGATTTAGAAACCATGGAACTCAATTTTACTTATTTTATTTTCCATCAGTTTTTTACTTAGTAAATAAAACATGAATAGATATTTATCGAAATTTTTCAATGAATTACTGCTTAATTCAGGACAGTATGCACTTTTCTATATTTTAATGTATTTTAGTTATGAAGGAGGAAATTTTTGGCTAGATATTGGACACGTAATATTATTATTATCATTAATCATTCAAACAATAATTCTTACAAAGTATGGAAATCTTCCAAAAGTTCGTTTTTTTGGTTCTCTAATTGCTCCTTTAGTTTATACTTTCTTTGAATATACAGATATTATATTATTCTTAAGTGATTCAGGACATTTCTTTTTTTGGTTTTTTTCAATAGTTACTGCAATGGTTCAAACATATCAATTGAAATGTAAAAATGAAGAAATATTAGATTATTTACTTACTTCAATAAATGTAATTATTTTTATTTTTATATATTTTTATTTTGATTTAAAAATTAGTGTGGAACAACAATTAAAGAATGGATTAATTACTTATATTGAAGCGATTGAAAAATTAGAGTTTTATAATTTTTTAATCGGATTGAAAGAACTATTATTGGATCCTGCACATATCTATTTGATAATTGGGGCAATATTATTAACAACTACAATAATCATAAGTAAGCTTAAAATAAATAATTTAAGAAAAAGATTATTTGAGTTATTGGGTGCATACGTAGATACTAAAGTTAGAGATAAATTATTACAAAAAGGTCAAAATCTTATTGAAAAGAAAGAGGTTGTTGTTTTATTTTCAGATATTAGAAATTTTACAGCTCTTTCAGAACAAAATAGTGCTTCAGATATTGTATCGATGCTTAACGAATATTTTTCACTTTGGAATTCTATTGTTACAAAATACGGAGGAGTTGTAGATAAATATATGGGTGATGCGATTATGGTGGTATTTGAAGGAAAGAATGATTCACAAAGAAGTGTTAATTGTTCGATTGAAATATTAAATTCAATTGAAAAATTAAATGGAGAATTAAAGGGAAAAAGTTTACCAATTATTCCTGATATTGGTATTGGAATACATAAAGGCGAGGTAATCCAAGGACCAATAGGAAGTAATGAACGAAAAAATTATACCGTTATTGGAGATGTTGTAAATATTGCTTCAAGACTTGAGAGTAGTTGTAAGGAGTTGAGCACTCATTTAGTCGTTTCTAAACAAATTAGGGCTGAGGTTAATGGATTTGTTTCAAAAGGGTCAATTACATTAAAAGGAAAAAAGGATAATTTTGAAGTGTATATTTTAGAGGGATAGGGAAAAAATAATTGTCTTGTTGAATAATTGCACAGATCTGCCAGGTTTTTAAAATCTGGCAGGTCTTTTTATGGTTTATTTTTCAATAAAATCTTGATAAATCAAGGAGTTAATTTATCCTAATCAAGTTGTTTTAATTGGACTTAAATAGGTCAGGTTTTTGAGACCTGACCGGTTTTTTGGGGAGTAGGAAGGGAATTGTATTACAGGGGAGGGGGGTTATTCAAATTCTTCTGGCAAGTTGTTCAGTTGAATGGTGTGTAGAGTTAGCCATTTGTTGAGATTGGCCACGTCTTCAGTGTTTAGTGCTCCAGCAGCTTGTTTTAAATGTACAGAGGCTAAAATGGCGTTGTAACGGGCATTTAGGTGGTCTCGTTGTGCCCTTAACAAATCCCGCTGGGCATTTAATACATCGACTGAGGTGCGCGTTCCCACTTCAAATCCAGCTTTGACTGCTTCCAAAGCCACTTTGTTGGAGAGCACTGCCTGTTGTAGCGCTTGAGCACTGCTGAAGCTGGATTGTAGGTTCAAAAAGGCTTGTTGAGTTTGTCGGTAAACGCCGCGTTTTTGGGATTCTAATTCTGCCAATACACGTTGATATTGTTGCTGGGCTTCCCGGACGCGAGATCGAATTCCTCCTCCTTCGTATAAAAAATAACTGAGTTGTACTCCAATACTGTTGGTGGTTTTGTAGCTGCCCATGGGTTCATCACCACGAATGACATTGGTGTATCCGTGTCGACCCACCAGGTTAACGGTGGGCAATTGGGCTGCTTGTTGAATGTTAATTTCTTGTTGGGTGCTGTCCACTGAATGTTGAGTGGCTAGTAGTTGAGGATTTTGTTCCAAAGCCAATTGGATCCAGGTGGTTACATTAGGGGGATCAGGTTTGGGTAAGGGGGCATCTTCTGCCAAGGTGGCCAAGGTGGTGTGTTCCTGGCCTGTGACTTCTCGTAAGGCTTCATAGGCATTGTCCAAGGCATTTTTGGCGGAAATTTCTTCTGCCACGGCAAGATCAAAACCGGCTTGAGCTTCTTGAACGTCGGTGATGGCGATCAGTCCCACTTCAAAACGTTGTTGAGCTTGTTCTAATTGACGATGAAATGCTTTTTGGGCCCCCTTGGCTAATTTCAGGTTGTCATAACTGGAGAGGACAGCAAAGTAACGGGTAACTACTCGCTCAATGAGGGCTTGTCGAGCGCCTTCATATTGGGCTTCTACTTCTTTAACCACATCACCAATTTGGCTCAAAGCCAGTTGGCGGTCCCGGCGATATAAGGCGTAACTTAAGGAGACTTCGTAACCTAAACTGGTGTTTTCAATTTCTTCTCCAAACAGCCAGTTTCTTACTCGTAAGGCTTCGGTGACTTCGGCACCAATAGCGATTTGGGGCAAAAGCACCGCGCGCAATTGAGGTTCTTTTTCTAAAATAGTTAAGCGTTGGGCTTCGGCAATTTTAAGTTGAGGATCTTGTTGTTCTGCCAGTTGATATAATTCCAACAAATTTTCTGCTGAAGCCGATGTTACCATTCCCAAATAACCAAGGAGAATGCCACTGGTTAATATTCTCAATTGGGTCACGATGTTTCCCTTAAATCTGCTTGATTTTGATTTCCTCATGTTTGAGAACTCATGATACTTCGATAAATTGGAAGGTTTGGAGCCTCGAATCATGGGTCATTTCACTTGGCTGGGGTTTCAGACAGTTCTCCCAGTCGCTCTTTGGCACCTTCCGCTGCCAGCTTAACTGAGTCTAATACGGTCTCCAAACCACCGCCCATTTTCAGGGAGGTTTTGTTGGCTAATTCTTGCATCCAGGCTTGTTTGGGTAATAGGTCAGTTTCTGCTGCAGCTTGGATTTTCAAGATGGCTGCTTTTTGCATAAGGGAAGCGCGTTGTTCAGATAAACTTTCAGATTTGGCGGCTAAGATGGCTACGGGTACATTGGCGGTCTCAATTTGTTGGGCACCCCCACCAAGACCAAACCATTTGGCATTTTTTACGGTGACTGATTTGATACGATAAGTTTCTCCCAACAAGACCATATCCGGGTCAATAATGCCCATGATCATCAGGCCGGCTTTTCCTATATCGGTAAATAGGGTATTCTCTGGATTAGGCACTTGAGTGATAAAGCCTAAATTAACTTCCCCTGATTTGACTGCTGCCACCAGTCCGGGCCGGTCGGGCAGCATTTTGACTGCCAAGCTTGTTAGGGGTGAGCCGGGCAGACTTTTTAGGGAGTTAAAAACAGCGGTGTCTCCAGACAGTTCTCCAGGTAATCCAATAGTGATGAGAAAAGCATTGTCTCGCACGCCAATCCAACTGCCTAAGGCTTTGATAAACTCCGGTTTTCCGAATACAAATAGGGATTCGTCTCCAATGCGTTTGATGATGGTGAAACGCTCGGCAAATAAAGGATCTTTAAGCCATTCTTCTGCAATGTTGCTTTTGGCTAGGGCAAATTGCACTTCTCCCTTTTCTAACAGATGTTTGTTATCGACTGTACCACCGGTTTCCAAGGCTTGGCATTGAAATAATTGTCCCAGTGATGGACAAAGGGAACGAGCAATGTGAATGTATTGGCCGGTTTTGGGACCACCAGCAATTTTGATGAGATTATCTCCAGCCATGGTTAGGTTAGAGAGGAGTAGCAGGCAGAAAATTACTACTGGTTTATACCAATTCATGAGTAGTCTCCTAAAGTTAAAGAGTTTTGATGGGGCATCTTTTGCTAAGACAGTCCTAATTCAGTAACCAGTGGGTGGATTGAAGAATCTGTGTCTAAATGGTGCTGAAGGAGTTGTATCTTTATGAATTCATGTTGAAAATTTTGGAGAGGCAATTTTCAAAAAACTGCCTCCGGTCCTTATCAAGGGTTATTTGGGAGGTAAAGTGCCCCCTCTTTGTTGGAAGGCTTGTTCGCTGTCCCGCATCATTTTTTCTCCTTCCGTGATCATGGTTCTCCCTTTGCTGATTTTACCGTTCCCATCCTCAATCATTGCTTCGCCGTCTTCGATCATTTCTTTACCATCTTCAATCATTTGTTTGCCACTGTTCCATTGTCTGCCAAGATCATCCATTTCTTTGCCAAAATTACTCATGTTGTCCCCAACGGTGGGTTTGCTAGAGCAGCCGCCCAGTATTAACATTATTATCAGGGAACAAACAGTGAGATTGATTATTTTCATAGGTACACTCCTTTTTTCATTAAGTCAGATAGTGAATGAGTTTGACAATACAGGGTTGTTTCTGTTCCCAATTTGCGCCTCGATTTTGATTGGGTCAACTAACTGGCTGAGAACATAAGTGGTTGAGAACATGATAATGGGTTATTTTTCAAAACTGTTCCCATCACAAAGCCGTTAAAGTCGTTGAGGAACCGGAGATTTATAAGTGAGCAAAAAGATTTCAATGGAGTCCAAATGCAGTGTTCCCAAATTCTATTGTCGATCAAACTTGTCGATCAAATTTTAATTGTCGATAAGTTTACAATCCCCATTCCCTTAAAGCAGTGGCAGCTTCTTCACTGCCTTGTTGGGCAGCTTGGGTAAGCCAATACTTGGCCTTTTGTAAATCTTTATTCACCCCTTCTCCTTTAAAGTAATTAACTCCCAAACTGAGTTGAGCATCTCGATAACCTTGTTGGGCTGATTTGTCAAACCAGTATTGGGCTTGGATCAAGTCTTTTGATACTCCACTGCCTACTTTATAAAGGGCACCCAAGTAGTACTGGGCTGCCGCTTGTCCTTGTTCCGCTGCTTTTTGGTACCATTTGGCTGCTTCAGTAGAGTCACGTTGGTAAACTCCTTCTCCGTTGTAAAGCATTTGGGCCAGTTGGAACTGGGATTCAGGATAACCAATTTCAGCGGCTTGTCGAAAGGCTTGACTGGCCTGAATGAAGTAACCTCCCTGATAGAGGCGTTGCCCCTCTTCGTAGAGTTGTTTGGCTTGGGTGATTTGTTCTGGGGAAAGCTGTGGGCCTTTGCCAGCACAACTGAGCAGACTTAAGATCAGTAGCAGTAGGGGTGTAATTAAATGCAGGTGGTTGAGTCTTATTAACGGATACATGGCTATTTTTCCTTGAATTTCAATGGGCTCCAATTGCATTGAGGAGCGCAATCCTTCCCTGCTTATCAAACGGGCTTGCGTTTCCTTAGGATTGGGAGAAGTTAGGCGTCTAGCAAACCAACTTGCGCGAGTGAATGTAGTATAGTTTTCAGCAGATTGGTCCCTAATTCCTGCAATTGAGAGTCAGTCAATTCGGCGACTTGAGAAGCAGGGTGATCTTGAATTTCTACGGTGAGTTTACCGGCCTTAAACCAAGTTTGCAAGAGGGCGATCAGGTCAGTTTGGCGGTGTTGACCGTCTAAATAAGGAAGAAGTTCCAAGACTATTTGGTCGGTGATGGGGACGGATTCGCAGCGGAGATTGGTCAAACGAGCTTTGCCTTGTCGGGCCTGCCAACGCGCTAAGCGGCTGACTCGCGGATAATCCGTTAAATCAGTGATCATAGGCAGTGGGTGGGAATAGGCTTCTATCAGTCCTTTAGTATAGGCAATAAATAGGGTATTGTTGAGGATACGCAAAGTATCTTCAGAAAGAGGACCGGCGTGAGCCACTGCAATTTCCAACAGTTTGGAGTAGGCAACTGGTTGGGGCCAGTGTTGCGCCAGATGATTCAGTATTGCCTGTACGACAGGTTCTTGAGTGGTTAAACTGCCAAACGGGTGCTGATATTGAGTGGGATGTTCTGCTGAGGTTTGTAAAGAGGAGGCCAAATAAAAGGCAGTGAGGGAATTGGAAGACAGTTCTCGATTCAGTGAACTGTGTTGATGAACCAGTAAACTGTGTCGAGTTGTTCGATTTCGCAACAGGTCCATGGCCTGCTCTTGGTAGATCAGATCAGTTTGGAACAAGGTCAATTGTTGGGCAACTTTGTCTGGAAAATGGCCGGGTAACATGGTGGGCAAAAAGGCATCGCCAAGGTAAGTGAGACTGTGTTGACGCGCTCGATCAATAAATTGGTGAAAGTAAATGGGTTGGTAATGAGGAGCGGAAAGCCAGTCTTGGAATACAAAGTGAGCCGGCAATTTACCCAAAGTTGTGATTTCTTCATGCAGCAACCGGGTGTAAGCATCTTCTGTATTTTGAGTAGCATAGTAAAGTGCATTGAGAATGGCTTTACCTTGCGTCTGCTTCTGTTCAAATTCAGGGCTGGATGCTGTATAATATTGAAGTAATTCTCGAAGTGCACCGCGCATGAGACCGCCCGGCTGAGTGTGATAACTGAGATAGGCAATGCCATTGGTTGCCAAATGTCGATGACAGAGTTCCAATAATTTTTCTTGAACTTGGGGAGACACCCAAGAGAATAGATTATGGGCAATGATATAGTCAAAAGTACCAAAATCGGGTTCAATTTCCAAGAGATTGAGACAGTGCACTGACACTTTATGAAGACCCACTGCTTTGGCAGTGGCTTGGGCCTTGGCTACTGCTAAAGATGATAAATCGACCCCAACACAGGTGGCTTGGGGAAGCAGTTGGGCAATTCCCAACAAATGATCACCTTCACAACAGCCCAATTCTAAAATTTTAGCTTGCTCCAAAGGGGGAGGCGTCAAACCAAATAAAGTGGCTACCGTGGCAAGGCGATGAGGGGTAGCAAACGGAAGTGGTTGACAAGTATTAGGAAGATCAGCGGATTGCAGAGAATTAACGGGCATAAAGACCTTTAACAGTTATTGAGTAATTTCAAAGTTGACAAGCAGCAGCTCATCACCGCTGACCAGTTGCGTGTTTAAACTTCCACAAAGGGGACAAATCAATTTTTGAGGCGTGGCCGAGCTTTCCTGAGCACAGTCTTGGCAATAAATACGAATGCTTGAAGTTTCCAAAGTGAGAATAGCTTCAGCAGCCAAAGTGCTTTCCCGGGCAAATAAAAAACTTTGCTCCAGCAATTCAGGAACAATACCACTTAAGGGACCAATTCTGACTGTAATCTGGGTAACGGTCTTGGCGCCATGAGGTTGGGCCAAAGCAGTGACTTGATCCAACAATGCTTGACAAAGAGAAAGTTCGTGCATGATAATTATAATGGTTGAAAAGTTTAATGAGTTTAAGAAGTTAAGGATTAAAATGGAAATCTCATGCAAAGGCATTGCTGTTCCAACTTAGAACAAAACTTTCCCCGTTCCTATTCTTCATCGTAGGAACGAGGAAATGAGTAACACTTATGAATGTGAGCGGTGAAACTGTCCTATAGGAGTAATTCCACTTTTTTCACTTTCTACAAGGGTAAAAATTGGCGGTTATCTTCCTCCACGCCATCCACGTCCACCTTGTCCTCCTCCTTGTCCTCCTCTTGAAGATCCCAAAATGGCATCCACTGTTTCTTGAGGAAGTACTTGAGCCTGATAAGAGCCATTTTGCGAAACTAAATAGCGAGTGAAAGCTCTCAAATGGTTTTCAGAAGCCCGAGACAAATTTGTATACACGGTTCGTATGGCGGGATGAGTGGTATGTTCAAGACCTGCCTGCAAATCAGCAATATCAACCTCTTCCACCAAGGCTCCAATTCCCAGGGCAGCCGTTAAAGAGGAGCTTCCTTGAGCCACTAACTCATTGTATAACTTTTGAATTTGGGCATTGTTAAAAACGCCTACTGTTGGTGAAGCAGGATCAGGAATCAAATAACTGTCTAACAAACCTTTCATCATTTCCATATGTCGTTGTTCAGACTGCATAATATTTCCAAACATGGGTACTGAATCGCCCCATTGCTGATCAAATTGCCAATAAATATCCCGAGCCATTTTTTCCTCTTCCCGCATATAGATCATGGAAGCAATATCGTGCTCCGTTAAAGCAGGCAGATTTGCGGACACTGCTGGCGCTGATCGTCCTCCCATTCCTTGAGCAAAAACCATAGGCAATTGAATACCTAAACTCATCATCACGATCACAAGGATCCAGCCCTTGCCTTTTATCTGGCTATTCATAGTCGTTCTCCAAAGTTATTAAGAAAAATAGTCAACGTTGACTACTGTTCAATTAAACGACTTCACCTCTTATAATCTGTCTCTACAACCCAACAATTTTTTTTAATCCCTGAAAAATTCACTTCTAATTTGAATTTGATAGAGTACTGTCCTGTCTGATCGAATACCCTGTCAAGCTACGGCTTGGCACCCCAATTGCTCCCTTTTATCCTTAACTGATAAGTTTACCACTTTTCCTGCCTTTTTTACAAGGAAGGACTGAGCCTGATCAATACTTCCTGCCTTGTTTAAAAAGAATTGGGAGGACAAATTCCCTTCCCCTCTCATTGTCCAATATAAATTGCTTGAGAATCAATAATATGTCCAAACTGTCTTTGCTAATTATCCCCTTTATTTTTCTATCTTGTGCAACCAGCTCCAGTCACTCCACCTCCAGCCATTTCTTCGTATTTTCAACTCGTTATGACACTGGAGACACTTTCATGGGCATTCAATTGAGTGGCACCGTTCGTTTGCCCAGTGTAGAAATTAACGGTAGATTGACCGGCCGCTTCTCCGGATTAGCCTGGGACCAAGATGAAAAACTTTTGTATGCTATTTCTGACAATGCTCATCTGTTTCACTATCGTTTGGTATTTAAAAAACAACAATTGGTAGATGCCATTCCCGTTGCTTCCTATTCCCTGGTTAATAAAAAGGGCAAACGACTCTGGCCCCGCGATGCTGAGGGACTTGCCATTGTCAATGGGAATAATGGTCTCAAGGGAGACAGTGAATTGATTGTTTCCTTTGAGAGAGCACCTCAAATTGTCAAATTCACCCCTCAAGGCCAATGGCTAAAACAGTACCCATTGCCAAAAATCCTACAAAATCCCCTCCATTATGCAAACCCCAATGCAGCCTTGGAAGCCGTGACCCTGCATCCAACTTGGGGAATATTGACCAGTCCAGAACGACCCTTGAAAAGCAATTCACCCACTCACATCACCATCTATGCTTTGAATGATCAACGATGGCAAGTTCCTCGCCATCCTGCCCCACAAAGCAGTGTCGTGGCCATGGAGACCTTGGCAGATGGCTCCATTCTCGTTATGGAACGGGCATTTATTTCCATTTTCCGACCGCTGATCATCAGTTTACGACGCATTTGTTTAACCGATCGTCCCAGCACTGATGTGGAACATGCTCCCAAATTGGCCCTTTCTGAACAAGTTGCAGAATTTAACAATACCCAAGGTTGGAATTTAGACAACTTTGAGGGATTGACTCATCATCGTGGCAATTTTTTCCTCATGATCAGCGATGACAATCAACATCCATTGCAAAAAACTTTACTCAGCTATTTCAAGTTGTTATAACACAACTGTGCATCTATTTGTACGGGCACGTTGCACACGCCCCTATTTTAATTTAGGGAACTGATGTCAGATTGGAGAGCAATTTCTCCAGCTTGGGTAACTTGTACATAAATACCCATATGATTATGTTGATAAAATTTTTGTAAAGCCCCTGGAATATTTAAATCTCGAACAGCAGTATGCGGATTCACATTGGTGGCTGCACAGCGTTGAATCGGCTTGAGAACCTTGCCTCGAGCCCGACCCAACTTAACAGTGGACCAAGTTAATTCTGACCAAGCGGGTGCTCCGTCGAAATAGATATTGGCCCGAAAACGTAAAGGATCCAATTGACATTCTAACATTTCTCCCAGAGCCCGAACACTGGCCAAGTTGACACAGGAAATCACCTTGGCATCGACATCTGAGAATTGATAACCTTCTGGAGATTGCAGCAAGCGTGGTTGACCTTGTAACTGTTCGGGACCTAGATAGTTAAAGAAAAAAGTTTCCACCGCAGATTGACCTTCCGAAGTTTGCAAATCAGCTTGAAGTACCTCGCAATCGCCTTGATAAATATGCAAAAATCCAGTGCTGTCATCACATACAGTGCGCAAAGCAGCCAATTGTTCATATTTCATCAACATCAAAAAGTCCGTTTTGGGATGGTGTTTGGGCTGTTGAGGATCAAAAACAGTGGTCCCTTGCGCCAGAGCAAAATAGCGATCCAAGGGCAGGGGCTCGTTGACTTCCAAGGAAACCAAACGCAGAGGCTCTGGACTGAGACCTTTAATTGGATAGCGATATATGTGGGAAATGGTGGGCATGTAAATTGTCTCTGAAGTTGAATACATTTAAGAAGGGGAATGATTTGAGTAGGCAGCTTGGACCGTGTTTTCCAGCAGGGAAGCAATGGTCATGGGACCCACTCCACCGGGAACTGGGGTGATCCAACTGGCCTTTTCAATTGCACTGGCTCCGTGGACATCACCAACTAGACGTCCATCAGGTAGGCGATTCATGCCCACATCAATGACAACTGCCCCGGGTTTTAACCAGTCTCCATGGACAAATTCGGCTTGACCAATGGCAACGACCAGTATATCGGCTTGGCGAACTTTGGCTGATAGGTCCCGGGTTCGACTGTGACAGACAGTGATGGTGCAACGGGCAGCCAGCAATTCCAAGGCCATGGGGCGGCCTACAATATTCGATTGTCCAATGATAACTGCATCTTGACCAGTTAAGGGAATGTTATTTTTTTGGAGCAGAGTCATAATGCCTTTGGGAGTGCAGGAACGCAGCAGTGGCATTCGCAATACCAATCTGCCCACATTATAGGGATGAAAACCGTCGACATCTTTGTGAGGATGAATGCGTTCCAAAACAGTTTGGGTGTTGATGTGGGCGGGTAAAGGGAGTTGTACCAGAATGCCATGAATCTGCTGATTCTCATTGAGCTGATCAAGTAAAGTGAGCAATTCCGATTCCGGGGTGGCAGTTGGCAGAATGTGGACTGTGGAGAGTATGCCAATTTCGGTGCAGGCTGTGCGTTTATGGCGAACATAAATTTGGGAAGCAGGGTCTTCGCCCACTATGATCACGGCTAGACCGGGGGGAGCTTGGCCTTGAGCCATTTGGGTCTCAATTTGTTGGCGCAATTGGAGTCGTAATTGGGCAGCGAGAGTTTTTCCATCTAAGAGGGCAGCGGTCATGTTTGGTACCTAGCGACTTGTTAAGGGGAGAATAAATGGTGAGAATAGGGTTGCCAAATGCCTTGGTAATAGATTTCTAGAGGTTGGTAATTGATTTTATAGCTCATTTTCCGACTGTTGGCCACCCAGTAACCCAGGTAAAGCCAGGTTTTGTTGAGTTGTTTGGCGGCTTCAATTTCCCATAAAATGGCATAAACTCCTAGGCTGAGTTTGTTGAGAGTGGGTTCAAAAAAGGTGTATATGGCAGATAAACCGTTGAGCAAGTGGTCGACAACGGCCACGGCTACCAGTTCCCCATGTAGGTGAAATTCATAAAAGGTAGTTTCAGTCCAGTCACAGGTAAGGAATTGCATGTAGCTGCTGGGGGTGGGGTTGTCCATGCCTCCCCCAGCATGGCGGCTGGCTAGGTATCGGGAATAGAGTTGAAAGTGTTGGGGATTAAATTTGGCTTCTTGGGGAATGACTTGAATGGCTTGGTTATTTTGCCAAATTCGTTTTTGGGTGCGTTTGGGGGTAAAGTGAGCAACTGGAATTCTTACTGATATACAGGACTCACACTGCTGACAATGAGGACGATAAATATGTTCTCCACTGCGTCTAAAGCCATGCTGGGACAGTTGGTCATAAAGGTTGATATTTTTAGGGTAATAGGGGTCAATGAAAACGGTGATGGCTTGATATTCAGTCAAATAACTGCAAGGATGAGGAGGAGTGGCAAATAGGTTGAAATATAAACGACTGCTCATTCCGTTGCCTCTTGAGTTTCAAATTCCCAAATGCCTTGATAGCCAGGGTGATCGCAGAGTTGGTCGAGGAATCGTCGGTAGTCTTCACGGGGAATTTCAATAGCGCCCAAACTGCCCAAGTGATCGGTGGAAACTTGACAGTCAATAAGTTCATATTCCCATTGTTGCAACTGTCTTACCAAGTGAACAAAGGCTACCTTGGAGGCATCGGTTTTTAAGCTGAACATGGATTCTCCAAAAAATACCTTTCCCAGAGTGATTCCATACAATCCTCCCACCAATTCTCCTTGATACCAGGTTTCAACTGAGTGAGCAAATCCATAGTCATGAAGTTGGCAATAGGCTTCCAGCAATTCTGGAGTAATCCACGTGCCTTTGTCATAACGACGTGTTTCTGCGCAGTTTTCGATCACTTTGCGAAAATCTTTGTCTAAAGTCACGGTAAATTGTTGTTTACGGAGGGTTTTGCGTAAGCTGCGAGAAACTTTCAGTTGTTCGGGAAAGAGGACCATGCGTTTGCTTGGGGACCACCAGAGGATGGGTTGTTCGCTGTACCAAGGGAATATGCCATGGCGATAGGCAATCAGGATGCGATTGGGACTGAGATCGCCGCCAATGGCCAGCAACCCGTCTGGATGTTCTAAAGCGTTATCCAGAGAGGGGAAATCATAGGGACTGGCATTGAGTGGTATCCAATAGGGGCGGCGCATAATCTAACCTCCAAGGGTGATTGCAATACCTAAGGTTAAGTTATTCTTTAGGAATAGGTGTTCCAGATGATAAAGGCGGCAAACCCGAAAATCAAGAGGATGATGGTTTTGAAAAATCGGACCAAGACTTCTCTTGGAGATTGTTGATAGGTGTTTGCCACGCTGATGATTAGGATGAGAAAGGCAAAAGTGCCCAAAATTAAGAATAGCATGTTGAATTTCCATAAATTATTGGAATTGTTTAGGTTGTAAAGGTTGCCCATCAGGTTTATGGATTAGAATAAACCACTTAAAGATTCTGCATATAAAATAATTTTTATGGACCTGGCTGTTTACCTTATAAGTCAGTGTTTGTTTGATAAATTCAATTATATCAAGGTTATTTTACCTGTCCATTAGAAAATAATTCTCAAAATAGGATTGCCAATGATTAAACAAATGGCTATCATTCTAATGAGGGCTCATGGAAATATCAGCCTAATCGAGCCCGGCAAAAAACGCTCCATATATGACCTTTATAAAGTGAGGAGAGGTTCGTTTATGAAAAATTCGAAAATCACGAGTTATGTCTTGTTGTCAGCATTCACTATTTTTTCTCCATTGACCCAGTCAGCGATGGCAGCCTGTGACTCTGCACAATGTACCTATTCAGTAAGTTTGGATAAAGCTGGATTTTATGTGCCCATTATCAAATTGCCTGTTACCTCAAAAGAAGGATTTTGGGGATTGACTCTAAATACTTCCAGCGGGTTTAATATGGGTGGATTTAATGCTGGAGGAGTGCTCGGAGAAAACGCAATATACCCGGGATTTATCGGTTTTTATCTCGCAGAGCCGGAAGAAGTGACTCTCTCTGCTTATGAGTATACAGGTAATATCCCAGAATTGACGGTCTCTATTCGGGACAGCAATCAAAATTTCGTGCTCAGCCCCAGCAATTTTGCATCTACTGGGGTACCACAAACAACTCCAGTATTGGACGCAGGTTTTTATGTTGCCACAGTGTTCAGTCGCAGTGGTGATCCTCGAGGTCGTTTTGGTCTCAGTTTGTCTGGAAATAATTTTTCCAGTGGAGTCAATGTGGGAGGGTGGATTGATTCATATACTGGAGGTAGTGGTGACGGTTTCGGGGGCATCTTTGTGGATTCTCCGCAAACGGTTAATTTAACTGTATTATTTGGCAGTACTTATGGTGACGCCGGGGCTGGAATGCCTGAAGTGGAAATCTATTACCAAGAGCCCACCGGTCAAAGAACTTTACAATGGTCCTCTTCTGAGGAAAATAAATTGCAACAAGATATACTCAATAAAGTGCTTGGGAACTGGAAGTTCCGTGGGTTAAATGGTTCGTATGGTGTTAATGGGGAAAGCAATGTCAGTTTTACCGGCACTGATCCTGTGGCAGCTCGAGGTACTGATGACCAGAAAGATTCGTTTACCGGTTCTCAGGGACATTCGGTTTATGTGGAATATGACAGCAACCTCCAACGATATTATTTCTATTATACTTGGTATGAGTATTCCTGGAGACCGCCTTCATCTACTGCCCACACATCTATTGCCTTTTGGTTCCATTTCGTTTCTGATAACAGCGTTGCCGGTTGTGTGCTTTCGAAGGATTGGGAAGGAGTTTTTGTTGAGGGAAGTTGTACCGTTGAAGGCGTGCGTTCCTAGACTAATACTCAATTCTCCAATTAGCAAAAAACCAATCCCCCCACTTTAAATTCTCGGGGGGGAAGGAAAATTAGGCAGTTTTTAAGCGAGCAGTAATTCTCCAATCGCTGGCAATCGCTCGAATATCAGTAATTTCCAAGGGAATGCGCTGAGCTAGAGTTGTCAAATCTGGCAAATTAAACAGAGCCTTAGCCTTATTCCCCATAAGAATGGGTGCCATGTAGATGATCAATTCATCGATGAGTTGGGCACGCAATAAATAGCCTGATAAAGTGGCACCCGTTTCTACCAACACCTCATTCACTTCAAATTCAGTCGCCAATTTCCGGCACACTCCCGGCAGATCAATTTGTCCCTCACGATTGGGCAAATGGATCACTTTGGCCCCCGCTTTTTCCAACAAAGAAGAAATGGATTCATTTTGGGAGGCGGTAAAGATAACAGTGTTACCGGGCAAACTCAACAGGCGAGCTGCGGGAGAAATACTTAAGTGGGTATCAATTATAACTCGTAACGGGGGTTTGATCACTGCGGGTTTGGGATAATAAGTGGGCAATTGTTCTTCCCGAACCGATAAACTGGGATTGTCAGCCAATACAGTACCTGCTCCGGTCATAATTGCCGAACTTCTGGCGCGCCAAGCTTGCACATCACTGCGAGATTCGGGAGAAGTGATCCATTGACTTTCTCCAGAAGCCATGGCAGTGCGCCCATCCAAACTCATGGCCATTTTACAGCGAATAAATGGACGTTCATGACGCATGCGCATGAAAAAACCACAGTTGAGTTGTTCGGCTTCATTGCTTAACAAACCGGTATCCACTGTGATTCCAGCAGCGCGCAACTGTTCAATACCCTTGCTACAGACCATGGGATTGGGATCGGTGATGGCAACAACAACGCGAGTAATTCCCGCCTTGATAAGAGCGTCGGTACAGGGGGGAGTGCGCCCCTGATGACAGCAGGGTTCCAAAGTGACATAACAGGTAGCACCACTGGCTTTTTCCTTCGCCATTTTCAAAGCTACAATTTCGGCATGGGGTCCCCCGGCCACCTCATGCCAACCTTCCCCAACAATTTGGCCTTCTCGCACAATGACACAACCCACACGCGGGTTGGGATGAGTACTCCACAAGCCATGTTCAGCCAATCGCAGAGCACGAACCATATAGAGTTGATCACTTAAGGCTATTGGCACAAATAAGTTCTCCACTATTTATTTTCAAGTGACATGGAAATTGAATCATTCCCAAATACAACCACAACCTGTTGGCTTTGAATTATCCAACAGGTTTCCAGTTATCCAAACGGTTAGCAATAGACCGGGTAACGTCTACACAATTCCAACACTTTGGCCTGTACAGCAGCCTGTACAGCAGAATTATCAATCTGATCCAAAACGTCGGCAATCCAATTGGCTATCGACTGGGACTCTTCACTACCCAAACCGCGGGTAGTCATAGCTGGAGTCCCTATGCGTAAACCACTGGTGATAAACGGAGATCGTGGATCATTGGGCACGGCATTTTTATTCACTGTGATATTGGCTTTGCCCAATCCCGCCTCAGCCTCTTTCCCAGTCATAGTTTTGCCAATCAAATCCACCAGGAACAAATGATTGTCAGTGCCCCCGGACACCACCTTATATCCTCTTTCTATCAATACTTTAGCCATCACTTGAGCATTGATCAGCACCTGTTGCTGATAACCCTTAAATTCCGGCTGCAAAGCCTCTTGGAAGGCAATGGCTTTAGCCGCAATCACATGCATCAACGGTCCCCCTTGTATCCCAGGGAACACAATCGAATTCAACTTCTTCTCTATTTCAGGATTGCTCTTAGCCAAGATCAAACCTCCTCGAGGACCTCGCAACGTCTTATGAGTGGTCGAAGTTGTCACATCGGCAATTTGCACTGGATTGGGATAAAGCCCGGTCGCCACCAAACCAGCCACATGGGCCATATCGATCATCAAATAAGCCCCCACCTTGTCCGCAATGCTCCGAAACCGTGCCCAATCCACCACTCGGGAATAAGCACTAAAGCCTCCGACAATCAGCTTGGGCTGATGAGTGACCGCTAATCTTTCAACCTCTTCATAATCAATCAAACCGGTTTCAACATTGACTCCATACTGCACAGCATGATATAATTTTCCTGAAAAATTCACCGCAGCCCCATGAGTTAAATGACCGCCGTGAGCCAAACTCATGCCCAAAATGGTATCGTTGGGATTTAACAACGCCATATAAACTGCTGCATTGGCTTGAGAACCAGAATGCGGTTGGACATTGGCATAATCTGCCCCAAATAACTGTTTTGCCCGTTTAATAGCCAAATCCTCAGCAATATCGACAAATTCACATCCCCCATAATAACGTTTATACGGGTAACCTTCTGCATACTTGTTAGTCAATACCGACCCTTGTACCGCCAACACTCGCGGACTTACATAATTTTCCGAAGCAATGAGTTCTAAATGCTCCTCTTGACGTCGTTGTTCCCCGTCTAAAGCCAACCGCAATTCCCGATCAAATTCCGCAACCGTGTCAGATACAAACATAATTACTCCTTATGCCAATGCTAAAAAAGCCTAATTATAATACAAACTCATAATACTTTGGAAAGTTCCTGATGATCAATTAAACTTCAGTATACTTAATTTAAACAACGTCAATTCAGAAATTCACCCTGGCTACTCCTTTTTCAACCCCAATTAAAACTCATAAAAGTACTTTACAGCAATCTATTTGATGTTAATATTTCATCACTGATCATGAATCCATACGAAAAGTACACTACAATCACAGCCACCCCCCACTTTTAGTCTCTCTTAAAAGGAAGTATTCATGCTGCACGAAAAATCCGGCATCAGAGACAACAACACCAGAGGTACTGTGGGTACTTTTCTCCAAGAAAATATTCAAGAAAATTCAAATCTTGCCATTGTTTCTGCTTACTTTACGATCTATGCTTTTGCCGAATTGCAAGCAAAACTGGAAAATATTCAGGAATTACGTTTCCTATTTGGTGAACCGCATTTCATTCGCCAGATTGATCCCGAGAAAACAGCAGAAAAAACCTTCATTCTCGAAAAAGACGGTCTAAAACTAATTGATCAACTGCGACAAAGCCAAATTGCCAAAGCCTGCGCCGATTGGATTCGCCAAAAAGTCTGTATTAAATCTGTTCGCCAACCTAACTTTTTACATGGCAAACTCTATCATATCACCGCCCATAATGGCACTGAAAAAGCCATTTTAGGCAGTTCCAATTTCACGTTGTGCGGGCTGGGTTTAACCAATACGCCCAATCTTGAACTGAACCTGATCGTAGACAGCGACCGCGACCGTCACGACCTAAAAGACTGGTTTGACGCGCTTTGGAACGACGATAAACAAGTGGAAGACGTGACTAAAGAAGTATTGCGCTATTTAGGCGAAGTTTACAAACCTAGTACGCCAGAATTTCTTTATTTTAAAACACTTTACCATCTCTTTAAACAATTCATTGAAGAGCAGAAAAATACCGATTATCTCGGTATCAAAACCCATTTCTTTGACACGCAAATTTGGCAAAAACTCTACGATTTCCAAAAAGACGGCGTAACCAGTGCCATTGCTAAATTAAACCGGCATAATGGCTGTATTATTGCTGACAGTGTGGGACTTGGAAAAACCTTTGAAGCCCTTGCAATCATCAAACATTTTGAAATGCTCAATTATCGTGTTTTAGTGCTTTGTCCCAAAAAATTAAAACAAAACTGGACGAGGTATATTTATTTAGCAGATAAACGCAACCCATTCAACCAAGACCGTTTTCATTATACCGTATTATCACACACCGACCTTAGTCGCACGCAAGGAAAAGTAGGAGACATTGATCTAGCAAATTTTGCTTGGGGAAATTTCGATTTAGTGGTCATTGACGAATCCCATAACTTTAGAAATAACAGCGTTGGCAAAAAAGATGCGGAAGGACAACTCATTCGCAAAAGTCGTTACCAGCGCCTACTAGAAGAAGTCATTAAAAAGCAAGGAATTGCTAAAACCAAAGTGCTCCTTTTATCTGCAACACCGGTGAATACCGATTTAAGCGATTTGTGCAATCAAATAGCTTTTTTCTCAGAAGGACGAGATGACGCTTTTCGAGAAAAAATGGGAATTCGTAGTGTACGAGACACTTTAAAATCTGCTCAACAACATTTCAAAGAATGGTCTGAAATCGCGGGCAAACGCGATAAAAATGTTCTACTCGGACAATTGGATGCTGATTTCTTCAAATTGTTGGATGAATTGACGATTGCGCGGTCGCGGCGACACATTGAACAGCATTATCAAGAAACGATGGAAACCTTAGGACAGTTTCCAGAACGCTTACCACCCAAAGCAATTTTTGCTGAAATAGACCAACAAAAACAGTTTATGTCTTACAAAGCAATTAATGACAAGATTTCTCAATACAAACTGGCGCTTTTCAACCCCTCTTCTTACGTCAAAGAGGAATTTTTTGCAAAGTACAAAATCAAACAAGTGCGGCAACGAGAATATTATTTAATTGGCATGATGAAAGTCAATTTTATGAAACGCTTGGAAAGTTCCGTATATTCTTTTACGCTGACGCTAGAACGCACTATCAATAAAATTAAAGATTTAGAAGATAAACTGCGCAGTAAACACGACTTTGATCTTAGTAATAACTTAAATTTTGAGGAAGAAGATGAAGAATTGGAAGATGCGTTACAAATTGGCGAGAAAATTGATCCAGCGCATTTGGATATAGAAGCATGGTTAGCGGATTTACAAGAAGATAGGACCCAATTGCAACAGGTTTATGAAGCTGCTCAAACAATTACGGTAGTCCGCGATGCGAAGTTAGCAGAATTGCAAACATTAATTGAGAACAAAGTACGTCATCCTACTCACAATAAAAAAGATAAACCGAACCGTAAAGTGCTGGTATTCACTGCCTTTGCTGACACTGCGAAATATCTTTATGAACATTTGGAAAAATGGGCAGTGAATGACCTAAAAATTCGCATTGCTTTAGTTTCTGGCAGTGAAAATAAAACGACGTTGGGAAAAAAGGATTTTGAAGAAATTCTCACCCATTTTTCGCCGCGTTCCAAAGAACGACAATCGAATGAAACCGAAACCGCAGAAGAAATTGATTTGCTGATTGCCACTGATTGCATTTCTGAAGGGCAAAATTTACAAGATTGCGATTATCTCGTCAACTATGATATTCATTGGAATCCCGTGCGTATTATTCAACGTTTTGGACGCATTGATCGCCTCAATAGTTTGAATAAAACAGTCCAATTGGTTAATTTTTGGCCAACCGAAGATTTGGACGATTATCTGAATCTCAAAAACCGTGTAGAAGCACGGATGGCATTGGTAGATGTCACTGCAACGGCGGCAGATAATTTATTAGCGCAAGAACAAAAAGTGCAAAGCGAACTTACTTTTCGAGATCATCAATTGAAACGCTTAAAAGAAGAAGTTTTAGATTTAGAAGATTTTGACGAAACCATCACTTTAAACGAGTTTAATTTAGACGATTTTCGACAGGAATTAACTTATTATTTAGCAACGCAAGAACGGACATTGAAAGATGCTCCTTTAGGTTTATTAGCAATTGTCCCACCTTATCAGGACGATAAATGGCAGATTACGCCGGGCGTTATTTTCTGTTTAGCATCCAAAAAAGACATCAAATCAGATGAACAACAAGTGATTAACCCATTACATCCATTTTTCCTCGTTTATGTCTTAGCAGATGGTCAGATAAAATACAGTTTTTCTCGTCCGAAAGAAATTTTACAAATCTTCCAAAAATTATGCATTGGTAAAAAAGAAGCATATCATAGTTTGCATCATTTATTTGATGAAGCAACACAAAATGGAAAAAATTTAAGTTTTTATAATAATTTGCTAGAAAAAGCAATTGCTTCGATTGCACGTTTATGGGAAAAACGTAATTTAGGTCATTTATCTACTGGGCGGAGTGGAAAACTATTCGAGAGTTCACAACAGCTTAGACAAAATGAGGATTTTGTGTTAATTTCTTGGTTAGTCATTCAAGTAAAGCACGAGGATTAGCGATGGCATTTACTGATTTTAAATCGGCGGATGAAGTTCAAGAAGCCTATCAGATAAAACTGGTGGAAAAGGATTTTTTGACGTTATCTCCTTTAAAAACACCAGAATCATTTGTTTTAGAATATCAATTTGCCAATGAGCATTTTGATATATTCAGTTCTGAGGCTTCACGGTGTGAAAACGTTATTTATCCCTTGTTACGTGAAGTTTGTAAAAACTATGTTGAAAAATATTCATTATGGAGTCATAAACTTATCTCAGTTGATGAGGTTTTGACCGGCACCCCAGACTATATGATTACCGAACGTTCTGAATTGGGTAAAAACGTACTTGGTTTACCGTTAGTTTTAGTGGTCGAAGCTAAACAAAATGATTTTAAGCGCGGTTGGGGACAATGTTTAGTGGAACTGCTCGCCGCACAAAAACTCAATAAAGACAGTAGTAAAGCTGTTTATGGAATAGTCACCGATGCAGAAGTTTGGCAATTGGGTAAGTTGGAAGGTGCAATTTTTACTAAAAATTATACGAGAGCGACGATTGATAATATAGATGAGGTTTTTGGAGCAGCTTGCGCTATCATGAAACTGGCTTCGCTGAAAAAAAACGTGGAAATCAAATAACTTGAGTATCCTGATATGACAAACCCTAAAGAATTCCTCACTCAAATCATCCAAAACTTTGCGCAAAACGATTTACTGACGCAGTCTCTAAAATTTTTCAATGCGTTGGGCTATATTAGTGAACGACGGATTGAAGAAAGCGGTTCGCCAGAGACTTTTTTGGAAAATTATGATGCTCAACAACGTTTTAATAAAGAACGTGGTTTATTTGCAGAATGGCAGGAAGTTTATCTGTTATTTCAATTAACGGATGATGAGATTAAACCGATAAAGCCAGCGTTTCAAGCAGTGACACAACCCATTGATAATTCAATTATTGAATCGTTTTTATTCGTTGCATTGGAATTGAAACAAACGCGGTATTCGCGGACGGATTTAGCTCAAATGACGCGGGCAATTAATCAAATTTTTGCGATGCCGGCGATTTTATTGTTTAAGCATGGAGAAACGTTGACATTGTCAGTGATTCACCGCAGATTACATCAACGAGATGGGAGTCGAGATGTTTTGGAAAAAGTCACATTAATTAAAGAAATTGCGATTGCTCATTTGCATCGGGCGCATTTGGATATTTTGCAACAATTAATGTTGTCTGATTTACAAGTGAGCAATTTTGTCAAATTGTATCAAAAATGGCAGGAAGTTTTAGATATTTCTCTGTTAAATAAACAGTTTTATCAAGAATTAGCCGTATTATTTACGCAATTGGTTGGCGGTGAACGTCAGAGAAATACTTATCCGACTTCATTGAAATTACCGAGTATTGCTGATGATAAGGTGCTGAAAGAATTTGCAATGCGTTTGATTGGACGGTTGTTATTTTGTTGGTTTTTGCAGAAAAAGACTTCGAAAAAGGGGATTTCTTTAATTTCGAGTGAAATTTTGTCTTCAAAGTCGGTAAAGGAACATTTTTATCATGAAACGTTGGAACCGTTATTTTTTGAGGTGTTAAACAAGGAATTGGCACAGCGGAAACCAGTGCTTCAAAAGGGTGATTGGCAACAAGTTCCGTTTTTGAATGGCGGATTATTTGAACCGCATGTCCATGATTTTTATGATGGAAATTGTACGCTTAATACGCTAATTGTGCCAGCAGATTGGTTAGCGAAATTATTGAGATTTTTTGAACGGTATCATTTTACCATTGAAGAAAATACGCCGATGGATGTGCAAGTGGCGATTGATCCGGAGATGTTAGGGCAGATTTTTGAGAATTTGTTAGCAGAAATTAATCCAGAAACGGGTGAAACAGCAAGAAAAGCAACGGGAAGTTATTATACGCCCCGTGAAATTGTGGATTATATGGTAGATGAGGCATTGATTGCATATTTTGAGAATATCTTTCATCGGAGTGCAAATCCTGATCGGAGTGCAAATCTTGATTTGCATTCTTCTGGAATATGCAAACCAAGGTTTGCACTCCTTTTGAGTTATGATAATTCGCTAAATCCCTTTAATACAGAAGAAACACAACTCATCATTCAAGCGATTCAGCAATTGAAAATTTTCGACCCAGCATGTGGTTCTGGCGCGTTTCCGATGGGCGTGTTGCAAAAATTGACCTTGATGTTACAACGGCTGGATCCGAATTGTGAGCAATGGTTAAAAAATTTATTGGAAAATATCCCGGATGCGATGGCACGGCAGTTTATGCAGGAAAAATTGCAAGGAGAAAAGGAATTGTGGAATTATACGCGCAAGTTGGGTATTTTGCGAGAATGTATTTATGGAGTGGATATTCAGCCCATTGCGGTGGAAATCAGTCGGCTACGGTGTTTTTTGGCGTTGATTGTGGACGAAAAAGTGGAAGAGGATAAACCGAATCGTGGGATTATTCCGTTGCCGAACTTGGATTTTAAGTTTGTGTGTGCGAATACATTGAAAGGATTGCCTCAGAAAGGAAGAGATGAAACTGTTTCGCAAGTAGAATTTTTTGAAGAAAGCACTGACGATAAAGACTTGGAACGCTTACGAGAGGAATATTTTACGGTACAAAATGCACAACAGAAACAAACTATTCAACAGAAATTTGAAAATGTCCAAAAGAAGATGTTTGAGCGGTTTTTAAATTGGAATCAGAATATTAAAGGGGTAAAAGGTTCACAAGCTCAACAATTGTTTTCGTGGAAACCATTTTCAGATGAGAGTTGTTTGTGGTTTGATCCGTTTTGGATGTTTGGCGTGACCCCTCCTAGCCCCCCCTTAGCAAGGGGGGGAACGGGGGGGTTTGATGTGGTTTTGGGAAATCCGCCTTATATTCGTCAAGAAGCGATTAAGCATTTGAAACCCGATTTGAAAAGTTATCAGGTGTTTACGGGGACTTCAGATTTGTATACTTATTTTTATGAAGCGGGTTTTAATTTTTTGAAGGAACAGGGCGTTTTAGCATTTATTACCTCGAATAAGTGGATGCGTACTAAGTACGGTGAGAAGTTGCGGGAGTTTTTCTTAACGCGCACGACGTTGTTACAGTTGATTGATTTTAAGGGGAAGGCTGTTTTTGATGCGACGGTAGACGCGAATATTTTGTTATTTAGAAAGGGAACTGACAAATTATGTCTAACTCTGCCTGAAAAAGGATCTTCACCTGAAGAAGAATCTTCGTCATTGCCTGAAAACAAATCTTCGTCATTCCGACGAAAGTCGGAATCCACATCTTGCATGGATTCCCGCTTGCGCGGGAATGACGCTCGGTCAGTTTTGTGGGTTGGTGAGGATTTGCCGACGGTTGAGAAACCGTTACAGTCGTTGGCGCAGAGTTGTTTGAATAAGAAGGCGTTTGTGTTGGGTGATGAGAAAGTGCAGGCGTTGAAGGCGAAAATTGAGGCGATTGGTACGCCGTTGAAAGAATGGGATGTGAAAATCTATCGTGGTGTTTTAACAGGTTTTAATGAAGCATTTATTATCAATACGGCGAAAAAGGAGCAATTATGTCAGGAAGACCCGAAAAGTTCAGAAATCATTAAGCCGATTTTGCGCGGACGAGATATTAAGCGGTATGGGTATGAGTGGGCGGGGTTGTGGATTATTGCGACTTTTCCAAGTTTGAAAATTAATATTGATGATTATCCCGCGATTAAGAGCTATTTGGAAAGTTTTGGTAAACGGTTGCATCAAACGGGTGAAAGTGGTTGTCGTAAAAAAACAGGTAATCAATGGTTTGAAACCCAAGACCAAATTGCTTATTGGCAAGAGTTTGAGCGGGAGAAGGTGGTTTATCCTGATATTGCAGAAAGGCTCTGTTTTTCATTTAATGAAAATTCTTCATTTTTATCAAACACTGCCTATTTTTTTACTGGTGAAAGATTAAAATATCTTTTATCCATTTTAAATTCTTCACTTATTAATTGGTATTATCAGTCAATTTCTGCTCAATTAGGTGAAAAAGGAATTCGTCATTTCTCAATTTATGTTGAGCAAATTCCGATTCCTAAAATATCCACCGACCAGCAACGCCCCTTCATCGAATTAGTAGACAAAATCCTTGCCGCTAAAAAAGCCGGCGAAGACACCAGCGCATGGGAACGGAAGATTGATCAGTTGGTTTATCGGCTTTATGATTTGACGGGGGAAGAGATTGTGGTGGTGGAAGGTAAAGCGTAACGGCTAAAGCCGTTACATTCCTGCTGAAGCATTCTTGTTGAAGAACATTCAATTGGAGGAATAAAACGGCTTCAGCCGTTTTTTGGTACAAATATGCAAAAAACAAATAAATTACACAATCCAATTCATATTTTTATGGATGACACGTCCTATTTTATTACTGCGACCATCTATCAAAAAAGTCCTTTACTACGAAGTTCCCAGCTAAAAGAATTATTGCTAAATTACATCAACCTAGCCTTTAAAAGATATCAATGGGAGTTACACCACTGGGTTATTTTGGACAATCATTACCATCTTTTAGGAAGAAGTCGTGAAGGGAAGCATTTATCGGAAATCATGAGACAGATTCATAGTATCAGCGGTTACTATATCAAACAAGCTACCCAAACTAAACAACGAATTTGGTGGAACTATTGGGATTATTGTCCACGCAACGAAAAAGACTACTTGATTCGTTTAAATTATTTGTTCAATAATCCTATAAAACACGGTTACGTTCAAAATCTACGTGACTACCCCTTTTCTAGTTTCCATTCAATGCTAGAAAAACAAGGACGAGAGTTATTGCAGAAACAATTTAAAGGTTATAATGACTATAAAAATCTAATCTTAGATGAAGATGATTTTTAGATAAAGAAATTGCGATAGTGGAAAGAGAAAATTGAGCGAATATGAGAATTTATCTTGACAGTTGCATGTCGCTTCAGCAATCATAGTTCATGTTGACTATTTTTTGACGACCGATACGAAAATTTTGAAAAAATTATCCAATCATCCTAGAATGAGCAATGGAATATCCACAAAGCATTCGTGAACATGCGATATCCGAAGCCTATGGAGCAGTGAAAAACACCAGGTTGAAATACAAAAAAACCGGTGAATTTCAGCGAATTCAGTTTCGGAAAAAGCGTGATCCGATTCAAAGTTTTGGTTCTGATGCACACCCATTAAACCAAAATTTTGTACTCAGCCGTCAGGATTTTAAATTGGAATTTCACCTCTCTAAAAAAGTGAAATCTGATTTAAAAAGCACAAGGACAGTGCGAGAAGGCAGTTGTTATTTTTTAGTTTTGCCGCAAAGACAACCCATCTATATTCCTGAAAACCAAAGGACAGATGCGGTTGCTCTTCTGCTTTACTCTAATCAGCGGACTATAATTTCTCTTGATTAGTTCATTGCTACTCAACTTACTCAAACCCATCTAGGAGTCTTTAAGATGCAAGCAGATGTTGTTGAAAAAATTAAGAATAACCCCAAATATCATGAACTGGTCTCCAAAAGAACAAGCTTCTCCTGGATCCTGTCCATTATCATGCTCATCATCTACTACGCCTTTATCTTAGTCATTGCCTTCAACCCCCAACTGCTCGCCACCAAAATCAGCCCAGATTCAATCATCACCATTGGGATTCCTATTGGGGTCTTGATCATCCTGAGCGCCTTCCTATTGACAGGCATTTACGTATGGCGGGCCAACGGTGAATTTGACACACTGACCAACCAAATCAAGGAGGAATTGAAATCATGAATAAACACTTTTTATGGTGGGCAGCTTTCACCACCCTCTTTGCTGCCAGTGGCCTCTTTGCTGCTGGGGGAGCTTTAGAAGGGGAAGTAACTAAGCAACCTCTTAACATGGCTGCCATTGTCATGTTTTTACTTTTCGTAGCCGCTACTTTAGGGATCACCTACTGGGCAGCTCAACGCACCAAAACTGCCAAAGATTTCTACACTGCAGGCGGAGGAATCACTGGACTCCAAAATGGTCTTGCCATTGCGGGTGACTACATGTCCGCAGCCTCATTCTTAGGAATATCTGCCCTCGTGTATAAAAGTGGCTACGACGGTCTTATCTACTCCATTGGCTTCCTAGTTGGTTGGCCTGTCATCCTCTTCTTAGTCGCAGAAAGACTCCGTAATCTTGGTAAATATACCTTTGCTGACGTCGCTTCTTATCGACTCTCCCAAACCCCAATTCGAACCCTATCTGCTTTAGGCGCCTTAGCTACCGTGATTTTGTACCTGATTGCCCAAATGGTGGGTGCTGGACAACTCATTCAACTCCTCTTTGGTCTTCCCTACGAATTAGCAGTGGCCATTGTAGGCGTGCTCATGATCCTTTATGTCACTTTTGGAGGTATGTTGGCCACCACCTGGGTCCAAATCATCAAAGCAGTACTGCTGCTCTCCGGAGCAACCTTTATTGCCCTTGGCGCCCTCTACCACTTTGACTTCAGTTTTGAAACCATGTTCCAAACCGCCGTTGACATCTCAGGTGAAAACATCATGGCTCCTGGAGGACTCGTCACCAACTGGTTTGACGCCATCTCTTTAGGTCTCGCTCTCATGTTGGGAACAGCTGGACTTCCTCACATTCTCATGCGCTTTTTCACCGTTGCCGATGCCAAAGCAGCCCGTAAATCTGTCTTTTATGCCACTGGATTCATTGGCTATTTCTACATTCTCACCTTTATCATCGGCTTTGGAGCTATCATTCTCATCTCCAAAAATCCTGCCTACCTCAATGCAGACGGTGGACTGCTCGGTGGCAACAACATGGCCGCCATTCACCTTTCCCATGCTATAGGTGGCAACATCTTCCTGGGCTTTATCTCTGCGGTCGCCTTTGCCACCATTCTCGCAGTCGTTTCGGGACTCACCTTAGCCGGTGCTTCAGCGGTCTCTCATGACCTTTATGCCAGTGTTATCAAACGCGGTCAAATCAACGAAATTCAAGAAATGAAAATTTCCAAAATTGCCACCGTGTTTTTAGGTTTCATTGCCATAGGCCTTGGTATCGCCTTTGAAAAACAAAACATTGCCTTTATGGTGGGATTGGCCTTTGCCATTGCTGCCAGTGCCAACTTTCCAGTCTTATTCCTCTCCATGTTTTGGTCAAAACTCTCCACCCGGGGCGCTTTGATAGGTGGGCTATTGGGACTTAGCACTGCAATCATTCTCGTCATCATTGGTCCCACTGTTTGGGTAGACATTCTTGGCAACCCCCAAGCCCTCTTTGGCTCCAAACACCCCGCCCTTATCTCAGTCAGCGTGGCCTTCATCGGTATCTGGTTATTCTCCATTACCGACAACAGCCCCCGTGCCCAACAAGACCGTGCAGCCTTTGAAGCTCAAGACGTGCGCTGTCAAACTGGCATTGGTGCAGAAGGTGCTGCCAAACACTAACCCCAGTTAGCAACTGTAACCTTTTCCTCTTCGCGAACAAAAATCTCCCTCTAAGCTGGGGAGATTTCATCTCGAAGAGGGAAAACCCTCTCCTTTCCATTCTCATGCTCCTCATCCACCTCTAATACACACTCACCATGACCCCCCGATACCCACTGCTCATCTTGACCCTGCTATTCTACACCGTCGCCTGCGCCACTACAACGCGTATTGAACCCCTGCCCCAACAAGTCGAACAACATTTTCAAATAGGCGACACTCTTGTCGTTCACACCTTTGATGGTAACATTACCTCACTTGAACTCCTCAAAATTACTCCGGATGTTTTGATAGGTCCCCAACATACCATTCCCTTCAGCCACATCAGTAAAATCGAAAAACAAAGTCTCACCCTGGGAAAAATCAGCATTCCTATTAATGAAGACACTGCCCCTTCCATATACACCAGCCTTGGTATCGCTGCTCTCGTTCTCTTTAGTTTTATATTGTAATTTGCTGATTATGCAAAAAAATACCAGCGCCACCACCAGTCTCAATCAAATCAATCCGCTCATCAAAAACCTTTTGCCCTATTTAAGTGGATATACAATTCTCGATATTGGGGGTGGAAAATTCCAAGCCAACAAACAACATGCCGAACAATTGAAAATCAACTATCATGTCTACGATAAATACAATCGCAGTCCCCAAGAGAATGCTCAAGCCCTAGCCTGTCGCCCCCAACTCATTTTATGTAATAATGTGCTCAATGTCATTGACGAAGGTCAAGCCTTGCGCAACACCATTGCCCTCTGTGCTGCCTATCAAGTTCCCTGTTATTTTACTATTTACGAAGGCAATAAAAGTGGCATTGCCCAAACCAGCAAAACGGGTTGCTGGCAACGCAATTGGAAAACTCAGTTGTATATTCCTGTACTTAAAAGATTTTTTACTCAAGTCGAACAAAAACACAACCTGTTAATTTGTCGTAACTAGTCTCTGGTCAGTCCAAAGCAAACCTGTCCTATTGCCAAATATTTCACTATTTAATACCTTTAACAATTCTCCTTTTCTCAGTGAAGTTTGTAGCAAGTATCGATGATTTAACTGTCCTGGTCAAAAATTGATATTGAAATAGACAGTCCTAAATATCTACTAACTGTACCTATAAAAGGATTCTATTTTGCTTTATTATCAACTAAAAAGCGTAGAATTTGTGTGTTCCAGGTACCATTCTCTAACATCGTCACCTTGAAAAAAATACATGGGACCCACCCTAATATTACAACCAAAATAGAATGAGCAACTGCTGCTTATTGCCCACCATTTTGCTACATAATTGATAAGAACGAGAACTGTTAAACCACCTAAATCCCTCTTTAAAAAGGAGGCGCAAAGAGTGGCTTTTTCGCTCTTACCCGAAAGCAAATTCACTGTCCCATTCCCTAAAAAACTCCCAACCCAAATCACTTTTATATGCCCAATTTTTTCCAAATTACCAATCATTTGAAAAACTCAGCCCCCCATACCTACCGATCAATTCTCACCCTGTTAACCTCGCTTCTCCTATCGATTGGAATTTGCACCCTTTTTCCCATCTCTCCCGGACTTGATCAATACGCTTGGCTAGAAAATCTCAGCACCTGTCTATTGATCTCCCTGATAGGTGCGCTGCTGCTCACAGAAAACCGAGCATTCCCCTCGGGACCATTCCACTCCATTCTATTGGGAGCAAGCCTTGGCCTGCTGGTTTTTATCAACCTCCTTGGTCTCAAGATGGTTGACCCCACCCAAATCCCATGGTTGATGAGAGGTGACTGGGAATGGCAATTTTTGGGCTGGCATATTTTTAGACACGAAAATTGGCAATTCCCCTTGGGAAAAATTACTGGTTTTTGGTATCCTATAGGTACTTCTATTGGTTACACAGACTCCATCCCCCTATTCGCCCTGCTCTTCAAACCCCTTTCCCCTTTCCTACCTGCAGACTTCCAATACATCGGTCTATGGTTCAGCAGCTGCTTCATTTTACAAGGAATATTTGCCGCCCTATTATTACGACAATTTTGCAAAAGTTTGCGTCTTCAAACCTTAGGCATTCTCTTTTTCCTACTGACCCCCATTCTCATATACCGTATAGGTCATCCGGCCCTCTGTGCCCACTGGCTGTTACTCGCTGCCCTCTGGTTATATCTGAAAAACTGGAACAGTAGCTCTCCCTTTTCCTCTCTACACTTAAAAAGTTGGTTACTTTTGACCAGTCTCAGTGCTGCCACTCACCCCTACTTGACTGTCATGGTATTGGGACTGGCCTTGGCTTTTTACACTCGAATAGGACTCATCGAACGCCAACCCAAACTCACTTCTACCCTCTTACCAATGCTCCTGCTGGGCTTAACCACCCTATTCATCTGGTGGCAAATCGGCTATTTCATTTTGGATCAAAAAAATATGGAATTACTTGGCATTGGATACTATTCCATGAACCTACTTTCCCCCTTAAATTCCATGGGCGCAGGCTCCCTGCTATTTCGAGACTTTCCCTTTGCAACTGAAGGTCAATATGAAGGCATGAACTATTTAGGTGCCGGGGGACTGATCATGGGACTTTGGGCAGGATATGAACTGAAAAAACGTTTTGTTCAACCGACAACCTTCAGATATTTTCTTCCCCTGATCATCACCAGTTTCCTTTTTTTCATACTTGCAATTAGTAATAAAATAACCTTAGGCTCCCTTACTTTAGTGGAATTCCAAGGAAACTTTGGATCCGTTTTGAACATGTTTAGAGCAACTGGACGCTTTTTTTGGCCAGTCCATTACTTACTATTACTTTTCATCCTCGGTCTCTTGATAAAACGCAATTCTCAAGGAGGCAGCCTATTATTTTTGACACTGGGACTTGCTTTTCAACTGACTGATCTATCACCTGTTTATTACAGTCATCATCAAGTGCGACACAATCCAGCCTTGCATTGGAATCCTAACTTACCAGTTTGGGAAAATCCCTTACAATCAAAATTTTGGCAACAAACCGCTGCTCGCTACCAACACATCACCCTGCTTCCCCCCATTGCCTGTGGAAAGCCTGCCGCCCCTTATCAACCGTTTGCTTATTGGGCAGGCCGTCACGGTCTAACTCTCAACACAGGCCACTTGGCCCGTTTTGATGTGAAGCGAACTGAAGATTACTGTCGGCAACTGTTGAATGAAGTGCAAAGTGGACAGGTCAGAGCCGACACCATTTATATCGTTCATTCCGATTATCTATCGGATTTTCAAAACAACGCCCAAACCCCAGTAACTTGCACCGAGATCGATGGCTTTATGACCTGTGTAGTCAAAGATTAACATTAAAAACAATCGGTCCCAAATCCTGATTCAGGAGGACTGTTGTGATAAAGTCCCCCTGAAAATTCTCTAATTTTGTCCATTCCGATTCTCACCCTTCCAAAACCAACTTTCTTTGCTTGTCCCTAATATAAATCCTGTGGATCCACATCCAAAGACCAACGAAGTTGAGCGGTTGCACTTGATAACTTTGGCAACCAAGCCGTTAAAAAACGGTACAAACTGTCTCGCTGCCCCGCCTGTAATAACAATTGAGCCCGATACCAATTGGCCCGCTTTTCCATGGGAGCTGGCACCGGTCCCCAAAAATTGACTTCCCCAGGTCCCAAATCTTTACCTAGATCCTTAGCTGCAGATAGAAAATCCTGTGCCACTTGTAAAGATGCAGCTTCCGCTCGCATCAAGGCCAAATGAGAATAGGGTGGCAACTCAGCCTGTTGTCTTTCCTGCAAAGCTGCCTGACTGAAAGCCCCATAACCTTGCTGGATCAACAAAGTCAACAAAGGATGATCCGGATGATGAGTTTGCACAATGACTTCTCCCGGCTCATCTGCTCGTCCCGCTCGTCCCGCCACTTGAATCAACAACTGCGCCATCCGTTCCGTGGAACGAAAATCAATCCCATATAAGCCTCCATCAAGATTGATAATTCCCACTAAGGTAACTTTGGGAAAATGATGTCCCTTCGCCAACATTTGAGTACCTACCAAAATTGCCGATTCCCCACTGTGAATATGCTCGAGAATATTCTGCATAGCCTGTTTAGCACGAGTACTGTCACTGTCTATACGCAAAATTTTAACCTTTGAAAAATGAGACTGTAAACGTTCCTCAATACGTTCCGTTCCCAATCCAACTAAATGCACCTTTGGATGCTGACATTGCGGACAAACCGACGCCAACAATTGCACAGCCCCACAATGATGACAAAGCAAAGTTTTGCTGGCAGCATGATAAGTTAAACGAGCATCACACTGTCCACAATTGGCCACCCATCCACATTCATAACAAGTCAAAATGGGTGCATAACCGCGTCGATTGATGAACAAGAGAACCTGCTGCTCCTGATCCAAACGAGCCTGGATGGCTTTTTTCAACTGCGGAGACAGTCCCAGTGAAGATTGAGGCAATTTACGCATATCCACCACTCGATATCGAGGATGGACTGCTCGACCCGCCCGCTCTGGTAAACTCAGATATCGATAACGTTGTTGCTGAGCATTGTAGAGACTCTCCAAAGAAGGCGTGGCACTGCCCAATAAAATTGGCACCCCAGCCTGTTGAGCCCGAACCACAGCCACATCTCGAGCCGAATATCGAAAATGATCTTGCTGTTTATAAGAAGTATCATGCTCCTCATCAACAATAAAGAGACCGGGATTTTTCAGCGGAGTCCATATCGCTGATCGAGTGCCAATAACAATAGGCGCTTCCCCTTCCCTGGCCAACAACCATGTGTGTAAACGCTCTTGCTCGGTCAACTTGGAATGAAAAATGGCAATGGGCACACGAAATCGTTGTTGAAAACGTTGCAGCATCTGCGGAGTTAAATTAATCTCGGGCACCAAAATCAAAGCCTGCCGTCCTTGTTCTAAAACCCGTTGAATCAATTGCAAATACACCTCTGTTTTCCCACTGCCAGTCACTCCATCCAACAAACAGGGATAAAATTCAGTCAGATGGGACTGTACCTGTTGCACTGCCTGCTGCTGATAACTATTTAACTGAAAATCAAAGAGTTCCGAGTCCACTGTGAACTGTGATAAAGTTACCAACTGTGGAGAAATTGACTGTGGCAATAACCAGCCCTTTTTTTCCAGCGTGCGTAAAGTGGCAGTGACATTGGCAATACTGTGACTCAAATTCCCTTGACTTAACCCCTGTGGATAGTTTTGTAACAGGCTTAAAATTTCCCGTTGGCGAACAGCGTTACCTGGCAAACTGTCCACCGCCAACTGTTGACCCGCCTCACTCAATTTCCAACCGGGAATGAAACGCACCTGAGCCGGTTCCCCCTGATTAAGCAAATTGGGTAAAGCAGTGGAGACCACTTCTCCTATAGGGTAGTGATAATAACGACTGGCCCAGCGCAAAAGTTGTAAACTGGGAGCAGGCAGTAACGGCTGTTTGGGATCTAAATTGCTGACAATTTTCTTTAATTTACTGGGTTCCAAATCACTGTGCTCAGTCACTTCCATCAGTAAACCTACACAAAGTTGGCGACGACCAAAAGGTACAGACAGACGCATTCCAGGTTGTAATTTATCTGATTCTTGCAGAGGTAAATAATCAAACAGTTGAGATATGGGAACGGGAATAGCTACTTTTAGTATCTTCAAAGTGGGACCTATTAATCAGTGCAGTTTCTTAACTTATTGATAGAACGTGAAATATTTCCTTATTCACCCTTCTATTCTAGGAACTTGGATGACTTGAATCTGTATTTTGAGAACGAGAAATTTTACTCTCAAAATAGACAAAGAAATTTTCCACCAGCGAATATACAGCGGGCACTACCACCAAAGTCAACAAAGTAGAGCTTACCATGCCTCCAATCACAGCCACTGCCAGTGGACCATTGGTATCCGATCCGGCCCCAATTCCCATTGCTGCGGGTAATAAAGCCAAAATGATAGTTAATGAAGTCATTAATACCGGTCTCATCCGAATTGGACAGGCTTCCAATAAGGCTTCCTGAATAGTGTGCCCTTGACTTCGCAGTTGATTGGTCAGGTCAATCAGGAGAATGGAATTTTTGGCCACCAGTCCCACCAATAACACGAGACCGATCATGGAATAGATATTTAAGGTGTCACCCATCAGCCACAGTCCAAATACCCCCCCGATAATTGCCAGAGGTTGGGCAATCATCACAATGAGAGGTTGAATGAAAGAATTAAATTGACTGGCCAATACCATATAGACCAAAATCAATCCAGTCACAAAAGCAAACAGTAAGTAATTGACTGTTTTACCAAATTCTTCTGCCCGTCCAATCAATTTCACAGTGTAACCCACTGGTAACAGTTGAGCAGCTTCTTGTTTAACTAAGTCAGCAGCTTCTCCTTCGGAAATGCTGGGGGTGGCAAAAAAGGCAGCTGCATATTGTAAGTTATAACGGGAAATAGTGGCAGCACCAACGCTGGCTTGAAAACTGGCCACGGTGTCTAAACGCACCATGTGTCCTTGGGGTGACTTTAAATAAATATTTTTTAAATCACTGGGTTGTACAAAAGTCCCTTCCCCAGCTTTCAGGTAGATATCATATCGTTCCCCATCTCCTGGCTCATCATTGTATTTTGCTACTTTCACTCCCCCTGCCATGACCCATAGAGCCTGAACTACACTTTGAGTTGATAATCCCAATTCTTCGGACTTGGCTCGATTCAATTGTACAGTTACTTCAGGCAATTCCAACTGTAAGTCCAAGTCAACATAACCAATTTCTGGTTTGTTACTCAATAGGGTTTGTAACTCTTTTGCCAAACGAGCAATTTCATATAAATCACTGCCTTGTAATAAAAATTGCAAAGGTTCACCTCGTTCCCCACCAATTATGGGGACCGGAGCAGGAAAAGCCTGCACTCCGGGAATCATATCTAAAAGGGGACGCAATCTGGGAATGAGTTCATATTGTTTCACCGTCCTTTCCTGATATGGAGTCATTCTCACAAACACAGTGCCCTGATTCACTTGACCTCGACTGCCAGTGCCTATCGTACTGAAATAACTGGCAACTTCTGGTTGAATTCGCAAGACTTTTTCGATTTCCAGTAGGCGATTTTGGGTGTATTCTAGGGTTGATCCTAAAGGTGTTTTGAAAGAGACTAAAAAGCGTCCTTCATCCTCATCTGGAGTGAATCCTTTGCCCAGTTGTGCAAAGAAATAACCACTGCTGTAAACAGTGGCTATGGCTATGAAAATGACAGTCCAACGGAATCGTAAAGTCAATCTTAAAAACAGTCGGTATAGGGCTTCCGTCCAATGAAATGGGGCTTCTATGATTCGATATAACCAACCGTGTTTGTGCTCAACGCGCAGGTAACGAGCACATAACATGGGGGTGAGGGTGATAGAGACAAACAGAGAGACCAAGACACCTAAGGTTACGACAATGGCAAAGGGTCGCAGGAAACGACCGATAATTCCCTCCATAAACACCACAGTGGCAAATAGAGCAACCAAGGTAAAAGTGGCTGCCAATACTGCAAATGCCACCTGATTGGCTGCCTCAATGGTGATTTGTTTAGGGTCGGCGTTGGGATATTTTTCTCGTTGGCGAAAAATGTTTTCTAAAACCACAATAGCATCATCAACCACCACTCCGATCAGTAAAAGTAAACCCAATAAAGTCATGATGTTAAAAGTGTGTCCCGCAAAATAAATGGCAGCGATGGCGCCCAATAAAGAGACGGGAATGGCAGTGGTAATGATCAGGGTGGAGCGTAAATTTTTGAGGAATATTAATACCACAAGGGCTGCCAATAAAGTGCCTTCTACCAGGTGATCTTGTAAGGAAGTGATAATTTCTTGAATGTAATCAGCATCATTGGAGGCAATGCGCAATTCTAAACCTGGGGGAAGTTGGGGTAAAATATGGTTTTTGAGGCGATTTTCAACTTCTTTGATGATGGCTACAGTGTTGGCATTGCTGACCTTGACAATGCCTAAACCGACTGCGGATTGACCGTTGAAACTGGCAAATTGTCTGGCTTCAGCCAATCCGTCTTCAATGTGGGCAATTTCATGTAAATGTACGGGTAGGCGGTCCCTATAGGTCACAATGAGTTGTTGAAGTTCACTAATGCTGTGAAATTCCAAGTCTAATTTCAACAAATCCTCTTGTTGTCGACTGGTGAGATAGCCTCCGGGTAATTTGAGATGTTCCCGTTGAAACGCTGCAAACACTTCTCCTGGTGTGATGCCCATGCTGGCCATTCGTTCTACGTTTAAATGAACGCGAATGGTGCGTTCTCGTTCACCACCAATCAGCACTTCTCCAACCCCATCAATGGTTTCCAGACGTTTTTTCAAGACGTTGCGAGCATATTGATTAAGCTCTTGTAAGGTCCGATCGCCCTGCAATGCCAGCCACATGATGGGAGAGCCTCCCACTTCCAATTTGTTAACAATGGGAGTTTCTGCATCGGTTGGCAGGTTTTGTAAAATAGTGTTGACTTTGGCTTGGATCTCATTAAAACTGACGTCAATGTCTTTTTCCAGTTGAAATTGAACGGCAACAATAGAAATGCTGGGCAGAGAACTGGACTGGATACTTTCTATTCCGGGCACAGTATTTACCGCAGATTCAATGAGATTGGTTACTGAGGCATCAACTACACTGGGATTGGCTCCCGGTAAAGTGGTGATTATGGAAATAATTGGAAATTCGATGCTGGGGAATTGATCGACGCCAATACGCTGGTAACTGATGATACCGAACAATATAAGTACCCCACTGAGCATATAGGCGAATACATGGCGATGAATGGAAAGTTCGGGTAAGGTCACAGGTTGTCTCGGGAGGGTAAAAGTAAGAGCATGGTTATTTTAATAGGAAAATGAGTGAGATAGTCAATTGTTGAATGTTTGAATATCTAATGAGTTGGATCGTGGTGCAAGGCTAACCAAATAGTAGGCTCTTGGGAATCGGTCCATTCCACGCGGTGCCGTTGGTGAGCGGGAATGTGCAAATAATCACCTGGGAATAGAGTGAGGATTTGTTGATCTTCTGCAAATCGTAAACCTGCTGAACCTTTGAGCACCATTACCCATTCGTCTCGAGTTTGATCATACCATTCTCCAGGGGGACTGGCTTGTCCCGTGGAGACAATACGCTCCAACGTCAAGTGGGGTGTATTGAGCAATTGGGAATGAAGTTCTTCTTGTGAGTTATTTAGATCAGGCAGAGTGAATAAATTTTTGATATAGCTTGGCATACAGTTGAATTCCTTGTCTTTCTAAGAAACGTAACCCGGCAAATAATGTTTCTGAAAAGGGTCGTTTTGCAAAGGATTGGTAGGGAGCGAGGATGTAGGCAAATTGGGTATCTGCAATGCAAGCGGCAAGTCCCCCGGTCAATAATCGATCATCGATTAAAATTAAGGCATGAGGGGGTTGTCCGGTGATTTTCATGACAGTTTCCAATCCATCGGGGTGAGGTTTTTTTCTAACACCGGTCAAAAAAGTGATATTTGGGTAATGTTTGGCAAAAAAAGCGATTCTATTGGGTGAAGCTTGGTTGGACAGTATAAAAATGTGAGTGGCACCAAAGACAGTCACAGCTTGGTTTAACCAAGTCAGTGCCTGTGGATGAGGAGAGGTTTCTCCATGTGCGGCCAACACACCGTCAAAGTCTAAAACTGGAATTTTAATGCCTTGTTGTTGGAGAGCGATCGGAGACAGTTTTAAAAGGTGTTGTTGAGGGGGAGTGTTGTGTAAAATGTGGATCAGACGAGGAATATATTTGGGGAGTTGTTGTAAGGGGGAATTTTTCATGGTGGTGTGGGTGAAAAACTGTTTATTTTAGTTTGCGGTTTTTGGCCAACTTTCCTTGTCTTTTCAGTGAGGTTAAGCGTTGTTTGTCTCGCTCTATGGATTTTTTCCAGTGTTGATAAAAGGTTTGGGCAGCTTTTGAGCCTACATAGCGCCAGTGCCAGGGTTCTCGAATAAAATTTCCTTCGCTGCGATAGTAATAGGTGGGCACCCAGCCCAATTGGAAGCCTTTTTTTAGTAGCCACAGAAAGGCTTCTGATTGAAAGGTGACTCGGGTTAAATCAATTGCGGTCCCGATATTGTGTTCAGAGTACCCGGGTTTTTCTGCTCGGCGGGGACCGAATTGTTGGTATAGTTTTCTTTGGGTGGCTAAACTTCGGTAACCAAATGATACATAAAGGTAAATTCCTTCTTGTCGGGCTTGATTCCTTAGGTTGGTAAAGGCTTGGTAGGCGGCTTTTTTAAGTCTCATCGGGGTGGATTTTAGGGTCCGACTGTGATAGCCGGTGAAGGTGGCTAAAGGGCCGACAGAGGCTTTTTTACCTTTCCCGATGTATTGGTAGGATTGGCCAATGGGGTAACCAAATATATCGGTGGCTATGGGACGGGCTATGAGTTCGCCTGAGAATAAGTTTATGGTTAAAAAGGTAAGAATGAGGGTGATTGATTTCCAGTTAGAAAGGGTCAGTGTTTTTGTTTTCATGAATATGGAACCTGTTGAAGAGTAAAATTTTACGGAGTGTCGATTGTTTGAGAACGAGCTTCAATTTTGGCTTTTAAGAATAGGTTGTCAGCGGTGAGTTTGGAGTTATGGCTTTGCAGTTGTTTTTGGAGCCAATTGATTTTAAGATGGGTGTTGATTCTGGCAAGTACTTCTTCTGCTTGAAAGGGTTTAGTGATGTAGTCAACCGCACCGAGTTGAAAGGCTTTGATTTTTTCTTGAGGGTTGTCTAGGGCAGTGATGAAAATGATGGGAATATTGCGGGTCCAAGGTTCACGTTTGAGTTGTTGGCAGACTTCAAATCCCCCAATATTGGGCATCATGATGTCTAATAAAATGAGGTCAGGTTTTTTGATGTGAATGGAGTCTAAAGCTGCCTGGCCGCTTTTGGCAATGTGAATTTTGAATTGGGGAACGAGGCATTCAGCAAGTAGTTTAATGTTGTCAGTGGTGTCGTCGACAATCAAAATGGTGGCAGAAGAGGGAAGGGTGTTGAGTTGTTGTTGGCAGCGATCAAGGTAAATTTTGGCTGCATTGTCTTGAGGATATTGAGCGAGGACTTGTTCAAAAAATTGTTGGGCTTTGTGAAAGCTGTGGTGGTGAAAGCACATGAAGCCTTGTTCAAAGGCATGACGAGTTTTGAGTTTGGCAGTGATGGATTCTGGGAAGTCGGCTTCAAAGACTTCGTAAACTGTTAGAAATTGGGATTTGCCTTTGACTTTGACATGGTCTAGAATTCGAATGTGGTGTTTTTGTAAGTTATTGAGTTTTAAGAAGGTTTGTTCGGTGATCAGCAGGGGGCAATCGTAGGTTTTGGTGAGCTCTTCTACCCGGGCAGCGACATTAACTGCATCTGCAATAACGGTGCTGTCCATTCTGTTTTGGCCACCAATGGTGCCGAGCATTAAGGGACCGGTATTGAGGCCGATGCCAATTTTGATGGGAGGGTAGTTGTTGTGGATGAGGAGTTTATTGTAGTCTTTGAGGGTGTTTAACATGGAAATGGCACAGCCGAGGGCGTCTTCTGGGGTGTGAAAGAGAGCCATGATGGCATCGCCGATGTATTTGTCGATGACACCTCGGTATTCAAAGATGATGGGTTCCATCTGTCCAAAATAGAGGTTGATGAAGTCAAAGGTGGCTTGGGGGCGCATTTGTTCGGATAGGGTAGTGAACCCACGAATGTCTGAGAAGAGAATGGTCATTTCTCTTTCGGTTTGGTCGCCCAGTTCAACTTCGATAATGCTTTTTTTGTTGAGTAATTTTAGAAATTCGCTGGGAATGAATCGTTCGTAGGCGCGGTTGAGTTCAATCATTTTTTGGTTGAATCGTTGCCGTTCTCCTTCTATTTGTCGTTGTTCGCTAAGGTCTCTTAGAACGGCAAGTACAAAGATGAGTTGGTTTTTGTCGTCTTTAATGGGAATTCCCCACATTTCTATGGGGGTGATGGAATGAGAATGGCGAATTTCAATGTCGTTGATTTTGTTGGTTTTTCCAGTCAGGGCGACTAGGATGGGCAGTTTTTGATAGGGGTAGGGTTGCGGATGACCGGGATGGTAGAAATGATAGGTTTGAGAGAATTGGGTGAAGGGAATTTCGGGGTTTATTTCTTGTTGTAATATCTCTTTGGCGTGTTGATTGGAGTAAAAAAGGACGCCGCTGTTTTCCATGATTAAGATGCCAACGGGCATGGCTTCTAGGATTTGTAAGAGTTGGAATTCGGTTTTTTGGGTGGCTTGGCGGGCTTTTTGGAGGGAGTTTTGTAGGGTTTGGAAGGAATCTTGTAGGTGGCAGAGTGAGTTGATGAGAATGAAGATAAGGGTGCCAAGTAGGATGGGAATTATACTGTTTACAGTGAGCCATGGCCAGGGTTGGGGGGTGGGTTGCCAGAGAAAAAGGGTCAATATGAGGGTGGGGGTGATCGTGATTCCGATAATCAGTAGGGCAATGAGCAGGGCGAATGGGGAATGGGAGGTCCATGAGGGGTGTAGGTTGTGAAGGCAGGCAGTCTGGCGGATCATAGGGTTTTATAGGGGGGTAATTGATGTGGCCAGTGGGTTGGGTTTAGAGCACAGGTATGCCTATGTCTTTGAGTAGTAGGGCGGTTTCATAGAGGGGCAGTCCCATAATACCAGAGTAGCTGCCTTCAATGTGTTGAATGAAGATGCTGGCAATTCCCTGAATGGCATAGCTTCCTGCTTTGTCAAAAGGTTCAGCGGTTGTAATGTAGTGGGCGATTTCTTGTTGTTCTAGGGTTCGGAAGTGGACGGTGCTGGTGCTGAGTTGTACTTTTTGGATATGAGGGGTGAGAATGGCTACTGCGGTCATGACTTGGTGAGAGCGTCCGGAGAGTTGGGTGAGCATGTGGTGAGCGGCTTGAGGGGTTTGGGGTTTGCCAAGCAGGTGTCCTTGGTAGGTGACAATGGTGTCAGCAGCGAGAATGGGGTAGGGGGCTGGAATTTGGGACTGGGCTGCTTGGGCTTTGGCTACAGCGAGGCGTTGTACATAGTGGTCGGGAGTTTCTTGGGGGTTGGGGGTTTCGTCCACGGTGACAGTAATTTGTTGATGGGGAATGTTGATTTGTTGTAATAGGGAATGTCTGCGTGGTGATGAGGAGGCAAGGTAGATCATGGTGATAGGGAATGTTCTTTTTGGAGGGGTTGGACAAGCGCAATGGCAGTTTGAGAATTGCCTCGCGCTTGTGGGTGTGGTTTAGTGAGGTTCGAGTTCGTCTTCGGGTAAATGGGTGGGCATGTCGATGAATAGGGGTTTGAGTTTTTGCAGGTGTTGTTCGAGGCTGACCGACAGTAAGGAAGAGATGGAGAAGAGGGTGGATAAGACGTCTAGGTTGGAGTCTGCTTCGCTGGCAGCTCGAATGCGTTGTAGAAAGTCGTAGTTAAGAGTGAGCATATCTTTATAGTGTTTTTTGAGTCCCTTGAGAGCCAGGTCAGCTTTACCGCCTTCTTGATAGATGTAATATTGTCCCAACAGGTAAGAAGAGGTGACTCGGTAGACAATTTCGTCAATGGAGGCAAAGGGCAGGTGGTAATGGGCCATGCCTCGCATTCGAGAAAGAATGGGACAGGCGCTGGTGGCCATGACGAATCCGATGAGGGCTCTCAGTCCAGTTTGGGCGTCACATCGTTTGAAATATTCTCGTTCCGGGGTGATGACTCGCACATTGGTGGCACTGCAAGATAGAATTTCTCTGAAACCCAAGATGATTTCTTTGGCATCAATGCCGACTGGACAGTGAGAATAGTCTTGGAGGTTGAGGGGACAGTTGCCGCATTGTTTGAATCCTAATTCTGTCCAAGCTGGGTAATCGGCCTTGTCTAAAATGTCAGCCCTGGGTCGATAGAAGTTGATTTTATAGTGTAACATTTTACCATCATCCATGGTAAACATGTATTCAATGAACATCTCTTGTTTGTCAAACATAGTGGTATTCCTATCCTTAGATGATTGCTTTAGTCGAAGAGGTGTTCTATTTCCTTAAGATGTCGTTCTAAGGAAAGAGATAGCATGGAGGAAATCTGTGAATAAAGTGGCCAGTACGTTCAAATTGGAGTCTGCTTCACAGGCTGCCCTAATTCGTTCTAAAAAATGGTAGTTTAGGGTTTGCATTTGTTCAAAATGTTGTTTTGAGCCCAGCAAATCCCAAGTTTATTTTATCACCTTTTTTGTAAACATAATATTGGTTTAATAGGTAGGCGGAGGTTACTTGAAATACTGTCTCATCTAAGGATGAGAAGGGGAGGTAGTAATAGGACGTACCACGCATAGTGGACAAGACGGGGCAGGTACTGCTGGCCATGACAAAGCCGATTAGGGAGCGGAGTCCAGTTTGGGCGTCAGTACGTTTAAAACAATCCTGTTCTGGAGTTTTAACGTAGATATCAATTTCTTTGCAAGAAACGATTTCCGTGAACTCTAAGAGGATTTCATGGGCGTCAATGGCGACTGGACAGTGGGAATGATGTTGGACAGAAAGAGGACAATTGGGGCATTGCTGAAAGTCTAACAGGGTCCAAAAGGGATAGCGAGTTTTGTCTAAAAGGGAATGACGTACTCTGTTAAATTCTACTCTATAATGTAATACCTTTCCTTCATCCACGCTAAAAGTGTACTCTATAAACATAGATAAAAATCCGTATAAAGAGTAGGTAAAGGTTAGGTTATTCGGGGTAGATCAATTAACTTATCACACTTGGGAGTGAATAGACATCATGCAATAATCAGGAGGGAGGATTGAAAATATGAAAATTGAAGAATATACCGAGAGTCGGACTCGAACCGACACAGTGTTACCACCACCAGATTTTGAGTCTGGCGCGTCTACCAGTTCCGCCATCCCGGCATTTCGAGAAATTATAATCGATTTTGGAGTTAAAGGAAAGTCTTTTTTTGAAAATTTTAAATTTCTGCACGTACCTTATTAAGGTAATTTCTGTAATTTAGGGATTATATTTACCTCAAAATGACGAAATATCACTTCTTAAAGGTATAAGATCACCGATTTATTTAAGAATCTTATCGAAAATTATGGTATACTTCTATTATGAATACTCGTTTTCCATTATCTCTTTAGCCAATGCCTTACCAGAAATAGATTTCACGCTGCAATCCTGGCAAGATGGAATTGTCAATAGACCTCTTGCAAAAGTAAAAGATGAGATACGAAAAAATAAAAGGGAAATCCCAGTCGGAGTGGAGGCTTTAGCCGCTCAGCTGTAGGCATCACCCCACACAAATCACAATATCCGACCTCTTTCCGGCTAAAGCCTCCACTCCAAGGTATCTTAACTGAAAGGTAGATTGGAGTGGAGGCTTTAGCCGGTCAGCCGTAGGCATCACCCCGCACAAATCACAATATCCGACCTCTTTCCGGCTAAAGCCTCCACTCCAAGGTATCTTAACTGAGGGGCAACTCTCATTTTTTCATGATCGCATACTTTTGCAAGAAGTCTAATGTCCAGTCTGATACGCATGTCGTTTTACCTACTGCACAAAATATACATGGTAGTTAACCATTGACTGCGTGTCAACCCTCCATGATTGTCAGTATTCACGCTTTGCCCATATTTATCCCTCTTTATTGGGATCGGACTTGAAATAACCACACTATGAATCTAGAAATCATCAGTTTATTAACCATGGGAAGTTTGGCCGGTTTATTGGCGGGATTACTCGGAGTAGGAGGAGGTGTGATCATCGTTCCAATACTCCTTTGGGTATTTCAACAACACCCTGAATTCCCCAGTACTCACCTCATGCACTTGGCTATTGGCACTTCCTTGGCTACCATTGTGTTCACTTCTCTATCCTCTATTTTAGCACATCAACGCCAACAAGCTATTCAATGGGGGTTGGTACAAAAACTGGTGCCCGGTATTCTGATCGGCACTTGGCTGGGTGCGGCTTTAGCAGATTATCTGCCCAATGAGAGCTTACATCTGCTGTTTGCCCTATTTTTACTGGGAGTCGCTTTACAACTCCTATTTACGAAACACCAGTTACCCACTCACCCCACCTTCCAATTGCCCGGCCAATTGGGTCTAACCCTGGTTGGTCTCCACATTGGCGCCATTTCTGCCCTGGTGGGAATCGGGGGCGGCACTATCACTGTGCCATTTCTGACTCGCTGCCAAGTGCCCCTGCGCCAAGCCATTGCCACCTCGGCAGCCTGTGGATTCCCAATTGCCCTTTCAGGCAGCTTAGGTTTTATGGCTATGGGGTGGGAACTGCCCAATTTACCCAATTGGAGCACTGGATACTTATACTGGCCTGCCCTCATTTTCATCGTGCCCATGACCCTGCTATTTGCCCCTTTGGGTGCTTGGCTGGCCCACACTCTTCCAGTACTTTTGCTCAGGAAATTCTTTGCCCTTTTCCTGTTGGGGGTCAGTATAAACATGTTGTTTCACCCCTGACTACAACTTGGGCTAATTCACCCATCCTGCGTCGACATTAACAACAATTTCTGTTATATTAACTAAGGATCTTGACCAATTTAACTCTGGGTCATCACTAGGGACCCGTTCCAAGCACCGAATCCAGACCCTATCTGAAGCCGCATTAACTACTTTTTTATGATTTTACGTCAAATCACAAAAGGACAATTCCCATGAAAAAGCCTTTGTTAATCATTCTAACCGCGCTGGCTGTCCTCTTGTTGGGACAAGTGAGTTTGGCTGCCAACCCTACTCACCTGAAAACTCTCAAAGAGACCAACAAATGCACCCGTTGCAACCTCAGTGGAGCCCGTCTGAACGGCGCCAGACTCATGCGGGCCAAACTCTCCGGCGCCAATTTAAGTAATGCCAAACTCCGAGGCGCCAATTTGCGGGGCGCTAACCTAGGAGGTGCAAATTTAAGTGGAGCTGATCTCCGACGCGCTAATTTAAGAGGGGCCAACATGGGCCGTGCCAACTTAGGAGGCGCTGATTTAGGAGGCGCCAATTTGCGCGGTGCCAACCTCAGTGGCGCCAACACCAGCGGGGCCAATCTCAAGGGCGCCAATCTCACGGATGCTAAGGGCGCTCCCTCTGGGAAGTAACTCCATATTTTCCCTTAACTTCCACCTTGTTGCCAACCCAAAATCGTCATATTACAAAACATTGGAGATATTTTCTGTTCCACTTCACCTTGATGGATAAAATAAGTTGAATTTACAACCAAACAAGGATGCCCAACAATCACTATTATTCTCCGGGCAAAAAGTTGAAAAACAGTTGGCAACTCGGAGGCTGCTTCTCCTAAACCGAGGAATCCCACTTAACTCAAAATCCAATTTTTTATGAGCAGTTGACTATGATGAAGAGCAAACAATACTTACTTAACCATTATCCACCCTTGAGCACGGTCTTAAAACTCACAGTAGGCAGCGGATTTTGGCTGGTGGTGGCCTGTGCAACTCCGACACCTTCCTCCTCTTCTGATAACGGAGGAGGACCTGATCTCAGTCTTGCCAATGCCTGTCCCAGCCAATCCACCCTGAAAACCCATACCGGTCAAGTAAAAACGGATACCATACCCAATCCATTCGGCGGTTTTCCAAATCCCAATATTCGGCTTCAAAATGGGCAATTGTCTATCAGTGTGAGCACCAAAAATTCAGGATTTCTAGAATTATCTAAATTCCCAGCCAACCAATTACAAGTCGGAGAATTCCAAGGCACTCAATTTGAACTCTCCTTACTCTATGCTTCACCCTATGAGAATTGCAGCAACATTCCCCATCGTTCACAAGCCAAATTGAAGATTGAGACCTATACCCCTAACGAAAAAATTGGCGGTTGCCTGTACAGTCAATTTACCTGTGAGACCAACCAACAACTCGAAATCGCAATCCCTTTCTCAGGGGAAATCAAATGAATTATGAACAACTGAATTGGGAATTAAGGAGCGTTCGAAAACAACCAAAGGACAAATACCCAAGTCAGAATGCCAAATAAAAATAGGTAAATCAAATAACCCATATAGGTCATCAGTTGACCTAAACCGTTTTTTTGAATTCCCTCTATATTAGCCTGCGGGTAACTCAAAGAAGAACGTTTGCTCCTCAGCGTCTTCAATTGGCATTTCAAACATTTGACAAAAAAAATGGCCACCATCGGCGCCACAAACACAGGTAACAACAACATTCCCATGAGATTATCGGTCATCAAAGCAATAATCAAATAACCAATAATCAAGATCACAACTGTGACAACAAACATAATCTCCTTCTTACTGAAGGATGAATTTAGCGAACTGGAAGGGGCTTTATCAGCCATATCATGATCACCTCTAAACGTAAGGTATTGAAAAGTAAGGCAATTATCATTCAACATTCCATCTTTGAACACTGCCCAAAATCGTAGGATGATTTTCTAACACTTGAAATTACTTAGAATTGACCTATTATATTACCACTTTCTAATAAATCAATACCATCTTTTTAACCACCTTCCCAGCACTGCCACCATGTCCTCCCAATTTCCATTTGATTTTAAAGCATTTATTCACACTGTACCCCATCAATCTGGAGTATACTGTATGCTCAACTCACACGGAAAAATCCTATACATCGGCAAAGCCAAACACCTCGACCAACGTCTTCGCAGCTATCTCACTCTGCCAAGTACCATTTCCTCCAAACAACACGCCCTAATCAGCCAAATTGCCCACATCAACTATGTGATCACCGCAGATGAAACCGAAGCCCTCTTGCTTGAAGAAAAACTGATCAAAGCCCACCGTCCTCGTTACAATGTCTCTTTACGAGACGACAAAGTCTATCCCTTTATCCATCTTTCCGACACCCCATTCCCCAGTTTCCAACTCTATCGAGGAACTCAAAAACGCACAGGACGCTATTTCGGTCCCTATCCGATCGTCAACGCTGCCCGTGACACCCTGCAACTGCTACAAAAACTATTTCTCATTCGATCCTGCCGAGACTCCCAATTTCGCAACCGTTCCCGTCCCTGTCTACAACACCAAATCCAACGCTGCTCTGCACCCTGTGTGGGACTCTGCTCACCGCAACATTATGCCCAAGCGGTCCAACAAGCCCTCTGGTTTCTAGAAGGTAAAAATCAAACCATCATTGACGACCTTGCCCAAAAAATGCAGGCCGCTGCCGATCATCTGGCCTTTGAAGAAGCTGCCCATTATCGGGACCAAATTCGTCAACTCCAAAAAATTAGCAGCCAACACTCAACTCCTCAATCGCCCAACTTAGACAACTTACTCCATCCTGCCTCCCCCTTAACCTCCTTAGACACCCTCAACAATTGGTATCAAGAGCGCTTCACTGCCCTTCATCATTTCCTATGCTCTCACCCAACTCTAGCTCTATCCGAATCCCAACGTGCCCAACTTCCCCCACACCTCAACCACATTGATTGCTTTGATGTCAGCCATTTTCAAGGACAAGCCACCGTTGCAGTCTGTGTCACCTTTGGACAAACCGGTCCCCAAACCGCAGCTTACCGCCGCTACAACATTTCTGACACCACTCCTGGGGATGACAACGCCGCCTTGGCTGCCGCCCTGTCTCGCCACTATCAACACTCCCAACACCTTCCCGATCTTCTACTCATCGATGGCGGTCTTCCCCAACTCAACACTGCCCATCACATCTCTCAACGCCTTTCCCTTTCAATTCCCCTGATCATTGGCATTGCCAAAGGACCCCAACGACGACCAGGATTAGAAACCCTCTTTTTGAATAACGGCTTTTTTCAGCTACCAGCCGACTCCCCAATTCTCCACTTACTACAAAGAATTCGAGACGAAGCCCACCGTTTTGCCATTCACAGTCACCGCAAAAAATTAGCCAAACTCAAACGCACCTCGATATTACAAAACATCCCAGGAATCGGTCCCCAACGACGCAAACGTTTGCTCAATCACTTTGGGGGATTACAAGGTGTCCTAACCGCCAGAATCGAAGACCTTATGCACGTTCCTGGCATCAATCGACACTTGGCCACCCAGATTTATGAGTTTAAAAATCATTATCTCTTATGAACATACCTAATTTTTTGACCTTACTACGCATTTTACTGATTCCCATTCTCATCATCGTCTTTTACCTGCCAGTTACCTGGTCCAACCTACTCACTACCCTGGTATTTGGGACCGCAGCCATCACTGACTGGTTCGATGGTTACCTAGCCCGCAAATGGCAACAAACCTCAGCCTTTGGCGCCTTTTTAGACCCGGTCGCCGACAAACTGATCGTGGCCGTAGCCCTGGTCTTACTGGTCCAACACAACCCCAGTCCTTGGATGGCCATTCCCGCTGCAATCATCATCGGTCGCGAAATCACCATCTCAGCGCTGCGAGAATGGATGGCGGAAATAGGACAACGAACCCAAGTTGCAGTCTCAACCATTGGCAAAATCAAAACCACCATGCAAATGCTTGCCCTGCTCATGCTACTTTACCGCTACCCTCTATTGGGAATACCCATCTATGAAATAGGCTTCTTTGCTCTGTACATTGCCGCCTTACTGACCCTATGGTCCATGTTCATCTACCTAAAAGCAGCACTACCAATTTTACTCAAAAATCAACCCTAACTTGCCCTTGAATTTTCAATTATTTTTGGAACAAACTGCTTAAAATGCCTGTTTTACCGACAATCTCCACAAATTCCATAAATATACAAATAATGATCAGCAATCTCAAATCCTTTCTCCTGAGCAATGGCCAATTGGCGAGTCTCGATGACCTCATCGACAAACTCTACAATCTTACCGCATCGAGTACATACCAAATGATCATGATGTGCCCCCTCATTCAACTCAAACACCGAGAGCCCCCCTTCAAAATGATGTCTAACCACCAATCCGGCCGACTCAAATTGCGTCAATACCCGATAAACAGTGGCCAATCCCACATCTTCTCCCAAATCTGTCAACGCCCGGTAAATTTCCTCAGCACTTAAGTGACGTTGGAGGTTAGTCTCCAATAACTGCAATATGCGTAACCGTGGCAAAGTTGCTTTCAACCCTACCTTTTTAAGTTCTCGACTTTCCATCTATTTAAGCTCTACCCATAAAATTTGAAAAATAAACCCCATGTTATCCTACAACAATCCAATGACCTTAGCCCCCTTGCAACCAATCCTCATGCATAAACTTTCCCTGGCCTTCCTATTCAGTAACTTACTGTTCCTAACTCACTGTACTTTGTATAAAATGGACGTTCAACAAGGCAACTTAATTACCCAAGACATGCTGGATCGCTTAGAATGGCACATGCCAGCCAAAAAAGTCAGTTTTATCATGGGGACTCCCTTAATAAGGGATGCTTTTCATGCCCAACGTTGGGACTATTTTTACAGTCACCAAACCGTTGGAAAAGCGCCCCAACAACGCAAAATTACCCTATTATTTGACGATCAGGAACGATTGACTGGAATTGAAGGAGATGTTGTGACCAACCTCAACAAAAAACCTTCCACCCCTGATTCTCAATACAAAGAAGAAATTCCCATTTTATAAACACAAGTCCTAATAAACATGAATTGATTTTGAAAACTGATAACACTCATCCCTTCAGAAGTTGCCGACCCCACAATGCCACCTACAATCATCATCTCTTTCATTTCACCTCCCAGCCTCACCAATAGAGACCCCTTGTTATGGATCGCATCACCCTCGCTAAATTGCGTAAACTGAAAGCCCAGCAGGAAAAAATTGTCGCCCTGACTGTATATGACGCCAGTTTCGCCCATCTGCTAGAACAATCTGGTGTTGAGGTACTTCTGGTCGGCGACTCTTTGGGCATGGTCATTCAAGGACATCCCACCACCCTCCCTGTCACCTTGGAACACATGATTTATCACACTCAAGCAGTTTATCGTGGCACCCAACAAGCCCTGCTGGTGGTCGACATGCCCTTTATGACCTATGCCACTCCCAAACAAGCCTTGCGTAATGCCGCTCGTTTAATGCGCGAAGGCCAAGCCCAAGTCGTTAAATTAGAAGGGGGAGAATGGTTAGCTCCCACCATTGAATTACTCACTGCCCGAGGCATTCCCGTTTGTGCTCACCTCGGTCTCCTTCCCCAATCCATACATCAATTGGGAGGCTATTATGTACAAGGCCGACAACCGGCACAAGCCCAACGTTTACAAGCTGAAGCCCACTGTTTACAAGAAGCTGGAGCAACCCTGCTTGTTTTAGAATGCGTTCCCTCCCCATTGGCTGCTGCCATCACCCAATCTCTCAGTATTCCTGTCATTGGCATTGGCGCCGGTCCCCAATGTGATGGCCAAATTCTCGTTCTCTACGATTTACTGGGACTGACCCCCGGCAAATCTCCCTCATTTAGTAAAGACTTTCTAAAAGCCGCGCGTCCTGACAGCAGCCGTTTACAACATGCCATTGCCACCTATGTAGAAGACGTTAAAAATCAACACTTTCCAGACTTGGAACACAGTTTTACCTCATGAAAATTCTTTCTTCTCCCTCCGAACTGACTGCACTCACTCAACAATGGCGCCAAGACCAACGCACCATCGCCTTCGTGCCCACCATGGGCAATCTACATCCCGGGCATCTTAGCCTAGTGCAATTGGCCCAACAACGAGCTGACATCACCGTGGTCAGCATTTTTGTAAACCCTCTACAATTTGGCGCCCATGAAGACTACCATCACTATCCACGCACTTTAGAAGAAGATTGCCAAAAACTCAGCACTCTCGCCATTGATATACTATTCACCCCCACAGTTTCTGACATCTATCTCCAACACCTTGATTGCTCAACAAAAATACAAGTTCCCCAATTCGACAATATACTTTGCGGTGCCAGTCGACCCGGTCATTTCACCGGAGTTGCAACCGTGGTCAACAAACTGTTCAACCTGGTGCAACCCAACTGGGCCATCTTTGGAGAAAAAGACTACCAACAACTGCTGATCATTCGGCAAATGGTCAAAGACTTATTCATTCCCATACAAATCATCAGTGCCCCCATTTACCGGGAAGCAGACGGTTTAGCCATGAGTTCTCGTAACCGTTACCTGACCCCAGAACAACGAGCCATCGCCCCAGCACTGTTTAAAATTCTCAATCGTGCCCAACAGCAAGCACAAACCACATACCGACAAACTGGTCACCCAGCATCTTATCAAACCTTGGAAAATACACTGTTGGAGGAATTAACCTTGGCAGGTTTTCAACCTGATTACCTTACCTTTCGGGCTCAAAACACCTTAGCATCACCTCAACCCACTGATCAACATCTGATTATTCTTGCTGCAGCCTGGTTAGGAAACACCCGTTTGATTGACAATCTGGCTTTTACCCTAACTTAAAACCTCGAACAACTAGAAAGGTAAAAAGTAAAAAAGTAGATTGAGTTAGCGCAGCGTAACCCAACAATTCATCAAGATTTTTATTGGGTTGTGGCACAAAAAGACGCGCCAAAACCCACCCTGTGCCGACTGTGTAGGATGTGCTGAGCGTTTTTTGTGAAGCGCATCTATCGCGTTTTTCTCATTCTGGAAACTCTACAAATTCTGATTCAGACATATGAGACCTGTGACCATGATTCCCATCATTGTAGCCAACCAACTCAGCAAAACCATTGAAGGGCCGGCAGGCCCCTTAACCATTCTCAAAACCATTGACCTCACCATTCAACCCCAAGAAGCGGTGGCCATTGTGGGCGCCTCGGGCTCTGGTAAATCCACTTTGCTCGGTCTCCTTGCAGGACTGGATCATCCGAGCGAGGGTACAGTCACCTTACTGGGACAAGAATTGAACCCATTAACTGAAGATCAACGGGCTCAACTGCGCGCGGGAAAGGTGGGTTTTGTATTTCAATCTTTTCACCTGTTGCCCGGACTGACTGCCCTGGGAAATGTTCTCCTGCCCCTGGAACTGGCTGGGCAAGCGCAACCCAAAAATATCGCCCTTAAAGTTCTCGAACAAGTCGGTCTCACCGCTCGCCTCCATCACACCCCGCACCAACTGTCCGGAGGGGAACAACAGCGCGTTGCCATTGCTCGGGCTTTTGCCTGTAAACCTCAAGTTTTGTTTGCTGATGAGCCCACGGGTAACTTGGATCACGCCACTGGCAAACGCATCATCGAATTATTGTTCTCATTACAAATGGAATTGGGAACTACCTTAGTCTTAGTCACTCATGACTCTTCTTTGGCGGAACGATGTGTTCGGACATATCAGTTAATCTAGGGACTGGGCGCACTTCAAAAACATGGGACCATAACTTACCGGTTATAAACAAACGTTTATCCTTGGCGTCATAAGCAATGCCATTGAGCACTTTGCGGCGCGAATCCCCATGAATTTTTACCAAGGCGGAACAATCGATCCAACCGGTAACTTTCCCAGTTGTTGGAGAAATGCGAGCAATATAAGGTTGTTCCCAAATATTCGCCCAAATTTCGCCCTCAATATATTCCAACTCATTCAATTTAATCAAAGGTCGCCCCTGATGATAAATGGGCAACTGACGCTTCACTTCAAACGTGACCGGATCCAAGAAATACAAGTGATGACTGCCATCACTGGCAATCAATTGTTGCCCATCATGAGTAATTCCCCACCCTTCACTAAAATAGGGAAAAGAACTTAAGGGCAACAAGGAAGATAAGGAATAAGTAAAACCTTGTCGATTGCGCCAAGTCAACTGTATAATTTTATCTTCCCAAAGTGTAATTCCTTCAGCAAAATACTGATCTTGCAAGGAATATTTCTGCAAGACCTTACCTGTGCTCAATTCCACTTTGCGCAAACTGGATTGTCCCCATAACCCTGTACTTTCATACAAAAATCCCTTATGATACAACAGACCTTGAGTAAACGCTTGTGGATCATGGGGATAAGTATGTACAATTTCATAATCGTATACAACCAATTCCCCAAGAGCCGTTCTCATGAGAACTAAAAATAACAAAAAACCAACTGCGCTATAAGTATGACGGTGCTTAATCATCATCTATTATTCCTAATGGACTTTACAAAGTAATGGCTTGGTAACCTTCTATTCTCACTATCACGTTCTCACTTTACTCAACAGTTTAGCTTCCTCCCAATATTGTTCCTTTTGTTCGGCAGTTAAATCTTGAATGCCACACCCCAATTTTTGCGCCGCCTCTTCAATATAACGAAATCTTTTCATGAACTTACGATTGGTTTTTTCCAAAGCAGTTTCCGCGTTGATATCGATAAAACGGGCATAATTAACCAACGAGAATAATAAATCTCCAAACTCCAACTCAGCAGCTTCCTGATCAGTAATCACATGATTCACCCACAATTCTTTAAATTCCGACAATTCTTCCTCCACCTTCTGCCAAACTTGTTCTCGATCGGACCAGTCAAATCCAACACTGCGTGCCTTTTCTTGAATGCGCAACGCTTTAACTAAAGCTGGTAATGAAGTAGGCACTCCAGACAATACTCCACCTTTAGAATTCTGCTCTTGCAGTTTTAATAACTCCCAATTCCGTCTGACTTGGGCCTCATTTTCAACCACTGTATCAGCGAATACATGAGGGTGACGGACGATTAATTTTTCACAAATTGCTTCAATAACAGCTGTAATATCAAACACTTGTTGTTCTGCACCCAATTTAGCATAAAATACAACATGCAACAATAAATCTCCCAGCTCTTTTTTTACCGCCTCCAATTCGCCTGCCAAAATGGCATCAGCCAATTCATACACCTCCTCAATGGTATAATGACGAAGTGATTCCCAAGTTTGCTGGCGATCCCAAGGGCATTTTTCCCGTAACTCATCCATAATGCCCAACAATCGTTTGAAAGCGATTGCGGCCTGATCGTGTGGATTAAAAGTCATGCTTTCCTTTCCAAAAAGTAATAAAACAATGAAGTCCCAAACTCGAAATTTAACACCCATGCCCATCAATGATCGTTTGTTGCGTAAACAAGTCAAGTTATTTGGCAAAATGCTGGGCAAAGTCCTGTTGGAACGTGCCCATGGCCAAGTGTACATGACTGTGGAAACCTTGCGCAAAGATTTTATCAGTCTCCATAAAAAATACAGTCCCCAAAAACATCAGAAACTGGTGGCCCTCATTCAATCTTTGCCCCCAGAAGTGTTGACTGAAGTGATTCGAGCTTTTAATATTTACTTCAGTCTCATTAACATCGCCGATGAATTGTTCAAATATCAGCAACGATTGAATTTTGAATACGCCGGAGGACCTTTGTGGGAAGGGTCTTTTGATGTCGTATTGCGCCAATTCTTGAATGCAGGGCTAAGTCCCTTACAAATTCAAACTCTTTTCAATCAACTCAATTACTTATCTGTCTTCACTGCTCATCCTACTGAAGCTCGCAGACACACTATTATGCGCGTATTAAGACGCATATTCATTTCTATGGAACGCCTGTGTAATCGCCGGTTAAGTACTTTGCAAAAACAGGAATTGGAAGATGAATTGGAGGCCCAAATTCATATTCTCTGGAAAACGGATGAAGTGCGCAGTTATCGATTGCAAGTGACTGATGAAATTAAAAATGGTCTCTCTTATTTTCAAGAGAGTTTATTTAAAGCGGTCCCACGCGCTTACAGAGGCATAGAGCGCACTTTAAAACGGGTGTTTAAGGAGTATCCACATTACCCTTTAACTGTGCCCAGTTTTATCCAATTTGGCTCTTGGATCGGCGGTGATCGAGATGGCAATCCATTTGTGACTCACCAGGTGACTGCCAAAGCATTGCGGATGCAAAAGATAGAAATTCTCCAAGAATATCGGCGCCGTCTTTATGAGCTCACTCATATTTTAACTCACTCCTATCAATTTTGCCAACCCACCTCAGAATTTCTTGATCAGTTGCATGATGATATTCGTTGGTGTGAAGAGATGAATTGCCAATCTTTTGCTTTTCACCAGTTAGAAGTGTATCGACGCAAACTGTTGATTATGCAGCAACGCATTGAATTTACTCTAAAAACTGTGGAAAGTTGCCTGAAAAATCCAGAAGATGAACAACTGGGTTTTTACCAAGTTCGCAGTTATGCCCATGTGCGAGATTTTTATCACGACCTGAAAATTATCCAAGCCTCACTCATATCCCATGGCGATGAAAAGGTGGCTCATGGCAAGTTAAAAGACCTCATTCGCTTGGTAGAGACCTTTGGCTTTCATCTGATGAAATTGGATATTCGGCAAGAATCCACTCGTCACACCACTGCCATTCAGGAATGGTTTGCCAAAACTCAGGGACTGGATTATGCTGCTTTAAATGAAACGGAACGTTTACACTTATTAGCCAACAGTTTGGCAGAAGCCGTTCCCCCTTGGTCACCTGGCGATTTTACTGAGGAGACTCAAGAGACTTTGGCTGTGTTCCAAATTATAAGCAAAATGAGAATAGAAATCAGTGAGCAAGTGATTGATCACTATGTTATTTCCATGACTCATCAGGCCAGTCATGTTTTGGAAGTGCTTAAATTAGCCCAGTTGGTCGGTCTGGTCGGTCGTCAAACCGGACAATGGTACTGTCATCTGGCAGTGTCTCCATTGTTTGAGACTATTGAAGATTTAAGTCAAGTCGATCAAGTGTTGGGGCGTTTATTTGAGCAACCAATTTATCGAGACTTGCTGGCTGCAACGGGTCATTTACAAGAAGTGATGCTGGGCTATTCCGATTCCTGTAAAGATGGGGGCATCCTAGCCTCCTCTTGGTATTTGTATCAGGCTCAACAAAAAATCACCCAACTGTGCGATCAGCAAGGCATTCAGTGTCGACTGTTTCATGGTCGTGGAGGCACAGTGGGAAGAGGAGGTGGCTCCACTTATGAAGCCATTGTATCCCAACCAGTGGGGACTGTAAGAGGGCAAATCAAATTCACTGAACAAGGTGAGGTGTTGGCCTATAAATACAGTCAACCAGAGACCGCTGTTTATGAATTGACGGTGGCTGCTGCTGGTTTATTTAAAGCCACCGGTATTTCCCTATTTCTCAAAGATTCCCAACCAGAATTTCCAGAATTTTTACAGGCCATGGCAGAATTGGCCCGTTTTGGAGAACAGCATTACCGGCAACTGACTGATTTTACAGAAGGTTTTATCGATTACTTTTATCAAACCACCCCAGTTTTAGAAATTGGATTGCTCAATATTGGTTCTCGTCCAGCTCGTCGTAAAGCAGACAATCCTTCCAAATATTCTATTCGGGCCATTCCTTGGGTATTTGGATGGTCCCAAGCCCGACACACCCTGCCCGCCTGGTATGGATTGGGCACGGCTCTGGAACAATTTTGTCTACAGAAAACGGATAATTTGCTCCTTTTACAACGCATGTACAAAGAATGGCCATTTTTTCGAGTCCTGTTAAGCAACATTAAAATGGCCCTGTACAAAACAGACATGCACATTGCCCAACAATACACTCAACTTTGTGGACATCCTCAAACCGCCGCCATCTTCAACACCATTACCGAAGAATATGAACGTACCCAACATTACCTGCATGATTTAAGTAAAGAAGCTGATCTTGAACATGAAAATCCCTTCCTTGCCCTGTCCATTGCCCGACGTTTGCCGTACATTGACCCCCTCAACACCATTCAAATTCACCTGCTTAAGCAGTATCGAACTTTAATTGCGCATGGGGAAACCAATGAAGTTGAAGTGCAACGTTGGTTAAATCCCATTTTACGTTCGATTAACGCGATTGCAGCAGGCATGCGAAATACCGGATAAATACAGATCAGTTTAGAGAATCGACGGAGTCATTGAACAATTGGTATGTAACTTGCCTAAACTCAATTGGCATTTCTCCTTAATATTAAACCTCTCAAGGTAGGTCATGAGAGGTTCTTTTTAAACCCTGAGACTTTAGTTATTGCCCAGAATTCTTTGACTATTTTTTAGATTATTCAATAATTTAGACCTGGACTCATCCTCATAATAACCATGAATAATCCAATAAAAATCAAGTAAAATTACAGATTTTTCGTTCGATTCTCCTTAAATGTGTGGTTGTGAATTGCCTTTCTTGAAAGCATTGCCTTTTGAGAAAGGTTTTTTTTTGCCCAATCAATCAAATTGCATTTTAGAAGGGAATAACGAACTTAATTCCCTTCCTTAGCCATTATTTCACCGAAATGTGATATTGACACGGTTGGCCACCACATGACAAATACATTGCTTGATCATCCCTGATCATCACCTGCCAATTCCCACGCTGCTTTTTAGAACCAGACCAAGGTCCCTTACTCCAAATGCGCCAAGTAAAAATACCAGTGGCTTGGACCTCTGCTTGTAACTGATTGAAAGTATTGGCATCACCAATCGGCAAATAAATTTGCTCCACCAACTGACCATTATGATACCACATATGCCAAATCCCCAATTTACCAAACGTTCGTAACTGATTTAACGCATTAGAATCCCCTTGCAACTTGTTCCAGAAAAATAAAGGAGAACGGGCATTGGGACTTTGATGATAACGCTCCACCGGATTTTTATCGGCATTGACCTTATTGGTCCACGCAGAGTCTAAAACTTGTAAGTAATTGGATGTCGGCGTCTCAGAAAGATTAGTGAGTGTATTCTCCCTGGGATTTAGTGGAGGAGCTGGAGATTTTTCACCGTTCCCCACCACAATAGTACAAGCGGCCAAGTGATGGAGAAGATATAAAGATAATACGAGATTAACCCATTTTTGAAGATGATTCATGATGAATTGTCCTTTGGTAAAATAGTTATTAAATACCCAATTTAGAAATTATTGCCATTTCATGTTAATAACTTAGCAAAATACCTGATGAAACACAAATGTCCATCCAAAGAAAATAGAGTCAACCCAGAATAATCATTATAATTATTAACTGATGATCAAAAAGTCATCAATCCATTGTAATAACTTGATTAAAATAGATTTATCCCATCCTGCCAGATCTCTATTTCTTAACATTCCAAATTTGGACAGACCATTCATGATCCAAATAGAAATAGGGGAAAATCGCTCATTTACAAACGGAGATCAGTTCAATAAGCTACTTAGGGAATCCAATTGATCAAAGACCAATTTTGCCTCTGGGACTCCCACTTTTTCTAAAGTAGCCTTTAATACACCCACCAATCGAGCAATTTCCTGTTTTTCCTCTGAAGTTAACATCGCACTCACTTCCGTTTTAACCTGCATCAATTCAGAAATATACTGTCCCAACTGTGCCAAAGCCTGATCAGCATAGGCACCTTTGGGATGAAATTTCAAATATTTACCCAACGTTGCCTCCAATTCTGCCAAATAACAAGGAATATGACTTTGACAAGCCCAATTGAGAGTTTCTGTACTGAGCCAAGCAATTTGATCAGTAATGGGAATGGGATAATATTGGTCGTGCAATTCCCAAATCAATTGGTAACGCACCAACAAGCGCCCCACTGTTTCATCAAAATACAAGTTGTCTTTTTGTTGATCCAACCAAGATAAGTAAGGGGCAGTCAAACGTTTTTCTTGAGGTAACTGTTCGATCATCGCTGCTCCCCTTTGCAAAATTTTAAGATAAGCAAAGGCCAATTCAGCAGCAATCTTTGGATCATCAGCAAGAATTTGCGGGCGTATTCTAGCCAAAAATTCGCCCACATCAGTGAGTTGAGAAAAGGTTAAATTTTTATCCAACTGTTGACGAGTCAATTTTAGGTAAATATCGGCTTTTTTATCATTTTCAAAGGGCAAGGTCAAGCCACTGATTAGCCAGCCCAACTGTCCATCTTCCAAAGCCACCTGACACCAACCTTCTTGAAGAGAGACTTCTTCCACCAAACTGCCCAATGCCAACTTGGCGATCACAGTTGCTTGCAAATTAGTACCCGTTCTCACATTAACTTGAGAGGCGGTAACAATGCGCAATTTTTTAGTAATATCAATTGGTTTTGGAGAAATGGGAAGGGCGGTCGATATTTCTTCATCAGAGTCGTCAGACTGAGCAGTCAGATGAAAACGAAGGGTGGATTTTTGGCCTTGGGATTTGTTCAATGAATTCATCAAAAATCCTGCAGCGCCATTGGCAGCTTGTTGAAAAGAGGTATTTAAGGAGGCAGGGTAATTGAGATAAATCCCCAGTTGGGCTTGACTTTGTTGACACCAGTGGGCAGGTATAAGATTCATGCGCACTGCAACTTGTTGATTTTTAAGGTGATGAAAGGCAAATTGAGTGAGCAGACTTTGAGGATCTTTAGGATCCAGGGACAAGGCATAGGCACATTCCCCAATGATCACTTTAATGTCATTGTGCAGCAAAAATTGGTGTAAACTGTCTAAATTGTTAAATTTAGGTAGGGTGACGGCATTTTTCTGGGCAAATGTGTTAAGAGCCCGCACTAAAATGGGATCGGCAAGTAAGCCTTGCAGAAGGTCCTTTTCTGCAAATAATTCAGTCAATTGTTGGGGTTGCTGAGGTTTGGTAAGATCTAAGGTAATCCATTGATGAGTTAGGACTGGGGCTGTTTGATCTTGGCAGTGTTGATGAATTTGACTTTTGAGGCTGAGCAGGGTACCAACAAAGGATAAGGGGGTTAATAAGTGAGTGTGTTCACAGGCAGTTTGGCGCAAGGCCACTTTTTCTTCAAACAGTTGTCTGGCCCAAGTTTGTGCAGAAAATAGGGGTTGTTGTTGGAGATCAAATGCGACTAGATCGTTATCCTGCCATTCCAGGGTAACATTTTGAGTTTGATAACGATTTTTGGTAACTGGGTCTTGTTGAGACTGGATGAATTTTCCGTACACCCAACCCACTTTGCCAGTTTCCAATCGAACCAGATACCAGTCATATTCTCCCAATATTTGTTCAGAATGGGTTAATTCTTTGACTTGGGTATTTTTTCGCAATTTGTCAAGAATTTCACTTTGTAAGTGGGGAGCAGAGCGCAAATGGACATTGTCTTTGAGAATGGTATGAGTGGGGGCAGCGTCTAAGTTGTGTAGATTTTGTCCCACCAATTGGGTCAATCCCCCAAATACCCAGCCTTTTTGATTGGGTTGGATCTCGACTAGGAACCAGTAATCATTGGTCTCAGCAATTTTAGTGGGTTGTCGAGTGCGAGCCAAAGTTTTGAGGAGGGTGCCCATGGCCAAGCGTTCCAAAGTGGTGGCTTCCAAATGGGGAGCGGTGCGCACACGAACTTGATCAACTGTGGTCACACGCAGTCCAGTGGCTTCTTGGAGTTTGTAGTTGGAGGTTGAGAATTGAATTTTAATTGGAGATTTAACAGGGACTTTTTGCATCAAAAAGCCTGTTTTTCCACTGTCGGCTTGAATGAGGGCAGTTTTTAGGGAGGCAGGCAGCGGTAAGAGTAATTCCAATTGTGCATAGGTGGCACGACAGGCTCCAACTGCAGGAGGCAAAGCCACACGAACAGCGACTTGGTCTTTGTGTAAACGATGAAAAGCAAATTGGGTGAGAAAATTTTCAGTGAGTTGGTAAAAACAGGTGTCTTGATTGTCTGATTCAGAGGGAACGGTTTCTAAATAGACGGTGTTGAGAGTTTGAGCCAGTTCAGCAAGGCTGCCAGGGGGAGTGGGAAGTTCGGTTTTGGCAAGGGCAGTTTGGATAACTGGGTCGGCCAGCAAGGCGGAAAGTAAATCGGGCTCTGGGAAATAGTCGGTTAAGGAAATGGGATGGTCAGGTTGGGTAAGGCGAAAGGCGGTAAAGGTGGTATTTATGGAGGGGTGAGCGGCTTGTTCGCAGCCAAGATATTCGGTTTCTTGACGGCTGACCAGGTCGCCCACTATGGACAGCAGTTGAAATTGATGTTCATATTCACAGGATTCCTGATCGGTTGTGATGAGGTGTTCAGAATAGTGGGTCTCAAAGTAGTGTTGGGCAAAGTTATGGGCAGAGAATAGTAGTTTTTTTCCTTGGTGAATGGTAATATCTTTTTGATTCCAGGTAATTTTAGTGTCATGAATAGTTTGTTCCCAAGCATGGCTGTGGGAAGCGATCAGCAATAGGCTCAGTAGCAATAGTAGATGATTTTTTAAGTGTGAGAGGTGTAGTGTCATAGAGAAATTCCCCGATGGATTTTTGGATAAGTTGGGGTGAATTTGAATACAGGGGAACAGTCCACTTTTTTGGGAAAGGGACCATTCTTTTTTGTGAAAATTGGTAGTCCTATTTGATTAGTGATATAGATTTGTGGTGCACTTTAAAATAATTACCTCGTTTCTCGTTTTCTCGTTCCCAAGTGACACTTTATCGTTCCCAAGTTACACTTGGGAATGCAGTCTTGACCGCGTCGCGGTCTGTACGAATAAAAACAGGAATAAGAGAACGCAGTCGTTACCAATTCGATGAAAATCAAGCTCCCTATTTTTCAACCTACACTGTCATTAACTGGCTGCCCTTGTTTACACACGATAACAGGGGCTGATTCTTGACCATACAGAAGCTGATGAATGGCTGACCGCAGCGCGGTCAAGACTGCATTCCCAAGTGGCACTTGGGAACGAGAAAAACGACTATTTTAACATTTTTCACTGTCCAAATAAGACTACCTGAAAATTTAACTGATATTTTCTAAAATGGCAGTTTTGACGGCGGAAAGTTCAGCTTTGACTTTGAGCACGGGTCCGGTGCTTTGTTGAATGGCGGTGTCAGGATCTTTGAGTCCATGACCGGTGAGCGTGCAGGTAATCAGGCTACCTTCGGGAATTTTGCCACTTTTGATATCTCGTAAAGCACCAGCCACTGAAATGGCTGAGGCGGGTTCACAAAAGATACCTTCTTGTTCTGCAAGTAGTTTTTGGGTGGCGAGGATTTCTGCATCGGTGAATTCATCAAACCAGCCTTGGGATTCTCGTTGGGCATTCCAAGCTTTGTCCCAGCTTTGGGGGTTGCCAATGCGGATGGCAGTGGCAATGGTTTCGGGATTGTCAATTGGATGTCCGCGTAAAAAGGGGGCTGATCCAGAGGCTTGATAGGCACACATTTTGGGGCGTTTGTTGACGATACCTTCTTGATAGAATTGACTGTAGCCCATCCAATAGGCGCTGATGTTACCGGCGTTCCCCAGGGGTAAGCAGTGGTAATCCGGGGCACGACCTAAGGCTTCGATGATTTCAAAGGCGGCAGTTTTTTGGCCTTGGAGACGGAATGGGTTGATGGAATTGACAATTTCCACAGGAGCATGGTCGGCCACTTCTTTGACCAAGCGCATGCCGTCGTCAAAATTACCTTGAATTTGCATGATGATGGCGCCGTGCATCATGGCTTGGGCCAGTTTGCCTTGGGCAATTTTACCATCGGGAATGAGAACGAAGGCTATCATTTTGGCTCGGGCAGCGTAAGCAGCCGCTGAGGCTGAGGTGTTGCCTGTGGAGGCACAAATGACTGCCTGATTGCCGGTTTCCAAGCTTTTGGTGATGGCCATGGTCATGCCCCGGTCTTTGAAAGAGCCTGTGGGATTCAGTCCTTCATATTTGACGTAAATGTCCACAGTTTTGTTCAGACTGGTGGGAATGTTGTGTAGACGAATTAAAGGGGTATTCCCTTCTCCTAAACTGATAATTCGAGTATCATCCCGAATGGGTAAAAAATCCCGGTATCGGTCAATCAGTCCGGTGTAACGGTGGGCAAACGACATTAGAATCTACCTCTTGTGTAGTTAAAAGTGAGGAATGAATGGGGTAGTGTTATTTCTCTATGAGTTATAAGGTTTTAACCGGGAGGGTTTGGGTTTATACTAAGAGGATTGCAGTGGTTATCCTCACTTAGGATATACTGATTTTGGGATAACTTTTTAAGAATATGAGGATATTCAAGAAATAACGTTTATAAGTTGAGTTTTTAAAACGAGTATTTTATCATAAAAATTTTATTGTCGCATTGAAATGTCGTGTATAATTCATTGGCGTTATCTGTTTTTCAAGCCAATACTACAAATTTCCCCCTAATGTTCCTGTAAATTGGGAGGGATATTAATTTTTCACCACTTGAAGGAGACTTAAATTATGAGTTATGAACTGAATGGCAAAACCATAGCCGCAAATGCCAATGGTTTTTTAGACAACTTGGATGATTGGAGTGAAGAAGTGGCTGCGTGTATTGCCCAAGCTGAGGGGATTTCAGAGTTGACTCAGCGTCATTGGGACGTTATTAATTACATGCGGGACCAGTATATCAATAACGGTAGTACTCAGCCCAACATGCGTAATTTGGTCAAGGCAATGCAGGATGAATGGGGTGAAAAGATCGAGGCTAAAGCTTTGTATGAACTATTCCCAAAGAATCCTGATAAGCAATCTTCTAAAATTGGAGGATTGCCGGACACTAAACGTAAAGGAGGGTATTAAAACTTGTGGGAATTGGGAATATTGCAATTGAGAATGGTTAAATTTTGAAGATTTTTGGCCAAACTCAATCATTCCCAGTGGCTTGTCCAACCTAGAAGGGAAAATGGTGATTATTTCTCTTCTAGGCAAATGGTAAGTCAATTATCAATCACTGTGTCCAGCACCAGCAATGGTTTATCTGGCTGGACATTGGGTCATCAAATAATTTATGAAGGATTAATAACGTGTTAGAAGCTTATAGAATGCACGTGGCGGAACGAGCCCAAATGGGACTTCCCCCGTTGCCACTGGATACCGATCAGACGCTAAAACTGATTACTCTCCTTAAAAATCCTCCTACAGGTGAAGAAAAAGTTTTAGTTGAACTGCTGACTCATCGGGTCCCACCTGGAGTGGATCAAGCAGCTTATGTCAAAGCCACCTTTCTGATCACGATTGCCAAACAATATGAAACTTGTTCCCTAATCACCCCTCAACAAGCCACTCAATTACTGGGCACTATGTTGGGAGGATATAACATTGAACCTCTGATCGAACTGTTGGATGTGGACGTTTTGGCGCCTTTGGCAGCTCAGAGTTTATCTCAACTGTTGCTGTTGTTTGATGCCTACCATGATGTTGTCGAAAAAGCCAAGCACAATCCTTGGGCCAAACAAGTTTTGCAATCTTGGGCACAAGGAGAATGGTTTACCAGTAAACCCCCTTTACCAGAATCTATCACTGTCACCGTATTCAAAGTCCCGGGAGAGACCAATACCGATGATCTATCTCCAGCCTCAGAAGCTTGGAGCCGTCCAGACATTCCTTTGCATGCCAAAGCCATGCTGATCAATCGGTTAGAAGGCGCATTAAACACCATTGAGACCCTAAAGCAAAAAAATCATCCTATCGCCTATGTCGGCGATGTGGTGGGCACTGGCTCCTCTCGGAAATCTGCGATCAACTCTATCCTATGGCATATAGGACGTGACATTCCCTTTGTACCTAATAAGCGTCAAGGAGGCGTGATTTTAGGCGGTAAAATTGCCCCCATTTTCTTTAATACAGCAGAAGATTCTGGCGCCCTGCCAATTGAATGTGATGTCTCTGAATTGAGTACAGGGCAAGTGATCACCATTTATCCCTATCAAGGTCGCATTGTCGACGAACAACAACGAGACATCAGTCATTTTACTCTGCGACCTAGCACTTTGGCTGACGAAGTGCGAGCTGGAGGGCGCATTTCCCTGATCATTGGCCGCGGCTTGACTGAAAAAGCACGCAGCACTTTGGGACTGGGACCTTCAGACTTGTTCATTCGTCCCACTGCTCCTCAGGAGACTGGTAAAGGTTTCACGTTGGCCCAAAAAATGGTCGGCAAAGCCTGTGGAGTAAAAGGGATTCGACCTGGCACCTATTGTGAGCCCAAAATGACCACCGTTGGTTCTCAAGACACCACCGGAGCTATGACTCGAGATGAGCTTAAAGAATTGGCTTGCCTTGGATTCTCAGCCGACTTGGTTATGCAAAGTTTTTGTCACACTGCAGCTTATCCAAAACCGGTGGACATTCGATTGCAACATGAATTGCCAGATTTTATTCGTACTCGGGGAGGAGTTTCTCTGCGGCCTGGAGATGGCATCATTCACTCCTGGTTAAACCGCATGATTTTGCCTGACACGGTGGGCACAGGTGGAGATTCTCACACCCGCTTCCCTATTGGCATCAGTTTCCCCGCTGGCTCTGGTCTCGTTGCCTTTGCCGCGGCGTTGGGCGTTATGCCGTTAGACATGCCAGAATCGGTACTGGTTCGCTTCACCGGTGAAATGCAACCGGGAATTACTCTGCGTGATCTGGTCAATGCCATTCCCTACGTGGCCATTCAGCAGGGACTGCTGACTGTGGCTAAGGAAGGCAAGAAAAATATTTTTTCTGGACGCATTTTGGAAATTGAGGGGCTGCCAAACTTAAAAGTGGAACAAGCCTTTGAATTGGCTGATGCTTCTGCTGAACGTTCCGCCAACGGTTGCACCGTGTATTTAAACCCAGCACCTATCATAGAATTTCTCAACTCCAATATCACCTTATTACGTTGGATGATTGCCCAAGGCTATGGTGATGCTCGCACTCTGCAACGGAGAATTGAAGCCATGGAAGCCTGGGTAGCCAATCCAGTATTATTGGCGCCCGATCCCGATGCAGACTATGCTCAAGTCATTGAAATCAATCTCAATGAAATCAAAGAGCCGCTGTTGGCCTGCCCCAATGATCCTGATGATGTTCGTCCCCTATCTGCAGTAGCCAAAATCAAAATAGATGAAGTCTTCATCGGCTCTTGTATGACCAACATTGGGCACTACCGAGCAGCGAGCAAAGTGTTGGAAAACAGCGGGGCAGTCTCCACCCAGTTGTGGGTAGCGCCTCCCACTCGCATGGACCAACATCAATTGGTACAAGAAGGCATTTACTCCATATTTGGCAGAGTCGGGGCTCGCACCGAAATGCCGGGGTGTTCCCTATGTATGGGCAATCAGGCTCGAGTCAAAGAAAATGCCACTGTGGTCTCCACCTCTACCCGTAACTTTCCCAACCGTTTGGGCAAAAATGCCTCGGTCTACTTGGCTTCTGCCGAATTGGCAGCGGTATGTGCCAAACTGGGCTATATTCCCACTCTTGCAGAATATCAACAACAAGTTGAAACTCTCTCTCCATCAGCGCATAATATTTACCGTTATCTCAATTTCCATGAAATTGCGGAATATCAAGAAGCCGCCAATCAAGTCAAAGGAAAAACCATTCCCATTGTTGCTGCTTGATTGAAAAATAACCCCTCTTTACAAAAACTTAAAGAGGGGAATGTTTTGTATGGCAACGAACTATAAAAAGAAAGCGTATATCCTGTGTAGGATGCGCTTCGCAAAAAACGCTCAGCACATCCTACATAGTCTTTTTATGGTGCATTAACTATAATATTCTTAATGACAAATGACAATTGGATACCAAAACAATGACCACCTTTTATCAAGCAACTCTGTTGGTTGTAGATGATGTGCCCGATAATGTAAAAGTCTTATTAAAATTCCTCAGCAAAGCCGGTTTTAAGGTGCTGGCAGCCAAAGAAGGGGAACAGGCTTTTCGAGTTATCGAACAAATACGACCGGATCTGATTTTGTTAGACATTATGATGCCGGGCATAGATGGATTTGAAGTGTGTAAAATTTTAAAATCCAAACCAGAAACTCGGGATATTCCCATTATTTTCATGACTGCCTTAGCTGACACCACTAGCAAAATAAAGGGGTTTTCTTTGGGTGCTGCGGATTATATCACTAAGCCCGTACAATATGAAGAAGTGTTGGCACGCGTCAATGCCCATCTGAATTTACACAGATTACAAACAGAATTGGAAGAGCAAAATCAAAGATTGTTATATGAAATTAGATTGCGTAAAGAAATTGAAGGTTCCTTGCAAAATACCAACTCAATTTTGGCAGAAAGGACCATGGAATTGCAAAAACGTTCCTTTGAACTGGAGGAACGCAATCGGGAATTGGATGCATTTGCCCACACCGTGGCTCATGATTTAAAAAATCCTTTGACTGGTATTGTTGGAGTGGTCGATTTGCTCAATGATTTCTCAATTGACCATCCTCGATATTCAGAATTCAGCCGATATTTGCGTTTGCTCAGTGCGTCTAACCAACAAATGTTGAATATTATTGAAGCCTTATTATTACTGGCCGGAGTTTCCAGACAAATAGAATTTGAAGCCCACACCCTAAATATGTCGGTAATTGTCGCTGAAGTTTTAGACAGCCAAGCTTTTTTGCTTGAAGAATATCGAGGCACAGTAGAAGTCCCCAAGGACTGGCCAATTGCCAAAGGCTATGCGCCTTGGATTAGGGAAGTTTGGGTAAATTTCATCACTAACGGTCTCAAATATGGGGGATCTTCACCCACTTTAACTTTGGGCGCCACTGTGCAACCCAATCAACGAATTCGTTTCTGGATAAGAGACAGGGGACCTGGACTTTCTGAAGAAGCCCGAAATTGCCTGTTTACCCCATTTACGCGACTTCATCAACAACACGTCCAAGGCTATGGTTTGGGACTGTCTATTGTAAAACACATTGTAGAAAAGTTAGGAGGGGAAGTGGGGGTAGAAAGTAACCCGGGGGAAGGCTGTTTATTTTATTTCACTTTGGAAGCCTGTTAACCTGAATCAGAATTTACAGGTATAGTTCGGATCCGTTCTAAAAATGCTATTATTCTGAAAATTCTGATTCAAAGCCTCAGAATTGACAGAATTGTAAAATCTTGGATTTGGCAAAGTTTCTGGTTTTGTTTCTTTTAGAGGAGAGGTTTTCCGTAAAAGTCGGCAAGGGGTTGCCGACTTATAGGCTAACGCATCCTACGCTTGCTTTAGAACGCGGTTATTTTGTATTACAACGGCAAGGTGAGTTAATTCATGCTGAAAGTAGTGAACATTTAACTATCTTATGACTAAAGGAGAACAATCATGACAGACGATGAATTAAAAGAACTGGTTGCAAGTTTAGCTGTTGCA